>Ga0207866_1000066_pt1 | contig 165358 bp, 163 predicted proteins | sample HigsolmetaAR203D_FD_184835 | JGI IMG/M metagenome (GOLD analysis project Ga0207866, IMG submission 184835) | Ionic liquid and high solid enriched microbial communities from the Joint BioEnergy Institute, USA - AR20-3-D (SPAdes) (version 2) ...
GTCCGCCAAGCTCGCCGGCGACCGACAACGCCTCCTCCGGCGTAAACGCCACGCCGCCCCGCGGCACCGGCACGCCATACTCCTTCAACAGGCTCTTCGCCTGATACTCATGGATATTCATCCGCGCTCCATTCGCCTCGACGGCAACGCTTCAACGACCGGCAGGCGGGCTGTGCTCCGATCAGCAGCCGGGCTACGGCAGCCACCCACCCCTAGGGCGCGCGCACCATAACATCTGAAGCGAAACGGGCAACTGCACAGTATCGCGGATGCGATATGACCGGAGCTCAAGGCAAGGCCGGGCTGTCCGGCGGCGCCGATGCGGCCGGATCCAGCCCGAACTGCGCGGCGAAGCCGGCCAATCCGGCGGGCGTCACCTCCAGGCGGCGGGTCCCGGGCACGCGCTGGATCCAGTCCAGCTCGAAGATCCGCCGGGTCAGCGCCGCGCCAAGCCCGCCGGCCAGGTGGCATCGGCGCTCGCTCCAGTCGAGACAGCTGCGGATCAGCGGGCGCCGGTGCCGCCGCAGGAGGGCGGTGTCGATGCCGAAGGCCGCAAAGGCCCGCTCCCCTTCCGGGGTCAGGCGGAAGTCGCCGGCATCCAGGACGAGGAGACCGCCCGAGACCAGCCGATCGGCAAGGCCGACCCCCAGCGCCCCCGCCAGATGATCGTAGCACAGGCGGGCCCGGCGCAGATCGTCCGGCACCCGACTGCGCGGCCCCTCGGTCACCCTGGGCGACAACGACATCATCGCCTCGACCAGCTCCGCAACGGCCGGACCGGCCAGCTCGTAGTAGCGAAAGCGCCCGAACCGGCGGACGACGACGAGCCCGGCCTCGACGAGCCGGGCGAGATGCCCACTCGCGGTCGGGGCGGACACGCGGGCGCGGTAGGCAAGCTCGCCCGCCGGCAGAGCCACGCCGCCCAGCAGGGAGGACAGCATGATCGCCCGGCTGGGATCGGCCATGGCCGAGGCAACATAGGCGAGATCGATGGCAGGGTTCATGGCGGCCTAGCAGTCGATCGAAATGGGGGAACTCCGACCGTCGCGCGGCCCGCCGCCGGACACAACCCCCTTTCGCCGCCCGACGCTTCGGGCACGGCCGAAGCGTTGCCGGCGGCCAGCGCACCGGCCGCCCTCTAAGCTGGTCCCGGGCATGAACTTCGCGAAATCCAGGAGGGCCGAATGTTCCCCATCGAACTGGTCCGGAAGGACACCGCACCGCGACGGGCGCTCGCCCGCCTGCTCGCCACGGTCAGGTGGTGGCGCCGCCGCCGGGCGCGACGGGTGGCGCTTGCCCGGATCCTCGAGGCCGATCCGAAGCGGCTGAAGGACCTGGGCCTGATGGAAGCGGACGTCGCGCGGGACTGCGCCCGGCCGTTCTGGCGACCCTGAGCCGGGGAGGCCGACCGGGTCCGGGTGCCGAGTGACGCACCCCGTTCGCAGCGGGTCGACGCGGGCCGCATTGGCGTTTAGGGTTGCCGCGTGGCGCCTCGCGTCGCATCCCCCACCGACGGAGGATGAGTGAATGACCCACTCGAACGACGACATGGATCCGCGCACCCGTCCTGAGCTGTCGGACGAGGAGCAGCGGACGATCGTGCTGGACGAGATGAGCGGATGCTGGCAGCGGTCGATCGATCGCGGCGCCGGAGTCGATACCCTGGCGGCGACGGCGCTCGCCACCGCCTTCACGCAGATCGTCGATTCCTACGGGCGCGACGCAGCCCTGGCGATTCTCGACCGATTCCGGGAGCAGATCGCCAAGGGAGCGTTCGATCCCCGGGACGAATTCCGACATTAGCCGGGCCATGCCCCCGGGAGGAAGCCCTTACCGGCGCTCCATCCTCCCCCGGGGCGCATCGCCGGATGCCGCGGTGGCGGGCCCCGCATCGGCGATCTCCAGCACGAGCTTGTTCAGGATCGCGTCCCTGAAAGCTTCGAAGTCCTCGGCCACGACCAGGAAGGCTCCCGGTCCGCCGATCACCTGCTGCTCGTAATAGAGGTCGAGGCGCAGCTCGTTCGGGGTCGGAAGCCCGAATGGCTGCATCCGGTCGTTCATGATCGGCAGGCCGTTGATGGTGATTCCCGCGGCAAGCGCAGCGGCGCGAGCGGCGGCGAGCGGTCGGCCGCTGTTGTTCGGACCGTCGCCCGAGATGTCGATCACCCGCCGCACGCCGTCATACCCGTTGCCCTCGAACAGCGAGGCGCCGTAGTCGATGGCGTGGCTGATCGAGGTGTAGAGGAGCGGCGCAAGCGGCGCTTCCGCCAGGACCGAGGCGAAGGCCTCGGCGCTTTCCCGGCCGTCGATCAGCGTCCAGTCCACGACGGTGCGCTGCTGGCTGGAGCCCGACCATTCGACATAGGTGACCGCGATCCGCTGCCAGTAGCCGCCGGCGATCGCGCCGAGAACGTCGGGATGCACAATGGCCGAGAGATAGCCTTCCCGCTGCTGCCGAGCCTCGACGGCATCGACCGATCCCGAAACGTCGACGGCCAGCACCAATTCCAGATCCACCGGGATCTCCTGCTGGGCGGCAGCGGGCGCGACAAGCGCAAGCCCAAGCGCAGGGACGATGCGGGACAGCATGGGCGGGCCTCCGGCACGGTCGGTGCCGTTCGAGGATCGCCCGATTTCCCCCGCCGGTCGAGTCCCGTCGCGCGTCCCGGAAGCACGAAGGGCCCGGCCATCACGCCGGGCCCTTCGCGATGGCCGCGGTGCCGCCGGTCAGGCCTGGGCGACCTTGGCGACCACCTCGTTCAGTCCGCGCACGGCCTCGACCGACTTGTCGAACATGGCCTTTTCCTCGGCGCTCAGCTCGATCTCGACGATGCGTTCGACGCCGCCGGCGCCGATCACCACGGGCACGCCGATATAGAGGCCGTCGACGCCGTACTGTCCGGTCAGATAGGCCGCGCAGGGCAGGACGCGCTTCTTGTCCTTCAGATAGGCCTCGGCCATCGCGATCGCCGAGGAGGCCGGCGCATAGAAGGCGGAGCCGGTCTTAAGCAGGCCGACGATCTCCGCCCCGCCGTCGCGCGTGCGCTGCACGATCTTGTCCAGCCGCTCCTGGGTGGTCCAACCCATCTTCACGAGATCCGGCAGCGGAATGCCGGCGACCGTCGAATAGCGCACGGACGGGACCATGGTGTCGCCGTGACCGCCGAGCACGAAGGCAGTCACGTCCTCGACCGAGACGTTGAACTCCTCGGCCAGGAAGTACCGGAACCGCGCCGAGTCCAGCACGCCCGCCATGCCGACGACCTTCTTCGGATCGAAGCCCGTGACCTTCTGCATGACGCCGACCATGGCGTCGAGCGGGTTGGTAATGACGATCACGAAGGCGTCCGGGGCATATTTCTTGATGCCTTCGCCCACGGACTGCATGACCTTGGTGTTGGTGCCGACCAGGTCGTCGCGGCTCATCCCGGGCTTGCGCGGCACGCCCGCGGTGACGATCACCACGTCGGCGCCGGCGATGGCGCTGTAGTCGGAAGCGCCGCTATAGGCGGCATCGAAGCCCTCGACCGGCGACGCCTCGGCCAGGTCCAGCGCCTTGCCCTGGGGGACGCCATCGACGATGTCGAACAGAACGACGTCGCCCAGTTCCTTGATGCCGGCCAGCAAGGCCAGCGTGCCGCCGATCTGGCCGGACCCTACAAGCGCGATCTTCTTGCGTGCCATGGATGCTCTCCTGCGCCGCGGCTGATGCCTTGGTCTGGTGGGATTTGAGGTGGGCGGCGGCGGAAAGTCGTGCCGCCGCCTCAGGCCGAGGTTCCTAGCGTGAATCGCTCGTCAGGGCAAGGATCCCCGGGGGGCGTCCGATCACCGGCGCGGCGGCCCGTCCGCCTATCGGCCCCGATGGTTGAAGGGGCCTCCGCTATCGAGCCGGGCCAGTTTCGACGTCGCTTCGGCGCTCAAGCGGCCGACCACGTCCTCGAGCGCCCGCCGCACCGCGAGATTGGCGCGGGTGGTCGGCGGCAGGAGGCTGACCCGGGTCAGCACGTCGAACCTGAGTGGCTTCGGCAGGCGGTGCAGTTCACGGACGACGCGGATGCGCGCCGTGACCGGAATCTTCTGGCTTTCGACGAGGTTCACGAGCAGGCGCCGGAACAGATCCATGCTCATCGAAAGTCGGTACTCGAACGCCAGGAGATCGTCGATCAGCGTGTCGGGGTTGCGTTCGCCCCGGACCAGCGACTCGAGATATTCCACCAGCTCCCGGCGGGCGGCCTGGCGGTCGTCGTCGACGCTGCGCTGGGCCAGCCAGCGCAGCCCCTGGAGCGCGTTCTGGGAGAAGCCGTAGCGGACGGCCATGGTCACGCCTTCCCGGACGCGGTCGTGGCGGGATTCCCGCCCGATCGCCGTCGCGATGCCGTCGCCGCCGCGCCAGACCGCAAGACGGGGCATGAAGCGCGAAGCCGCGGCGACACCGTTCGGCAGGAACGGATCGCCCACGGCGATCGTGGCCAGCACCGCCGGATGCTCGAACTCACCGAGATCGAGGTCGTCGTTCAGCAGATGCTCCGCCAGGAGCGGCTGCCCACGGCTGCTCTGCAGTACCGGCGGCAGGCCCAGCCGGTAGCGGTTCACGAGGTCGGCGATGAAGCACTGCATGGCTTCATCCATCGGCCACACCTCGTAAAAGCCAGCACTGCGCAGCTTGTCGATCATAGTGGCTTCACATCCGGCGGAAACCGTTAAGAAATCGAATACGCCCGGCTGCTTTCCGGTTTGCCGTCCGCTGCCGGCCCTTCCCGCCTGGGCGGACGGGCGGCCCCGACATAGTCGGCCGACTGCATCTCCTGCAGGCGGCTGACGGTGCGCTGGAATTCAAGCGCCCCGGTCTCGCCGGCATAGAGGCGCTCCGGCGGAACCTCGGCCGAGACGATCAGCCTGGTCCGCTGCTCGTAGAGCGCGTCAATCAGGGTCATGAACCGCTTTGCCTCGTTGCGATTGGCCTCGTGCATCGCCGGCACGCCCTCGATCAGGACCGTGTGAAAGGTCCGGGCGAGGACCAGGTAATCGGCGGCACCGAGCGGCCTCTCGCACAGCTCGGCGAAGCGGAACCAGGCGACCCCCTGGGCCGCCTTCGGCACGTGCAGGGTTCGGCCCTTGAGCGCGATGGTCTGGGGCGCGGCCTCGGCGTCGTCGGTCAGATCGGCGAAGGTATCGGCGAGGGCGGCCGATGCGGCTGCACCCAGCGGATGGTGGAAGACGCGCCGGCCGCGCAGCCGGGCTAGGCGGTAGTCGATCCCGCCGTCGAGATGGAGGATGTCCAGCCGCTTCTTCAGGAGATCGATGAAGGGCAGGAAGTTCCGGCGGTTGAGCCCGTCCTTGTAGAGGTCGTCCGGCGCCCAGTTGGAGGTGGCGACGACGACGACGCCGGCTTCCAGGAGTGCGGTGAACAGCCGGCCGAGGATCATCGCATCGGCAATGTCGACCACATGGAACTCATCGAAGCAGAGGAGCCAGCTTTCCGCCGCGAGCTGCTTCGCCAGGGGAGGAATCGGATCGTCCGAATTCCGGCCGCGCTTCCTGTCCGATGACGCCGCGGACGAGCGCCACTGGTGCAGCCGGTCGTGGATCTCGAGCATGAACTGGTGGAAATGGACCCGCCGCTTGGCTGCGACCGGCGCGGTCCGGAAGAAGAGGTCCATGAGCATGGACTTGCCCCGGCCGACATCGCCATAGAGATAGAGTCCCTGGGGCGTCGGGGTGGTCCGGCGGGCGAGGCCGAAGCGGGCACGCCAGCCGCCGATGCCGGCGGAGGGCTGGTAATGCCGCAGCGCATTGTGCAGGCTTTCCAGCTTTTCCGCTGCCAGCGCCTGCATGGGGTCGGATCTGATGGTGCCGTCACTTACCAGCGCGCGGTAGGCGGCAAGCGGTCCTTCGGTCATGGCCGGGGGTGCCGATCGGTGGAGAGTGAGGGAAGTCCTAGCGGATGATAGATATCATGAAAAGGCGCGAGACGTCGGCAGCGGGCGGCGCATGGTGACCGGCGACGGCTTCCTGGAGCTTGCCGGGCGCGGCCGGAACGGGGCGTTGCGCTGGACCGCCGCCATGCTGGTGATCCTCACCCTCTGGTTCGGGCTGACCTATGCGATGGGCTGGGTGCTGGCGGCAGGCATCCGGCTCGGCCACGGCGCCGGCAATCCGCCGCCGCCGGTTCCGGGGTCCCTGACGGGCCTCGGCCGGCTGGCCGATTTCGTGCTCGTCAATCTGAGCTTCCTGCCCCTGTTGCTCGGCCTCTACGTCGCGGTCCGCCTAGTCCATCGCCGCCCGTTCCGAACTCTCATCACCGCCGGGGAGCGCGTCGACTGGGCCCTGGCCTTCCGCGCAGGCGCGCTCTTTCTTCTTGCGCTTGCAAGCCTGACGGCACTTCAGGCGGTCCTGATGCCGGGGGCCTTCCGCGCCGGGGCGGATCCTGTCCGCCTTCTCCTGTTCCTGCCCTTCGCGCTCGTCCTGACGCCGATCCAGGCCGCGACGGAGGAGCTGCTGATGCGCGGCTATGCCATGCAGGGGCTGCGGCGGCTGACGGCTCGGCCCTGGGCGATCGTTGCCGGGAGCAGCGTTCTCTTCGCCATCCTCCACGGCGCCAACCCGGAAATCGGGCAGGCGCCGGTCCTGGCGTTCCTGTTCTATCTGGGATTCGGGGCGGTTCTCGCCCTCGTCACGATCAGGGCCGGCAGGCTCGAGCCCGCTATTGGCATCCACGCGGCGAACAATCTGTTCACCGTGATAGTGGTCAATCCGGCGACGACGGCGCTGCCGTCGCCTTCGCTCTTCACCTATCTCATGCCCGTCGGCGGCGTCGACCTCGTAATGCTCCTCGTGGCCGGGGGCATCGCCTGGCGCCTGACGCCGGCCGGGGCTAGAGGACGCGGAAGTTCTTGAACTGCCAGGGATCGTCCCGGTCCAGGTCTTCCGGGAAGAGATGCCCGCGGTCCTGAAGCGGCGTCCAGTCGCTATAGGCGCCGGTCATGCGCCCGAGATAGGGACGCGCGATCGCCATCACCCGCTCATGCTCCATCTCGTCGGGCTCTATCACGCCACGGCGCGGATTTTCGATCGCCCAGACCATTCCGGCCAGCACGGCCGCCGTGACCTGAAGGCTGGTGGCGTTGTTGTGGGGGGCGAGGCGGCGCGCCTCTTCGATCGAGAGCTGGGAGCCGTACCAGTAGGAGCCCTTGGCATGCCCCATCAGCAGGACGCCAAGCTCGTCCACGCCGCTCACGATCTCGTCCATCATCAGGCGGAAGCGCGGCTGCGGCTGCCAGTTCTTGCCGGCCAGCTCGTGCACGGACAGCACCGCGTCGTCGCAGGGATGATAGGCGTAGTGGACCGTGGGCCGGTAGACGACCCGGTCACCGTCGCGGACCGTAAAGAAATCGGCGATGGAGATCGCCTCGTTATGGGTGATGAGGAAGCCGTGGAAGGGTCCCTCCGTCGGCGTCCAGGTCCTGACCCGGGTCGAGGCACCTGGCCGCTCCAGATAGATCGCGGCGTCGGAGCCATAGCCGTGGCGGCGCCCGTCCGGCGGCAGCGCCTTCTCGTGGCTGCCCCAGCCGAGCTCCGCGGGCTGGCAGCCTTCGCCGATGAAGCCTTCGATCGACCAGGTGTTGACGAACTCTCCGACCTCTTTCGCCCGGGATGCCACCTGGGTGTCGCGCTCGGCGATGTGGATGACCTTGACTCCGAGCCTGCGCGCCAATGCCGCCCAGCCGGCACGGTCGCGCGGCATATCGGCCGGCAGGCCGGTGTCCTCCGCGATCGTGAGCAGCGCCTCCTTGACGAAATGGGAGACCAGCCCCGGATTGGCGCCGTGGGTGATCACCGCGGTGGGGGCGTCCGCCCCGTCGGTCCGCAGCGCCAGCGCGCTTTCCCGCAGCCCGTAGTTCGACCGCTCCGAGGCGCTGCGATTCGGGTCCGTGTACCCTCCGGCCCAGGGCTCGATGCAGGTGTCGAGATAGAGGGCACCCTTTTCCCGGGCGAGGCGGATCAGGTCGACCGACGAGACGTCGACCGAGAGGTTGAGAAGGAAATCGCCGGGCCCGAGCAGGGGGTCCAGAATATCGCGGTAGTTCCCGGGCGTGAGCGGCTGGATGCGGAACTCGACGGCGGCCTCTTGTGCTTGGCCGCGCCCCTGCTCCTCGGCCGTCAGGATGACGATCCGCCCGGGCGCGATCGCGATATGCCGCAGGATCAGTGGCAGAACGCCCCGGCCGATGCTGCCGAAGCCGACAATGACCAGACGGCCGGGAAAGGAGACGGGTGCGTGCGCTGGGGCCATCGGCGAAACTCCTGGGGCCGGGAAATCCGGCCCCTCAGGCCGCGCCTATGCACGATAAGGCCGCTTTTGTCCACTGCGGCATTGACGCAAGGAACCGGATCCGCCGACGCTAAGGCCGGCCCGCGAGGGCCGGCCTTGCGGTCACACGGGGTCAGTCACCGCGGATGCACTCGAACGTGGCCACGTTCACGGCGCCGTCATTGTCGACATCCCTGAGGACGGCGCGGCCGTTGTAATCGCTGCAGTAATCGTCCGCCTGATCCTGGACCACGTCATCCTCGCCGTCGGCGAAGCGGTAGGTAATGGTGGGATTCTCGGACTGGACGCGTGTGCCGCCCACCGTTCCGCAGGCGGCGAGGAGAAGGGCAAGCAACGACGGCAACAGAAGGCGCATGGGACGAGGCTCCAGCAACGGATCTACGGCCCATTCAACAGCAGAACCGCCCCGCGGTTCCCGGGAGCCGGGCGGTCCCGCCCGGCCTTCCCCTTCCGAACCCGTCAGCGGCGGGCGACCATGAGGCGCTTGATCTCGCCGATCGCCTTTGCCGGGTTGAGCCCCTTCGGGCAGGTCTTGGTGCAGTTCATGATGGTATGGCACCGGTAGAGCCGGAACGGATCCTCCAGCGCGTCCAGACGCTCGCCCGTCATCTCGTCACGGCTGTCGGCGATCCAGCGATACGCTTGAAGCAGGATCGCCGGGCCGAGGAAGCGGTCGCCGTTCCACCAGTAGCTCGGGCACGACGTCGAGCAGCAGAAGCAGAGAATGCACTCGTAAAGCCCGTCGAGCTTGGCGCGCTCTTCCGGCGACTGCAGGCGCTCGCGGTCCGGCGGGGTGGCCGTGGCCGTCTGCAGCCAGGGCTTGATCGAGCTGTACTGGGCGAAGATGTGGGTCAGGTCCGGGACCAGATCCTTCGCGACCGGCATGTGCGGAAGCGGATAGATCTTCACGTCGCCGTCCACGTCCTCGATCGGCTTGAGGCAGGCGAGCGTGTTCGTGCCGTCGATATTCATCGCGCACGATCCGCAGATGCCTTCGCGGCAGGACCGGCGGAAGGCCAGCGTCGGGTCGATGTCGTTCTTGATGTGGATGATCGCATCCAGAACCATCGGCCCGCAATTGTCCAGGTCGATCACATAGGTGTCGATCCGCGGGTTCTGGCCGTCGTCCGGGTTCCAGCGATAGATCTTGAAGGTCTTCGTCCGCTTGGCGCCCGACGGAGCCGGATAGGTCTTGCCCGGCTTGATCTTCGAATTGGCGGGCAGCGCGAATTCAGCCATTTGTTCTTCCTAACCTAAGCAAGCCTTCTTGCCAGCATGCCGGCCCCCGATGGCGGGAAGCCTGATCGACGATCGTCCGGTCCGCTCCCGGCCCGGGCCCGGAAGCGCCTCAGTAGACGCGCTTCTGGGGCGGGAAGGACTGGACCTCGTTGGTCAGCGGCGTCAGGTGGACCGGACGGTAGTCGATCCGGGTCTTGCCGTCCTCGCCGACCCAGATGACCGTATGCTTCATCCAGTTCTCGTCGTCCCGCTCGGGGAAGTCCTCGCGCGCATGGGCGCCCCGGCTTTCCTGGCGGTTCGCGGCCGAATGCATGGTGGCGACCGCCTGGTAGAGCAGGTTGTCGAGCTCCAGGGTTTCGACCAGATCGGTGTTCCAGACCATCGACTTGTCGACGACGCCGAGCCCGGACCGCTTGCTCCAGGTCTCCGACAGCGCCTCGACGCCTTCCTGCAGCACTTCGCCCGTGCGGAAGACGGCGCAGTTGTTCTGCATGATGCGCTGCATCTCGAGGCGCAGGTCGGCCGTGCGGACCTCCTGCTTGTTGTGGCGCACCCGGTCGAAGCGGGCCATCGCGGCATCGCCGGCATCGGCGGGCAGCGGCTTGTGCGTCATGCCGGGCTTGATCAGCTCGGCCGCCCGGATCGCGGCGGCGCGGCCGAACACGACGAGGTCCAGGAGCGAGTTCGAGCCCAGGCGGTTCGCGCCGTGGACCGAGACGCAGGCCGCCTCGCCGATCGCCATCAGGCCGGGCACCACCGCATCGGGATTGTCGGCGGTCGGGGCCACGACCTCGCAGCGGAAGTTCGTCGGGATGCCGCCCATATTGTAGTGGACGGTCGGCAGGACCGGGATCGGCTCCTTGGTCACGTCGACGCCGGCGAAGATCTTCGCCGTCTCGGCGATGCCCGGCAGGCGCTGGTGGATGATCTCGGGATCCAGATGCTCGAGATGCAGGTGGATGTGGTCCTTGTGCTGCCCGACGCCGCGGCCTTCGCGGATCTCGATCGTCATCGAGCGGCTGACCACGTCGCGGCTGGCGAGATCCTTGGCCGACGGAGCGTAGCGCTCCATGAAGCGCTCACCCTCGGAGTTGGTGAGATACCCGCCTTCGCCCCGCACGCCCTCGGTGATCAGGCAGCCGGCGCCGTAGATGCCGGTCGGGTGGAACTGCACGAACTCCATGTCCTGCAGCGGCAGCCCGGCGCGGGCGACCATGGCGTTGCCGTCGCCGGTGCAGGTGTGCGCCGAGGTGCAGGAGAAGTAGGCGCGGCCGTAGCCGCCGGTCGCCAGGACCGTCTGGTGCGCCCGGAAGCGGTGGATGGTTCCGTCGTCCAGGTTCCAGCAGACGACGCCGCGGCAGGCTCCGTCCTCCATGATGAGGTCGAGGGCGATGTATTCGACGAAGAACTCGGCCTCGTGCTTCAGCGCCTGCTGGTAGAGCGTGTGCAGCATGGCGTGGCCGGTACGGTCGGCCGCGGCGCAGGTGCGGTACGCCCGCCCCTTGCCGAAATGGGTCGTCATGCCGCCGAAGGCGCGCTGGTAGATCTTGCCATCCTCCGTTCGCGAGAAGGGCAGGCCGTAATGCTCCAGCTCGATAATCGCGGGAATCGCCTCCCGGCACATGTATTCGATGGCGTCCTGGTCGCCCAGCCAGTCCGAGCCCTTGACGGTGTCGTACATGTGCCAGCGCCAGTCGTCCTCGCCCATGTTGCCGAGCGCGGCGGAGACGCCGCCCTGGGCCGCCACGGTATGGCTGCGGGTCGGGAACACCTTGGTGATGCAGGCCGTCTTCAGCCCCTTCTCGGCCATGCCGAAAGTGGCCCGGAGGCCGGCGCCGCCGGCGCCCACGACGACGACGTCATAGGTATGATCGATGAATTCGTAGGCGGGCTTAAGAACCTCGGCCATTACCTTCAGGCTCCCAGGGAGATCTTCAAGACGGCGAGAATCGCGGATGCGGCCAGCAACACGCAGAGGAACTTCGTGCCGACATTGACCACGATCAACAGCCAGTGGGTGTGGATGTAGTCCTCATAGACGACCTGCATGCCGAGCGAGGCATGATAGAAGGTCGTCCCGATGAGGACGATCATCAGGACGGTGACGAGCGGATTGGACAACCACTCCACGACCGCGGCGTGATCGGCGCCGGCCAGTCCGATGATCGAGGCGACGAACCAGAGCGCCAGCGGTACCAGCGCCGCCGCAGAGACCCGCTGGGCCCACCAGTGCTGGACGCCTTCCTTTGCGGCGCCGAGCCCGCGGGCTCGGGCGACGGGGGTGCGCATCGAGGCCTTGCCGTGGCCGGTATTGCTTGCGGTGGACATGGACATCAGACTCCGAGCACGACCAGGGCGACGATCCAGGCAATGAGCGTCATCGCGACCGCGAAGATCACGACTGCCCAGCCGGTACGATGCATGACGGGCAATTCGAAACCCCAGCCCGCATCCCAGGCCAGATGCCGGATGCCGTTGCCGAGGTGATAGAACAGCGCGAACGACCAGCCGAACAGGAGAATGCGGCCGAGAATCGAGCCGACGAGGCCCTGGGCGGTCGCGAAAGCCTCCGGACCGGCGGCAGCCGACACGAGCCAGTACACGAGCAGAAGCGTGCCGGCGCTGAGCGCGATGCCCGTTGCGCGATGCAGAATCGACAGCGTGCTTGAGATCTGGGGCTTGTAGATCTGCAAATGCGGCGACAGTGGCCGTTCGGTGGAGGCCATTATTTCACATCCTCGACGCCTGGAAAGAACTTGGGTCTGTGGCGAACTGCCTTCAGGGAGCGGACTGCGTTTTGCGACATTCATCTACGCCCCCATTTTGCCCAAGTCAACGAAGGGGCTGCCGCATTGCAACAAAGAAGTTCCGCCGGGCCGGGCGCCGGAGGAAAAGTTCACAAGTTCGGGAAAACTCTGTGGATAAATGCTTGCCGGCCGACAGGAACGAAAATCGTCCCCTCAACCCGAAGGCGTCCCTCCGGACCGGTCGCTGCCGGCCTGCCTGGCGGGCATGACGCGCGTCCGCCACCGGCCCATGAGTCGCCCCTTCCCGCCGGCATCAGGACGCGTCTCCGGACCTGGGCAGGCGGGACGCCGGCGCCCGAGGGCGCGGACCGTCGGCACAACGAGATCGGCCAATACATCGAGGAGTGCGGGGGACATCGGTTTCTCCATCGGGCCAAGCGCGGCGGATCCGGGACGGACCGCCCGCGCCAGCCCAGGGTGCCGCCAGCGCCCGGTGGCTGACAAACGGCGTTATCTCCGGCATTGTGTGACCTCAGGTCACGCTGGAGAGATGTCGATGGGTCGCCCTCTGCCCTCGCTGAATGCCTTGCGCGCCTTCGAGGCAGCGGCCCGTCTCGGCAGCTTCACGAGAGCGGCCGAGGAACTGCACGTCACCCATGCCGCCGTCAGCCGTCACGTTCGCGGCCTGGAGGCCCGGCTGGGCGTCCTTCTGTTCCGGCGTCTGCACAAGGCGGTCGTTCCGACGGAAGCCGGCCGGCGCTATCAGGCTCGCCTTGCGGAAGCGTTCGAGCGCATCATCGCGGCGACCGAGGAGATCGCCGCCGATGTCCGCGAGCGCCTGACCTTGAGCGTCGAGCCGGGCTTCGCCACGCGCTGGCTGGTCCCGCGACTGGGCCGGTTCTACGCCGAGCACCCGGAGATCGAGCTGGATCTCGACCCCACGACCCGCCTTGCGGATTTCCGGCGGGAGCCGATCGATCTCGCGATCCGCTTCGGCCCCGGCGGCTGGCCCGATCTGGCTGCGGTCAAGCTGGCGGATGCCATGGCCTTCCCGGTCTGCAGTCCAGCCCTTCTCGAGGCCGGGCCGCCCCTGGCCCGCCCGGCGGACCTTGCCGGGCACACGCTGATCCATGACGAGAGCCGCCAGTGGTGGGCGGCCTGGCTGGAATTCGCCGGGGCGCCCGAGGTCGATGCCGGGCGCGGCCCCATGCTGCGGGACGCAAGCCTGGTCCTGGACGCGGCCGCGGCCGGACAGGGGATCGCGCTGGGCGACGACCTGCTGGCCGGCGACGATCTGGCCCAGGGACGCCTGGTCTCTCCGTTTCCCTGGCGCCAGCCGGTCGGCGCCTACTGGCTGGTCTGGCCGGGCCGGCGGAAGCCCGGGTCGGCGGCGGAAGCGTTCCGGGACTGGCTGCTGACGGAACTTGGGCGCCGGAGCTGACCGCAGGCGCCTGGAACGGCGGAATTCCCGAAACCGCCCGCTTCTGCGAGAATGTGCGGGCCGCGGGCCGGACGGCCGGCGCAGGCATGAGAAGGAGTCCCGAGAATGGACAAGGACGGGAACGGGCGCCATGGCCCGGCCGGGATCGGCGAGGTCACAGGCTTCTGGCGGCAGGCCGGCCCGGCACGGTGGTTCGAGAAGGACCCACAGTTCGACCGCGACTTCAAGGACCGTTTCCTGGACCTGCATATTGCCGCGGCGGGGCGGAAGCTCGACCACTGGTCGCGCACGGCGGAAGGGTCGCTCGCGCTGATGGTACTCCTGGACCAATTCCCGCGGAACGCCTTCCGGGGAACCGCGCATATGTACGCGACCGACCCGCTTGCGCGGATGTTCGCCGAACGGGCCATCCAATCCGGGCATGACCGGGAGGTCGAGCGGGAGCTTCGGGTCTTCTTCTACCTGCCCTTCTCCCATTCGGAAGACCTGGCGCATCAGGATCGGGCGGTGGAGCTGAACCGCGGCCAGGATCCCGAGGCGGAGAAGCATGCCCTGATCCATCGCGAGATCATCCAGCGCTTCGGCCGGTTCCCGCATCGCAATCCCATGCTGGGCCGGGAAACGACGCCGGAGGAACAGGCATTCCTGGATGCCGGCGGATTTGCCGGCTGAATTCAAGGAAAACGCGGATGATCGAAATCGTCGAGGAGGCGCCGCACCATCATGCGGTGGTTGCCGATCTTCTTCGCGCCGCCTTCGGCGGCGGCTACGAGGCCGAGCTGGTCGACCGGCTACGCCGAGAGGACCTCGTCGCCGGCGCGCTGGTCGCGCTCCAGGACGGGGAGGTCGTCGGCCACGAGATGTTCAGTCCGCTTTCGGTCGAAGTCGAAGGCCGCCCGGTCAACGCGGTATCGCTGGCGCCGGTCGCCGTCCGGCCCGATTGCCAGCGCCGGGGCATCGGCTCCCGGCTGATCCGCGAGGGGATCGAGGCGATGCGGTCTGAGGGACGGGCCGCGATCATCGTCGTGGGCCATCCCGGCTACTATCCGCGGTTCGGGTTCTCCGCGGCCCTTGCCGCGAAGCTCTCCTCGCCGTTCGAGGGCGAGGCCTTCATGGCGCTGGAACTGATCCCGGGCGCTCTTGCCGGCCGTTCGGGTTCGGTCGGCTATCCGGCGGCGTTCAGCTAGACAAGAGGCGTCCCGCCGCCGGCTTCGGGGCCGCTCAGCCCCCCTTTGCCCAGACCGACACTTCCTTGCAGATCATGGCGAAGTCCGTAATGTGCTTCGTGACCAGCGCGGCATCCGCGTCCTGCGGCAGCGGCCCGAAGCCGTTGGCCCAGGGCTCCAGATCTTCGGCCAGCTTCTTCGGGGTCTTCTGCGGCACCGTATCCAGCGCTTCGGGCAATGATTGAAGAAACCGGGAAAACCGCTATCGGAAATTGCGGCTACCGAAAAAGCCCGCCATCCCCCGACCGGTCAGGCCGAGGTGCCCCTGGCGGCGATCGCGTCATGCAGCGCGACGAGGCGGCGGGCTTCGGCCACATGGAGGGATTCGACGAGCCGCCCGTCGACCACCGTGACGCCCCGGCCCGCGGCAACGGCTTCGGCATGGGCCTGGATGATGCGCCGGGCGGAGCCCAGGGCCTCCGGGTCCGGGGCGAATGCCTCGTTGGCCGGCGCGATCTGGCTCGGATGAATCAGGCTCTTGCCGTCGAAGCCGAGTTCCGCCCCCTGCCGGCAGGACGCGGCAAAGCCCTCGGCGTCGTGCAGGTCCAGGTAGACGCCGTCGATCACCGCGATCCCGTAGGCCCGGGCGGCAAGGAGGCACAGCCCGAGCGCGGTCACGATCGGCAGCCGCGACGCCGTGTGCGCAGCATGGAGATCCTTAACGAGATCGGAAGTGCCCATCACGAGTCCCGCGACCCGAGGGGAAGCTGCCGCGATCTCGCGCACGTTCAGGACACCCATCGGCGTCTCCAGCATGCACCACAGGGGCAGCGTTTCCGATGCACCGGCCCCATCCAGGACCGCGAGCGCCCGGCGCACCGTATCGGCGCCTTCGACCTTGGGCAGGACGACGCCGTCGAAGCCCGCATGCGCGGCCGCCGCGAGATCCGCATGGCCCCAGGGGGTATCCAGCCCGTTGACTCGCAGCAGCAGCTCCCGCTCCCCCCAGGCCTCGGCAGCGACCGCCACCGCCTCCCGCCGCGCCGCGTCCTTGGCGTCCGGGGCGATCGAATCCTCCAGGTCGACGATCACCCCGTCGGCCGGCAATGTCTGCGCCTTGGCGAGGGCGCGCGGATTGGAGGCCGGGACGTAGAGCAGGGAACGCCGGGGACGGACGGGCCTGAGAGTCATGGATTTCCTTCCTGGGGATCGACGGTCTGACGCTCCATACCCTGGCCGGGATGGCCACCCGGGCGCAAGGTCGGTTTCGGGTTCCGCGGACGACGCCCGGAAAAGAAAAAGGGGCGCCGAAGCGCCCCTTTAGCGTTCAGCCCGTTCCGGGCGGTCAGGCGGGCACGTTCAGGTGCCGCTCGACCAAGGCTTCCGCGATCTGAACCGTGTTCAGGGCCGCGCCCTTGCGCAGGTTGTCGGCAACCACCCAGAAGCTGAGTCCGTTGTCGACGGTCGGGTCCTCGCGGATGCGGGAGACATAGACCGGATCGTCACCGGCCGCCTCGACCGGAGTGACGTAGCCTTCATCCGCCCGGTGATCGATCACGACGACGCCCGGCGCATTCTTCAGCGCAGCCCGCGCCTCGTCGGCCGAGATCGGATTCTCGAACTCGACATTGACGGCTTCGGAATGGCCGATGAACACCGGCACCCGCACGCAGGTGGCCGTCACCTTGATCGACGGATCCAGGATCTTCTTCGTCTCGACGACCATCTTCCACTCTTCCTTGGTGGAGCCGTCGTCCATGAAGACGTCGATATGCGGGATGACGTTGAAGGCGATCTGCTTCGTGAACTTCTCCTTCTTGATCGGATCGTTCACGTAAATCCCACGGGTCTGGCTGAACAGCTCGTCCATCGCCTCGCGCCCGCCGCCCGAGACCGACTGGTAGGTCGAGACCACGACGCGGCGGATCGTCGCCAGATCGTGCAGCGGCTTCAGCGCCACGACCATCTGGATGGTCGAGCAGTTCGGGTTGGCGATGATGTTCTTCGCGGTGTAGCCGGCGAGGTGATGAGGGTTCACCTCCGGCACCACCAGCGGCACGTCAGGGTCCATGCGGAAGTGCGAGGTGTTGTCGATCACGACGCAGCCGGCCTTGGCGGCACGCGGGCTATGGACGGCGGAAACCTTAGCGCCGGGCGACGACAGCGCGATGTCCCAGCCGGTGAAGTCGAAGGTCTCGAGATTCTGAACCTTGAGGACGTCGTCCTCCCCGAACGACACTTCGCGGCCGACAGATTTCGCCGACGCCAGCGCGACAACATCGCTGACCGGGAATTTCCGGTCCGCGAGGATCTGCAGCATTTCCCGACCGACATTACCGGTGGCGCCGATCACCGCAACCTTGTAGCCCATGGCACCCTCGCTGGTCTCCCGAAGCACGGGATGTGAAAAACGGACCGCACTCGGGTAAGCCGTCCGGCCACCGAATGCAAGCCCGCGTTGGTCAGAACCGGCCCGCGCCCGGTGCAACGGTCTGCGTCACGTTGACCCGTGCGGCATCTGGATCGCTTCCGCTCCATGCGGGCGCCGAGCATTTTTACGCGGAACGCCCGTCCCCAGCGGAACGAGACCGCCACATGAATCGCTACCTGGCCGTAGCCGGCCTGATTGTCCTTGGACTGATCTTCGCGCTGACCGCGCCCGGGGCCCACAGCGCCCCGCGCGGGCCGGACGGCACGGACAGGGTCCCGGCGGGAGCGACGTCATGGCAAAAGGGATCGTGACCTACGAGCAGTTCTGGCTCCACTATCTGCGCGAACATGCACGGCCGGGAACCCGGGCCCTGCACTTCCTCGGGACGGCGGCGGGCCTGCTCCTCGTCGCCGGATCGGTGGCGCTCGGCGCCTGGTGGTTGCTGCCGGCCGGCGTCGGGGCGGGCTATCTCTTCGCCTGGATCGGCCATCTGGCGGTCGAGAGAAACCGACCGGCCACTTTCGGGCACCCGCTCTGGTCGCTCGCCAGCGATTTCCGCATGTTCTTCCTGTGGAGCGCCGGCCGGCTGGAGCCGGAGCTTCGGCGGGCCGGCGTGGCGCCCCGCAGACCGACGGAACGCGACACCTGACCGCCCCCCCCCCCCCCCCCCCCCCCCGTGGGCGGCGGCCGCTATTCTGGCGCCGCCAGGGATTCGAACACGATCCCGTCGAAGATGTAGGTGCGGTCGAGGTCCTCCCGTCCGCCGAGCGCCTTATAGAAGCCCTGCCCCAGATCGTTGTCCCGTCGCACCTGGAGCAGCAGCCAGCGGGCCCCCTGGGCCCGTCCGGCGCGGGCCGCGGCGGCGACCAGGGCCCGGCCGACGCCCTTGTCGCGATGGGCCTCTTCGACGAACAGATCGGCCACATGCCGGCCGCGCGTCCCGGTCTGGACGTCGTAGCCCCCGTAATGGATAGCGTAGCCGATCACCCCGCCGTCCTGCTCCGCCACGATCGCGGCGAAGGCCGCATCCGGGCCGAACCCTTCGCTGCGGAAGCGTTCGGCGTTGAAGTCCGGCGCCGGCACCCCTTCGTGGCGGGACAGGGCGGCCGCCAGCCGGGCCACCGCCTCTCCGTCCTCGGGATGCGCCGCCCTGATCCTGAATTCGGCCATCGAAACCTCCCGGGCTGGTTGAACGGAAAAGCGGGCGGCAGGAAGCCGCCCGCTTCAATCATCGTCAAATTGTCCAGCCGGCAGATCGTTCCTTGTCCCGAAGGAACGGGGCCGGGGATCAGGCCAGCTGGGCGTCCAGGCGCTCCAGGACGGCATCGCCCATGCCGCTGGTCGAAACCGGGCTCGTCCCCGGGCCGGCGATGTCGCCCGTCCGGACGCCGGCGTCCAGCGCGTCCGCCACGGCCTTCTCGATCATGTCGGCTTCAGTGCCGAGGTCGAACGAGTAGCGCAGCATCATCGCGAAGCTGAGGATCGTCGCGAGCGGGTTGGCCTTGCCCTGGCCGGCGATGTCCGGCGCCGAACCATGGACGGGCTCGTAGAGCGCGCGGCGCCGACCGGACGCATCGGCCGCGCCCAGCGACGCCGACGGCAGCATGCCGAGCGACCCGGTCAGCATGGATGCCTCGTCCGAAAGCATGTCGCCGAACAGGTTGTCGGTGACGATCACGTCGAACTGCTTCGGATTGCGAACCAGCTGCATGGCGCAGTTGTCGGCCAACATGTGGGTCAGTTCGACGTCGGAGAAGCTTTCCTGGTGCAGCTTGCCGACCTCTTCGCGCCACAGGCGCCCCGATTCCATGACGTTCATCTTCTCGACCGAGCAGACCTTGCCCCGGCGCTTGCGCGCGAGGTCGAAAGCTACCGCGGCCACCCGGCGGATTTCGGAGGTCGTGTAGACCTGGGTGTTGACGCCCTTCCGCTCGCCGTTGGGCAGATCGAAGATGCCGCGCGGCTCGCCGAAATAGACGCCGCCCGTGAGTTCGCGGACGATGAGGATGTCCAGCCCCTCGACCACCTCGCGCTTCAGGGTCGACTGCTCGGCCAGGGCCGGGAAGACGATCGCGGGGCGCAGATTGGCGAACAGCTCCAGATCCTTGCGCAGGCGCAGGAGTCCCGCCTCGGGCCGGATCGCGAAGTCGACATTGTCCCATTTCGGACCGCCGACCGCGCCCAGCAGCACGGCATCGGCCGCCAGCGCCTTCTCCATCACGGCGTCGGTCACGGGAACCCCGTGCCGGTCAATCGAACAGCCGCCGACCAGATCCTCGTCGATATCGAAGGCGATGCCACGGCGGCTCGCCAGCCACTCGGCGATGCGGCGGACTTGGCCGACGACCTCGGGACCGATTCCGTCACCGGGAAGGAACAGCAGCTTCTTGTTGGCGGTCATGTCTTGTAGCTCTCGAAGGTCAAGGGCTGGCGGGTCTCGCGAAAATCGGACGGCGAACGGCGCGGGCCGAAGATCAGCCGATCAGCCAGGGACGCTCCTGCCGGAGCATCGCCTCGTAGCTGTCGATCTTCGCCGCATGCGCGAGCGTGAGGCCGATGTCGTCGAGGCCGTTGAGGAGGCAATGCCTGCGGAACGGATCGACCTCGAACCGGATGGTGCCTCCGTCCGGGCCGGTGATCTCCTGCTTCTCCAGATCGACGGTAATCACGGCATTGGCGCCGCGCTCCGCATCCTCCAGCAGGAGCGCCACCTGCTCCTTCGGCAGGACGATCGGCAGGATGCCGTTCTTGAAGCAGTTGTTAAAGAAGATGTCGGCGAAGGAGGGCGCGATGATGCAGCGGAAGCCGAAATCAAGAAGCGCCCAGGGCGCGTGCTCGCGCGAGGAGCCGCAACCGAAGTTCTCGCCGGTGACCAGAATCTGCGCATTGCGGTAGGCGGGCCGGTCCAGCACGAAGTCGAGCTTGTTGCCGTCGGCGTCGGTGCGCAGCTCGTAGAAAAGCCCTTCCTTCAGTCCGGTCCGCTTGATGGTCTTCAGGAACTGCTTGGGGATGATCATGTCGGTGTCGACATTGCTCATCGGCAGCGGCGCGGCGACGGCGGTCAGCTTGGTGAAGGGTTGCATCGGAAAATCCCTGGCGGAACAGCACTGGCGAGCCTGTTTTGCCACAGCCCACCCGCCGAAAGAAGGAGGGAATTGTCTCCCTGGGGCTGAGGCAATCGCAAAAGACCTATCCGGGCGCGTGCCGGCAGCCGGTTCATCCGGTCCGCGGCGCCGGAACCAACCTTAATGAGTTGCCTAATTTATTATCTTATGCCCCTTTTGCGTGCATTTTCCACGAGCCCGACGCCCAGGCATAGGGCGCCGAGCTGCGGCCCGCCCTGGCACGACGGTTGCGTGTGCTTCCGGCCAATCGGGGTCTGCCCTCCCGTAGAGGCAGTGAACTGGAGGCATCATGGACGAGCCGGAGCGAATCCTCGAACTCTCCCAGCGCGTCGCCGACATCACCGAGAGCAAGATCCGTCAGATCAACACCATCACCGGCCAGTCCCGCATTCTGGCGCTGAACGCCCTCATCGAAGCGAACCGGGCGGGGGCGGCCGGGCGCGGCTTCGCCGTCGTCGCCAACGAGGTCAAGAAGGTGTCGAGCGAGATCACCGATCTCGCTGGCCAGCTCTCCACCGAACTTGCCGGCAGCATAGCCGAGCTGACCGCACTCGGCAGCCGTATGGTGGCGCAGCTTCGCGGGCAGCGGCTTGCCGATCTTGCGCTCAACATGATCGACATCATCGACCGCAACCTCTACGAAAGGTCCTGCGACGTCCGATGGTGGGCAACGGATCCCGCCGTCGTCGCCTCGGTCTCGGGCGGGGACGTGACGGTGCAGCGATACGCCGGCGAAAGGCTCGCGGTCATCCTTCAGAGCTACACGGTCTATCTCGATCTCTGGATCGCCGATGCCTCGGGCCGCGTGGTGGCGAACGGCCGCCCCGATCGCTTTCCCGAGACGGCCGGCGTCGACGTCTCGCGAGAGGCCTGGTTCAGGCAGGCCATGGCCCTTCCCGGGGGCGACGATTACGTGGCCGCCGACATCTCGACCGAATGGCGGCTGGGCAATGCCCAGGTCGCGACCTTCGCCACGGCGATCCGGGATGGCGGGCGCATCGACGGCGCTCCGATCGGCGTGCTCGGGATCTTTTTCGACTGGGAGCCGCAGGCCCGGGCCGTGGTGGCCGGGGTGCGCCTGGCCGACGAGGAAAGGGGCAGGACGCGCTGTCTCCTGCTCGATGCCGGGCGGCGGGTCATTGCGGCCTCCGACGGCAGGGGCGTGCTGACGGAGAAATTCCCGCTCGAACATGAGGGCAAGCCCTCGGGCAGCTATGTCGCCCCGTCGGGCGACATCGTCGGCTTCGCCCTGACACCGGGCTACGAAACCTACAAGGGCCTGGGCTGGTACGGCGTTCTCGTCCAGAGCAGGCGTTGAGCCCCGGCCCGAACGCAACGAAGGGGGGCGGCCGGCGACCGCCCCCTTCGCGTCACGATGTCCGGATCCGGACGGTCAGATCAGATCGCGCACGTCGGTCAGCCGACCGGTGATCGCGGCGGCCGCGGCCATGGCCGGGCTGACCAGATGGGTGCGCCCGCCGCGGCCCTGCCGGCCCTCGAAATTGCGGTTCGAGGTCGAGGCGCAGCGTTCGCCGGGCTGCAGCTTGTCGGCGTTCATGGCGAGGCACATGGAGCAGCCAGGCTCGCGCCAGTCGAAGCCGGCCTCGCGGAAGATCCGGTCGAGCCCTTCGGATTCCGCCTGCTCCTTCACCAGGCCCGAGCCCGGCACGATCATGGCATAGACGCCGTCGGCGACCTTCCGGCCGCGGGCGATCGCGGCGGCGGCGCGCAGATCCTCGATCCGGCCGTTGGTGCAGGAACCGATGAACACCTTGTCGATCGCAATCTCGCGCATCGGCGTTCCGGGCTTGAGATCCATATATTCCAGGGCGCGACGGACCGCCTTGGCCCGCGCCTCGTCCTCGAAGGACGCCGGGTCGGGCACGACGCCGGTGATCGGGACGACGTCCTGCGGGCTCGTGCCCCAGGTGACGGTCGGCGCGATCTCCGCGGCGTCCAGGAACACCTCGGCGTCGTACACCGCGCCCTCGTCGGAGGGCAGGGTCCGCCAGTAGGCCACGGCCTTGTCCCAGTCGGCCCCCTGCGGCGCCCGCGGGCGGCCCTTCAGATAGGCGTAGGTCGTCTCGTCCGGGGCGATGAGCCCGGCCCGGGCGCCGGCCTCGATCGACATGTTGCAGACGGTCATCCGTCCTTCCATGGACAGGCCCCGGATGGCCGAACCGGCATATTCGATGACGTAGCCGGTGCCGCCGGCGGTGCCGATCTTGCCGATGATGGCCAGGATGATGTCCTTCGCCGTCACGCCCGGGGCCAGTTCGCCCTCGACCGTGATGCGCATGTTCTTGGACCGGGTCTGCTGCAGCGTCTGGGTCGCCAGGACGTGCTCGACCTCGCTCGTGCCGATGCCGAAGGCGAGCGCGCCGAAGGCGCCGTGGGTCGCCGTGTGGCTGTCGCCGCAGACGATCGTCATGCCCGGCTGGGTGAAGCCCTGCTCCGGCCCGATGATGTGCACGATCCCCTGGCGGCGATCGTTCATCTTGAAGATCTCGATGCCGAAATCGGCGGCGTTGCGCTCCAGCGTCTCGACCTGGATGCGGCTTTCCTCGTCGGCGATGCCCTTCGACCGGTCGCTGGTCGGAACGTTGTGGTCGGGGACCGCCAGCGTCGCGTCGGGACGGCGGACGCGACGTCCGGCCATGCGCAGGCCCTCGAACGCCTGCGGGCTCGTCACCTCATGGACCAGATGACGGTCGATGTAGAGGATCGAGGCGCCGTCTTCGGCGGCGTGCACCACATGGGCGTCCCAGATCTTGTCGTAGAGTGTGCGCGGCTTGGACATGAGGACGATCTGCTGTCAAGAAGAACCCGGAGGGCGTCCGGAGGACCGGAACCGATCGGGAGAATAACGGAGCCGACCGCCCGGCGGAAGGCATGATGATTGCATTATTGTCACCCTTGGGGCCGAACAAATCCGCTGGCGGGAGGGGACAATCCGGCCGGCGGCAGGGCCCCGCGGCTCAGCCGCGGATCCGGCGCCGGCGACGGAAGATGAATTCCCGCTGGACCAGGAAGTTGACGAAATAGAGCCCCGTTTCCGCGGCGAGCTTCGCGGCGATCACCGGCATGCCGAAACGTTCGTGCAGGAACACGATCATGCCGTAGGAGATCGCGCCGGAGACGACGACCAGCGTCAGATAGCGCGGCACCGCCGTTCGGTGCCGCTGATCGGAACGGAACACGGCCTGCCGCACCAGCCAGTAATTGGCCGCGAGCGCCCCGCCCCGCCCGATCGCCTGGGCCGGCAGGAGCGGAATGCCAAGCGCGATCGCGGCGATGAAGATCAAATTGTCGATCACCGCGGTGATCATCGATGCCAGCACATAGCGGAGCAGGCTGGCATAGATCCGGATCGAGTCGAGGATGGGATTGAAGTGCGAACTGGGATTTCCCGGGACGTAGACGGTCCTGATCGGCACCTCGCCGACCTCGACCGCCAGCTCCTTGGCAAGGATCAGCATGTCCAGCTCGAACTCGTAGCCGTTCGCGCCGAGATCGAGGAGCCGCCGCGCGAAACCCATCGGGATCCCGCGCAAGCCCGACTGGGTGTCGCCCAGCTTCAGGCCGACCAGGGCACCGAACAGATGCCGCGTCACCGCGTTGCCGAAGCGGCTGCGCCACGGCACCTCGCCGCGGAAGTCGCGCACCCCGATGACCAGCATGTGCGGGCGGGCGATCAGGCGTTCGGCGACCGCGCGAGCGTCCTCGACCCTGTGCTGGCCGTCGGCGTCCAGGGTGACGACGCCGACCGCGTCGGGATAGTGCCGGGCCACATGCGCCATGCCGGTCTTGAGCGCCGCGCCCTTGCCGCGGTTCGCCGCGTGCCGGAGGACGGTCACTCCGTCGAGTTCCTGCAGCGACCGAAACAAGGGTCGCCGGTCCGGGGCGCTGCCGTCGTCGACGACGACCACCGGCCAGCCTTCGGCGGCAAGACGGCCCGCGATCGTCAGAAGCTGGCGGTCCGGATTGTAGGCCGGGATCAGAAAGACAGGCGTCATCAAGGTCCGTTCGATGGTTCGACGGGGCTTCGGCCTGTACCCTTCGCATGGAAAGATGCTGCCCCCGGAACGGGGAAGGTCGCGGAGGGCGGACTTGTTCCGCAAAACCCCAATCCGGGGATAACGTTCGACGGAAAAGAAAAGAGCCGCCGGCCCGAGCGGACCGGCGGCTCTTCGCGATTGCCTTGCGGCCCGCCGACCTGCCGGGCGGCGGGAAAGGGGTCAGCCCTCCGCGTTCTCCTGCGGACGGTTGTCGCGCTTCTCGGCAATCCGGGCGGACTTGCCGCGACGGCCGCGCAGGTAATAGAGCTTGGCGCGACGGACGACACCGCGACGAACCACCTCGATCGATTCGAGACGCGGGCTGTAGAGCGGGAAGACGCGCTCCACGCCTTCGCCATAGCTGATCTTGCGGACGGTGAACGAGCTGTTCAGGCCGGCATTCTTGCGGGCGATGCAGACGCCCTCGTAGGCCTGCACGCGCTCGCGGCTGCCTTCGACGACCTTGACGTTGACCCGGAGCGTGTCGCCCGGCGCGAAGTCGGGCACCGGGCGCTGGGCGGCGAGCTTCTCGGCCTGCTCGGCTTCCAACTGCTGAAGAATGTTCATGGCACTCACCTTTCGGTCCAAAACGTTATCGCCGGCCAAAACCGGATTCTCTAGTCCAATCCCCGGGCACTGACGGACTTGGCGGCCTCGTATTTCCGCCAGAGGTCCGGGCGTCGCTCCCGGGTGATCCTTTCCGCCTCTGCCAACCGCCAGGCCTTCACCTTGGCGTGATGGCCGGAGACCAGCACTTCCGGCACCGCGCGCGCCATGCCGTCATGCCCCGTCCAGACCGCCGGCCGCGTGTAATGCGGGTATTCCAGCAGGCCGGACGAAAAGCTTTCCTCCTCGCCGCTCACCTCGTTGCCCATGACGCCCGGCAGCAACCGGACCACGGCATCGACGAGGCAGATCGCCGCGGGTTCGCCGCCCGACAGCACGAAGTCGCCGAGACTGACCTCCTCGACCGCGTGGGCGTCCAGCACCCGCTGGTCCACCCCTTCGTAGCGGCCGCACAGAAGGACGATGTCCCGCTCCGCCGCCAGCTCCCTGACCAGCTCCTGGTCCAGGGTCCGGCCGCGGGGCGACAGGTAGATCGTGCGGCTGCCCGGCCGCCGGGCCGCGACCAGCGCCGCATCCACGACATCGGGCTTCATCACCATGCCGGCGCCGCCCCCGAATGGGGTGTCGTCGACGGACCGGTGCTTATCGCGCGCATAGTCGCGAATGTCCAGCGTTTCCAGCGCCCAATTGCCCCGTTCGAGCGCCTTGCCCGCGAGCGAGACGCCGAGCGGGCCCGGAAACATCTCCGGAAACAGGGTCAGGACTCGCACCGTCAGCCGGGGCTCGGCCGCTTTCTCGCTCATGCTTGCTTCCCCCCATCGCCCCGCGCCTCCGGCAACGCTTCCGGCGGCGGGCCTTCGGGTTCGTCCAGCAGACCGACCGGCGGATCGACGACGATTCGCCCGCCCGCGATGTCCACGACGGGAACCACCGCCCGGGTGAACGGCACTATCACGCTGCCGCCTCCGGGCCGGTCGATCTCCACCACGTCGCCGGCGCCGAAGTCATGAACGGCCCGGACCCGGCCAAGCGTCGCTCCGTCCGTCAACTCGGCCCGAAGCCCGATCAGGTCGGCGTGGTAGAACTCGTCCTCGTCTGGTTCCGGCAGGGCCTGCCGGTCGACATAGAGACGCGTGCCCCGAAGGGCCTCGGCGGCCGTGCGGTCGGACACGCCGTCCACCCGCGCCAGCCACTGCCCCTTGCCGAAGGACAGTAGCTCGAGCGCGAATCGGCGGCGTCCCGACTGGTCGGTCAGCGGGCCGTAGGCGGCGACGGCGGCCGGGTCGTCGGTGAACGGCTTCACCTTGACCAGGCCGCGGACGCCATGGGCGCCCGTGATCAGGCCGACGCAGACGCGCGCGGGATCGCTTGCAGCCATGAATCCTGGCTCCGTCCGGGCCGCGCAGGGCCCGGAAAGGCGGAAACGGTGCGCTCAGCCCGAGGCTCAGCCCTCGGCGCCGGCGGCGGCCGCCTGCTCCGCGGCCTCGCGACGGGCCTGCTCCTCGCGCATGCGCTCCTGGGCCTTGGCCTTCGGGGCAGACTTCTTCGGCGTCTCGCGGTACTTCGGCGCCTCGATGATGCCGGCCTGGCCCAGGAACTTGGCGACCCGGTCGGTCGGCTGGGCACCGACGCCCAGCCAGTGACGGATGCGCTCTTCCTTCAGGGTCACCCGCTCGGGATGGTCCTTCTCCAGCATCGGGTTGTAGGTGCCGACCTTCTCAATGAAGCGGCCGTCGCGCGGGCTGCGCTTGTCGGCGACGACGATCGAGTAGAAGGGACGCTTCTTGGCGCCGCCGCGGGTAAGGCGGATCATCACGGACATTGGAACTTAACCTTTCCTGCTTGCTCTAGAGGTTCGGGCCCGGCCTGCGGCCGGACCTTGGGTGACGGACGGACCGGACCTTGCGGTCGTCCGAATCGGCGTCGACCGGCAGGGCCGCCGGTGCGGGGCTGAGGGCGTTCACTTGAAGCCCCCGGGCGGCAGCATCCCGGGCGGCAGGCCGCCGCCGGGCAGGCCGGGGAAGCCGCCGCGCAGCAGCCCCTTCTTCCCCATCTTCTTCACGCGCTTCATCATGTCCGCCATCTGCTGATGCTGCTTCAGCAGCTTGTTGACGTCCTGCACGCTGGTGCCGGAGCCCTTGGCGATGCGGATCTTGCGCTTGGCGTGAATGATCTTCGGATTGCGCCGTTCCTGCGGCGTCATCGAGGAGATGATCGCCTCCTGGCGCTTGATGATGCTGTCGTCCAGATTGGCGTTCTTCAGCTGCTCCTTCAGCTTGCCGACGCCCGGCAGCAGCCCCATCAGGCCCGACAGCCCGCCCATCTTGCGCATCTGCTTCAGCTGGGAGGCCAGGTCGTCGAGGTCGAATTCGCCCTTCTGGATCTTGGCGGCCAGCTTTTCGGCGTCCTCGCGCTCGATCGTCTCGGCCGCCCGCTCCACCAGGCTGACCACGTCGCCCATGCCCAGGATGCGGCCGGCGATCCGGCGCGGGTGGAAGGGCTCCAGCGCGTCGACCCGCTCGCCCGTGCCCATCAGCTTGATCGGCTTGCCGGTCACGGCACGCATGGAGAGCGCGGCGCCGCCGCGGGCATCGCCGTCGATGCGGGTGAGCACGATGCCGGTGACGCCAACCTTCTCGTTGAAGCTCTGCGCGACCGTGACCGCGTCCTGACCGGTCATGGCGTCGACGACCAGAAGCGTCTCGACCGGATCGACCGCGTCGCGTACGGCCGCGACCTCCGCCATGAGCTCGAGATCGATCGCAAGGCGTCCGGCCGTGTCGAGCATGACCACGTCGTAGCCTTCCAGGCGCGCCGCCTGCATCGCCCGCCGGGCGATGTCGACCGGCTGCTGGCCCGGCACGATCGGAAGCGTCGCGATGCCCGCCTGCTCGCCCAGGACCCGCAGCTGCTCCTGCGCCGCCGGGCGGCGCACGTCGAGCGACGCCATCAGGACCTTCTTGCGGTCCTTGGTCAGCCGCAGCGCGATCTTGGCCGTGGTCGTGGTCTTGCCCGACCCCTGCAGGCCGACCATGAGGATCGGGACCGGCGGGACGGCCACGAGGTTCAGATCCTCGACCTCATCCCCGCCCAGCATGGCCACCAGCTCGTCATTGACGATCTTGACGACCTGCTGGCCCGGCGTCACCGAACGCAGGACCTCCTGGCCGACGGCCCGCTCCCGCACCCGATTGATGAAGTCCTTGACGACCGGAAGCGCGACGTCGGCTTCCAGCAGCGCCACGCGCACTTCGCGCAGCGCTGCCGAGACGTCGGCCTCGCTGAGCGCGCCGCGCTTGCGCAGGCGGTCGAAAATTCCGCCAAGCCGGTCTGACAGTCCGTCGAACATGCCCTGGCCTTTCGCTCTAGGGTCTCAAGGTTTCCCGGATCCCGTGCCCCCAAACGCATTCGCGCCAGTGCGCGAAACTCGCGGACTGGCGGACGCCCTTGGGCGCTACACTTGCCGGACCCCGTCCCAGGAGGGAGTCCTTTCGTGCGGGAATTCGAGGCGCGAAAGATAGGGGCGGTCGCCGCCCCTTGTCAACAGCACCGGCCGGTGCCGGGGCCCAATCGCCGCGGTTCGGAATTCACCTCGAAACCGCCGCATTTGGACCGCCCTTTTAACCAATTGCTAATCAAACTCGACTGAACGTAACACATTTCGGCAGCAGACGGGTGCCTGCAACATGTCAAGGTCGAGCGTGGACGCAGCCGATCCCCATCGCAGCAGGCTGTCGCAGCAGCAGCTCGACGCGAAACTGCGGGCTCATGCCCTGTTCCTTGCGGGCCGGGGCGGCGAACGCGCTCGCCTGCGCCTGTGCGATCTCTCCCATCTGGATTTGAGCGGCCACAACCTGCGCGAGTCGGATTTTGCCGGCGCCCGGCTCTACGGCGCGCGCCTGGTCGGCACCAATCTCGAATCCGCCAACCTTTACGGCGCGGATCTCCGGCTGGCCAACATGTCGGACGCGACCCTGTCCTATGCCGACATGCGCGGCGCCTGCCTGCGCGGAGCGGTGCTGACCGGCGCCGTGATGATCGAGACCGATTTCAGGGACGGCGTCATCGTCACGCCCTCCGACGACGGCGGCCTGACGCCGATCAATTTCGACATCACGATCACCGAACTCACCTGCGCGAAGGTCAACAACGCCAACCTGACCCGGGCGAAGCTCGCCAATTCCTTCATCATGCAGACCGATCTTAGCGATTCGATCCTGCGGGAGACGAAGCTCGTCCGGACGAACCTGACCAATTCCGACCTGACCGGCTGCATCCTGGAGGGCGCCGACCTGACCGACGCCAATCTTTCCGGCGCGGTGCTGCACGGCGCGGATCTTTCGGGCGCGATCGTCACGCGCACCAACCTGACCGGGGCGGACCTGATCGGGGCGATTTACGACCGGGCATCGCTCGCCGACGCGAACCTGACCAATGCCAAGACCGTCAAGCCGGTCGAGGCGCTTCGCCGGCCGCTCGGCGAGGTGCTGGACGAGCACGAGACCTGGGTCGAGGCCAACGGACGACAGGGCCAGCGGGCCGACCTGTCCGAGATCAGCCTGGAGGGGGCGAACCTGTCCGGCCGCAACCTGGCCGCCGCGGTCCTGCGCAGCGCCCGGCTCTCCGGCGCCCGGCTGGAGAAGACCGGGCTGGCCATGGCGGATCTCTCGCTCGCCGATCTCCGGCGCGCCAACCTCGCCGGCGCCGATCTCCGGGGCGCCAATCTCCAGCGCGCGTCGATGTCGGGCGCCAATCTCTCGCGGGTCCGGCTGTCGCCGGTCAACATCACCGGCCCGAACGCCTTCATCTGGCAGGCGAACCTGCAGCGCGCGCGCCTGAACGGCGCAGTGCTGACCGATGCCGATCTGAGCGGGGCGCAGCTCACCGGCGCCAATCTGTCGGGCGCCGACCTGCGCGGCGCCAACCTTGCCGGCGCCAACCTTGCCGGCGCCGACCTCACCGACGCCCGCACCGAGGGCTGCATCTTCACCGACACCGACCTGTCCCAGGTGACCGGCCTCGGGCACAGCTGATCCACGCGCCCGCCGTCGCCCTGGGCGCCCATGGACAGGATCGAGCCGGCGCGCCTATATACTCGACCACTATGACCGTCCCGTTCAAAAAGATGCACGGGCTGGGCAACGACTTCGTCGTGATCGATGCCCGGACCCGGTCGCCCGGCCTCTCGGAGGCGGCGATCCGCGCCATCGCCGACCGCCGGCGCGGCGTCGGCTTCGACCAGCTCTTCGTCCTGGAGCCGCCGCGGAACGGCGGCGACGTGTTCATGCGCATCTACAATGCCGACGGCAGCGAGGTTTCGTCCTGCGGCAACGGCACGCGCTGCGTCGCCTCGCTGATCATGGCCGAAGCCGGATCGCAGCGGGCGGTGGTCGAAACCCGCGCCGGCTCGCTCGACTGCCGGGCGGCGGAGGACGGGCTCGTCACCGTCGACATGGGGCCGGCCCGCCTGGACTGGCGGGACATCCCGGTCGCGGCGCCGGTCGACACGCTGGAACTGCCAGTCGCGGTCGATGGCCTGAGCTCTCCGGTCGGCGTCGGCGTCGGCAATCCCCACGCCGTGTTCTTCGTCGAGGACGCGGAGGCCGTGGCGCTCGACAGGCTGGGGCCGGTGCTCGAGCATCATCCCTTCTTCCCCGAGCGGGCGAATATCGAGGTCGTCCATCTGATCGCCCCCGACCGCCTGCGCATGCGGGTCTGGGAGCGCGGCGTCGGCATAACCCAGGCCTGCGGCACGGGCGCCTGCGCGACCGCGGTCGCCGCGGCCCGAAGGGGCCTTGCCGGCCGCCGGGTCGAGGTCGTCCTGGATGGCGGATCGCTTTTCATCGAATGGACGGAAGACAACCGCATCCTGATGACGGGCCCCGTGGCGACGAGCTTCACGGGCGAACTGGCCGAGGCGCTCGTCGGCGGAGCGGCGTGATGCCCGACGGCGCTGCCGCCGGGCCGCAGCTGCTCACCTTCGGCTGCCGCCTCAACGTCTACGAAAGCGAGGTCATGCGCGGCCTGGCCCGGGCGGCCGGGCTGGACGACGTTGTCATCGTCAACACCTGCACGGTCACCGCGGAGGCCGAGCGGCAGGCCCGCCAGGCGATCCGCCGCGCCTCGAAGGAGCGCCCGGGCGCCCGCATCGTCGTGACCGGCTGCGCCGCCCAGGTCGATCCGGCGAAATTCGCCGCCATGCCCGAAGTTGCCCATGTCCTGGGCAACGGCGCCAAACTTCGGGCCGACACCTGGTCGGGCCTCGCCGGAACGGCCGAGCCGGCGCGCGTGCTGCCCGACGATCCGGCGCGGGCTGACGGGGCGGCGCCCCCTCTCGTGCCGGGCTTCGAGGCCAATTCCCGCGGCTTCGTCCAGGTCCAGAACGGGTGCGACCACCGCTGCACCTTCTGCGCGATCCCATTCGGACGCGGGCCGTCGCGTTCGGTCCCGGTGGGGGCGGTGGTCGAACAGGTCCGCCTGCTGGTTTCCTCCGGATATCGCGAGGTCGTCCTATCCGGGGTCGACCTCACCTCCTACGGTTCCGACCTCCCCGGCCGGCCGCCGCTGGGGCAGATGGTCCGACGCCTGCTGGCGCTGGTGCCGGAGCTTCCGCGCCTCAGGCTGTCCTCGCTGGACTGCATCGAGATCGACGACGATCTCTGGCGCCTGATCGCTGAGGAGCCGCGGCTGATGCCGCATCTGCACCTGTCGCTCCAGTCCGGCGACGACATGATCCTGAAGCGCATGAAACGGCGGCATCTCCGGGCCGACGCCATCGCGCTCACCGAGAGGGCGCGGCGCCTGCGTCCGGACATCGTCTTCGGCGCCGACCTGATCGCCGGCTTCCCGACGGAGACCGAGGTCATGTTCCGGAACACCCTGGCGCTCGTCGAGGAATGCGGCCTCACCTATCTTCATGTCTTTCCCTATTCGGAAAGGCCCGGCACGCCGGCGGCGCGCATGCCGGCCGTGCCGGTCCCCGTGCGCCGGGAGCGGGCCGCGCGGCTGCGGACCCTGGGCACGGCGCGGCTTCAGGCCTATCTGGAAGGCCAGGTGGGCCGCACGGTCGAGGTGCTGACCGAACGGGGCGGCCTGGCGCGGACGCCCCAGTTCGCCCCGGTCCGGGTCGAGACGCGGGACGGTTTCCCGGTGCCGCACGGACGGCTGATCGAGGTCGTCCTTTCCGGAGTGGTCGACGGCAGGTTGGTCGGCCGCCCGACGGATTTCGCAAGGCCACGACGCGAAGCGGACTTCCGGCCCGGCGCAAACGTGTATAGGAACGGTGCATGACCGAGCGAGACATCGAGAACCAGGCCACGCCCGCGAGAAAGGGCTGGTTCGCGCGCCTGAAGGAAGGCCTCTCCCGCTCCTCCGCCAAGCTGACCGACGGCATCACCGGCATCTTCGCCAAGCGCAAGCTGGACGAGGAGACGCTGGAGGAGCTGGAGGAGCTGCTGATCGCGTCGGACCTGGGTCCGGCCACCGCCGCGAAGCTGACGGCGGAGCTGGCCCGCACCCGCTTCGGCAAGGACGTGACGCCCGAAGAGGTCAGGACCGCCCTTGCCGAGCATGCCGCCCGCATCCTGGAACCCGTGGCGGTACCGCTGGTCCCGGAGGGGACGGGCCGGCCCTTCACCATCCTGATGGTCGGCGTCAACGGCACCGGCAAGACGACCACGATCGGCAAGCTGGCGAAGCAATGGACCGAGGAGGGGCGCAAGGTCGTCCTGGCCGCAGGCGACACCTTCCGCGCCGCGGCGATCGGCCAGCTGCAGGTCTGGGGCGAACGGGCCCGCGTGCCCGTGATCGCGCGGGAGCCCGGCGCCGATGCCGCGGGCCTTGCCTATGACGCCTTCGCCCGGGCCCGCGCCGACGGCGCCGACATCCTGCTGATCGACACGGCCGGCCGGCTGCAGAACCGGGCCGACCTGATGGCGGAGCTGAGCAAGATCGTCCGCGTCCTGAAGAAGCAGGACGAGACCGCCCCCCATGCGGTGGTGCTGGTCCTGGACGCGACCACGGGGCAGAACGCCCACGCGCAGGTCGAAACCTTCCGGGACCTGGTCAATGTCACCGGGCTGATCGTCACGAAGCTGGACGGCTCGGCCCGGGGCGGCGTCCTGGTGGCGCTGGCGGAACGGTTCGGACTGCCGGTGCATGCGATCGGCGTCGGGGAGGGCATCGACGACCTCAGGCCCTTCGACCCGAAGCAGTTCGGCCGCTCCCTTATGGGCCTGCCGGAGTAGCCGCCCATGGGCAGCATCGTCATTGCGGGCAGGTCGGAGATCGAGGTCGGCGGCTACCGGGGCGAGCCGGAGCGGTTCGACGACGCCGCGGCGGCGGTGGCCCGGCTGCGGGAGATCTACGAGGCGAACACGGCCTTCCTGCGGGAAAGGTTCCGGGCCTTCGCCGCGGGCGAGACCCTGTCCCGCCGGGTTCGCGCCTGCTATCCCTACGTCGCCATCCGGACCGACAGCTATACCCGCGTCGATACCCGGCTCAGCTACGGCTTCGTCGACGGCCCGGGCGATCATGCGACCACCGTCACCCGGCCCGACCTGTTCGCGGCATATCTCACCGAACAGTTGAGCCAGCTGATCCGCAACCACCGGGTTCCGGTTGAAGTCGGCGTCAGCGACCAGCCGATCCCGATCCATTTCGCCTTCATCGAGGGGATGCATGTCGAGGGCGAGCTGACGCCCGACCGGATGAAGCTGATCCGGGAGGTGTTCGACGTGCCCGACCTTGCCGTCATGGACGATTCGATCGTCAACGGAACCCATCAAGCGGCCGACGGCCAGCCGCGGCCGCTTGCCCTCTTCACCGCCGCGCGGACCGACTACAGCCTGCACCGGCTGAAGCACTACACCGCGACCAGCTGCGAGCACTTCCAGAAATTCGTCCTCTTCACGAACTACCAGTTCTACGTGGACGAGTTCGTGCGTCACGCCTACCGCCTGATGACCCATGGCAACGGCGACTACGAATCCTTCGTCGAGCCGGGCAACGCCATCATGTACCGCGGCGGGCGCTCGATCGGCCGGCCGGCGACGCGCCTGCCGCAGATGCCGGCCTATCACCTGACCCGGGCGGACGGCCGCGGCATCACCATGGTCAATATCGGCGTCGGCCCCTCCAACGCCAAGACGATCACCGACCACATCGCCGTGCTGCGGCCCTATGCCTGGCTGATGCTGGGGCATTGCGCCGGGCTCAGAAACACGCAGAAGCTGGGCGATTACGTGCTGGCCCACGGCTATGTGCGCGAGGACCACGTCCTGGACGCCGATCTGCCGACCTGGATCCCGATCCCGGCCCTGGCGGAGATCCAGCAGGCGCTGGAGAAGTCGGTCGGGGAGGTCACGGGCCTGGAAGGCTATGCGCTGAAGAGCATCATGCGCACGGGCACGGTCGCGACCATCGACAACCGCAACTGGGAGCTGCGCGACCAGCACGAGCCGGTCCAGCGCTTCTCCCAGAGCCGGGCGATCGCGCTGGACATGGAAAGCGCGACCATCGCCGCCAACGGCTTCCGTTTCCGGGTGCCCTACGGCACGCTGCTCTGCGTCTCCGACAAGCCGCTGCACGGGGAGCTGAAGCTGGCCGGCATGGCGGACGCCTTCTACAAGCAGCAGGTCGGCCAGCATCTGCAGATCGGCCTCAGGGCGCTCGAGCTGCTGCGGGACCTGGGCCTGGAGCGCCTGCACAGCCGCAAGCTGCGCAGCTTCAGCGAAGTCGCCTTCCAGTGAATAGAGAGCCCATGGCCGAAGACACATCCCGATCCGCCCCGTCGCCGCTCGCCCGCCTGGCGCTCGAGGCCGGGCCGCTGGCCGTCTTCTTCATCGCCAACCGGATGGAAGGGATCATGGTCGGCACCGCCGCCTTCATGGTGGCGACGATCCTGTCCGTGGCCGTCTCCTACCGGCTGGAGCGGCGGATGCCGCTGATGCCCCTGATCGGCTGCGGCTTCGTCATGCTGTTCGGCGGCCTGACCCTGTGGCTGGACGACGAGCTGTTCATCAAGCTGAAGCCGACGGTCGTGAACCTGCTGTTCGCGGCGATCCTGTTCGCAGGTCTGGCCACCGGGCGCACCTTCCTGAAGCTGCTCATGGGCTCGGTCCTGTCGCTCACCGACGAAGGCTGGCGCATCCTGACCTGGCGCTGGGCGTTCTTCTTCGTCTTCCTGGCGGTGCTGAACGAGATCGTGTGGCGCACGCTGCCGACCGACGCCTGGGTGAACTTCAAGGTGTTCGTGCTGATGCCGCTCACCATCGTCTTCGCGATGGCTCAGCTGCCGGTCATCATGAAGAACACGGTCGAATCCGAAGGGAAGGCGGGCGGGCGCGGCTGATCCGCCGCGCCGTCCCGCGGGCGGACGCTCAGACCAGAATGTCCAGCAGCATGCCGCGCCGGATCGGCAGGTCCGGATCGGGCATGGCGAACTCGATGATCTGGCCCGGTGCGGGAATGGTCCGGACCGTCCCCGGATGACCCGGCGCGGCCGGCGGCAGGGAGACCGCCGGCCCGCGGACGCGCGCCGACGGTCCCTGAAGCAGGTTCGAAAGCGCCTGGAGCAGAGATTTCGAGGGCGAGATCTGCATGGATGGTCCGTCTTTGGCGGAGACATTCGCCCCGCCCGCTTAACAATCGGTTAGCGCCCCGGGCCGGATGCGGCCCGGGGGCGCCGATATCCGCCAGTCAGCGCCGGAGTGCCGCCACCCCCGGCAGTTCCTTGCCTTCCAGCCATTCGAGGAAGGCGCCGCCCGCCGTGGAGACGTAGGAAAAGGCGTCCTCCACACCCGCCTTGCCGAGGGCGGCCACCGTGTCGCCGCCGCCGGCGACCGAAAGCAGCCGGCCTTCCTTCGTCAGCGCGGCGACCAGCCCGGCCACGGCGTTGGTGCCGGCGTCGAACGGCTCGATCTCGAAGGCGCCGAGCGGGCCGTTCCACAGCACGGTCTTCGCACCCTGGATCTTGAGGCTCAGCATCTCGACCGATTTCGGCCCGATATCCAGGATCATCCGGTCGTCCGGGACCTGGTCGATCGGAACGTCATGGCTTTCGGCGCCGGCCTTGAACTCGGCCGCGACGATGCCGTCGACCGGCAGCAGCAGTTCGCACCCCGCGGCGTCGGCCTTGCCCATGATCTCCCGGGCGGCGTCGGCCATGTCCTTCTCCGCGAGCGACGCACCGACATTCACGCCCTTGGCATGGAGGAAGGTGTTCGCCATGCCCCCGCCCAGGACCAGCATATCGACCTTGCCGACCAGGTTGCCGAGCAGATCCAGCTTGGTCGAGATCTTGGCGCCGCCGACCACGGCGACGACCGGACGCGCGGGCTTTTCCAGCGCCCGGGACAGGGCTTCGAGTTCGGCCTGCATCAGCCGGCCGGCGGCCGAGGGCAGTAAGCGGGCGATCGCCTCCGTCGAGGCATGCGCCCGATGGGCGGCGGAGAAGGCATCGTTGATGTAGATGTCGCCGAGCGCGGCAAGGCCGCGGGCGAATTCCTCGTCGTTCTTTTCCTCGCCCGGATGGAAGCGCACGTTCTCCAGCAGCAGGATGCCCCCGTCCGACAAGCGCCCGACCGCCGCTTCGGCTGCGGGCCCGACGCAGTCCTCGGCAAAGGCGACCGGCCGGCCGCCGAGAGCCTTCTCGAGGGCTGGGACGACCGGCTTCAGGGAAAAGCCGGGGTCGGCCTTGCCCTTCGGACGGCCGAAATGGGAGAGGACGACGACCTTCGCCCCCTTGTCGGCCAGCTCCAGCAGCGTCGGCGCCAGCCGGTCGAGCCGGGTCGTGTCGGTGACGGTGCCGTCCTTCATCGGCACGTTCAGGTCGCCGCGCACGAGGACGGTTTTTCCGCCGACCTCGAAATCGTCCAGGGTTCTGAAATCGCTCATGGGGGTCGCTTTCCACTGGAATGTCGATGTGACGAGGCCGAAGCAACCACAGGCACACGGCCATTGCAACGCGGGGGCGCGGGGAGACGTTCTTCCCCTGTCCGGGAAGCGCCGGAATCGGGGTCCGGAAAGGGGGGGGGGACCGCCATGATCACACCCGTCACGCGACTGGCCTATGTCGTCGCCCAGACCGGCCGGATCGGCTGGTATTTCGGCCAATACCTCCTGGCCGCGCGGCTGACCGGGCCGCCCCGGCCGCATCCGCGCGTCACCCGCCCCGTCCCCGACCGCGCCGGCTTCCTGGCCGAACTGCGGGCGCTCATGGAACGGGACTGGGCCAATATCCGGGTGGGCCATTACCGCGTGCCGCACGATCTGTTCCTGCCGCCCGGCCGGCTGCTGCGCCAGGCACGCCTGTTCTTCGACGAGGTGCCGCGAGTCCACGACCGGCGCCGCCGGCGCGGCGCGAGGGAGGTCGCGCAACGGCCGCCGCCCGGCGCCGCGGGGCTGCCCCGCTACTACGTCCAGAACTTCCACTTCCAGACCGACGGCTATCTTTCGGAGCACTCCGCACGGCTCTACGACCATCAGGTCGAGGTGCTGTTCGGCGGCGGCGCCGACGCCATGCGCCGCCAGGCCTTGGTGCCGGTCCATCATTGGCTCCGGAACCGGCGCCGGACGGCACGCCGCCGGGCGGTCGCGCTCGACCTCGCCTGCGGCACGGGGCAGTTCCTGACCTTCCTTCGCGACAACCATCCGTCGATCGCCGCGATCGGGGTCGACCTCTCCCTGCCCTATCTGGCCGAGGCGCGCCGACGGCTCGCCGCCTGGCCGGGTACGATGCTGACGGAGGCCGACGCGACCGCCCTGCCACTTGCCGACGCCAGCGTCGACATCGTGACCTGCATCTTCCTGTTCCACGAACTTCCCCGCGACGTCCGCATCCAGGTCTCGCGGGAGATCGCCCGCGTCCTGCGGCCGGGGGGCATGCTCGTCTTTCTCGACAGTCTCCAGGAAGGCGACCGGCCGCAGATGGACGGGCTGCTCCAGTATTTCCCCCAGGCCTTCCACGAGCCCTATTTCACCGACTATGTCCGGCACGACCTGAACGCGATGTTCGAGGAAGCCGGCCTGGTCCAGGGCGCGTCCGACCTGGTCTTCCTCGCCAAGATGCTCGTCTTCGAGAAGCCGGAGTGAGGTCGCGCGGGGGGAGCGGCCCGCCTCCCCCTCGACTCCCGGCGCCGGATGTTGACAGGACCCGTTCCCCTGGGCAGCTTCTGGGCCAGACAGACAGTGCCGGCGGCATGCGTTGAGCCAGCCCTCCGAATCCCTCAAGACCGCTCTGCTCCCGGCCCCTTCGAACGCCGAAACGGAGCTGAAGCTGATTGCCGATTCATCGGCCTTCCGCGCCCTGGCCTCGTCCCCGGCGGTGACCGCCCGCGCCCGCAACCGGGGCACGGTCCGGCTGATCGAGAACGTCTATTACGATACCGTAGGCTTCGACCTCCGCCGCCGAGGCCTGGCGCTCCGCGTGCGCCGCATGGGCCGCCGCTGCGTCCAGACGCTCAAGACCGAATCGCTGCCCGGCGCCGCGAGCCTTTTGAGCCGCGGCGAGTGGGAGATTCCGGCGCCGGGCGGGACGCCGGACCTGGAGGCGCTGGCGGCGGCCGGCGCCGGCCATTTCCTGGAAGGTCTCGCCGTCGCGGAGCTTCGACCCGTTTTCACGACCCGGGTGCGGCGCCACCGGTCGGTCCTCGACCTGACGGACGGCACGGGACGGCCGAGCGTCGTCGAGATCGCATTCGACCAGGGCACGCTGGAGGCGGGGCCCGAGACCATGCCGCTTGCCGAGATCGAGCTGGAGCTGAAGGCCGGCGATCCGGCTGCGCTTTACGGCCTGGCGCTGGAGTTGAGCGAGGCTGCGGATCTTCGCATCGGCACCGAAAGCAAGTCCGACCGCGGCTACCGTCTGGCGGGCGGGGCGCCGCCGGCCCGGCGGAAGCAGCCCCTGCCCGCGCTTGACGCCGACGATCCGGCACGTTCGGCCTTTGCCGGGATCCTTCGGTCCTGCCTCGGCCATCTCCTGGGCAATGTCGCGGCCGCCATCGACGGCCGCGACCCGGAGGGCGTGCACCAGGTGCGGGTGGCGCTGCGCCAGCTCCGCTCGGCGCTGCCGCTCTTCGGCCATCTGATCGACCTGGACCGCCTGTCCTGGCTGAAAGGCGAGACGAAATGGATCGCCGGCAATCTGGGCCCGGCCCGCGACTGGGACGTCCTTCTGACCGAAACCCTGCCGCCCGTGGAGGACAACTGGCCGGGAGACGAGGGCCTTGCCGCCCTGCGCGAGGCGGCGGAAGAGGCGCGCGCCACCGCCTATGCCGCCGTCCGGGAAACCCTGGCCGATCCCCGTTGCACAAACTTCGTGCTGCAGCTCGGCCGATGGCTCGAAGGGGGCAATCCGGATGCTGCCGCGGCAGAGGACGAGCGGCTCGGCGACCTGGCCGACCGGATGCTGCGCAAGCGCCACCGCGCCGCGGTCCGGGCCGGACGGGGCTTCGCCGAGCTCGACGCCGAGGCGCGGCATGAGGCCAGGATCGCGGTAAAGAAGCTCCGCTACGCGGTGGGGTTCTTCGGCCCGCTCTACCCCGGTAAGCGCCTTGCCCGCTACCAGAAGGTGCTGAAGGGCTTGCAGACCCGACTCGGCCGGTTCAACGACCGCTGCGTGGCCGAGCGGCTTCTGAACGGCCTCCCGCTCGCCGGCGCCTCGCTGAAGGGCGCCGGGCTGGTGCTAGGCTGGCACGGGCGCGAGGCCGCCCTGGAGGAGGAGCGGATGGTCGCCGCCTGGGAGAAGTTCGCGTCCCTGAAGCCGTTCTGGCAGACCGCCCGGAACTAGGTCCGGCGGAGGCGCCTGTCGTGGGGGCGTGACGGAAACGCCGCCGACGCGGTATCAAGACGGCCGGCGATACGCAGCCGCAGTTCGACAAGTGCTTCCCCCTTCATGAGAGCCAGAGCATGAGCAGCAGCCGCCTTTTCAGCCCGTTCCGGATCGACGGGCTCGACCTTCGCAACCGCATCGTCATCGCGCCGATGTGCCAGTATTCGGCGGACGAAGGCCGTGCCACGGACTGGCACCTCATCCATCTCGGTTCCCTTGCCCTGTCCGGCGCGGGCCTTCTGACGATCGAAGCGACCGCGGTCCTGCCGGAAGGACGGATCAGCCCCGACGATCTCGGCCTCTGGTCGGACGACACGGAGGCGGCGCTGGGGCGGGTCCTGGAGGGCGTGCGCAAATATTCGGACATGCCGATCGCGATCCAGCTGGCCCATGCCGGCCGCAAGGCGTCGACGCGGGTGCCCTGGGAAGGCGGCACGCAGATCGCTCCCGGCCAGCCCCGCGGGTGGCAGACCGTCGCCCCGTCGGCGATCCCCTTCGCCGAGGGCGAGAACCCGCCGGTCGCCCTGGACCGGCAGGGGCTGGCCGCGGTGCGGGATGCCTTCGCCGCCGCCGCGAAGCGTTCCGCGCGGCTCGGCATCGAGGCGATCCAGCTGCATGCGGCCCATGGCTACCTGCTTCACCAGTTCCTGTCCCCGCTGTCGAACCGGCGCGACGACGAATATGGCGGCAGCCTTGAGAACAGGATGCGCTTCCCGCTGGAGGTCTTCGACGCCGTCCGCGCGGCCTTCCCGGCCGGGCGGCCGGTCAGCGTGCGGGTCTCGGGAACCGACTGGGCCGAAGGCGGCTGGGACATCGAACAGACGATCGAATTCGCCCGGGCGCTGGAGGCGCGCGGATGCAGCGCGATCCACGTCTCGAGCGGCGGCCTCACCCCGGCGCAGAAGATTCCCGTGGGGCCGAACTATCAGGTGCCGCTGGCCCGCGCGGTCAAGCAGGCGACGAAGATGCCGGTCGTCGCCGTCGGGCTCATCACAGAGTATGAGCAGGCCGAGGCGATCATCGGAACCGGAGACGCCGATCTTGTCGCGATCGCCCGCGCGATCCTCTACGACCCGCGCTGGCCATGGCACGCAGCGGCGCAGCTGGGCGCCAGCGTCAAGGCGCCCAACCAGTATCTCCGCTGTCAGCCGAGCCGGCATCGCAACCTGTTCGAGAGCTGACGCCCCCGCGGAAACGCGCCGGGCCCCGCCGACGGTCGGGCGGGGCCCCGCGCCCCTTGTCTCTCACGCCCCGGATGCATCCGGGCGATGGCGGGCCAGTTCCGCGATCGCCAGCTCCGCGATGCCGGCAAGATCTTCCGCACTCGCTCCGTCGCGCGCCTGCACGGACATTCCCTGGATGATGGCGCCGAGATAACGGGCAAGCCGGGCCGCATCCGTGCCGGCACGCAGGTCGCCATCGGCGATGCCCCGTTCGATCCGCGACCGGAAGGCTGCGAGGGTCGCGGACCGCAGGCCCGCGGCATGCCGGACGATCGGCTCGTTCTCGCTCGCGCAGGCGAGGCTCGCGGTCGAGATCATGCAGCCCTGCGGGCGGTCGGCCCGGCAGAACTCGCGCGCCGAGTCCCGAAGCACCCGGGCGAAAGCCTCGACGACGTCCGGCTCCTCGGCCAAGGCGCGGGCCGTGAAGGCACCGACCGTTTCTCGATAGCGCTCCAGCGCCTCGTGGTAGAGATCGGCCTTGGACCCGAAGGCCGCGTAAAGGCTTTGCGGCGTGATGCCCATCGCCGCCGTCAGATCCGCGATCGACGCGCCCTCGTAGCCCAGCCGCCAGAAGGTCTCCATCGCGCGCGACAGCGCCACATCCCGGTCGAAGGCGCGGGGACGTCCACGGGGGCGGGAAGGTGTCGGGCTATTTATCACAACGATCACTCTTGAATTGTGCCTGACCCCCGATATATTCGGGAACGATCATTGTGATATATAGAGGATCTACCCCCATGCGTCTCCCCCTTTCGGGCCTGTTTGCCCTGGGCATGGCCATGTCGGCAGCGGCCGCCTCGGCCCAGGCTCCAGCCAGACAGGACATGGCTGCGCGTCTCGACGCGGCGATCGACCGCGCGATCGCCGAAAAGCGCATCGTCGGAACGGTGGTCCTGGTCGCCCGCGACGGCGAGGTCGTCTATCGCCGCGCCGCCGGGCTGGCCGACCGCGAAGCCGGGAAGCCCATGGCCGAAGATGCGATCTTCCGGCTTGCGTCGATCACGAAGCCCATCGTATCCGCCGCGGCCATGCGCCTCGTTGAGGAAGGGCGCATCGCGCTGGACGACCCGGTCACGCGCTGGCTGCCCGACTTCCGTCCCCGGCTGCCGAACGGCCAAGCGCCCGAGATCACTTTGCGGCAGCTGCTGACCCACACGGCCGGGCTGAGCTACGGCTTTCTCGACGGGGAGGACGGTCCCTATCGCCGGGCCGGCGTCTCCGACGGCCTGGGCGAGCCGGGCATGAGCCTGGAGGAAAATCTTGAGCGGATCGCGTCCGTGCCGCTCGCCTACCCGCCGGGGGAATCATGGCGCTATTCCGTCGCTACCGACGTCCTGGGCGGGGCGATGGAGAGCGCGACCGGCGAGACGCTGCCCGAGTTGGTCGGGCGGCTGGTCACCGGGCCGCTTGGCATGGAGGACAGCGGCTTCGCCGTCAGCGACCTCGAACGCCTCGTCGTGCCCTATGCCGACGGGTCGCCGGAACCGGTCCGCATGGGCGACCGCGCCATCGTACCGCTGGGCGACGGCGCCGCGCATTTCGCGCCCGGACGGATCCTCGATCCGGCCTCCTTCCCGTCGGGCGGCGCGGGCATGGCCGGGACCGCCGGGGACGTGCTGGCCTTCCTGGAAACGATCCGGGCCGGTGGCGCGCCGATCCTGAAGCCGGAGACGATCGCAACCATGTCCAGGGACCATGTTGGGCCGCAGGCGGAAACCCAGGGCCCGGGCTGGGGCTTCGGCTACGGCTGGGCGGTTCTCGACGATCCGAAGCCGACCGAGACGCCCCAGTCGGCAGGAACGATCCAGTGGGGCGGCGCCTATGGCCACAGCTGGTTCGTCGACCCCGCGCACGGGCTGACCGTCGTCGCCCTGACGAACACGGCCTTCGAAGGCATGTCGGGGGCCTTTCCCGGCGAGATCCGGGACGCGGTCTACGGCGTGAGCCGGACCGAATAGCGCGGAGGAGGGCTCCCGCGGTCCCGGCCGCTCCGTCAGCGGTGATCCCCGGCGGCGGCCGGGCGTCGTCCCTTCTTCGCGAGGCGCCGATAGGCGGCCGGAGTCACCCCGAACCGGTGCCGGAATCGCCTGGTGAAGTCGGAGAGGTCCGAAAAGGCGGCCCCGAGAGCGACGTCGAGGACCGTACCCTCCTCCCGGCGAAGGGCGCGGACTGCGGCGGCCAGCCTGCGGGACAGGAGATAGCCGTAGGGCGTCACGCCGACGACGCGACGGAAGACCCGGAGGAAGTGGTAGCGCGTGACGCCGGCTGCCCCCGCGAGATCGGCCAGGGTCAGCGGCTCCCGGAAACGGCGATCCAGGAGGGCGAGCGCCGCGGTTACGCGCGCCTCGTCCCGCAGGGTCACCGGTGCCGCCCCGCCTTCCTGCGTCATCCTGAGCGCCGTCGCGAGGAAGTCGAGCGCGAGGTCTTCCGCGACATGGCGGTCGGGTTCCTCCGAGAGCCATCGGGCGCGGGCGACGAGCGGAACCAGAACGTCCGACGGCGGCAGGCGATGAGACCGGAAGCCCGTGTCGGACACGCCGCGCAGGTCGCAGGCAACCTCTTCCACCAGGGCCGGTTCGAACTGAAAGGCGACGCAGCGGCCACCCTGCGCGTGGTCATGGGCGCAGCAGAAGCAGGCGCCACGGTTCCCGAGAAGGATCGATCCCGGCGACATCAGCACGCGGCCATAGTCGGAGCGATAGGTGAAGCTGCCGGCGAGAACGGCGGCGACCGATAGCCGGGCGTGGCTTTCCTCGAAAGGCGTGTCCCCGGGCCCGGCATGACAGACGATGTCGGCCGCCCGCCAGCCGTCTCCGGCGGCAAGGGTCCGTTCCTCGGGCATTTGCTTGCCGCTCACCTGCCGACCTGCTCCCGTCTGCGGTCCGACCGGGGCATTATAGCAACATCCCCCAAGCGGGCGGCCCTCGCGGCAGTGTAGCCAAGGAGCGGATGCCGGCCGGTGTCCCGAGGCGGGGACATCGAAGTCCGGCGGTCACCCGGGACAGGAGACGCTCATGCCGGCCGAATCGGATCTCTTTGCCGCAGCCCTGGTCAGCGCCGGGACCCATCCGGACCTGCCCGCCGAACGACGGATCTTCGCCCCCTTCATCGGCAGCTGGGATCTCATCGTGACCTGGTATTCCGAGGACGGCACCGTCCGGCGCCGGGAGAACGGGGAGTGGCATTTCGCCTGGGTCCTGGAAGGGCGGGCGGTCCAGGACGTCTGGATCGTGCCGCCCCGAACCGAACGCCAGGGCCATCCCGACCCTTACGAATACGGCACCAGCCTGCGGTTCTTCGATCCCGCCCTTGACGCCTGGCGGTCGATCTGGATCGGGCCCGGCCAACGCGCCGTCCATGTCTTCCTGGCCCGCCGGATCGGCGACGAGGTCGTGCTTGAAACGCGGATCGAGGACGGAAGGCGGATGCAGTGGAGCTTTTCGGAGGTGACGGACACCGGCTTCACCTGGCGGAACCGGCGCGAAACCGGGGACGGCTGGCGCCTGGCCCAGGATTTTCGGGCCCGCCGCCGTTAGGCGTCAGGGGCAGGGCCGAACGCGGCCCGAGCCGGGATCATATCCGGGCACGGCTCTCGCAGACCGTCATGCCGATCATGAGACCGCCGCCGCTCCCGCCCCGCTGAACGACGTGGCTGCAGCCGGCCGTCGCCTCGACCTGCAGGCTCTGCGGGCCGGAGCCGGAATCGTCGCCCGGACCAGCGCCGGCCTGGCCGGATGCAGGGTCCATCGCAAGCGTGCCGCGCTCGGTGATGCGGGTCGTCGCCATCGCGGCGCCGGGGCCGATCGGCCGAACCTCGACGACCTCGACGTCGAGCGTATAGTCCCGAACCGTCAGGCCCTGCATGCCCGACATCACGCCGACCGCCATGCGGCTCAGCCGCAGCACATCCTGCTTGTCGAGCGAAGCGACGGTGAAGCTCTTCCGCTCGTCGCCGATATAGAGTTCCTGGCTGAACGAGAAGGTCGCACCGTCCGCGATCGTCTCCTGCGTCCAGTCGACCAGGCGGTCGTAATTGCCTTCCCGGACGGCCTGCGTCAGGTCGCGCTCGGCCTCCTCGAAGAATGCCGCCACGTCCTGCTCCGACAGGTCCTGCTGGGCGTGAAGCGGCGCAGCGAAGGCCGCGAGGCTCATCGCGACCGCGCCCGGCAGCCGTCCTTTGCGGCGGATCCTCATGGTCTTTCCGTCGTCCCCCGTGGTCGTCATGGAACAAGCGTCTACGTAGCGGGCGCCCTCGATGCCACATCCACGACTTGCCCGGTCAACGCGGGCGGCGCGGGTCGCGTTCCTGGCGGTCGACCGCCTATCCCCGGCCGCCCGCCGCCATGGCCCGCCGCAGGGCGTCCATGACCTTCGCATCGCCCGACTGGGCCACGTTGAAGCGCATGAAACCGGTCGCGGCACCGGAGACGCTGAAGACATTCCCGGGCGCCAGCACGATGTTCTCCTCCATGCAGCGGCGGGCGATCGCCGCCGCATCCTGCCCGTCCGGCAGACGGCACCAGAGATAGAAGCCGCCGCGCGGCGTGATCCAGGGCACGATGCCAAGCCGCGCCAGCTGTCCCGCGACCTGCTGCCGGGCCCGGGCGAGACGCTGGCGAAGCTCGTCCATATGCTTGCGGTAGCTGCCGCCAGCGAGCACATGGGCGATCATCTCCGTCGCGACCGGGCTCGGCCCGCCGAAGCTGGTCGCGACCTGCAGGTCGACGAGACCCTCGATCCAGTCGGGCCGCGCCGCGATGTAGCCGCAGCGCAACGAGGCGGAGAGCGTCTTGGAGAAGCTGCCGATGCGGATGACGCGGCTGAAGCCGTCGAGGACGGCGAGCCGCGGCGAGGGCGCGGGCTCGAAGTCGGCGAAGATGTCGTCTTCGACGATGGTGACGTCATGGGCCGACGCGATGCTGAGCACCCGGTAGGCGGTCTGCGGCGACAGGGTGGCGCCGGTCGGATTGTGGAGCGCGGAATTGGTGATGTAGAGGCGCGGCCGCTCGGCCGCGACCACGGTTTCGAAGGCGGCCGTATCCGGGCCGGTCGGGGTATAGGGGACCCCGACGATCCGCACCTGATGGGCGCGCAGCAGCGCCTGGAAATTGAAGTAGCACGGATCGTCGAGCAGCACGGCATCGCCGGGGCGCAGCAGGAAGCGGCAGATCAGGTCGATCGCCTGCGTCCCCGACCCGGTCAGCATCAGGTGATCGGGGCCGGCCTCCAGCCCTTCCTCGGCGAAACGGCCCAGCAGCAGGCGACGCACGGCAAGGGACCCGCGCGTGCCACCATAATCCGACAGCACGGGATCCTCGGCCCTCGCGACGGCACGGAAGGCGCGGCGCAGGGCCGCGTTCGGCATCCAGTCGGCCGGGAGCCAGCCGCAGCCGGGCTTCGGCACGGACGGCGCGGCGTCGAGCGACTGGCGAGACACCCAGAAAGGATCGACCGCCCGGTCGCGCTTCGGCGCCATTTCGCCGAGCGCCATCGGCGGTATGTGCGATCCCGTCACATAGAAGCCCGAGCCGCGTCGGGCACGGATCAGCCCCTCGGCCGCGAGCCGGTCATAGGCCTCGACCACGGTCGACGGCGAAACGCGCATCTTCTCGGCGAAGCGGCGCACGGACGGCAGCCGGTCGCCGGCGACCAGGGCCCGGCTCGCGAGCTTCGCGCGCACCGCTTCCATCACCGCTTCCGTACGCGTGGGCCTGCCTGCGTCCATCGGATCCGCCTCCGAAAGTGTATGGCGTTGAGTAGCAATACAGTTTCGTCAAAGTGTATCGGACTGTTCCTGTCGCGGCCAGCCGGGATCCGCTAGCCTCCGACGCGGAAAAGGAGGCGACATGGAACGGACAACGGCGGGCTGGGGAAGCGGGCTTCTCGGCGTCATCATCTTCAGCGGATCGCTGCCGGCGACGCGGATCGCGGTCGCCGATTTCTCGCCCCTGTTCCTGACTTCGGCGCGTGCGGCGATCGCGGCGCTGCTGGGCGCGGCGTTCCTCCTGGGCCTGCGGCAGGTGCGGCCGGCGCGCGGCGACATCGTCCCGCTTGCGATCGTGGCGGTCGGCGTCGTCGTCGGCTTCCCGCTGCTGACGGCGCTTGCGCTCCTGCACGTCACCGCCGCGCACTCGATCGTGTTTGTCGGCCTGCTTCCGCTCGCCACGGCGGTGTTCGGCGTCCTGCGCGGCGGAGAGCGGCCCAGGCCCGCCTTCTGGCTCTTCTCCCTGGTCGGCGCCGTCACCGTGGCCGGCTTCGCCCTTTCGCAAAGCGACGACGACGGCTCGCTGAAGGGCGACCTCCTCATGCTCGCGGCGATCCTGCTGTGCGGTCTCGGCTATGCCGAAGGGGCGACGCTGGCGCGTAGGCTGGGCGGCTGGCAGGTGATCTCCTGGTCGCTCGTGCTGGCGCTGCCGGTGATGGCGGTGATCATGCTGGCGACGATGCCGGAAAGCTTCGCCGGAGTCGGCGCGCCGGCCTGGCTCGGCCTTGCCTATGTCTCGGTCTTCTCGATGCTGGTCGGGTTCGTCTTCTGGTATCGCGGCCTGGCGCTGGGCGGCATCGCCGGGGTCAGCCAGCTGCAGCTTCTCCAGCCCTTCTTCGGCCTGCTGCTCGCCGGGCTTCTGCTCCGGGAGCCGGTGGCCGGGATCATGATCGCGGCGACCGCGATCGTCGTCCTGTGCGTCGCGGGCGCCAAACGCTTCGCCTGAGTTCCTGGAACCGGCGCTCCCGGCCTGTCACGACGAAGGGACCCGCACGCAGCCGGCAGCATCCGGGCGGAAATGGGATGGCTCATGCTTCCGGCAATGTTCCTCTACGCCGGGCGGCCTTTCCTGCGATACCATTGCGGCTGCGGCCTCTCACCGCCGATCGGCGGACGGAGGTCTCCGCCGACCTGCGGCCGCATGATGCGGCCGAGTCAGGTCCGCGGGTGCGCCGGGAGCGACGCCTCCCGGCCCCTCACGACTGGATCCACCGAACAGAGGAGGGATCGACCATGTCTTTGAGGATCAATGCCGAAGCGCCGGATTTCACGGCGGAAAGCACGCACGGCACCATCCGCTTCCATGACTGGATCGGGGACGGCTGGGCCATTCTCTTCTCCCATCCGAAGGACTTCACCCCCGTCTGCACGACCGAGCTGGGCTACATGGCCGGGCTGGCGCCGGAATTCGAGAAGCGCAACTGCAAGATCATCGCGCTCAGCGTCGATCCGGTCCAGGACCACGAGCGATGGTCGAAGGACATCGAGGAGACCCAGGGCCATTCCGTCACCTATCCGATGATCGGCGACCCGGACCTGAAGGTGGCGAAGCTTTACGACATGCTGCCCGAGGACGCGGGCGACACCTCGGAGGGGCGGACGCCTGCGGACAACGCGACCGTCCGTGCGGTCTTCGTGATCGGACCGGACAAGAAGATCAAGGCGACCCTGACCTATCCCATGAGCACCGGCCGGAATTTCAACGAGGTGCTGCGGCTTCTCGATTCCTGCCAGCTGACCGCCAAGCATCAGGTCGCGACCCCCGCCAACTGGCGGCAGGGCGAAGACGTCATCATCGCCGGCTCCGTCTCCGACGAGCAGGCACGCGAGAAGTATCCCGAAGGATGGAAGGCGCCGAAGCCCTATATCAGGATCGTGGCGCAGCCGCAGTAATGGCCGGCTGAGGCAGCCTTACCCCCGGGATCGGGGCATCGCCGCCGGCCGGCGATGCCCCGATCCGAGCGCGCCCGGCACCGCCTTTCCTTCGCCCTCGGTCTCCCCTCACTCGACCGGCAGGCCGTGGAGCTTCAGGAACGACAGCTTGTCCCAATAGCCGCGTTGGAAGACGATCCTGCCGCCCCGAACATGGAAGAAGCCGCAGCCGCACATCCCCAGCGGATCGGGCCGTTCCAGGATGGCGGCGATCTCGCCGGCGTTCCCCCTATTGAACGCCTCGACCTGACGCCGCACCGGATCCTTCGGCCGCATGAGCCCTCTCCCCGTCACGCCGCCCAGCCGCGGAGCATAGGACATCCGCAAACTCGCCGGTATTGCCGAACGGCGCGCCGGGGTCGGCCCGGCGCCTTCGGCCGTAGGCACTGGCGGTTCCGGCGGATCATGCATCTGGCGCGGGCCGGGGCGAGTTCGTAGGGTGTTCGCGATGCGTGATATCAACATCAAGGCGACGGAATATTTCGAAGCGGTCGCTCGGCTCGGGACGGTGACGAAGGCGGCCGAGGAGCTTCGCGTCTCCCCGTCCGCTGTCAGCCAGCAGGTCCGTCTGCTGGAGACCCAGTTCGGGGTGAAGCTGTTCCGGCGCGAGAAGAAGCGGCTGGTCCTGACCCTGGACGGCGACCGGCTGTTCCAGGCGACGACACAGGCCTTCGTCGCGATCCGGAATGCGCGGAGCGCCATCGCGCGGCATCGGGACCGGCGCAAGCTGACCATCCGGACCAGCCCCAGCTTCGGCGTGCGCTGGCTGGGCCCGCGGATCGCCAGCTTCGCGGCCGAGAATCCCGAATGGAACATCAGGATCGACGCGACGCCCGATTTCACCGCCTTCGACGCCGAGGCCGTGGACTTCGACCTGCGCTACGGGCTCGGCGGCTGGCCCGGACTGACCGTCAATGTCGTCATGAACGACCTGGTGCTGCCGGTCTGCAGCCCCGACTATCTGGAGAAGCTGCGACGCATCTCCCCAGACCCGGTCGAGCAGCTGCGCTCGGCCCGTCTGATCGACAGCGTCAAGGCGCTGTTCCGGTGGGATCTGTGGCTAGCCTCCAACCGGATCGAGCTGCCGGACCTCACATATCCCTTCCGTTTCGACCGTTCGTCGATGTCGATCGAGCTGGCGAAGCAGGGGGGCGGGCTTGCCCTCGACAGCGCGAATCTCTGCCTGCCCGAGCTGAAGAAAGGGGAGCTCGTCCCGTTCTCGACCAGCTTCGCCGTCATCGATTTTCCGGCCTATTGGCTGGTCTGCCCGCCGCAGCACTTCAACCGGCGCATCGTCGTGCGCTTCTCCGACTGGCTGACCAAGGCGGCGGAAGAGCACATGCGCGAGGCGCGCGCCCTTCTCGAGGGCTTCGGCTGCACCTTCAGGGCCGAAACCGGCCCGGACCTGATCGACTGGCAGGCTTCGCCCCACCGACCGAAGACCGAGGAGTGAACCGAATGGCCGACGATCCATCCGTCAAGCCGACGAAGAAGGCCGCCCGGCCGCGGGCCCGCAAGGCCGGGGACGATGCCGGGCAGACCGTCCTCCTCTCGGGCGGCAATCCTCAGATCCCGAAGGGCGAGGGCGACGGCCCCGTCCAGGCCTATATCGCGGCCATGCCCGGCTGGAAAAGCGATGTCGGGCGCCGGCTCGACGCGATCATTGAGCGCACCGTCCCCGGCGTGCGCAAGGCGGTCAAATGGAATTCGCCCCTCTACGGGGCCGAAGGCGAGGGATGGTTCCTCAGCTTTCATTGCTTCGCGAAATACATCAAGGTGGCCTTCTTCCGCGGCACGTCGCTCAGTCCCGTTCCGCCCGGCACGTCCAAGCAGAAGGAGGTCCGCTACCTCGACATCTACGAGGGGCAGCTGGACGAAGCCCGGTTCGCCGACTGGGTGAGGCAGGCCAGCCTGTTGCCCGGCGAGAAGATGTGACGGCCCGGGATCAGGCCAGGGACGAACCCATGACGAAGGCGGCACATTCATGACGGAGAGGACGAGCGCGTCGTCGGAAGGACGAGAGGAATCGCCCGCCTCCCAACTGATCGATGCGAGGATCCGGGAGCTCGGCGACTGGCGGGGCGAGACGCTGGCCCTGATCCGGGCTCTCGTCCGGGAGGCCGACCCGCAGGTGGTCGAGGAATGGAAATGGCGGGGCGTTCCGGTATGGTCGCATGCTGGGATCATCTGCACCGGCGAGACCTACAGGAACGTCGTGAAGATGACCTTCGCCAAGGGCGCCTCGCTGGAGGATCCGTCCGGCCTGTTCAACGCCAGCCTAGAAGGCAATACCAGGCGCGCGATCGACTTCCGCGAGGGCGACAGGATCGACGAAGACGCGCTGAAGGCCCTCATCCGCGCTGCCGTGGCGCTGAACCTGTCGGCGAAGGAGTCGAAAGCCGCCGCGCGCCCCCGGAAAGCCCGGAGAACCGCCTGAGGCCCCGGCCGGCCGACGGAAGGCCGGCCGGTCCCGCGATCCCTAATAGATCGTCAGCGCCGGAACATAGGAAATCAGGAAAAGAACCACGAGCGCGACGAGATAGAAGGGCGCCAGCGCCTTCACGGTCTGGCCGATGCCGACCCGCGCGATCGCCGTTGCGATGAAGAGGGTCGTGCCCACGGGCGGCGTGTAGAGGCCGATCGAAAGATTGACTACCATCATCAGGCCGAGCTGGACCGGATCGAATCCGATCGCCTTGCCGATGACGACGAACAGGGGTCCGAGCAGCAGCACCGCCGCCGGCAGGTCGAGGAAGGCGCCGACGACCAGCATGACCACATTCAGCACCAGGATGATCATCCAAGGCTCGCCGAAGGCCGCCGTCATCCAGAGCGTGAGCTCCTGCGGGACCCGACCCGCGGTCAGAAGCCACTGGATCGTCGACGAGCCCATGATGATGAACATGACCGCCCCGGTCATCATCACGGTCTCGACGCAGGCCGCCCAGACGCCGCGCCAGGTCAGGTCGCGATAGACGAGGCCGCTGACCACAAGGGCGTAGGCGACGGCCATGACGCTGACCTCGGTCGGCGTCGCGATCCCGAAGCGCAGCGTGCCGATCACGAAGACCGGCATCAGCAGGGCCGGAATGGCGGCGAATATCTGGCTTCTGAAGGCGCGGAAGCCGCCCTCCAGCGGCGAGCGCGGGAGATTGCGACGGTGCGCCACCCACCAGACCGCGATCGACATCCCGCCCGCCAGCATGACGCCGGGCAGGATGCCGGCGACGAACAGATCCACGATCGAGACATTCGACACGAGACCGTAGAGGATCAGCGGGATCGAGGGCGGGATCAGCACCGACACGGTGGAGGAGGCAGCGGTGATGGCGGCCGCGAACCCGCCCGGATAGCCCTGCTTCTGCTGCACCGGGATCAGAGCGTTGCCGAGTGCCGAGGCGTCGGCGACCGCCGAGCCGGAGACGCCGCCGAAGATGACCGACCCGATGATCGACACCTGGCCGAGGCCGCCCTTGAGGCGGCCGACCAGAAGGCGGGCGATGTTGACGAGGTAGACGCCGAACTTGCCCGACATCATGAGGCTGCCCGCCAGGATGAAGAACGGGATCGCCAGCATCGGAAAGCTCTGGGTCGGCGTATAGAGGCGCTGCGCGATGACGGCCATCGGCTTGCCGTCGAGCCACAGCGCGGCCGCGACGCCGCCGAGCATCGCATGGGCGACGGGCACCGCGATGGCGAGCAGCAGGAAGAATCCCCAGATCATGATCGGTGTCATGTCCCGGTTCCTTTCAGCTCAGGCTCGAACGGGCCGGGTCGTCCTCGCCGGTGCTCCGGCCGGAGAGCAGGATCAGAATGTCGGCGATGGCGATGAGCGCCATCCCGGCGAAGGCGTAGACCAGGCTCGCATAGCCCCAGATCTGCTTGATCCCCAGCGTCGAAAGATTCTGGAACTGGGCGGCCCGAAGGATCGGCTGGCTGGACCACAGGACGCTGATGCAGATCGCCAGCACGACGACGTCGACCACGATCATGAGGCCGAGACGGGCCCGGTGACCGAGGAGATCGGGAAGCAGGGTGACGGCGATGTTCCGGCCCCGGGCAGCGGCGATGACGATGCCGGCGCCGACCAGCCAGGGAAGCAGCAGCGCGTGGATCTCGTACGCCCAGGCGATGCCCGTGCCGAAGGCGTAGCGCAGCACCACGTTGAGGAGCAGCGCCGCGAACATGAAGGCGAGGCACAGAACGCCGACGCAGCGTCCGCTCCAATCGAGAAGAATGACCAGCCCGACGACGGCGTGGAGCAAGGGGCGGTCGCGCCCCTTGCCCGCTTTGTCCCGGGAGGCTGGGCTCCCGGCCGCCATCATTCGCTTGCGGCCGCCCGAAGGGCTTCGACCAGCTCGGGGAACTCGGCCGAATACTTGTCGTAGATCGACGCCGTCGCCTCGACATAGGCCTGATGGTCGGCTTCGGCGAAGGTCACGCCTTCGGCTTCCATCGTGGCGCGCAGGCTGTTGTTCGCCTCGAGCGACATGTCCCGCTGAAGCTTGCCCGCCTCGGCGGTGGCCTGCAAGGCGCAGCTCTGCGTCGCTTCGTCGAGCCCCGACCACCAGGCCAGTCCGGCGACGACCGGCGTACTTTCGTACTTGTGGCCGGTCAGCGTGATGAAGGGCGTGATTTCGTGGATCTTCGACGTGTAGGTATTGGTCAGCGGATTCTCCTGGCCGTCGAACACGCCGGACTGGAGCGCGCTCGGCAGCTCCGAGAAGGCGAGCGGGGCCGGGGCGGCGTCGAGCGCGTCGAAGATGTCGACGGTCATCTGGTCCGGCGGAGTGCGGATCTTCATGCCCGCGATGTCAGACGGCGAGGGAACCAGCTTGGAGACGTGGCTGACATGCCGGATGCCGTTGTCCCAGAACCCGAGGACCTTCAGCCCCGCCTGCTGAGCGCGTTCGTCCAGCATGGCGCCGACCTCTCCGTCGAGCACCGCCCAGGCCTTCGTCTGGTCCTCGAACAGGAAGGGCAGCCCGATCAGGCCGATTTCCGGCACCATCTGCGACATGGCGCCCTGGCTGTTGGCCGTGACCTGGATGACGCCCGCGGCCGCAGAGGCCAGCATCTCCACATCGTCGCCCATCGTGGCCGAGGGCGCGACATTGACGCTCTGCGCGCCGCCGGTGCATTCGGCGAACAGCTCCGCCCATTTCTCGGCGGCGACATAGCGCGGATTGCCCGGATTTTCCCCGTGCGCGAAGATGATTTCCTGGGCGTGGGCACCGCCCGCGATCATCGTCGTGGCCAGAAGGGCCATCAGCCTGTATCCCATGGTTTCCTCCTCGTTGGCTGGTCTTATAGTTGTTTTAGGCGCGCCGCCGCCCGTTCTTCAGGCAATCCTGCCCGTTCAGTGAATGAGCGAGCCTCCATTCACATCGACCTCCGTCCCGGTGCAATAGGCCGACAGGTCCGAGGCAAGGAACAGGGCGCAGCCGGCAACGTCCGAGGCTTCGCCGGCGCGACCCATCGGAATGCCGTCCAGGATCGTCTTCTTCATTTCGGGCGTCAGCCGGCCGGCCGTGATGTCGGTGGCGATAAAGCCCGGGCAGATCGCGTTGACGCGCACATTGTCGGGCGCCAGTTCGCGGGCCATCGCTTTCGTGAGCCCGAGAATGCCGGCCTTCGCCGCGGAATAGTGCGGCCCGCCGAAGATGCCGCCGCCCCGCTGCGCGGAGACCGAGCTCAGATTGACGATGCTGCCAGATTTCCGCGCGCGCATGCCGGGGATGACCGCCTGGCTCATGTAAAGCGTGCCGCGCAGATTGACGTCGAGGACGGCGTCGTAATCCTCAGGCGTGATCTCCATGATCTTGAGCGGCTGGGTGATGCCGGCATTGTTGACCAGCACGTCGATCCGGCCCCAGCATCCCTCGAGTTCGGTGACCGCGGCCGCGCAGGCGTTCCTGTCGGTCACGTCGCACGCGAGGCCGAGATGCCGGGCCCCCAGATCGGCCGCCGCGGCCCCGGCCGCGCCCGCGTCCAGGTCAAGGATGGCGACGGTCGCCCCATGTTCGGCGAAAAGCCTCGCCGTCGCCTTGCCCAGCCCCCGCGGCGACGCCGCGCCGGTCACGATCGCAAATCTTCCGTCCAATAGGCCCATCAGCCTGTTTCCTCCCAAGATGACCGGTCCCGGCTCTCGTCGGCGGAGCCGGACGTCGCCCTAGAGCCATCCCCTGATCTGCTCGGCGACCTTTGCGACCGAAATCCCGTACATGTCGTGCAGCGTCGGCAGGGCGCCGGCCTCCAGGAACTCGTCCGGAAGGCCGATCATGCGGAAGCTCGGCGTCACCCCGGCCCGCAGAAGCGTTCCGGCGACGGCCTCGCCGAGGCCGCCGACGACCGTGTGGTTTTCCGCCGTCACGACGAGCCGGCCGCCGGCGCGGGCTTCGGCCAGGATGGTTTCCCTGTCCAGGGGCTTGATCGTCGGCGTGTGCAGGACCGCGACGTCGATCCCGTCCTTCGCCAGAAGCTCGGCCGCGTCGAGCGCCCGCATCGTCATGAAGCCCGACGAGATGACCAGGACGTCCTTCCCGTCCCGGATCCGTTGCGCCTTGCCCAGCTGGAAGCGGTAGTCCGGCCGGTGGCGCGTCAGGACGGAAGGCACCTTGCCGCGCAGCAGCCTGGAATAGACGGGACCCGGATGGGCCGCGATCGCCGGCACCATCTGCGCGATGTCGACGGCATCGCAGGGGTCGACGATCGTCATGTTCGGCAGCCCCCGGAAGATTGCGAGGTCCTCCGTGGCCTGATGGCTCGGTCCGTAGCCCGTCGTCAGGCCCGGCAGCGCGCAGACGATCTTCACCGGCAGGTTCTCTTCCGCGATCGCCATCGCGATGAAGTCGTAGGCCCGGCGCGAGGCGAAGACGGCGTAGGTCGTCGCGAAGGGGATGAACCCTTCGCGCGCCAGGCCGGCCGCGGCGGACATGAGCAGCTGTTCGGCCATGCCCATCTGGTAGAACCGGTCCGGCAGCGCCTCCGCGAAGACATGCAGGTCGGTGTATTTGGCAAGATCCGCCGTCAGGCCGAGGATGCGATCGTCCCGTCGCGCCAGGTCGACCAGCGCATGGCCGAAGGGCGCCGCGACGGTGTCGTAGCCCTCGGCCGCCAGGGACGCGATCATCGCCGAGGTCGTCAGCCGCTGGCCGTCCTTCCGGGGCACGGGCCGCGGCTCGTATTTGCGGGCCATCGAGGCGAGGGTCATTGCGGCCTCCCTTCGTCCAGAACCGCCAGCGCCTTGCTCCATTCGTCGGGCTCGACGCGCACGAAATGCGTGATCTCGCGGGTTTCCAGGAAGGGCACACCCTTGCACATCCTGGTATCGAAGATGATGACGCGAGGCCTGGCCTCGGCGAGCGCGCGGGCAGCGTCGAAGGCCGCGACCACGGCGTCCAGGTCGTTGCCGTCCACGCGCTGGCAATGCCAGCCGAAGGCCTCCCATTTCGCTTCGAGAGGTTCGGAGCAGAGCATCTCGGTCGACCGGCCGTCGGCCTGCTGGTTGTTGAAGTCGACGAGGCAGATCAGATTGTCGAGCCTGTGATGGGCGGCCGACATCGCCGCCTCCCAGGTCGAGCCTTCGCCGAGTTCGCCATCCGACATCAGGTTATAGACGAAGGCCGGGCTCCTCTTGCGCTTCAGGCCGAGCGCCATGCCGACCGCAATCCCGAGCCCCTGTCCGAGCGAGCCGCCGGTGATTTCCATGCCGGGCGTATAGGACGCCATCCCCGACATCGGCATCCGGCTGTCGTCCATGCCGTAGGTCTCGAGCTCCTCCTCGGGCAGGATGCCCGCTTCCATCAGCACGGCGTAGAGCGCGATGGCGTAGTGACCGATCGAGAGCAGGAACCGGTCGCGCCCCTCCCATTCGGGGTCGTGGGGGCGGTAGTTGAGGGCATGGAAATAGGAGGCGGCAAGAACGTCCGCGACGCCGAGGGCCTGGCCGATATATCCCTGCCCCTGAACCTCGGCCATGAGCAGCGCCTTGCGCCTTATGTTCCAGGCACGCTGTTCCAAGGAGACATTGGATGTCGCGCTGGGGCGACGATCTCGATCCATCGTTTCCTCCCGGGGAACCCAGTTTTCCTCTGAGTAGCACCGCGCCGGGAGCAGGTCATTTATGAAACTTTCAAAACTTCGTTAGATTATCTTCATGAAATATCCGGACGCGAATCAGTGACGGCCGCAGGCGCGGTTCGGCGAAGGCGGTCAGGCGGGCCGCCGGAAGATCCCGACCAATTCGACATGGGCCGACCAGACGAACTGGTCGACCGGCGTGACGAGGTCGAGGCAATAGCCGCCGTCGACCAGCGTCCGCGCGTCGCGGGCGAAGCTGGCGGGATTGCACGAGACGCCGACCACGACCGGAACGGGCGACCGGGCAAGTTCCGCTGCCTGGTCGCGCGCCCCCGCCCGGGGCGGATCGAACACCACGGCATCGAACTGCGACAGCTCCGCCGCGTCGAGCGGGTTGCGGAAGAGATCGCGCAGCGCGGGTTCGACGCGTCCCGCCGACGACGCCGACCGGGCGGCGTGGTCGAGCGCACGGATCGCCGCCGCATCACCGTCGACGGCGACGACCCGCGCCTGTGCCGCAAGGGGGAAGGTGAAGGTCCCGACCCCGGCGAACAGGTCCGCGACCTTCGCCGCCCCGGCAACGCCGTCGAGCACGAGACGGGTCAGCGCCGCTTCGCCTTCGTCCGAGGCCTGGAGAAAGCCGGCGGGGGGCACGACCACGTCGACCCCGCCGAAGCGGCGGATGCCCGCGCGCCGATGGGCGACCGGATCGGCGGGCTCTTCGCCTACCTGCCACGAGAGGCGGGCGAGGTCCTGGGCTTCGGCAAAGCCGGCCAGCTTCTCCCGCACGTCCAGATCCGGGGCGCGGGCGGCAGCGATCACCACATCCAGCCCGTCGTCCAGAAGCGTGATCGCGATGTCCGCCGCCTCGCTTTCGGCCAGGATTCCGGCGAGAAGCTCGCGAAGGCCGGGCAGCAGGGCCACGATCTCCGGACGGGCGACCGGGCATTCCTCAAGATCGATGATCCGGTTGCTCTGACGCTCGTGGAAGCCGAGGAACAGCGACCGCCGGCCCTGGCGGGCCGCGAGGGTGACGCGGCGCCGGGTCCCCGGCGGGACCGTCACGGTCGGCGCGACCGCGACCTCCCCGAGCCCGCGATGGTCGAGCGCGCGCCGGACGAGATCCGCCTTCCAGGAATCGTAGGAGGGCGCCGCCAGATGCTGGAGCGTGCAGCCGCCGCAGGCGCCGAAGTGGCGGCACGGCGCCGCCGCCCGCTCCGGGCCGGGACGGACGAGTTCCAGGAGCTCGCCCACCACGCCTTCGCCCCGCGGGCTGCCGATGCGGACCCGGACAAGGTCGCCCGGCGCTGCCAGGGGGATATAGACCGGAACGCCCTGATGCTCGGCGATGCCGTCGCCGCGCGCCCCCAGGCGGGACACCGTGAGCTCGACCTCGCTGTGCCGGCGGAGAGGGGATTTCGGCGAGCGGAAATGCATGGCGGCGACACTTGCCATGCCCTGAGATCATGCGCAAGGTCCGCTTGCCCCGAGCGGTCGGGCATGATGATTATGCGCGGGACGGTGGGCAGTCCGGCGCCGCCCCGTGCCGCCGGTTAGGATGGAGCGTTTGAGGAATGGTCGATCTCGCGGCAGTCATCGGCCGTGTGCGGGGCATGATCTTCAGCCCCGATGCGACGCTGGCGGAGCATACGACCCCGATGCCGCCCTGGCGGGTGGTCGCGCGCGAGCATACGCTGCCGCTCCTGGTCGGCAGCGCCGTAAGCGCCTACGCCTTCCAGTGGATTTGGCTGACCGTGACAACCGCGGGGACGGGGCTGAATGTCGGGCTTGCGCTCCTCGTCATCGTGGTCAACGTCGCCATGAATTTCGCGCAGATCGCGCTGCTTGCCGGAATCGTGAAGATCTTCGCCGGCATGTTCGGCGGCCGGCAGGACTTCGACAGCAGCTACGCCCTCGTCTCGCTGGCGCTGACGCCGCTCTACGTCGCCCTGGCGGTGATGCCGCTGGTCGGCGCGCTGATCCTCTTTGCCGGCCTGATCTATGCGCTGGTCATCCTCTACCGCAACACACCGATGGTGCTGCGGGTGCCGCCGGAAAACCGGGCGAAGCACTTCGCCCTGACCCTCGTCACCATGTTCCTGGTGTCGATCGTCGTGACGCTGGTCTTTCTCGGACTCGTGTCGCCGCCGCAGGCGGACGGGGTCGATCTGGGCCCGGTCTGGTGACCGGCGCCCGGCCGGGGCAGGTCAGAGCCAGGCGGCGATGCGGCCCCGCTGCTCGTCGCTCAGCGGCTCGGAACGCCGGGTCCGGAGATTGAAGAGAACGCTGACCGTCTCGGCGGTCGCGACGCAGCGTCCATCGACGAACAGCCCCTGGCGATAGGTGAAGCTGCTGCGGCCGACCCGGACCGGCCGCGTCCCGATGTCCAGGCGGCTCGGGTACCGGATTTCGGCCAGGAACTCCATGGCGAGGCGCGCCACGACCGTGGCCTGGGACGTTCCCTCCTCGTGCAACCCCACCGTCCGGAAGAATTCCAGGCGACCGCTTTCGAAATAGACGCCGATCGCGTTGTTGTTGACGTGGCCGAGGGCGTCCAGATCCGCAAAGCGCACCCTTTCTTCCGACCAGTGACGGTACGCGGCGCGGTCGGTCGGGTCGAAGGTCCGGATCTCATCCATGGGTGGTCGCCTCCTTGGGTCGTCTGCCGCACGGGCCCTGCCGGATCGGATTAACGCACTTGTCCGCAGGGCGGAAGGGCGATCAGCCGACGGGCACGGCAAGCCCGGGCGTCAGCCGTCCCGCCACCGGATCGAAGGCAAGCCGGACGAGGCCGGCATTCGGGATCGGAACCGGCGGCCGGCCGGGCGCCGATTCCGACGCGAGGCGGCGCATGACGCCGCCATGGGTCGAAATCCCGATTCGCGACAGGGGCGCCTGCCGGCAGAAGCGTCCGATGGCGGCAACGGCGCGGGCGGTCACCTCCGCGCCCGACTCCCCGCCGGGAAAGGAGAGATCCGCGTCGCTGGCGGCGCCCTGCCAGTGATCGACCAGATCCGGGCCGTAGCGTTCGGCGATCTCCCGGAAGAGCAGCCCCTGGGCCGCACCCAGATGCGCTTCCCTCAGCCCCGGATCGAACGCGATCGGCACGCCGAGCGCAGCCGCCACGACACGGCCCGTCGCCGCGGCCCGGGTGAGGTCGCTGCACAGGATCGCCTCGATGCCGCTGCCGACCAGTTCCGCCGCCAGCGCCTCTGCCTGACGACGACCGGTGTCGTTCAGCGGAATGTCGAGCTGCCCCTGGCACCGGCCCTCGCGATTCCAGTCGGTCTCCCCGTGCCGGAATACGAAAAGCTCGACCACCCCGCCTGTGCCGGTCACCGCCTGCCCCCTTCGTCCGTGCCTCGGGCCCGGGTTCTGTCCCATTCCGACGCTTAGCTCAAGCCATGGGCCTCAGCGAACTGTCGCGTTCGGCCACGAATCGGGCTACACCCGCGCGCATGACCCACCCGACCCCCGAAGGACTCGCGGCCCGCAGGGCCGCGCTTGCGCTTCTTCAAGCCGTGCTGAACCACCGGCGTCCGCTCGACGAGGCGCTCGAGTCGATGCCGGCAATCAAGGCGCTCGACCCGCGCGACCGGGCCTTCGCCCGTCTCCTGACCGCGACCACGCTGCGCCGCCTGGGCCAGGTCGACGCCCTGATCGATCATGCGGTGACGCGCGGCCTGCCCGCCGCCGCCGGGACCGTGCGCGATGTCCTGCGCCTCGGGGTCGCCCAGCTCCTGATCCTGGAGACGCCGCCCCATGCCGCGGTCGCGACCTCCGTGGATCTCGTGGAGGCCGCGGGGATGCCCCGGTTCAAGGGGCTGGTCAACGCCGTCCTGCGCCGTCTCGGCCGCGAGGGGCGGGAGCTGATCGCCGCCCAGGACGCGCCGCGGCTCAACACCCCCGACTGGCTGTGGCAGAGCTGGGTTGCCGCCTACGGCGCCGAGGCCGCGCACCGAATCGCCGACGCCCATCTGAAGGAGGCGCCCCTGGACATCACGGTCCGCACCGATCCCGCCGCCTGGGCGGAGCGGCTCAACGCCAAGATCATGCCGACCGGAACCCTGCGCCGGACGGCCGGCGGCTCGGTCGTCGAGCTGCCCGGCTTCAAGGAGGGCGAATGGTGGGTGCAGGACGCGGCCGCCGCCCTGCCCGCCCGCCTCTTCGGTCCGGTCGCCGGGCTTCGCATTGCCGATCTCTGCGCGGCACCCGGCGGCAAGGCCGCCCAGTTGGCGGCCGCGGGTGCGACCGTCACGGCGATCGATCGATCGCCGCGGCGGCTGGAGCGGGTCCGGCAGAATCTGGACCGCCTGCGGCTCCCGGCCGAGCTGATCGCCGCCGACGCCGCCGAATTCCGTCCCGACCGGCCCTTCGACGGCGTCCTCCTGGACGCACCCTGCTCGGCGACCGGCACCATCCGGCGGCATCCCGACATTCCCCGCCTGAAGGGGCTCGGTGACATTGCAAAGCTGGTCGCGGCCCAGGCGAAGCTCCTGTCCCACGCCGTCGACCTGGTGCGGCCGGGCGGGCTCATCGTCTGGTGCACCTGTTCGCTTCAGCCCGAGGAAGGGCCCCGCCAGATCGAGCATCTGCTGGGCGTCGACGGCCGGGTCGAACGGGTTCCGATCCGCGCCGAAGAGGTCGGCGGCCTGGCCGAGCTGCTGACCGCGGAGGGCGATGTCCGCAGCCTGCCCTTCCACCTTGCCGCCGAGGGCGGGATCGACGGCTTCCATATCGCTCGGTTGCGGCGCCTCGCCTAACTTGATACCAAACCCGGAACCATGCAGCAGCCCACTCGAATCGCTCCCTCCGTCCTGTCCGCCGACTTCGCCAAGCTGGGCGAGGAAGTTCGGGCGATGACGGCGGCCGGCGCCGACATGATCCATATCGACGTGATGGACGGGCATTTCGTGCCGAACCTCACGATCGGCCCGGCGGTGGTCAAGGCGCTCCGTCCCCATACCGACAGGCCGATGGACGTCCATCTGATGATCGCGCCGGTCGACTGGGCGATTGCCGATTTCGCCGCGGCCGGCGCCGACATCATCACCTTCCATCCGGAAGCGGGATACCACCCGCACCGCACGGTCCAGCTGATCAAGTCCAAGGGCGTCAGGGCCGGCGTGGCGCTGAGCCCCGCGACGCCCGTCGCCGCCGTGGAGGAGCTGATCGGCGACATCGACCTCGTGCTGGTGATGACGGTCAATCCGGGATTCGGCGGCCAGAGCTTCATCGACAGCCAGCTGGACAAGATCGCCCGCCTTCGATCGATGATCGACGCCTCCGGCCGCACCATCGATCTTGAGGTGGATGGCGGCATCACGGTCGAGACGGCGCCCAAGGCCGTCGCGGCCGGCGCCGACCTGCTGGTGGCCGGAACCGCCAGCTTCAAGGGTGGGCCCGCGGCCTACGCGGACAACATCAGCAAGCTGCGGGGCTAGAGCCGGCGAACATGGAGCGCACGCGGGGCACCGGCCGGACGCTCAGGTCAGAACTGACCCGCCTCGCCTTCGGCAGTGGCCTCTATTCGCTCACGCTCGGCCGCACGGGACCCCGCGACTTAGTCCTGGTGCCGACCGATCCCTGGCCCGGCGATGCCGACCGGGGCGCCGCCATCGTCAACGGCGAATTCCGCCTGTCCGGCCAGACGCTGCCCTCGAGCGCCCCGGACTGGCTTTCGGACCGCGTCGGCGAGGATGTCGTCGCCCAGCTGCACGCCTTCGAATGGCTTCGCGACCTGCGGGCGCTGTCCGGAGACGCGGCGCGCCGGCAGGCCCGGCTCCTGGTCTCCGACTGGCTGGACCGGCACGACCGCTGGCACGAGCTGGCCTGGCGGCCCGACGTCCTGGGCTTGCGCGTGTCGAACTGGCTCGGTACCCACGATTTCTTCTGCGCCTCGGCCGACGACGATTTCAGGCTGGCCGTGTTCGCCAGCCTGGCGCGGCAGGTGAAGCACCTGTCGCGGGTCCTGCCCGGCCCCCTGGCGGGCGCTCCGCTCCTGTACGCGGTCAAGGGCCTGATCTACGGGGCGGTGTGCCTGCCCGACGCGGTGCACAAGCTGGAGCCCGCTCTCAAGCTGCTGGAGCGGGAGCTGGCGCAGCAGATCCTGCCGGACGGCGGCCATGTGCAGCGCGACCCGGCCGTGCATCTGACCCTGCTGCGCCACCTGGTCGACATGCGGGGCGTGCTGCGGGCCGCCCGCGCCGCGGGGCTGGACGTCGATGCGCCTCCGGCGCTGCAGCGCGCGATCGACCGCATGGCGCCGGCGCTTCGCTTCTATCGCCACGGGGACGGCGGCTTGTGCCTGTTCAACGGGTCGAACGAATGCGAGCCGGTGCTGATCGACGCCGTGCTCAACCAGGCCGACGCGCGGGGACGGCCGCTCAAGAGCGCGCGTCATTCGGGGTTCGAACGGATCTCGGCCGGGCGGACCCTCGTCATCATCGACGCCGGCATGCCGCCGCCGCCCGGGCTGGACCGGGGCACCCATGCGGGCACCCTGTCCTTCGAGCTGTCGGTCGGGCGCGAGCGCATGATCGTCAATTGCGGCGCCTGGCAGGGCGCCGGGCCGAACGGCGCGGGCTGGGCGCTGGCGTTGCGCGGCACGCCCGCCCATTCGACGGCGACGCTGGGCGACACCAATTCCAGCGGCCTGATCGACGGGGGAGGCCTGTCCCGGCGGCCCAGGACCGTTACCGTCGACCGCCAGGAATCGGACGGGGCCGTGCTGATCGAGGCAAGCCACGACGGCTATCTGGACCACTTCGGCATCACCCATCACCGGCGGCTCTATATCAGCCCCCGAGGCGACGACATCCGGGGCGAGGACCGGCTGGACGGCCCGGCCGGGCACGCCTACGCCGTGCGGTTCCATCTGCACCCGGCGGTGCAGGTCTCGCTGTCGCAGCGCGGCGATACGGCGTTGATCCGGCTGGCCGGCGGCACCGGCTACCGTCTGCGCGCGGGCGGCGCCGAGGCGCTCACCATCGAGGAAAGTGTCTATTTCGGCTCGGGCGAGGAGCGGCGGCGCACCAGCCAGATCGTGCTGAGCGGCACCACCGGGGACGGCGGCGCGACCGTCCGCTGGGCGCTGAAGCGCGAGAGCCGGGAGTGAGCCCGGGCGGCCCGGCAAGTGTTCGACAAGGAGGCGGCCGGGCGCTAGAAAGTCCTCCTGGTCCGGCCGGACCTGATCCAGGAAAGCCAGTTTCGGAGCGCCCGAACCCATGTCCGCCTCCCCCCGCCGTATCCAGCGCGCCCTCATCTCGGTCTCCGACAAGACCGGCGTCGTCGAGTTCGCCCGCTTCCTCGCTCGGCACGAGGTCGAGATCCTGTCGACCGGCGGCTCCGCCCGCACGCTCGAGGACGCAGGGATTCCCGTCCGCCAGGTCAGCGACCACACCGGATTTCCGGAGATCCTGGACGGGCGGGTGAAGACGCTGCACCCGCGGATCCATGGCGGCCTGCTGGCCCGGCGGGACGTCGACAGCCATGTCGAGGCGATGACCGATTACGGCATCCAGCCGATCGATCTCCTGGTCGTGAACCTCTACCCCTTCGAAGCGACCGTCGCCGAAGGCGCGGACTTCGAGACCTGCATCGAGAACATCGACATCGGCGGGCCGGCGATGATCCGCGCCGCGGCCAAGAACCATGCCTTCGTGACCGTGGTCACCGACCCCGCCGACTATGCCGCCGTCGAGGCGGCGATGGAGGCCCATGGCGGCGCGGTTCCAGAAGATCTGAACCGCCGGCTGGCGGCGGCCGCCTACGCCCGCACCGCCGCCTACGATTCCGCCATCAGCCGCTGGTTCGCGGACGTTCTGGAGGAGCCCTATCCGCAGCGCCTGGCGATCGCTGGACGGCGCCACCAGACCCTGCGCTACGGGGAGAATCCCCATCAGTCGGCCGCGCTCTACCTGACCGGCGAGGAGCGGCCCGGCGTCGCCACCGCCCGTCAGCTCCAGGGCAAGGAACTGAGCTACAACAACATCAACGACACCGACGCCGCGTTCGAGCTGGTGTCCGAGTTCGAAGACCCGGCCATCGCCATCATCAAGCACGCCAATCCCTGCGGCGTAGCCGCCGCCGACAGCCTGTCGGAGGCCTATGTCCGGGCCCTGGCCTGCGATCCGGTGAGCGCGTTCGGCGGCATCGTCGCCGCCAACCGGCCGATCGACGCGGCGACCGCCAAGGCGCTTGCGGAAATCTTCCTGGAAGTCGTGATCGCCCCCGACGCCACCCCGGAAGCCCGCCAGATTCTGGCTGCGAAGAAGAATCTCCGCCTGCTTGTGACCGGCGGCGTGGCCGAGCCGACGACGCCCGGCCTCATGGTCAAGTCGGTCGCCGGCGGCCTTCTGGTCCAGAGCCGCGACACCGGCCGGATCGGTCCCGACGACCTCAAGGTCGTGACGAAGCGCGCCCCCTCGCCCGAGGAGCTGGAAGACCTTCTGTTCGCCTTCCGCGTGGCCAAGCACGTCAAGTCCAACGCGATCGTCTATGCCAAGGGCGGGGCGACGGTCGGCATCGGCGCCGGGCAGATGAGCCGGGTCGACAGCGCCCGCATCGCCGCCCTGAAGGCGGCCGAGTTCTCCAAGGCGGCAGAAGAGACCGAAAGCCGGACCCAGGGTTCGGTCGTCGCGTCGGACGCGTTCTTCCCCTTTGCCGACGGCCTGATGGCCGCGGTCGAGGCGGGCGCGACCGCGGTCATCCAGCCGGGCGGATCGGTGCGCGACGCCGAGGTGATCGCCGCCGCCGACGAGGCCGAGATCGCCATGGTCTTCACCGGCATGCGGCATTTCCGCCACTGACCGGCAGGGCGGCCGGCCGCGGGCCGGCTAGCGTCCGGCGTCGTCCGGCCGGACGGTCAGGAGCAGGAGGCCGCCCGCCGCCAGCAGCACGAGGATCGTCGCCATGCCGGCGCGCTGGCTGGCGAAGGCGGCGGTCACCAGCGCGAATCCGGTCGGTCCCAGGAACGACACGGCCTTCCCCGTCATGGTGTAGAGGCCGAACATCTCGGTCTCCTTCTCGGCAGGCGCCAGTCGCGCCATCAGCGACCGGCTGGCCGCCTGGGCCGGGCCGACGAAGATGCCGAGGAGGAGAGCGAGAGCGATGAAGACCCGCGTGTCCGTGACCAGGAGCACCGGCAGGCCGGTTGCGATCAGCCCGCCAAGGGCGATCAGCACGGTCGGCTTCGGACCGAACCTGTCGTCGACGAAGGCGAAGCCCGCGGCGCCCAGGCCGGCCGTCACGTTGAGGCCGATCGCGAACAGGATGATCTCCTCCGTCGACATGCCGAAGGTTCCGGCGGCGTAGAGGCCGCCGACGGCGAACAGGGTGTTGAGCCCGTCGCGGTAGAGCGCGCTTGCGACCAGGAAGCGCAACGCATGGCCATAGCGCCGCGCCTCCCGCGCGGTCCGCGCCAGGGCGGCAAGGCCGCGGCGGACCGCCTCCCGCGGGCTAACACCGGTCGCCGGCTCGTCGGCGGTGAACAGGAAGAGCGGCAGGCCGAAGCCCCCGAACCACAGCGCGACCAGGAGGGCCGTCGCCCGGACGTTCCCGGAATCCTCGGTCGAAAAGCCCAGGATCGGGACCTCCGGCCGGATCAGGCCGAACAGGGCGGCGACCAGGCAGAATAGGCCGCCGATATAGCCGAGGCCCCAGCCCCATCCGGAGACCCTCCCGATCATGCCCGGCGGCGCCACGCCCGGCAGCATGGCGTTGTAGAACACCCCGGCCAGCTCGAAGGCGATGGAGGCGATGACGACAAGGGTCAGCGCATAGCCGATATAGGCCTGGTCCGGCTTCGCGAACCAGAGCAGCGCGGTCGGCACGACGGTCGCAAGCTGAAAGACGGCAAGCCAGGGCTTGCGCCGGCCGCCATGGTCGGCGACGGCGCCGAGGATCGGCGCTGTCACGGCGACCGCCAAGCCCGAAAGGCCGAGGGCCAGCCCCCAGGCGGTGCTGCCGGCGACCTCGTCGCCATAGATCCCGCGCTGAAAATAGACCGAGAACACGAAGGTGCCGATCACCGTGTTGAAGGCGGACATCGCCCAATCGTAGAGGCACCACGAGAATATGCCGGCGGTGCCGGTGCGCGGCCGATCCGGCCGGATTGCAGCAGTCATGGGCGCGGGTCCCGGGCTCCTCTACCGTGTTCTCGCCGCTGGCCCCGGGGGGCGGGCCGGGCATGTTCGGGGCGCTCGGCCGCCGAGCCCGCTTCAGCCGGCAACCAGCCCCCTCAGCCGCCGGGTCGCGACGACCATCATCGAGAGATCCATGACGTCGAGGGCCCTCAGCTCGGCGATCAGTTGGTCGATGCGCTCGACCGGCTGGCGCCTCCGCTCGATCCAGCTTTCGATCACCGTCGGCGCGTCGGCGTCCCGGATGTCGTCCCGGCACTGTTCGATGACCCGCCGCGTCAGATCGGACTGGAGGGCGTAAAGATCGTCGACGGCGGCAGCGCGCGCCTGCTTCTGCCAGTGGTTCACCGCCTGGATCCGCGCCGCCGCATCCCGCAGCCACGCAAGCCCGAACCGCCGGCCCAGGTCGAAATAGACCGGCGCCGCATCGGTGAGCGGGATCTCGCAGGCTTCGGCGATCTCGATCAGGTCCAGCCCCGCCGCGATGAGGTTCAAGGACGAAACCTGCCGGGCCAGATCCTCGGGCACGCCGGCCTCCGTCATCCGGGCGGCGCGCTCGTCGATGACGGCCCGCGCCTCCGGATAGATCAGCTCGTCGATGCGCCGGCTGAGGCTTTCGATCCCCGGCCGCAGCCGTTCGACCTGGCGGCCGATGTCCAGCCGCTCGCCGCCCTGGCGCAGCAGCCAAGCCGTCGTGCGCTCGACGAGGCGTCGCACCAGGAGGGCCATCTGCGTCTGGACCGAGGCCGGGACCAGGGCGTCCAGCGACTCGATCCGGGACCACAGCTCCCGCAGGCCGAAGCTCTCGCGGACGATCAGGTAGGCCCGGGCGATGTCGGCCGGTCCCATTCCCGTCTTGTCCATGGTTTCGGACACGAAGGTCGGACCGGTCCGGTTGACGAGCGAGTTCGTGACATAGGTCGCCACGATCTCCCGCCGGAGGACGTGGCCGTCGATCGCCGACCTGAACCTCTCCCGAACGGGCTCGGGGAAATAGAGGTAGAGATCGCCGGCCAGCGCCGGGTCGTCCGGCAGATCGGTGGGCAGAAGCGCGTCGTAGAGCGCGATCTTGGAATAGGAGAGAAGGATCGCCAGCTCCGGCCGGGTCAGGCCCTCGCGCCGGGCCGACCGCTCGGTCAGCTCCTCGTCGCCGGGCAGCATTTCGATGCCGCGGTCGAGCCGGCCGGCCTTCTCCAGCGCCTTCATGAACCGCGCCTGCTGCTCCAGGAGGTCCGGCGCTTCGGCCATGGTGACGCTGAGCGCCTGGGTCTGCAGATAGTTGTCCCGCAGGACCAGCCGGGCGACCTCGTCCGTCATCTCGCCCAGCAGCCGGTTGCGCTGCTTGAGCGTCATTTCCCCGGCGGCCACGACCTGGTTCAGCAGGATCTTGATGTTGACCTCATGGTCCGAGCAGTCGACTCCGGCCGAATTGTCGATGAAGTCGGTGTTGAGGCGGCCGCCCGGCGTTCCGTCGGCGGCCCCGCCGGCGAGCGCGTATTCGATCCGGCCGCGCTGAGTCATGGCCAGGTTGGCGCCTTCGCCGACGACCCGGGCCCTGAGTTCGCGGCCGTTCACCCGCAGCGGATCGTTCGCCTTGTCGCCCACCTCGGCGTGGGATTCGCCGCTCGCCTTCACATAGGTGCCGATGCCGCCGAACCACAGGAGATCGACCCGGGCGCGGAGCATGGCTGAGATCAGCTCGTTCGGGGTCACCGTCTCCCGGTCCAGGTCGAACAGGCGCCGGATCTCGGGCGTGAGGCGGATCGACTTCGCCGTGCGCTCGAAAACGCCGCCGCCCGGCGAGATCAGGGCCGGATCGTACTGGTCCCAGGACCCGCGGCCCAGCTCGAACAGGCGCTTACGTTCGGCGAAGCTGGCGGCCGCGTCCGGGTCCGGATCGACGAAGATGTGCAGGTGATTGAACGCGCCGACGAGGCGGATGTGGCGGCTCAGCAGCATGCCGTTGCCGAACACGTCGCCCGCCATGTCGCCGACGCCGATGACGGTGAAGTCCTCGTTCTGGATGTCCTTGCCCAGCTCGCGAAAATGGCGCTTCACGCTTTCCCAGGCCCCGCGGGCGGTGATCCCCATCTTCTTGTGGTCGTAGCCGGCGCTGCCGCCCGACGCGAAGGCGTCGTCCAGCCAGAAGCCGTATTCGGCCGACACGCCGTTAGCGATGTCGGAGAAGCTGGCCGTGCCCTTGTCCGCCGCGACGACCAGATAGGGATCGTCGTCGTCCCACCGGACCACGTCCTGCGGCGGCACCACCCGACCTCCCGACAGATTGTCGGTCAGGTCCAGCATGCCGCGCATCATCGTCCGGTAGCACTCGATCGCCTCGGCCTGGAGCGCCTCCCGGCCGCCCTCCCGGGGCGGCCGCTTGACGACGAAGCCGCCCTTGGAGCCGACCGGCACGATCACCGAGTTCTTCACCATCTGGGCCTTCAGCAGCCCCAGGACCTCGGTGCGGAAGTCCTCCCGCCGGTCCGACCAGCGGATGCCGCCGCGGGCAACCTTGCCGCCGCGCAGATGCACGGCCTCGACCCGGGGGGAGTAGACGAAGATCTCGACCATCGGCCGGGGCAGCGGCAGGTCGTCGATGCTCCGGCTGTCCAGCTTGAAGGAGAGGTAGGGCTTGGGTCCCCCCTGGGCGTCACGCTGGAAGAAATTCGTGCGCAGCGTCGACCGGACGAGGTTGAGATAGCGCCGGACGATCCGGTCCTCTTCCAGGTTGGCGACGCCGTCCAGCAGGCGGTCCAGCTCGCCCGCGATGCCGTCGATGGCGGCCTCGCGGTCGCCGGACAGGGCCGGGTCGAACCGGGCCTTGAACAGCGCGACGATGCCGCGGGCGATCGCCGGATAGGTCGAGAAGGTGCCTTCCAGCCCCTCCTGGCTCAGCGACAGGCGCGCCTGGCGCAGGAACTTGCCGTAGGCGCGCAGGACCGTTACCTCCCGCCAGGTCAGGCCGGCGCCCAGGACCAGGCGGTTGAAGCCGTCGTCCTCCATGTCGCCGTACCAGACCCTGGAGAAGGCCTCGTGGAAGGAGGCGCGGACGCGGCCGACATCGATCGCCGCGCCGTCCTGACTTTCCGCCACGAAGTCGTGGATCCAGACCGGCTCCGACCGGTCCGCCGGGGCGACGTGGTAGGGATTCTCGGCGATCACCTTGAGGCCCATGTGCTCCAGCATCGGCAGCACGTCGCTCAGAGGCACCGGCGTCGCCGCATGATAGAGCTTGAACCGGACGCGGTGCTCCGGCCCCTCGATCGGGCGGTAGAGATTGAGGGCGATGCGCCCGGTCGCGATGACCTCCTCGATCCGCTCGACGTCGCTGATCGCGAGCTGGGCGGGGGTCAGCTCCCGGTAGCTGGTCGAGAAAGCGTCACGATAGCGTCGCAGAAGGGCAAGCCCCTTCTCCTCGCCATTAGCCTCGATCAGCGCCTCCTGGAGGAAGTCGGACCAGTTCCGGCCGGCGTTGGCCAGCTGCTGCTCGACGTCCTCGAGCGAAACGTCGGGGATCTGTCCCGGCGTCGTCCGCACGATGAAATAGACGCGTGCATGCGCGTCGTCGCCGAACTGGGGCTGGAAGGTCGTGACCCGGCCGTTGAACGCCTTCTCCAGGATCTTCTGGAAGCGCCGACGGAGATCGGTGTCGTAGCGGTCGCGGGGGGTGTAGACGAGGCAGGAGACGAAGCGCTCGTACGGGTCCTTCCGGACGAACAGCGCCGTGCGCTGGCGTTCCTGCAGATGCAGGATGCCCCGCCCGATCTCGAGCAGCTCCTCGACCGAGATCTGGAACAGCTCGTCGCGCGGGAAGGTGTCGAAGATATGGGTCAGCGCCTTGCCGTCATGGGAGCGGGGGTCGAAGCCGGCCATGTCCAGCGCCCGGGCCACCTTCTCGCGCAGGAACGGAATGTCACGGGCACTGCGGTTGTAGGCGACCGAGGTGAACAGGCCGACGAAGATCCGCTCGCCCACGACCTCACCCGATTCGTCGAAGACCTTGACGATCACCGTGTCCATGGGCGCCGCCCGATGGACGGTCGAGCTGCGGTTCGACTTCGTCACCATGAGCAGCCGGGGCTGCCGGATGAAGGACTGGATGTCGGGCGGCAGCGTCGCGAAATGCCGCATCCCCTCGAAGACCGAGATCTCCGGGTTGCGCAGGATGCCGAGTCCGGTGCCCTCGACGATCTTCAGGTCGGTCTGGCCGTGATCCTGGCTGAAGCCGTATTCGCGATATCCGAGGAAGGTGAAGTGGTCGTCCACCATCCAGTGGAGGAAAGCGATGATCTCGTCGGTGTCCGTCTGTGGTACCGGCGGCGGGTTCGACTTCAGCGCCTGGATGACTTCGCTGACCTTGTCGCACATCGGCCGCCAGTCGGTGACCGCCTCGCGCACCTCGTGAAGCACCCGCCGGAGGGTCGCGACGATCTGCTCGTGGGCGGCGGTCGAGCCCTGCTCGTCCACCTCCAGATGCATGATGCTCTCGGCGGGCAGGTCGGCGCCCGCTTCCGTCGCGTCGTGAATCTCGACGAGATGGCCGTCCGCGTCCCGCACCACCCGCATGACCGGATGGACGACCAGATGCACCGTTAAGCCGAGCCCGTTCAGGGCGGCGGTCACCGAATCGACCAGGAACGGCATGTCGTCGTTCACGATCTCGACGACGGAATGGCGTGAATGCCATCCGTGCTCGTCCTGATTCGGGTTGAAGACCCTGATCTTGGGCCCGGCTTCCGGACGATGGGCGGCGAACTGGTAGAGCCCAAGCGCGGCGCCGTAGAGCGTGTCGACGCTCTGCCGGACCATGTCCTCTGGCGGGACGTTCCGGTAGTAGAGCCGAGCGAACCGTTCCGCCAGCCCGGCCCATTCCCGCGGCACCCGTTCGCGCACGAAGGATGCCAGCTCGTCGATCAGCTCGGTCTTGTACTGTTCGGCCCTCAACGCCATCCCGTATCCCCTTCGCCCGGTCGGTACTGTCGGATCTACGCCGATTCCGCCAGCAACCTACTCCAACGCGGGGAAGAGGCAAATCTTCCGCAGGTTCCGGGACTGCCGGGCCGGCCTGTCAGCCGGACCGGTCGGAGGGGGCCTTCCCGGCGCCGTGAATCTCGCTCATTCCCGTGCTCGGCCGGCGGGTCTTGAAGCGTCCGCCGATCCGGTAGCGGTCCATGTAGGTCGGCAGCACGATTTCGACCGAGGTCGGCTCGATGCCGAGGGTCTGAAGCCCTTGCGAACCCTGGGCGACCACATTGTCCTGGCGCAGCAGCGCCACCTGGTCGCGGGTGAGCGGCGGCTTCGGCAACAGGCCCAGGAGCCCGGCCTTGAACGAGGCGAGCGACCACGGCACGGAAACGAGCGGCCGGCGCCGGTCGGTTTCCTTCAGCAGAAGCTGCATCAGTTCCTTGAAGGAATAGACGTTCGGCCCGCCCAGCTCATAGGTCCGGCCCTTGGTCTCCGGGCGATCCAGGCAGGCCGCCACGGCGGCCGCCACATCGGCCACGTAGACCGGCTGGAACCGCGTCCCGCCGCCGCCGATCAGCGGCAGGAACGGCAGGACCCGGGCAAGCCCCGCAAACCTGTTGAAGAAGTCGTCCTCCGGGCCGAAGACGATGGAAGGCCGTAGCACGGTCGCGTCCGGGAAGGCGTTGAACACGGCCTGCTCGCCGGAGGCCTTGCTGCGGGCGTAATGCGACTCCGAGCTGGGCGAGGCGCCGACCGCCGAGACGTGGATCAGCCGGGAGCAGCCGGCGTCCATCGCCGCCTGGGCGACGCGCCGGGCGCCGTCCTGATGGATCGCGGCGAAGGTGTCCTTGCCCTTCTCGTAGAGGATCCCGACCAGATTGACGACGAAGTCCGCCCCGGCAACGGCGGCGGCGACGCTGGCATCGTCACGGATGTTGGCGAAGACCGGGACGATCTGGCCGACCGACCCCATGGGCTTCAGGAACAGGGCGTCCCCCGGATTGCGCGTGGCCACCCGCACCCGCCAGCCACGCCGGGCCATTTCGCGCACGACATAGCGGCCGATGAAACCCGTGCCGCCGAACACGGTGACGACCTTGAGGAAAGGGGCACCCATCGTCATCCTTTCTAACTTCCGCCGATATCCTCGCATCCGGCATCCGCCGGAAGGCGCCTGCCAAACCGCCGCCGGGTCCACGGGACGCGAACCCCGCACGCCATCGCTTATAGCCAAGGGCGGCGACGGGTGCCAGCGGCGGGGTCCGGGACAGCCCTCGGGGGCCACGACAGGCCCCCTCGAAAATTCCGCGCACCGGGATGCGAGATGCCTGTTGACATCACCTTCGGGCCGGAATACTAAAGCGGCCCGCGCTGCCCAGGTGGCGGAATTGGTAGACGCGCAGGTTTCAGGTACCTGTGGCCGAGAGGTCGTGGAAGTTCGAGTCTTCTCCTGGGCACCATCGGCGGGCGCTTCGCCCGCCAGGATGGATCGAATACACGGATGGACAGGAGCCCGCCCCTCTGGTGCGGGTTTTTTTGTTTTCCGGGCCCTCCTGGTCCGGCTCTAGCGGGAACGCCACATGCAGAACGAGCCGACGCTGCACAAGGACGACCTTCCGGACGATGTCCGGTTCGGATCCTCCGTCGCCATCGATACGGAAACGATGGGCCTCAACCCGGCACGCGACCGGCTGTGCCTGGTCCAGCTTTCGGCCGGCGACGGCACCAGCCATCTGGTCCAGTTCTCGCCCGGCCGCTATGACGCGCCCAATCTCAAGCGGCTTCTCGCCGACCCGTCGGTCACCAAGCTGTTCCATTTCGCGCGCTTCGACATCGCCGCGATCCAGGCCTATCTGGGCGTTACCTGCCGCCCGGTCTACTGCACCAAGATCGCCTCGAAGCTGGCGCGGACCTACACCGACCGGCACGGGCTGAAGGATCTGTGCCGCGAGCTTCTGGGCATCGAACTGTCGAAGGAGCAGCAGAGCTCGGACTGGGGCGCGGCGGAGCTCAGCCCGGCGCAACTGCGCTACGCGGCCAGCGACGTTCTCCATCTTCATCGGCTTCGCGAGAAGCTGGACGCGATGCTGGCCCGCGAGGGGCGGACCGAAATGGCGCAGGCCTGCTTCGAGTTCCTGCCGACGCGGGCGGGGCTCGACCTTGCCGGATGGCCGGATGTCGATATTTTCGCCCACTGACCCTATCTAACTCAACGGTCGATCCTGGGCGGGACGACCGGTTCCCGGCCGGATGGCGGGCCAGCCCTCGAAGTTGCATTCCGGATTTGCCCGGAGCCATACTTCGGCCCGCCTAACCGATCCATCGGATTCCCGCGCCGACAGGCCCCGAAACTCAAGCGAGCGTCATGAGCGTCCAGCCGATCACCTCGACCAGCACCGACCAGTGCGCGACGGAGGAATCCGCCGCCCGGACCGCGGGACAGCGCGTGCTGCGGATAGAAGCGGCGGCGCTGGTCCAGCTCGCGGACAAGCTGGACGACAGCTTCGACCGCGCGGTCGAGATCCTGTCCGGGACGCGCGGCCGGGTGGTCGTCACCGGCATCGGCAAGAGCGGTCATGTCGCCCGCAAGATCGCCGCGACCCTCGCTTCCACCGGAACGCAGGCCTTCTTCGTCCATGCGAGCGAGGCCAGCCACGGGGATCTGGGCATGGTCGCCCGCGACGACACCGTGGTCGCCCTGTCGAATTCGGGCGGCACGGCGGAGTTGGCCGACATCGTCGCCTACGCCAAGCGGTTCAAGCTGCCCCTGATCGCCATCACCAGCCGGGCGCCCTCGCCGCTGGCCGACCAGGCGGACGTGGTGCTGCTACTGCCGGACGCAGCGGAAGCCTGCCCCATGGGCCTCGCGCCGACGACCTCGACGACGCTCATGCTGGCGCTGGGCGACGCGCTCGCGGTCGCGCTTCTGGAACGGCGGGGCTTCTCCGCCGAACAGTTCCGGGTGTTCCATCCGGGCGGCGCTCTCGGCCGCCGCCTGGTCAAGGTGAGCGACATCATGCATGGCGGCGAGGCGCTGCCCCTGGTGCCGCCGGCGACGCGCATGGCCGATGCGCTCCTGGTCATGACGGCCAAGAGCTTCGGCTGCGTCGGCATCTGCGACGACGACGGCCGGCTGGTCGGGATCATCACCGACGGCGATCTCAGGCGCCACATGGCGGGTGACCTCCTGGATCGGATCGCCGCCGACATCATGACCAGGGAGCCGCGGGCGATCCGGCCGAACGCCCTGGCCGCCGAGGCGCTGGCCGTCATGAACATGAGCCAACGCCCGTTCACCAGCCTGTTCGTCACCGATGATGACGGCCGTCCCGTCGGCATCATCAACGTCCACGACTGCCTGCGTGCCGGGATCGCATGACGGCGATGGCGGAAGAGCGCCAGATCAGCGCGGCCGGGAGCGGCGGTCCGCCGGCGCGCCGGACCTTCCGCTACGTGCCGCTGCAGCGGCGGCAGCGGCTGAGCCGGTGGCACAGCCGCCTGGTCTCGCTTCTGAAGCTTATTCTGCCGTCCGTTGCGCTCGTCCTGGTTGCGCTGGTCGTGCTCTGGCCCGAGCTGCAGAACCAGGTCCTGCCCGTGTCGTCGACCGCGATCGTCCAGAACGAGAACGGCACCATCCGGATGATCAATCCCCGCTATTTCGGCGTGGACGACAACGATCAGCCGTTCAGCGTCGTCGCGCAGTCGGCCGACCAGATCCCCGGCGACGAGGACCTGATCGACCTTGCCCGGCCGGAAGCGGAACTCACCCGGACCGACGGCACCTGGCTTGCCCTGAACGCGGAGACCGGCCGCTACGACCGGCGAACCAACCGGATCCGGCTCTCGGGCGACGTCATGCTGTTCCGGGACGACGGCTTCGCCGCCGAAACCTCGCTCGCCCATGTCGACCTGAACCAGCGCACCGCCTGGGGCGACCAGCCGATCGTGGTGCATGGCCCGACCGGGGAGATCGAAGCCGAAGGCTTCCGCATCGCCGATGAGGGGGCGACCATCATCTTTACTGGCAGATCCCGTCTCCTGATCCGCGGAGCCGGCGGTTCGGAGAGCAGCGAATGAGACCCGTCCTTGTCCTTGCCCTCGCCGCGGCGCTCTGGCCGGCGGCGGCCGCTGCCCAGGGCGTGGGGCTGGAAGGCAGCGGCGACCAGCCGATCCACGTGGATGCGGCCGAGAGCCTGGAATGGCACAGCGAGCAGAAGCTCTACGTGGCGCGCGGCGACGCCCGGCTGCGGCAGGGCGACACGACGCTGAGGTCCGACCTGCTGACCGCCTATTACCGCGACCTGCCGAACGGCGGCACCGAGATCTGGCGCGCCACCGCGGACGGGAACGTGGTCATCGAGACGCCGACGGAACGGGCCCAGGGGGACCAGGGCGTCTATGACCTGGACAAGAACGTCTTCGTCCTGACCGGCCGGGACCTCCGCCTCGACACCCAGGACGGCGTGATCACCGCCCGGGACAGCCTGGAATACTGGCGCGGGCGCCAGCTGGCCGTGGCCCGCGGCAACGCCGTCGCGGTGCAGCCGGCCGAAGGCGGGGGCGAGAACCGGATCGAGGCCGACGTGCTCACCGCCGAAATGCGCCCCGGCCCAGACGGCGCCCTGGAGATCGACGTGATCAATGCACTCGGCGGCGTTACGATCACGACACCGACGGATGTGGTACGCGGCCAGGAAGGCGTCTACAACGTGAGGACCGAGATCGCGACGATCATGGGCAGGGTCCGGATCACCCGGGGCGAGAACCAGCTGAACGGCGACTACGCCGAAGTCAATCTGGCAACCGGGGTGAGCCGGCTTCTGGCCCAGCCCGGACCCCAGAGAGAACGCGTCCGCGGGCTTCTGGTCCCGGACAACACGGAAAATCGGGCGGAGCCATGAATCACTCACCGCCGGTTCGCGAGGAGCACGGCCCGGACGACGCCGCACGCGACGTCTCGACGCCGCGCCTGGTCGCCCGGAACGAGGGCCTCGTGGCTCAGAACCTGGGCAAGCAGTACAAGAAGCGGCCCGTCCTGCGCGATGTCTCGATCAGCGTGCAGCGGGGCGAGGCGGTCGGCCTTCTGGGTCCGAACGGTGCCGGCAAGACGACGTCCTTCTACATCATCACCGGCCTGATCGCCCCCGATTACGGGACGATCACGCTGGACGGCCAGGACCTGACCGACCTGCCCATGTACCGCCGGGCCCGGCTGGGCATCGGCTATCTGCCCCAGGAAGCCTCGATCTTCCGCGGCCTGACCGTCGAACAGAATATCCGGGCCGTCCTGGAGGTGACCGAGAGCGACCGCGCCGTCCGCGAGGCGACGCTGGAGGATCTCCTGGCCGAATTCTCTCTGACCCATCTGCGCCGGGCGCCGGCGCTTGCCCTGTCGGGTGGCGAGCGCCGGCGGGTCGAAATCGCCCGGGCGCTCGCTACCCATCCTCATTTCATGCTGCTGGACGAACCGCTGGCGGGCATCGACCCGATCGCCGTCGGCGACATCCGGGACCTGGTGAGCAATCTCCGGGATCGCGGCATCGGCGTGCTCATCACCGATCACAACGTTCGTGAGACGCTGGACATCGTGGATCGCGCGTACATCCTGCACGAGGGCACGGTGCTGATGGAGGGACCGCCCTCGGAAATCGTCGCGCACCAGGACGTCAGACGCGTTTACCTGGGCGAAAGATTCAGCCTTTAGACCTCGCGGCTATGGCGCTCACCCAACGCCTCGATCTCCGACAGTCTCAGACGCTGGTCATGACGCCGCAGCTGCAGCAGGCGATCAAGCTGCTGCAGCTGTCGAATCTGGAACTGACCGACTATGTCGAGCAGGAGTTGGAGCGCAACCCGCTGCTGGAGCGCGACGAGGACGGCGCGGCCGGGGAGCTTCCGGGCCCGGAGACGGACGCCGCGGGCGACGGCGCGGCGGACCTGCCGACGGATCGCACCGGGACGGATCACCTCGCCACGGCCGATACCTACGCTGCCGGCGCGGACGGCCCGCTCGACACCGACTACGCCAATCTCTGGACGGGAACGGGCACGACCGACGCCGACGGGCCGGGCGTTGCGGACGGCGATTCCCTCGGCTCCTGGGCCGGCCGGCGCCGCGGCGACGGCGGGTTCGAGGACCGGGACTACGATCTCGAGGGCACGGCGTCGGAGAGCGAAAGCCTGCGCGACCACCTGCTGCGGCAGATCAACACCGACCTCGATTCCCCCGCCGACCGGCTGATCGCCACCCACCTCATGGATCTCTTGGACGAGGCGGGCTACCTCACCGCCGATCTGGACGAAGCGGCGGCGCAGCTGAGCACGTCGCGCAGCCGCATCGACGCGGTGCTGGAGCGGCTGCAGCGCTTCGACCCGCCCGGGATCTTCGCCCGCAGCCTCAAGGAATGCCTGGCGATCCAGCTTGCCGACCGGAACCGGCTCGATCCGGCGATGGCCGCCCTTCTCGACCGGCTGGATCTTCTGGCCGCGCGCAACTTCGCCCAGCTCACCAAGCATTGCGGCGTCGACATGGAGGATCTGGCGGAGATGATCGCCGAGATCCGGGCCCTGTCGCCGAAGCCGGCCGAGGCCTTCAACCACGAGGTCGCCCAGCCGGTCGCGCCGGACATCCTGATGCGGCCCAAGCCGGGCGGCGGATGGATCGTCGAGCTGAACAACGACACGCTGCCGCGCGTTCTGGTCAATCAGCGCTACTATGCCGAAGTGGTGGCGGGAGTCCGCTCCAAGGCCGAGCGGGAGTATCTTTCCGAGTGCTATGCCAGCGCCAACTGGCTCGTGAAGTCGCTCCACCAGCGCGCGACCACGATCCTCAAGGTCGCGGGCGAGATCGTCCGCCAGCAGGACAGCTTCTTCCGGCACGGCGTGCAGCACCTGAAGCCGCTGATCCTGCGCGACATCGCGGACGCGATCGGCATGCACGAAAGCACGGTGAGCCGCGTCACCTCGAACAAGTTCATGGCGACGCCGCGCGGCCTGTTCGAGCTCAAATACTTCTTCACGACCTCGATCCAGGGCGCGAACGGCGGCGAAGCCCATTCCGCCGAAGCGGTCCGGTTCCGCATCAAGGCCCTGATCGACGCCGAGACCGCCGATACGGTCTTGTCCGACGACCGGATAGTTGAGATTCTACGGACCGAGGGCATCGACATCGCACGCCGCACCGTTGCGAAATACCGGGAGGCCATGCGCATCCCGTCTTCGGTTCAGCGGCGGCGCGATAAGAGCATGCGCCTCTAGTTGCCGGAAGCCGGCGCACCCATCTCATGCCAGGACAGGGATCCGGCACCACGTCACGAGGGAGGTTTTCTTGACAAGGTCAACCACCCGCACCTATGGTCCCGGCCCGCTGGAGAGGCCGCGCCACCAGCACACCGCTCATCCGTAGCGCCACGCAGATCCGGAATCGGTCATGCAGCTCTCCACCGAAAGCAGGGAACGTCCGTTCAGCGACATGTCGCCGAACCGTGTTGCCTGCGGCCTGGGAGCCACGCGGCTCGCCGAAAGGGGCGGACGTCCGGCCCCTTGCTCCCGCAGGGAACATCCTTCCCGAATGGGTCTACACCGCCGTCCATCGCCGGAATGACCATGACGATCGCCGCGAGGCCTGTCGGCGTGGCGTACAGCCGCGGTTCCGGCACATGGCCTCTATCTTCCCGAAGCGGGCCCGATTGCGCCCCTTACATGATCCATCGCCGAGCCGACGAAGGTATCGTCGGCTGCGCCGGCCTTTGCCCGATGCGGGCCGCCGGCGCCTGACGGCGCCTTCATGGGTTGTTTGCTCATGCTCGACTTTCTCTCGCCCGATGCCGTCATCGCGAATCTGCGCGCCACCAGCAAGAAGCAGGCGCTGCAGGAACTCGCCAGGCATGCTGCCGAGCTCACCGGCCAGCACGAACGGGCAATCTTCGACGTCCTTCTGGAACGGGAACGCCTGGGAACGACCGGGGTCGGCCGGGGCATCGCCATCCCGCATGGCAAGCTCTCGACCCTCGACCGGGTCCATGGCATGTTCGCGCGGCTGGAGAAGCCCATCGACTTCGATGCGGTGGACGACCAGCCGGTCGATCTCATCTTCCTGCTGCTGGCGCCCGAAAGCGCCGGTGCCGATCACCTGAAGGCGCTCGCCCGGGTATCGCGGCTGCTGCGCGACGACGGGTTGTGCGAGAAGCTGCGCGGCTGCGAATCGCCGGACGCGATCATGGCCCTGTTCACCGCCCAGGAAGCGCAGAACGCGGCCTGAACGGCGTCGGCCCGCAAATGAAAAAGCCCCGCCGTACAGGCGGGGCTTTTTCATGTTCCGTTGGAGGGAGCGGCCGCCGGGATGCGGTCAGTGGGCGCTCAGCGGCTCCATGTCGTTCTGGCGGACGACGGCGAAGGCGAGTTCCCGCGTCCCGAGAACGGCAAGCTGGGTACCGTCGGCGGCGTGCACGGAAAAGGCGGTGGCGCCCGCATCGTCCGTGACCGGCTTCACATAAGCCAGCTCCTGCACGCCGTAGACGGCGAAATCGAGCGTGGACATGTCACGCGAAAGCCGCGCGCCCGGCGAATTCTGATGCTGATCCATGATAAGCAACCCTTTCCTGCGGGCGTCAAACGCTGCCGTCGTGTCCGACGTCGATCGCGCGGGACCGGCCCTTCGGCCCCTGGATACGGATCGTCCGGACCTGCGATTCCGGCAACGGACGCTTCAGGTCGATATGAAGGAGGCCATTGTCAAGTGTGGCACCGGAAATCTCGATGCCGTCGGCCAGTACGAAGGAGCGTTGGAACTGACGCGCGGCGATGCCGCGGTAGAGGTAGACCCGGTCCTTGTCGTCGGTCTGCCGGCCGCGGACCAGAAGCTGATTGTTCTCCACCTGGACGGAGAGGTCATCGAGCGTGAAGCCGGCAACCGCCAGCGTGATGCGCAGCCCGTCTTCTCCGATCTGTTCGATATTGTAGGGCGGATAGCCCTCGTGAGCGGATTTGGAAACCCTGTCCAGGGTTCGTTCGAACTGCTCGAACCCAAGCAGAAGGGGGCTGTTGAACAGCGACAACCGTGTCAAGGCGCCAATCTCCTCAACTGAGCGAGCGGCCGATCTAGCATCGGCGTCAAGGGCCCGGTTTCCCGGCACCACAAGGGCAGCCCGGATCGGCACTGCCACCGCTCAGCATGTGGGATCTGGACGCGCCAAGGTCAAGCGGCCGCGGGTCCGGGAACGGCAGAGAAATCGTTAAGCGATTCTTCAATTTGTACGGCTAGTCCGGCATTCATGATGAGTGTATCGCTTGCCGCCGTCGACGAAGACATCCGCAACCGCTATGCCCGCCACATGGGCAAGTTCAGCTCGTTCTTTCTGAACTGGCTGAAGTTCGAAGACAACTCGGACAGGCTTTACCGCGCGGTCGGCGAGGACGGCGAGAACTATCTCCAGCTGCGGCTCAAGCAGCACGACGTGATGGAATCCCTGATCGTCATGGAGGTGACTCACGATCACTGGAAGACGACCCACCCGGAGCGGATCTACGGGTTCCTGAACCACGAGGACCGGAACGGCAACGGCATCTGGCACTATCTCGCGGACACGCTACGCCAGAACGAGGGTCGCGAGACGCTCAAGATGGCGCGCACGCTGCTCGCGCTCGACATCAGCTTCGCCAAGCTGAACCGTCAGGGGATCAGCCCGCTCGGCAAGATGCTGCTGCCGACTCCGAAATGGCAGTCCCTGAACGCGCTCATCGCGACCAAGCATCTGTCGATCGAGAACATCGAGCGCGCGGTCGCCGAGCAGGCCAAGGAAAAGCCGATCCTGGCCCACTTCATGAGCCAGATCTTCTCCAGCGACCTTGCCGACAATCGCGGGCTCCTGTCCCAGCACGTCCTGAAGCAGTCGGTCCAAAGCCAGAGCGACAGCTCGCTCCGCGCCGCGACCTGCCGGCTGTTCTTCGACTATGTCGACGTCCGGGACAATACGACCGCCTTCTTCAAGCTGATCGCCAACACCAATCACGGCATGTTCGACGACCTGCTGCGGCTCCTCCTCCTGAACACGGAGGAGACGCTGGCCCAGATGGCGCCGCCGGACGTCGCGACCAAGAAGGCCTACCGGCAGGCGGTGCTGTGCCGGCGGCTGCTGCTGCGCGACAAGCAGGGCGAAGGCATCCTGTTCAAGGGGCTGGCGGCCGGGAAGCACGCCCATCTGCGCAAGCTGACCTCCCTGCTGATGAACGAGGACCTGGCGATCCGGAAGCTGGTGCGCGGCGAACCGGTCCGGCAGCCGCTGCCCGTCGACCGGAATTCGCCCGCCCCCTGCAATCCGCTCCTGTCCCTACTGCTTCAGCGCAACAATGCCGGGGACACGATCTTCCACGTCGCGGCGCTCAAGGGCGACCAGCCGGCGCTGGAGGGCTTCTTCTACAACATGCCGTCGAACGACGTGTACGCGATCATGACGGGGCTTCCGAACCGGGCGGGGCTGACGCTCGCCGATCTCGCCCAGCCGGAGCGGGCGAAGCAGCGCCTCGTCCGCGCGGCCCAGGCGGGGCACATTTCAGGCGCCGACGCCCAGGAGACAATGCGGCGCGTCCTGGCCGTCCCGCCGGAGACCCGCGCCTACATCACCGGCAAGATCACGGAGATCGAGACGCTGGCGGCCGACACGGGCCACGGCGGCACCGGCGGCGCGCCGCTGCCGCCCAGCTTCGACCTGGCGCGGGCCGCGGCCATGGCCCGCGGCGCGCCGGCCGCCGGGCGCTGACCTGCCGCCCGGCGGCCGGATCCGGGATTTGCCGGCCGCGCCGCGGCGGCTCTATGCTTGGCCGGAATCGCGGGCGGCGGGGGACAGGATGGCGGACGGAACCGAGGCGGAGAAGCGGGCGCGGCGTGCCGCCCTGGCGACCGTGGCGATCGGTCTCGGCTTCGCTTTCTCATGGAGTTCGGCCTTTCCCGCCGCGAAGGTCGCGCTCGCCTCGTCGCCGCCGCTCCTTCTCCTGTCCGCCCGCTTCGCGGTCTCCGGGCTGCTGGCCGCCGCCATTGCCCTCCTGATGGGCGACCGGCTGCCCCGCACGCGGGAGCAATGGACGGGCGTCGCGATCCTCGGGGTCTGCCAGAACACCCTCTATCTCGGCCTGATGTTCGTGGCGATGACGATGATCTCGGCGGGGCTGGCCGCGATCATCGGGTCGTCCCTGCCGCTCGTCATGGCGGTGCTGGCGCCGCTCGCCCTCGGCGAAAGGGTCGGTCCCCTGAAAGTCGCCGGCCTGGTGCTGGGCTTCGCCGGCGTCGTCTTCATCCTTCACAGCCGGCTCGCCGGCGGCGCCGGGGAAGCGCCGTTCGGCGCCCTCATCGCCTTTCTGGGCGTGATCGGGCTTGCGACCGGGACGGTGCTGGTCAAGCGGGCCGATTTCGGGACCGGCCTGCTGATGGTCGTCGGGCTGCAGATGCTGATCGGAAGCGCGACGCTCCTTCCCTTCGCAATCGCCTTCGAAGACCCGGGCAGCATCCGGCCCGACGCCGGCCTTCTGATCGCCTTCGCCTATATCGTGCTGGTGCCCGGGATCCTCGCGACCGTCCTGTGGTTCACGCTTCTGAAGCGCGGCTCGGCGACCGAGGCGTCGGCCTATCACTTCCTCAACCCCGTCTTCGGCATGAGCCTCGCCTGGGCGGTGCTGGGGGAATCGGCCGGGTGGCCGGAGGCGGTCGGCGTGGTCCTCGTTGCGGGCGGCATCCTGATCGTGAACCGGGCGGACCGCGGGCGACGGTCCTAGGCCCTGCCGGCGGAACGCAACCACCGGAGCGGGCATTTGATCGTCGACCGAAAAACCATTACATGGAGATCGCGTTAGGTCGCTCTGATTTGTCATGACGCCCCGGCGGCACCTTGGGAGAGGGGCGCGCCGCCGGCCAAGAGGAGTCACCCCCTTGACGTTCACTGGACACGATACTTTGAAGACCCGCCGGACCCTCAAGGTCGACGGCCGGGAGTACGACTATTTCAGCCTCAAGGAGGCGGAGAGGCAGCTGGGCGACATCTCGCGCCTCCCCTTCTCGCTGAAGGTGCTGCTGGAGAACCTGCTGCGCTTCGAAGACGATCGTTCGGTCACGGTGGACGACGCGAAGGCGGTGGTCGAATGGCAGAAGGAGCGCCGCAGCGACCGGGAGATCGCCTATCGCCCGGCTCGCGTGCTGATGCAGGATTTCACCGGCGTCCCGGCCGTGGTCGACCTGGCCGCGATGCGCGAGGCGATGGTGTCGCTGGGCGGTGATCCGAAGCGCATCAATCCGCTGTCCGCCGTCGACCTGGTCATCGACCACTCCGTGATGGTCGACGAATTCGGCACCCCCACCGCCTTCCAGCGCAACGTCGTGCGCGAGTTCGAGCGCAACCGGGAGCGGTATGCGTTCCTCCGCTGGGGCCAGAAGGCGTTCGACAATTTCCGCGTGGTGCCGCCGGGCACCGGCATCTGCCACCAGGTCAACCTGGAATATCTGGCCAAGACCGTCTGGGCCGAGGAGGACCGCGCCACCGGCCGCATGGTCGCCTATCCCGACACGCTGGTCGGCACCGACAGCCACACGACGATGGTCAACGGCCTGGCCGTTCTGGGCTGGGGCGTCGGCGGCATCGAGGCGGAGGCGGCGATGCTGGGCCAGCCGATCTCGATGCTGATCCCCGAGGTCATCGGCTTCAAGCTGACCGGCCGGCTGAAGGAAGGCGCGACGGCGACCGACCTCGTGCTCACGGTCACCGAGATGCTGCGCAAGAAGGGCGTCGTCGGCAAGTTCGTCGAGTTCTACGGCAGCGGTCTCGACGGGATGTCGATCGCCGACCGGGCGACCATCGGCAACATGGCGCCGGAATACGGCGCGACCTGCGGTCTCTTCCCGATCGACCAGGAGACCCTGAACTATCTGCGCTTCACCGGGCGCGACGAGGACACGGTGAAGCTGGTCGAGGCCTATGCCCGCGAGCAGGGCATGTGGCGCGACGCCAACTCGCCCGATCCGGTTTTCACCGATACGCTGGAGCTGGACCTGGGCGATGTCGAGCCGTCGCTGGCCGGCCCGCGCCGTCCGCAGGACCGGGTGCTTCTGTCGGCGGCCTCCGCCGCCTTCAAGGCGCATCTCGCCAAGGATCTGGGCGCCGCCTCGACCGAGGACGCCGCCCTGGACAAGCCGGTGGAGGTCGAGGGCGCCGACTACACGATCACCCATGGCGACGTGGTGATCGCCGCCATCACCTCGTGCACCAACACCTCCAACCCCAGCGTCATGCTGGCGGCCGGCCTGCTCGCGCGGAACGCCCGCCGCAAGGGGCTGAAGGTGAAGCCATGGGTCAAGACCTCGCTCGCCCCGGGCTCGCAGGTGGTCAGCGACTACTACGCCGCCGCCGGCCTGCAGGAGGACCTGGACGCGCTGGGCTTCAACCTGGTCGGCTACGGCTGCACGACCTGCATCGGCAACTCCGGCCCGCTGCCGGAGCAGATCTCGGCCGCGATCCAGAAGAACGACCTGCACGTCGTCTCGGTCCTGTCCGGCAACCGGAACTTCGAGGGCCGCATCAACCCCGACGTCAAGTCCAACTACCTGGCCTCGCCGCCGCTGGTCGTCGCCTACGCCCTCGCCGGCACGATGAAGATCGATCTGACGACCGAGCCGCTGGGCACCGGCTCCGACGGCCAGCCCGTCTATCTGAAGGACATCTGGCCCAGCAACAGCGAGATCGCCGAGACGGTCCAGAAGGCGCTGACGCCGGAGATGTTCCGCAGCCGCTACAGCAACGTCTTCGAAGGCCCGAAGGAGTGGCAGACGATCGAGACGGCGGAGGGCATGACCTATCGCTGGGACGTGACCTCCACCTATGTGAAGTCGCCGCCCTTCTTCGAGAACATGAAGCGCGACCCCGATCCGGTCACCGATATCCGCGGCGCCCGGGCGCTGGCCGCGCTGGCGGATTCGGTCACGACCGACCACATTTCGCCGGCCGGTTCGATCAAGAGCGACAGCCCGGCCGGGCTTTACCTGACCGGCTATCAGGTGCCCCCGCGGGAGTTCAACTCCTACGGCGCCCGCCGCGGCAACCACGAGGTGATGATGCGGGGCACTTTCGCCAATATCCGCATCCGCAACGAGATGGTGCCCGGCACCGAGGGCGGCTTCACGAAGCACTATCCTTCGGGCGACGTGCTGCCGATCTACGACGCGGCGATGCGCTACCAGTCGGAAGGCGTGCCGCTCCTGGTCTTCGCCGGCAAGGAGTACGGCACCGGCTCGTCCCGTGACTGGGCGGCCAAGGGCACGCGGCTCCTGGGCGTGAAGGCCGTGGTGGCCGAGAGCTTCGAGCGCATCCACCGCTCGAACCTGGTCGGCATGGGCGTCCTGCCGCTGCAGTTCCAGAACGGCATGACCCGCCACGACCTGAAGCTCACCGGCACCGAGACCTTCGACATCCTGGGCATCGCCGAGGGGCTGAAGCCCCGGGCCGAGATGACGCTGACCATCGTCCGCCAGGACGGCAGCCGGGACGAGGTCCCGCTCCTCTGCCGGATCGATACGCTGGACGAGCTGGAGTATTTCCGCAACGGCGGCATCCTTCACTACGTCCTGCGCTCGATCCTGCGCGAGGCCGCCTGATCCGGGCATGGCCGCAGGTCGTTGTTGACAATGTCCCCGCCGGGTCTGCCGGCGGGGGTTTTTCATCGGAGCCCCGCGCCAGCCCCGGGTCGTTCCATTCCATGGAAGGCTCCGCGCGACGGGTCCGCCGGCAGTGTGGAAATTTAGACATGGACCAGTTGATCGAAGGCTTCCGCCGGTTCCGCGAGAGCTACTGGCGGGAGAACCGCGAGCTGTTCGAGGCGCTCACGCGCGGCCAGGCGCCCCGGGCGATGGTCATCGGCTGTTCGGATTCGCGCGTCGATCCGCAGATGATCTTCGGGCAGGAGCCGGGCGAAATCTTCGTCGTGCGCAACATCGCCAACTTGGTCCCGCCCTTCCAGGCCAGCACCGACCATCACGGCACCAGCGCCGCGCTGGAGTTCGCCGTGCGATCGCTGGGCGTCTCCCATCTGATCGTATTGGGGCACGCCCATTGCGGCGGCATCCATGCCCTGCTGCAGGGGCCGGCGGGCAATCCCGGCGACTTCGTGCTGCCCTGGATGCGGATCGCGACGGCCGCCCGGGAGCGCGCGCTGGCCGCCGCGGGCGGCGACATCGAAGCGGCCCAGCGCCTATGCGAGCAGGAAGGCGTGCGCCTGTCGCTCGGCAATCTCATGACCTTCCCCTGGGTGAAGGAACGCGTCGAAGACGGCCGCCTCGCCCTCCACGGCTTCTATTACGACATGGACCATGGCGACCTTCTGGTCATGGATGCGCAAGGCCGGTTCCGGTCGGTCGTCGCCGAGGGTACCGGCGCGCCGTCCTGCGGCTGCGGCAGCCATGGACGACACGAGAGGTGACAGCGGACGCCGCTTGCCCCACCATCGGGGACCATTGACGAGAACACGGGGACAAGGAGCCGAACCCATGGACGCAGCCGCCCTTCGCTCACTGCAGGCGCCGATCAAGGCCCGCTACCGGGAGGACCCGGACAGCGCGCTCGTTCCCCTGCACGCCGAGGGCCGCTTCGAAGGCGACGGCCTGACCTGCACGGTCGACAGCTGGGCCGGGCCTATCGTCGCCGGGCTGCATCCCTCGACCGGGGGCGACGGCAGCGAGGCCTGTTCGGGCGACATGCTGCTGCAGGCCCTGGTCGCCTGCGCCGGGGTGACGCTGCGCAGCGTCGCGACCGCGATGGGCATCGGGCTCCGCGGCGCCCGGGTCCGCGCCGACGGCACCTTCGACGCGCGGGGTACGCTCGGCGTCTCGAAGGAGGTGCCGGTCGGACTGACCGGGATCCGCCTGTCCTTCGAGCTGGACACCGACGCCGACGAGCAGACGGTCGCCAAGCTGATCCAGCTCACCGAACGCTACTGCGTGATCTACCAGACCCTTGCCAACCCGCCGCCGATTTCGGTCGAATCCAGGGTCGGCACGGTCGCCAAGCCGGATTGATCGGCGCGGGCGGCCGGGCTAGAGACGGGAGCGGCTGTCCCCGAAGGGGCGGGGCGGCCGCCCGTTCCACGACCGACGGGGGGCAGATTTCCGAATGCGTTTCCGTCAGCACGGCCTCATCGCCGCTGCGCTGCTTCTCATGACCGCCTGCGCCGGTCCGGACCACCGTCCGACGAGCTTCGTCTATCTGCCGGGCTGGGAGCGCGACAGCCACGCCGCCGCCCTGCCGGCGGTCGCCGAGAGCTGCCGGGCCTTCGCGCGCCTCGCCGACGAACAGCGCCTCGTCTATCCCGGCTTCGAAGGCACGGTTGCCGACTGGCGACCCATCTGCCGCGACCTGGCAGCGCTGCCGCAGGGGGACGATGCCGCCGCGCGCGCCTTCTTCGAACGCTGGTTCACGCCCGTCTCGGTCGCCGATCCGGAGGCGGAGGATTACCGGACCGGCCTTTTCACCGGATACTACGTCCCCGAGGTGCGCGGCAGCCGGACGCCGTCGGACCGCTTCCGCGTCCCGGTCTACGGGCCGCCGCCCGGGGATCTGGCGAGCCTGTCCCGGGCGGAGATCGAGGCGGGCGCCCTGGCCGGACGGGGCCTCGAGATCCTGTGGCTGGACGACGCGGTCGACCTCTTCTTCATGCAGATACAGGGATCGGGCCGGGTCCTGCTGCCCGACGGATCGACGGTCATGCTGGGCTATGCCGGCACCAACGGCCATCCCTATCACGCGATCGGCCGCACCCTCATCGAATGGGGCGAGGCGACGCGGGAGGAGATGTCGATGCCCTTCATCCGGGCCTGGCTCGAGGCCAATCCCGACCGGGCGCGGGCGCTGATGAATCTGAACCCGGCCTATATCTATTTCAGCCTGGAGGACGGCTTCGCCCGCGGCTCGCTGGGGCGCCCGCTGACCCCCGGCCGTTCGCTTGCCGTCGACCAGCGGACGTGGTCGCTGGGGTATCCCTTCTGGGTCGACATCGACGGCGTCCCGGCGGAGGGCCGCCTGCAGCGGCTGATGGTCGCCCAGGACACCGGCAGCGCGATCCGCGGCCCCGTCCGGGGCGACGTCTTCTGGGGCTACGGCGCGGAGGCCGGGACCATCGCCGGCGCGATGCGGGCCAAGGGACGGTACTGGGCCCTGGTCCCGACCGCCGTCGTCCGCCGCCACGAAGTCTGAGCGTGCCGGGAACCGGAGCCCCGGCGCCGATAAGGAGCGATTGCGCCCATGTGCGAGCTTCTGGGCATGTCCGCGAACACCCCGACCGACATCTGCTTCAGCTTCGCCGGGCTGATGCGGCGCGGCGGGCAGACCGGCCCGCATAGCGACGGCTGGGGCATCGCCTTCTATGACGGCAAGGGCTGCCGCAGCTTCCACGATCCGGCGCCGAGCTCCCGCTCCGAGATCGCCCGCTTCGTTCGCAGCTATTCGATCAAGAGCCGCTCCGTCATCTGCCACATCCGCCGGGCGAATCGGGGCCGGATCGCGCTGGAGAACACCCATCCCTTCATCCGCGAGCTTTGGGGCAGGCTGTGGGTCTTCGCCCATAACGGCCAGCTGAAGGGCGTGAAGCGGCTGCCGCTCGGCTTTTACCGGCCGGTCGGGACGACCGACAGCGAGCATGCCTTCTGCTGGATGCTGGAGCAGTTGCGCCGCCGCTGGGACAGACCGCCGCCGGTGAAGACCCTGGCCGCGGAGATCCGGCGGCTGGCGCAGGAGCTGAACCGCCTCGGCGTCTTCAACATGCTGCTGAGCGAGGGGCGCGCCCTCTTCTGCTTCTGCAGCACCGAACTTGCCTGGCTGACCCGGCGCGCGCCCTTCGGGCCTGCGACCCTGATCGACGAGGACCTGACCGTCGACTTCTCCCGCGAGACCACGCCCGACGACGTCGTGACCGTGATCGCGACCCGGCCGCTCACGGTCGGCGAGCCGTGGCGGGTCATGGAGCGGGGCACCTTCGTCGCCTTCCGCGACGGCGAGCCGTCCGGCTGACCGCCGTCCGGCGCCGGTTCCGTTCCCGCACAACCGTTCAAGACGGACGACGAAGCGCCGGCCTAGGCTGCCGTCCACCATCCGCGACCATCCGTGAGACGGGAAGAGCCATGTCGCCAGTAGGGCAGTGGACCGGCAAGTCCGGCGGCGTCGTCATCGCCGTCCTGGCCGCGGCGCTGATCATGAGCGCGGCGCTCGGCATCCGGCAGACCTTCGGGCTGTTCGTCGGACCCTTCTCCTTCGACCGCGGCCTGCCGGTGACCCTCATAGCGTTCGCGATCGCAGTCCACAACCTGGTCTGGGGCATCGCCCAGCCCTTTGCCGGCGCGGCCGCCGACCGCTGGGGCGCGGCCCCGGTCGTTTTCTTCGGCGCCGTCACCTTCGCGCTCGGGCTGTCCGCCGCCGCGCTCTCGACGTCGGGCGCGATCCTGGTGCTGGGCATGGGGGTGCTGGTCGGCGTCGGGGTCAGCTGCATGAGCTTCGGCGTCGTCCTGACGGCCGTCGGTCGGAACGCGCCGCCGGAGAAGCGCAGCCAGGTCATGGGGCTGGCTAGCGCTGGCGGGTCCCTGGGCCAGGTCCTGCTGGTGCCGGTGGCCGAAGGCGTGAACCAGACCTCCGGCACCGCGACGTCGCTCCTGGTCCTCGCCGGCGCGGTCCTGCTGGCGGCGCCGCTCGGCCTTCTCCTGGAACGCCGGCCGCCCGACCGCGCCGTCCCTCGGGAGGCGGCGGCGGTGCCGCTGCGGGAGGCCGTGGGCCAGGCCCTGGGCCACCGGGGCTACCGCCTGCTGACGCTCGGCTTCTTCACCTGCGGCTTCCAGCTCGCCTTCATCGTCACCCATCTTCCGGCCTATCTCCTGCTCTGCCACATGCCGGCGGCGCTGGGCGCGACCGCGCTCGCGCTCATCGGGCTCTTCAACATGATCGGAAGCTGGGCTTGTGGCTGGCTGGGCGGGCGGTTCCGGCAGCAGCACGTGCTGGGCTGGATCTATCTCCTCCGCGGGGTGGCGATCGCCCTCTTCTTCCTGCTTCCGAAGACGGAGCTGTCGGTCGTGCTGTTCGCCGCGGTGATGGGCCTCGCCTGGCTCGGTACGGTGCCGCTGACGACGGGGCTGGTCGCCAAGGTCTTCGGGACCCGGCATCTCGGCACGCTGTTCGGCGTCTGCTTCCTCAGCCACCAGGTCGGGTCCTTTCTCGGCAGCTGGCTCGGCGGCTATGTCTTCGACGTGACCGGATCCTACGGGCTGATCTGGACGGCGACCGCCGTCGCCGGCCTGTTCGCGGCTCTCCTGCATTTCCCGATCGACGACAGGCCGGCCGTTCCCGCCGTGGCGCCCTCACGCCCCTGAGAACGCGGTTTGCGGGCCCGAGGCGATGCGTCGGCGCACGGCGTCCATCCGGCGTCCGGCGAGCGTCAGCGCCATCGCGCATCGCCGGCCCGGGGGCAGGCCATGAGCCGCTTCCGCCTCCAGGACCTTTTTCAGGTGACGGGGCACGGCGTCGGCCGCCAGAATCCGGAAGCCGAATCTCCGATAGAAGGGCTCGTTCCAGGCGACGTCGCGGAAGGTCGTCAGCGTGACGGCGGCAAGGCCCTCCGCCCTCGCCGCCTCGACGGCCCGGGCGAGAAGCGCCCGGCCGATACCGCGGCGCTGCCAATCGTGCCGAACGGCAAGCTCCCAGACATGGAGCGTGTCGTCGAGCTTTTCAGCCGCCAGGAAGCCGACCGGCGCGTCATCCGAATCGACCGCGACCCAGGCATGGCCGCCCGCGATCAGCTCGCGGTGGCGCTCCGCCGGCTGGACATCGTCCCCGGCGATCCAGGCGAGATCGGGCAGGGCGAGAAAGGCGCGGGCCGCCGACCGTTCGATGTCAGGCAGCCGTTCGGCGTCCCGGGCCCCTGTCTTTCGAACCGTCACCATGCTGTCGCGCCATTTCCTTGCGGTGGAAGGATGATGATGGAATAGGGCCATGAGAGGCCCCCTTCAAACAAGTTGCGGCGAAGCGGGGCCGCGGGCCTCAGCCCGCGTCTTTCCTCCGGCTCGTCGAAAGGCTAAGGTCCCGGTCGCTGAAGGGAGTATGGCATGGCAGACCGGACCCGCGACTGAGATCCGATCGCGACCTCGTTCGCGCGATCGTGCAGTGCGGGAAGCGCCGACGGCGCTTCCCGCATGACCGTGGTATCGAATTCCGGGAACCCATGCATGACTGTCGATTTCGGCCTTTCCGGCAGGACCTATCTCGTAACCGGCGCCAATTCCGGCATCGGACGCGCCATCGCGACCGCCCTCGGCGACCAGGGATGCAACGTCGCGGTCCATTACCTGCCGGCGACCGGGGCGCCGGAAGGGGCCGCCCATACCATCCTGGGCGAGGAAGCGGCGGCCGAGATTGCCGATGCCATCCGCCGCTGCGGCGGCAGAGCCGCCATCGTTCCCGCCGATCTCTCGAAACCGGAGGAGATCGGCGGCCTGATCGCCGCGGCCGAGACGGCGGTCGGCCCGCTGGACGGTCTCGTCAACAATGCGGCCGCGTGCGAGCTGCCGGATTCGGTCCTGGACGCGGATTTCGGGCGCTACCGCCGGCACTATGACGTCAATCTGGCGGCTCCCACCCTGCTGATGTCGGCTTTCGCCCGTGCGCTGTCGGCGCGCGGGGGCTCCGCCGGCCGCATCGTCAACATCAGCACGGATGCGGCGCGCGCCTTTCCGGGCCAGGTCTTCTACGGCACCAGCAAGGCGGCGCTGGAGGCGATGACGCGGGCCGCCGCGATCGAGCTCGGCCCCATGGGGATCACCGTCAACGCCATCGCGCCGGGGCCGGTGCAGACCGGCTATATCGACGATGCCCTGGCGACTCAGGTCCTCCCCGCCATCCCGCTCCGCCGCCTGGGCGAGCCCGGCGACGTCGCCGGCCCCGTCCTCTTCTTCCTGAGCGACGCGTCCTCGTGGATCACGGGACAGGTCGTCCAGGTCGCCGGCGGCCACGCCTTGTGAGGATCGGGTAGGCGCGGGCGCCGCCCGTGACCATCTGGAAATCGACGGTCACGGGGAATCGAATGTTTGCCGAAGCGATCCGGACTCTCGTCTCCAGGACGGTCGGCGGCCTCATGCAGCCGCCGCCCGGCATGGCGTTCGACTTCTCCCGGCCGCCGGGGGAGCCGGCGCTGGTGCCGCCCGATTCGGTCTCGTGGCGGATCTTCAAGAATCCCGTCACCCTCTTCGTCGGCGGCGTGGCGGCGGTGATCCTGGAGCTGGCCGAACCTTCCGTCCGATCGGGCGTGTGGGACCACAGCTCCTTCCGCCGGGACGCCGTGCCCCGCCTGCGCCGCACGGGATTCGCCGCGATGATGACGGTCTACGGCCCCCGAAGCGCGGCCGAGCGGATGATCGCGGGCATCGTCCGGATGCACGAAAGGGTCCGCGGGATCACGTCCGACGGCGCGCCCTACCATGCCAACGACCCGCGGCTGCTGGACTGGGTTCAGGCGACGGCGTCCTACGGCTTCATGGAGGCCTATCACCGCTTCGTCTCCCCGCTGACGGAGGAGGAGCGGTCGCGCGCCTTCGCCGAGGGAGCCGCGGCCGCCCGGCTCTACGGCGCCCATGGGGCGCCGACGTCGCTGCAGGCGTGGCGGCGGATGCTCGCCGCCACGGAGCCGGGGCTGGAGCCGTCCGACACCGTCCTCGAATTCCTCGACATCATGGCCACCGCGCCGATCGCACCACGGCCGCTCAGGCCCATTCAGCGGCTCATGATCCGGGCGGCCGTGGACCTGACGCCGCCGACCGTGCGCCGGACGCTCGACCTCGACAGCCGAACCCTCTCGGATCCCCAGCGGGCTCTCGTTCGCCGCATGGGGCGCGCGGCGGATCGGATTCCGCTCCGCACCGCGCCCCCCGCCCAGGCATCGGTCAGAATGGGGCTTGGCTCCGATTATCTTTACCGGTGAGGGCGCGCCGCCTCCGGGCCGGTCGCGACGGCCTTGTGTGCCGAACCCGCGGAAGCCTGGCCATCCGGACCTGAGGAAGCGCGGTCCACGCCTTCCGGTTGACGGCGGGCGCCCCCGTGTGGATTGCTTGCGTCCGGCAAGCAGCCCGGAGAAGACGGAATGTCGCTTGAGCATTGGCTGGCGTTCGCCGCCGCGTCCGCGATCCTGCTGGCGATCCCCGGACCGACGATCCTGCTCGTGATCTCCTACGCCCTGGGACATGGCAGAAGGGTCGCAGCCGCGACCGTCGCCGGCGTCGCCTTTGGCGATTTCACCGCCATGACGGCATCCATGCTCGGCCTCGGCGCGCTTCTGGCGGCCTCGGCCACGCTCTTCACCGCATTGAAATGGATCGGGGCAGCCTATTTCGTCTATCTCGGGGTCAGGCTCTGGCGTGCCCCGGTAACGGCGGCCGAGGACGCCCGGCGGACGACACAACCCCCGCCCGAATGTCCGGGGCGGATCTTTCTCCATACCTATGTCGTGACCGCGCTCAATCCGAAGAGCATCATCTTCTTCGTGGCCTTCGTCCCCCAGTTTCTGGACACCGCGCGGCCGATCATGCCCCAGATGATGATTCTCGAGGCGACGTTCCTGGTGCTCGCGGCGCTGAATGCCGCCGTCTACAGCCTGCTCGCCTCGATGGCCCGCCAGTCCATCCGCAAGCCGGGGGTGCAGCGCTGGGTGAACCGCGTCGGCGGCTCCCTGATGATCGGCGCCGGGGCGCTCGCCGCCGCCTGGCGCCGTTCCGCCGCATAAGGCGGGCGAGGCGCGCCCTTCGGGGCCGCGAGGCCGGAAAGCCCTGATCCTGCAATCCTGGCGGTGACAGGTCGAAAGCGCCTCAACGCCCCGGCACGACGCGGCGGTAGCCCAGCGCCTCGGCCACATGGGTGCGGCCGACATGGCCGGCGCCCTCCAGGTCGGCGAGCGTTCGGGCGACGCGGAGCACCCGGTGATAGCCGCGGGCGGAGAGCCGCAGCCGCTCGGCCGCCTCGGTCAGGAGTGTGCGCCCGGGAAGGTCCGGCGCCGCCACCTGTTCCAGAAGCTCGCCGTCCGCCTCGGCATTGGTGGCGGGGCGGTGTTCCGCCGGAACGGCGCGGTAGCGTTCCGCCTGTATCGCCCGTGCCGCCGCGACCCTGGCCGCGACGGCGGCCGAGCCTTCGGCCGGGGGTGGCAGGGAAAGGTCGCCGGGCGCCACCGCAGGGACGTCGACATGGATGTCGATCCGGTCGAACAGGGGGCCCGAGATCTTGGACTGGTAGTCCTGGGCGCAGCGCGGCGCGCGGGTGCAGGCGAGGGCCGGATCGTCCAGATGCCCGCAGCGGCAGGGATTCATCGCGGCGACCAGCTGGAAGCGCGCCGGATAGGCCACATGGGCATTGGCCCGGGCGACCGTCGCCCGGCCGGTCTCGATCGGCTGGCGCAGTGCCTCCAGTGTCGCGCGCTGGAATTCCGGCAGCTCGTCCAGGAACAGCACGCCCCGGTGGGCGAGAGAGACCTCGCCCGGCCGCGCCCGGTGGCCGCCGCCGATGAGCGAGGCGAGGGAGGCCGAATGATGCGGGTCGCGAAACGGCCGCCGGCGCAGGAGCCGCCCGTCCTCCAGCAGCCCCGCGATGCTGTGGATCATCGAGACCTCCAGCGCCTCGACCGGGTCCAGCGGCGGCAGAATGCCGGGCAGCCGCGCCGCCAGCATCGACTTGCCCGATCCGGGCGGGCCGCACATCAGGAGATTGTGGCCGCCGGCCGCGGCGATCTCCAGCGCGCGCTTGGCCGTTTCCTGGCCCTTGACGTCGCGAAGATCGAGGACGGCCGCATCGCCCGGCTGGATGCGCGGCTCGGGCGGGGACAGCGCCTGGGTGCCCTTGAAGTGATTGATCAGGGATAGAAGGGTCGGCGGGGCCAGGACCCGGATGCGACCGGCTTCGTTCGCGGCCCAGGCCGCCTCGGCGCCGCAGGCGGCCGGGCAGATGAGGCCGAGATCCCGCCCGGCGGCATGGATCGCGGCCGGGAGCACGCCGGCGACGGCCGAAATCGCCCCGTCGAGCGCCAGTTCGCCGAGCGCGACATATCCCTGGACCTCCGCGTCCGGCAGCACGCCCAGCGCGACCAGGATCGCCAGCGCCACCGGCAGGTCGAAATGGCTGCCCTCCTTCAGGAGGTCGGCCGGCGCGAGATTGACGGTGATCCGCTTGGGCGGAAGCGCCAGGCCCAGGGCGTGCAGCGCGGCGCGGACCCGTTCGCGGCTTTCGCCGACGGCCTTGTCCGGCAGGCCGACGATGGCGAAGGCAGGCAGGCCGCCGGTCATCTGGACCTGGACGTCCACGCCCAGGACCTCGATTCCCTGGAATGAAACCGTATTGACCCGCGCAACCAACCCCGCCCCCCAGGTTCGGTATCCCCGGCAGAGTAAAGGCGACGTTTACCAGTAACAAGTTCGGGAGGGAACTTTTTCCGCCTTCCCGTAGCAGGCCCGGGTCCCGGGGATCTCCGCGCTATTCGGCCAGACGCGCCCGGCGGTAGCCCTGCTGCTCGTAATGCCGGGCGCAGGCTTCCGCCGTCTGCCGCGACCGTTCCGACGGCTCGCCCAGATAGCTGAAGCCGCAGGAGACGTAGTCGCCCGTCTCGGGATGCCGGAGCTCCAGCGGCTCATAGGCGCAGGCGGCAAGAAGGAGGGCGGTCCCGAGAACGGCGGCGCGAAGGGTCATGGCGGAAGCGTCTCCCATAAGGTCGAGGCGACGGCCGGCTGTTGCGGCCCTGTTCTTCAAGAACGCAAGCGACCCGGCCGACGGCTCCCGCATGGGCCCGGTCAGGGAAGCGCCGGCCTTGTCGCCAGTGCGGCCTTGATGATGCCTTCGACCCGCTCGCGCTCCGCACCCGAAAGCGGCAGGCGGGGCGGACGCACCGTCTCGTTCCCGACGCCGACCATCGCTTCGGCAAGCTTGATGTTCTGGACCAGCCGCGGCGAGACGTCGAGTTCCAGAAGCGGGGTGAACCAGCGATAGATGGCAAGCGCCTCGTCGATGCGGCCCGCGCGGGCCAGGCGCCAGATCGCGACCGTTTCCTTCGGGAAGGCGTCGACCAGGCCGGCCACCCATCCATCGGCGCCGACGAGCAGGCTTTCCAGCGCCAGGTTATCGACGCCGGCGAAGATGCGCAGCCGGTCGCCCAGCGCATGGCGGATCCGGGTCACCCGCCGGACGTCGTCGGAGGATTCCTTCACCGCGACGACGCGCGGGTTTTCGGCAAGCCGGGCCAGCATCTCGACCGTGACGTCGATCGCGTAGGACACCGGGTTGTTGTAGATCATCAGCGGCAGCCCGGTCGCCCCGGCGACCGCGAGGAACCAGGCGAGCGTCTCCTCGGGCGACGCCTTGTACTGCATCGGCGGCAGCACCATCAGCCCGTCGACCCCGGCCGCCTCCGCCCGCCGGGCGAGATCGACCGCGGCCGCGGTCGACGATGCCGCCACGGTGAGAAGAACCGGAAGCCGGCTGGCCGTGACGGACCGGGCGGTCCGCGCGATCTCGATCTTCTCCTCGGGCGTGAGCGTGCTGCCTTCGCCCAGCGATCCGCCGACGATCAGCCCGTCGACGCCCGCGTCCACGAGGAAGCCGAAATGCTTCTCCATGGCCGGGTGGTCCAGGGTGAAGCTGTGGGTGAATTTCGTCGTGACGGCGGGAAACACCCCTTGCCAGGAAATGGACATGTCCGGGCTTCCTTCTGTTCGCTGGCCGGCGCGGCGCGGGCGCCGCCTGTTGATATAAGACTGATATATCACAACCCGAAGGCCGCAGCGAGGCTTCGATCACGGGGAGCGGCCCGGGGCACGCGGAAAGGAAATGGAGGGCCCGTCCCGGGGTCGGGCGCCATGGCGACGGGGCTCGCGGACCGGCGGCGCAGACGGTAAGCTTGGGGTGAACGGCAGCGCAGGCGCGGGCTTCGGGGCGTGCCGCGCTTCGGCCCGCCTTCCCGCCGCCCCTGAACCTCTCGGCCCCTGATCCCATGAGCATCCCAGCCAGCGAAACGCCGTCGATCGTCGAGCACCCCCAGTCGCCCGCGCAGGCCTCGCTCGCCGAGCGCGCCTATACCGAGATCGAGGAGCGCATCGTGACCCTCAGGATCCCGCCGGGGCAGCCGGTTTCCGATGTCGGGCTGGCCCGCGACCTCGGGATTTCGCGGACGCCCGTGCGCGAGGCACTGCTGCGCCTGGCCGAGGATTCGCTGGTCGAGATCCATCCCCGGCGCGGCATCTTCGTCACGCAGATCGACCTCCTGGACCATCTGGACCTGCTGGAGACGCGGCGCGCGCTCGACGCCGTGCTGGCGTCGATGGCGGCGCGGCGCGCCACCGACGGGCAGCGCGCGCGCCTTGCCGAATGCAGCCGCGCGATGCGGCAGGCCGCCGCCGAAGGGCGGACCGACGCCTTCATGCGGCTGGACCGGGAATTCGACCTGATCGTCTACGAGGCGTCGCGGAACCGGTCGGCCGTGCGGGCGGCCGGGCCGCTGCACACCCATTGCCGCCGCTTCTGGTACTTCCACCAGGGCGAGTTGGACCTGGACCAGTCGGCCCGCCACCACGCCGCCATCATGGATGCGATCGTCGCCGCGGCGCCTGAGGCCGCGGTGGCGGCGAGCCACGCGCTGATCGACTACCTGCAGCGGCTCTCCCGCTCGGTCATGGACGGCTGAGTTCCGCCCCGGGGAACCGGGCGCGAGCCGGATCGGTCCTCAGCCCGGGTTCTGCGCGCGGCGGGCCTCGATGGCGTCCCACAGGGTCGCCTCGATCTTCACTCCGTCCAGGCGGTTGATCTCGTGGATGCCGGTCGGCGATGTCACGTTGATCTCCGTCAGCCAGTCGCCGATCACGTCGATGCCGACGAAGACGAGCCCCCGCTCGCGCAACGCGGGGCCGATCGCGGCGCAGATCTCCCGCTCGCGATCGGTGAGCGCTGTGCGGCCGGCCTGGCCGCCGGCATGGAAATTGGCCCGCGCCTCGCCCTCCGCCGGAAGGCGACTGACGGCGCCCACGGGCTCGCCCTCCACCAGGATGATGCGCTTGTCGCCCCGGCGGATCTCCGGCAGGTATTTCTGCACGATCACCGGTTCGCGGTAGAGCTGGGTGAAGGTCTCCAGGAGCGCCGAGAGGTTCTCGTCATCCGGCTTCAGGTGGAAGACGCCGGCGCCGCCGTTGCCGAACAGCGGCTTCACGATGATGTCCCGGTATTCGCGGCGGAAGGCCTTGATCTCGTCGACGTCGGACGAGATCAGGGTCGGCGGCATCAGGTCCGGGAACTGGGTGACGAACAGCTTCTCCGGCGCGTTGCGGACATGGAACGGATCGTTGACCACCAGGGTCTTCGGATGGATGTGCTCCAGGATATGGGTGGCCGTGATATAGGCCATGTCGAAGGGCGGATCCTGGCGCATCAGCACGATGTCCGCGCGGGCGAGGTCGATCGTCTCGGCCGCGCCCAGCGTATGATGATCGCCGCGCACCGGACGGACCTGGAGCGGCCGCGCCCGGGCATAGACCCGTCCGTCCCGGAACGAAAGGTCCTTCGGGAGATAATGGTAGAGCGTATGTCCCCGCCGCTGCGCCTCCAGCGCCATGGCGAAGGTGCTGTCGGCGTCGATGTTGACGCTCTCGATCGGGTCCATCTGGATGGCGACGACGAGACTCATCGGTCGAAACTTCCATGTTTGCCGGTCGACGGGCCGGTCCGGCGCCGCCCCCCGCGGGATCTGGTTCAGTCGAGGCGGGATCTCAGCCGCTGCAGCACGACGGCCGTCTGGTGACGCAGCCCTTCGTCGCTGGTCAGGCCCATGAACGTCTCCAGCGAATGCACCGCCCCGCCGAAATCGCCCAGGCGCGCCAGCAGCAGCCCCGACTCGCGCCACAACATGGCGTGCCTCGGCGCGATCAGCAACATGCCGTCGAGCACCGCCAGCGCCCGTTCGATCGCCTGCCCACCCAGATGGCGGAGCTTTATGTTGTTCTGGAGCCGCAGCAGGATGTCCCGGTCGCTCACCGGCCGGTAGTGCTGCGGGGTGAGTTCGGCGTCCATGCCGGCGACCGCCTTGAGCAGGGCGCGGAGCTCCGTCACCCCCCGCGTCCGCCCCCCTTCGAACGGGTCCAGGATCGCGCGGTCGCCGTCCCGTTCCAGCCGGACCAGGAAATGCCCGGGGAAATTCAACCCCGTGATCGTCCAGCCCTGCGCCCGGGCCGCATGGATGTAGAGGATGCCGAGCGCGACCGGCAGGCCTTTGCGACGGTCGATGACCCGGATCAGATTGGCGTTCTGGAGGTCCTCGTAGGTCTGCCGGTCGCCGTCATAGCCATGGCGCGCGGCCAGCACTTCGCGCAGGGCCGATGCTGCCGCCTCCGCGCCCGGCGGCGCATCGGCCGCGCATTTCGCCACCTCGTGCGCGAGCTCGGATAGATGCGCCCGGTAGCGGTCGAGGGGGACCCGCGGCCGGTCCAGGGCGGCAAGCGCCAGCGCCGTCCCGGCGAGGTCGATGCCGTCGTCTGGGGCGTCGCCCGCCAGCCGAAGCAGCGCCCGGACCTCCTGCATCGATGCGGCGGTCGCCATCGGGCCCGCCTCCCTCCGGACTACGCCGACGCCGCGACCGGAGCCGGGTCGTCCTTCATGCGGACGTGGCTCACCACCCGCCGGACATAGGGGATCTGGCGCGCATGGCCGATGACGCGGTCGAGTTCGGCCTGGTCCTGGGCGATCCCCATCAGATAGATCGTCCCGCCCACCGTCTCGACCGAGTAGTTGACCGCCCGGATCGAGGTATCGAAGGTCAGCCGGCTGCGCAGCTGGGTCGAGATCCAGACGTCCCGCGCATAGCCGGAAATGCCCTCGCTCTCCGCCACCTCGATCTCGTTGATCACCTCGCGCACGCCGTCGACCTGCCAGACCAGCCGGATCGCGGTCAGCCGGTCTTCCTGGCTGGGCACGAGGCCGGTGACGAGGACCCTGCCCTCGTTCACGGAAAGGCCCAGCCGCTGATAGAGGTCGAGATCCTCCTTCAGCCACAGGTCGTTGATCGAAAGCCGGATCGCCGTATCGCTCACCGCCTCCTTCGCCGGCCGTTCCTGCGCCAGGACGACGCCGCCCGTGGCGGCCGCCCCGACGCCGAGCGACACCGGATCGCAGGCGCCGAGCGCCAGCGCGCCCAAGGCCAGGATCCCGCCTGCCAGCATCCGCGCGGCTCCCGGCCGGCGCGCATTCTCTTTCTTCACCTCGTACATTCTTACCACCCCACCCCCTTCGAAGCGGCGGGTTCGACCCGCCATGCATCGACGATATGCCGCGGCCAGCGCCACGGCGCCACCAGCATTACGTCGAAACGGACGCTGGCCGGCGATTGCGGCGCAAATCGGGTGCCCCGCATGCCCAGCCAGGCCGCCGCCGCCCGCTCCAGCCGTGCCCGCTGGTGCGGGCCCAGCGCCTCGGCCGCCGCCTCCGCCGAGGGCCGCGCCTTGACCTCGACGAAGACGAAGGTGTTGCCGCGCGCGGCGACGATGTCCAGCTCGCCGACCGGCGTCCGGAACCGCCGCGCCAGGATCCGGTAGCCCTTGAGCCGGAGCACGAGGGCGCAGAACGCCTCCGCGCGTCGGCCGAGCCGGTAGGCCGCCCGCCGTCTCTCAGCCATCGCCGTCATCGGCCGGCCGCCCCGACCCGGCGGAAAGCTCGAGCGCCCGCCGGTAGACCTCCTTCCGGGGCAGTCCCGTGGCCTCGGCCACCGCCGCCGCCGCGTCCCGCACGCTCATCCTCGCAAGCGCCTCGCCGAGCGCAGCGTCGAGGTCGATCCCGCCGCCGGCCGGGGCCGGGCCCGGCGGCGCCACGACCAGCACGATCTCGCCCTTCGGGGGCCCGGCTTCGGCGTAATGGGCCGCAAGCGCGTCGAGACGTCCGTTCCGCACCTCTTCGAACAGCTTGGTCAGCTCCCGGCCGACGGCGGCCTCGCGCGACCCTAGCGCCGCGGCCGCGTCGGCCAGGCTGGCGGCCAGGCGCTTTGCCGATTCATAGAAGATCAGGGTCGCCGGCACGGCCGCAAGATCCCGGTAGAACCCCTGCCGCGCCGCCGATTTCGACGGCGGGAAGCCGGCGAACAGGAAGCGGTCGGACGGAAGCCCCGAAAGCTGCAGCGCGGTAAGCGCCGCGCTGGCGCCGGGCAGGCTCGTCACCATCAGCCCCCGGGCCTTCGCCTCGCGCACCAGCTTGTAACCCGGGTCCGAGATCAGCGGCGTTCCTGCGTCCGAGACCAGGGCCACCGACTGACCGCCGGCGATGCGGTCGAGCAGCGCCGGCCTCATCCGGTCGGCGTTGTGCTCGTGATAGGGGACGAGGGAGGCCCGGATCCCGTAGAGGGACAGCAGGCGCCCAGTGTTGCGCGTGTCCTCGCAGGCGACGGCGTCGACGGTTCGCAGAATCTCCAGCGCCCGCAGGGTGATGTCCCCCGTATTGCCGATCGGGACCGCCGTCAGGTAGAGCCCGGGAGCCGGCTTCTTCGATGGTTCGGCAGGTTTACTTGAACCGGCCGCGCCGGTACCCTCGAACCCGAGCCCGCCCGGCGGCTCTGCGCCGATGCGATCGTTCGTTTTCTGAAACGGGGGAGTGTTCCGTGGCACGTCTATCGGCTGTCTTGGGTTGTGCGTTGCTGCGCGACCGGTGGACCGCGGTGCGCCAGGGCGCGGCGGCGCTGGGGCTGGCGCTGCTTCTGGGGGCCTGCGCCCAGACCACCGTAACGGAGCGCCCTTCGGAGGCGCAAGCGCCCGACGCCATCATCGGCGAGCAGGCCGCTCCGGTTCTGGACCGGTTCGGACGCCCGGTGGACGAGGAAAGGATCCGGGTCGCCCTGCTGCTGCCCCTGACCGGTCGCGGGTCCGAGATCGGGCCGGGCATGCTGAATGCGGCCGAGATGGCCCTCTTCGACGCCGGCGTCTCCAATTTCGAGCTGCTGCCGCGCGACACCCAGGGTACGCCAGAGGGCGCCGCGGCGGCGGCGCAATCCGCCATCGCCGACGGCGCGCGGCTGATCCTGGGCCCGGTCTTCGCCGGCGAGGTGCGCCCGGTCCGGACAGTCGCCAAGCCCGCCGGCGTCAATGTCATCTCGTTCTCCACCAACCGCAACATGGCGGGCGACAACGTCCTGGTCATGGGGGTCCTGCCCTCCACCCAGGTCGAGCGGGTGGTCGAATACACCCTGTCCCAGGGCCTGACGCGCTATGCGATCCTCGCGCCCGACAGCGCCTATGGCCGCACCGTGGTCGAGGCGCTGGAAGAGACGGCCCGCAACGCCGGCGGACAGGTGGTCGCCGTCCAGTACTTCGAGCCGAGGGCACAGGACTATTCGGGTCCCGTCCAGGCGATCGCGGCGAGGGCCGGCGAAATCGACGCCCTGATGCTGGCGGAAGGCGGCGCGCGCCTGCGCACCATGGCCGCTCTTCTGCCCTTCCACGGGCTCGACAATGTCCAGCTGCTGGGCACCGGTCTTTGGGACGATGCCCGGATCGGCCGCGAGCCCACCCTGATCGGCGGGCTGTTCGCCGCGCCCGAACCCCAGCTTCGCGCGAATTTCGAGCGGCGCTATCGCGACACCTTCGGCAGCGCCCCGCCGCGGCTCGCCACCCTCAGCTACGATGCCGTCTCGCTCGCCACCGTGCTGGCGCGGTCCCCCTTCGGGTCGACCTACGACTGGAACGCGCTGACCGATCCCAGCGGCTTCATCGGGCTGGACGGCATTTTCCGCTTCCTGCCGACGGGCGAGATCGAGCGCGGACTTGCGGTGCTGGAGGTCACGGCGGAGGGGCCGGTGGTGCGGGATCCGGCGCCGCAGAGCTTCGTCGGCGCCGCGTTCTAGCTCAGACGACGAGGGCGGCGAGCACGCCGTTGAGGCGCTGTCGCCCCGCCTGCGTGGCCGCCAGCCGGTCCTGATCGAGCGTCAGGAAGCCGCCCTCGACCAACCGGTCGAGCGCCCGCCGGTCGACAAGTTCGGTCACGTCGCGGCCATGCTCGGCCACGATCCTTGCCCTCGGGATCCCCTCGGCCAGGCGCAGGCCCATCATCAGGAGCTCGGCGAAGCGCAGCTCCGGCTCGACCGCCTCGCGTTCGTGCTCGGCGTGGCCGTCGCGCTCCACCCTTTCGAGCCAAATCTCGGGCGCCCGATGGGTGCGGGTCGCCAGCTTGCGGCCGTCCAGCGTCAGCCGGCCGTGAGCTCCAGGGCCGACCCCGACATAGTCGCCGTAGCGCCAGTAGGTCAGGTTGTGCCGGCACTCCTCCCCCGGCCGGGCATGATTCGAGATCTCGTAGGCCGGCAGGCCGGCCGCGGACAGCACCGCCTGGGTCGTCTCGTAAAGGGCGGCCTGGGTCTCCTCGTCCGGCAGCTCGAAGGCGCCCCGGCCGTAGAGGGTGTGGAATTTCGTCCCCTGCTCGATCGTGAGCTGGTAGGCCGAGAGATGGCCCGGCCGGCGTTCGAGCGCCTGCTTCAGCTCCCGCTCCCAGGCGTCCACGGTCTGGCCCGGACGGGCATAGATCAGGTCGAAGGAGAACCGGTCGAAATGGCGCGCCGCCAGATCGACAGCGGCCAGCGCCTCGGCCGAATCGTGCTGGCGGCCGAGGAAGCGGAGGGCCGCGTCGTCGAGCGCCTGGACCCCCAGCGACACCCGGTTCACCCCGGCCTGCCGGAATCCGGCGAAGCGGGAGGCCTCGACCGAGGTCGGGTTCGCCTCGAGCGTAATCTCCAGCGCCGGCGCGACCGGCCAGCGGGCGGCGATCCGGTCGATGACCGCGCCGGCCGTCGCCGGCTCCATGAGCGAGGGCGTGCCGCCGCCGAAGAAGACGGAGGTGACGCGGCGCCCCGGCGTCTCCTCGGCGAAGTGATCGAGCTCGCGCAGCAGCGCCGCCCGCCAGCGGTCGTGATCGACCGACTCCCGGACATGGGAGTTGAAGTCGCAATAGGGGCACTTGGCCTTGCAGAACGGCCAGTGGACATAGATCGCGAAGCCCGGATCGGTCGCGGGCGTCCGCTGCGCGTCCTGGGTCACGGGGAAAAGCATCTCGCCACCAGCTGCCGGAACGCATCCGCCCGGTGGCTGATCTCGTGCTTTGCCTGGGGCGCCATCTCGCCGAAGGTCTCGGTGCGGCCGTCGGCGAGGAACATCGGATCGTAGCCGAAGCCGTTTCCGCCCCGCGGAGGCCAGACGAGCCGTCCGTCGACGCGGCCCTCGACCGTCTCGCAATGGCCGTCGGGCCAGGCGATGGACAGGGCGCAGACGAACGAGGCGCTGCGGTCGGCCGAGGGGCCGAGGGCTTCGAGCTCGGCCTCGAGCCGCTCCATCGCCCAGGCGAAGTCGCGGGTCCCATCCGGACGCTCGGCCCAGCGCGCCGAGAGGACGCCGGGCCGGCCGTCCAGGGCATGGACGGCAAGGCCGCTGTCGTCGGCCAGCGCCGGCAGGCCGGTCCGTTCGGCGACGAAGCGGGCCTTCAGCTCGGCATTGGCGACGAAGGTCGTCCCGGTCTCTTCCGGATCCTCCAGTCCGAAGCTTCCGGCATCCGGGAAGCGTTCGACATAGGCGCCGAGAAGATCGGCGATCTCGCGGATCTTTCCCTTGTTGTGGCTGGCGATGACGAGCGTGTCGCCGCTGAAGCGGCGGGGAGTGGTATCGAGCATGGGCCGTTAGATACGACTTTCCGGGCCCGCCGCAAAGACCGGCGGCCGGCACGCCGCCGGTTGCCAAGCCGGCCCGGTCGGGCCGATGATCGCGGGCTCCCGGGTCGGCGCGGACGGGCCGGCCCGGCCAGGCAATGTCAGAACCAAGGACGAAGGTGACGATATGAAGGTGGCGTTCCTCGGCATGGGCGTGATGGGCGGACCGATGGCGGGACATCTGGCCGGCAGGGGCGGCCATGAGGTGACCGTCTACAACCGCACCGCCGCCAAGGCGCAGGCCTGGGCCGAGCGGCATGGCGGCCGGGCCGCGGCGACGCCGGCCGAAGCCGCACGCGGCGCCGAAATCGTCTTCGCCTGCGTCGGCAACGACGACGACGTGCGCAGCGTCGTCTACGGCGACCATGGAGCGTTCGCCGGCATGGCACCCGGCGCGATCCTGGTCGACCATACGACGGCCTCGGCTGACCTGGCGCGGGAGCTGGACGCGGCCGCGCGCGAACGCGGGCTGCATTTCCTGGACGCGCCGGTCTCGGGCGGCCAGGCGGGGGCCGAGAACGGCGTCCTCACGGTCATGTGCGGCGGCGAGCAGGCGGTCTTCGACCGGGCAAAGCCCGTGATCGACGCCTATGCCCGGGCCTGCACGCTGATGGGACCGGCCGGCGCCGGCCAGCTCACGAAGATGGTGAACCAGATCTGCATCGCGGGCCTGGTCCAGGCCCTGAGCGAGGGGCTGAACTTCGCGCAGCGTGCCGGCCTTGACGGCGAGAAGGTGCTGGACGTGATCTCCAAGGGCGCGGCCCAGAGCTGGCAGATGGACAATCGCGGCCGGACCATGCTGGCCGGCCAGTTCGACTTCGGCTTCGCCATCGACTGGATGCGCAAGGACCTGGCGATCGTCATGGACGAGGCCCGGCGCAACGGCGCCCGGCTTCCGGTGACCGCGCTGGTCGACCAGTTCTATGCCGCGGTCCAGGCCAAGGCCGGCGGCCGGGTCGACACCTCCAGCCTGATCCTGGCGCTGCAGGACTGACGCAGGGAGAGGCGCGCGCCCTTCCGCCTCAGCCGGCGAGCACGCGCCTCTGCAGCCCGACGAGTTCCGCCACCCCCTTCCGGGCGAGGGCGAGCAGGCCGAGGAACTGCTCCTCGCTGAAGGGCGTCTCCTCGGCGGTTCCCTGGATCTCGACGATCCCGCCGCGTCCGGTCAGGACGAAATTGGCGTCGGCCTGGGCGGCCGAATCCTCGGCATAGTCGAGATCCAGCACCGGCTGCCCCTGCCACAGCCCGCAGGAGACGGCCGCCACATAGTCGGTGAGCGGCATGGTCTTTACGACCTTGATGCGCATCAGGTGCTGCACGGCGAGATGCAGCGCGACGAAGCTGCCGGTGATCGCGGCGGTGCGGGTCCCGCCGTCCGCCTGCAGCACGTCGCAGTCGATCTTGATCTGGACCTCGCCCAGCGCCTTCAGGTCGGTGACGGCCCTTAGGCTGCGGCCGATCAGGCGCTGGATCTCCTGCGTCCGCCCCGATTGCTTGCCCCGGGCCGCCTCGCGGTCGGTCCGCTGGTCCGTGGCGCGCGGCAGCATGCCGTATTCGGCGGTCACCCACCCCTTGCCTGCCCCCTTCATCCAGCCCGGCACGCGGTCGTCCACGCTCGCCGTGCACAGGACATGGGTGTCGCCGAAGCGGACGAGACAGGAGCCTTCGGCGTATTTGTTGACGTCGACCTCGAGGGTCACGGGGCGCAGGGCGTCGAAGGCACGGCCGGACGGCCGGGCAGCGGCTGACATGACGGCTTTCCTTTGGTCAAGATTCGGCGCGCAAGCTATCCTGACTGGGCGACCGCGTCCACCGGGGCGCGCGCCGCGGGCCGTTGACTAGACACGCTGCGACCACCAAATAGCGTTCCGCCAAGCCATGGGACCGATTGCGTTTTCCGGACTGCAGAAAGACATGATCGCCGAGCTGAGCGAACGCTCACGCGACATCCTGCGGCATATCGTCGATGCCTATTGCGAGACGGGTGAGCCGGTCGGCTCGCGTACCCTGTCGCGGCGTCTGGGCATGACCCTGTCGCCGGCGACGATCCGTAACGTGATGGCCGATCTGGAAGAGGCCGGGCTGCTCTATTCCCCCCATACCTCGGCGGGCCGGGTGCCCACCGATCTGGGCCTGCGCCTGTTCGTCCACGGCCTCCTCGAGATCGGGGACCTGAGTGAGGACGAGCGGAAGAACATCGAGGCGCAATGCGCGGCGGCCGACCGCAGTCTCAACCAGGTCCTGGAGGAGGCGACGAGTGTCCTTTCCGGCCTGTCGAGCTGCGCAGGCCTGGTGCTCGCGCCCAAGACCGACCGGCCGCTGAAGCATATCGAGTTTCTGAACCTGGCGCCTGGCCGCGCCCTGGTCGTGATGGTGACGGAGGACGGCCTGGTCGAGAATCGGGTCGTCGAGGTGCCGCTGGGGCTGCCCTCCTCCACCCTCATCGCGGCTTCGAACTACCTGAACGCCCGGGTGGTCGGCCGGACGCTGGCCGAGGCCAAGGCCGACATCCTGGCGGAGATCGAGCACCAGAAGAGCCAGTTGGACCAGCTTGCGGCGAAGCTGGTAGAGGCGGGGCTCGCCCTCTATGGCGGCGCGAAGGACGAGATCGGCGGCACCCTGATCGTCAAGGGGCAGGCCCGGCTTCTTTCCGACGTGACCGCGATCAAGGACCTGGAGCGGATCAAGGCGCTGTTCGACGCGCTGGAGACCAAGGACGCGATGCTGCGCCTCCTGGAGGCCGCGAATCACGCCGAAGGGGTTCAGATCTTCATCGGGGCCGAGAACGAGCTTTTCAATCACGCCGGATGCTCGATGATCATCGCCCCCTATACCGACAGTCACGAGCAGATCGTTGGGGCGATCGGGGTCATCGGCCCGGCCCGCCTCAACTATGCGCGCATCATCCCGATGGTCGACTACACCGCGAAGGTCGTCGGCCGTCTGCTGTGGAACAAGAAGGACGAGCATCGAGCGGCATGATGGACAACGAAACGAGGAAGACCGAGGCGGAAGACGTCGAGACGACCGCCCCGTCCGACCAGGATGCCAACACGCGTCCGGACGCAGAGGAAGCCGAGGCGACGGCCGACGCGGCCGAAGAGGCGCCCGTCGAGGATCCTGAAATCGTCCGCCTGCGCGAGGAGAACGAACAGCTGAGGGACCAGGCTCTGCGCGCCCTTGCCGAGGTCGAGAATACCCGCCGCCGCGCCGAACGCGATCGCGAGGACACGGCGAAGTTCGCGATCGGCAAGTTCGCCCGAGACCTCCTGAACGTCGCCGACAATCTCCGCCGGGCGCTGGATGCCGTGCCGGCGGACGCGGACAATCCGGCGCTGAAGGCCCTGGCCGAAGGGGTGGAAGCGACCGAGCGCGAGCTGCTGGCCGCCTTCGAGAAGCACGGGCTGACGCGGATCGACCCCATCGATCAGAAGTTCGACCCGAACTTCCACCAGGCGATGTTCGAGGTGCCCAACTCCGGGAAGCTTCCAGGCACCGTGGTCCAGGTGATGATTCCGGGCTACGTCCTGAACGGCCGCCTGCTGCGGCCCGCCATGGTCGGGGTGGCGACCGGCGAGCCGCCGCAGAAGGTGGACACGCAGGCCTAGCCCGTGGAATGAAGTGCCGGGCGGATCCCCCGCCCGGCATGGGAGCCCCAGATGAAGAAGCCGACAGGCCAGACCCTTCTGCTCGCGATCGTGATGCTGGCCTTCCTGGCGGTTGCGGTCTGGTTCGCCGTCGACGCCTGGACCTCCATGGAATCGGCGTCGCACCAGGCGAACCGCGTCACGTTCCACGGCTATATGGCGCTGCTGGTCGGCGGGATCGGCACCCTGGCCGTGGGGGTGGGGCTGATGGCGCTCGTCTTCTATTCCAGCCGAAACGACTACGACCAATAGGTCCCGGCTTCGCCGAAGGCCGGTCCGGGTCGGCGGACGATTGGGGGGGGGGCGCGACGGCGGGGTGCTGTGATAGGCTCTGCCGCTCGGATTCTCGCCGCCACGCCGCCTCATCTCACGGGACACGGGAATGACCCCGCTGATCGCCCCTTTCAAGGGACCGGGTTCCACGCCGCCCGACCGGTCTCCGCCGATGTTCAACGTGCCGCCGGTCACGCTGTGCCTCCTGGTCGTGCTGCTGGCGGTCTTCCTGGTCCTGCGCTTCGCAGGTCCGGACCTGGTCGAAACGGTGCTCTGGTGGCTCAGCCTCATTCCGATGCGCATCGCCGCGGCCGTCGACGGTCCCTTCGGCGTCGAGACCGCGCTTGCGGCGGCGACGCTCGTCACCCATGCGCTCCTGCACCTGGACCTGCTGCACTTCATCGCCAATGCCGGCTTTCTCCTGGCGTTCGGCAGCGCGGTCGAGCGGGCGCTCGGCACCGGCGGCTATCTGCGGCTGATCCTGGCGAGCGCGGCCGGCGGGGCGCTTGCGCAGCTTCTGGCCGACTGGGGCCAGCAGGTCGTGATGTACGGCGCCTCGGGCGTCGTCTCCGGCTGCATGGGCGGCGTCGTCCGGCTGATGCTGTCGCCGGGCGCCCTGCCGCAGCGCCGGCGGACGGCGCTCAACCTCGTCGGCGTGTTCTTCGTCGTGAACCTGCTGTTCGCCCTTGTCGGCGGCCGCCTGATGGGGGTGGACGCCGACGTGGCATGGGAGGCACATATCGGCGGCTTCATCGCCGGCTTTCTCGTCGCCCGACGAGGGGCCGTGCGTTCGTTCTAGACCCGTTATAGACTGCCGCTTCCCGACGCAATGGAACGGAAACATCGCTCCGTCCCCTGGTTGCAGGGGCTCCGGGCCACGCCTATATCACGGAATGATCGGAAACCCGCCGCAATGCGGCAGACACCACGAGCCTTGAAGGGGATCGCGGGGGCGCCTTTATGGACAAGCCGGGGCTCCCGGGACTCTGCCGATGAACGAACGAGGACTAGATGGGCAAGGTAATCGGTATCGATTTGGGGACGACCAATTCCTGCGTCGCCGTCATGGAAGGGACGCAGGCGAAGGTCATCGAGAACGCCGAAGGCGCGCGCACGACTCCCTCCATCGTTGCCTTCGCGGAGGGTGACGAGCGCCTGGTCGGCCAGGCGGCGAAGCGCCAGGCGGTCACCAACCCCGAGAATACGATCTTCGCCGTCAAGCGCCTGATCGGCCGCCGCCACAACGATCCGCTGACCCAGAAGGACAGGGAGCTCGTCCCCTACAAGATCGTCGAGGGCGACAACGGGGACGCCTGGGTCGAAGCGCGCGGCAAGGCCTTCGCGCCGTCCCAGATCAGCGCCTTCATCCTGCAGAAGATGAAGGAGACGGCCGAGAACTACCTGGGCGAAAAGGTGACCCAGGCGGTCATCACCGTGCCCGCCTACTTCAACGACAGCCAGCGGCAGGCGACCAAGGACGCCGGCCGGATCGCCGGCCTCGAGGTGTTGCGCATCATCAACGAGCCGACGGCGGCGGCCCTGGCCTATGGCCTGGAGAAGAAGGGCAGCGGCACGATCGCGGTCTATGACCTCGGCGGCGGCACCTTCGACATCTCGATCCTGGAGATCGGCGACGGCGTCTTCGAGGTGAAGTCGACCAACGGCGACACCTTCCTGGGCGGCGAGGACTTCGACAAGAAGATCATCGACTACCTGGCCGACGAGTTCAAAAAGGAGAACGGCATTGATCTGCGCAACGACCGCCTGGCGCTGCAGCGCCTGAAGGAGGCGGCGGAGAAGGCGAAGATCGAGCTGTCCTCGGCGACCCAGACGGACGTCAACCTGCCGTTCATCACCGCCGACCAGACCGGGCCGAAGCACCTCAACATCAAGCTGACCCGCGCGAAGCTGGAGCAACTGGTCGACGACCTGATCCAGCGCACGATCGAGCCGTGCCGCGCCGCGCTGCGCGATGCCGGCCTCAAGGCTTCCGAGATCGACGAGGTCATCCTGGTCGGCGGCATGACCCGGATGCCGAAGGTCATCGAGACCGTGAAGACCTTCTTCGGGCGCGAGCCGCATCGCGGCGTGAACCCGGACGAAGTCGTGGCCATCGGCGCTGCGATCCAGGCGGGCGTGCTCAAGGGCGAGGTCAAGGACGTCCTGCTGCTGGACGTCACGCCGCTGTCGCTGGGCATTGAGACGCTGGGCGGCGTGTTCACCCGCCTGATCGACCGGAACACCACCATTCCGACAAAGAAGTCCCAGGTCTTCTCGACCGCCGAGGACAACCAGACGGCGGTGACGATCCGCGTCTTCCAGGGCGAGCGCGAGATGGCCGCGGACAACAAGCTGTTGGGCCAGTTCGACCTGGTCGGCATCCCGCCGGCGCCGCGCGGCGTGCCGCAGATCGAAGTCACCTTCGACATCGACGCCAACGGCATCGTCAACGTGTCGGCCAAGGACAAGGCGACCGGCAAGGAGCAGGCGATCCGCATCCAGGCCTCGGGCGGTCTGTCCGACGCCGATATCGAGCGGATGGTCAAGGAGGCCGAGGCCCATGCCGCCGAGGACCGGAAGCGGCGTGAGCTGGTCGACGCCCGCAACCATGCCGACAGCCTGATCCACACCGCGGAGAAGCAACTGTCCGAGCATGGCGACAAGGTCGACGCGGCGACGAAGGAGGCGGTCGAGAAGGCGGTCGCCGAGCTGCGCGAGGCCGTTGCCGGTGAGGATGCGGAGCGCATCAAGTCCAGGACCGAGGCCCTGGCGCAGGCGTCCATGAAGATCGGCGAGGCGATGTACAAGGCCCAGAGCGCCGAGGGCGACGGCGGCGCCGGTGCCGGCGGCACGACCGAAGGCGCCGCGGGCGACGACAAGGTCGTCGACGCCGACTTCGAGGAGGTCGACGACGACAAGAAGAGCCGGTCGGCCTGACGGCCGGCCCTCCTGAAGGTCCGATTGCCGCCCCGGCCTCCCGGCCGGGGCGGTTTACGGTTGAACCATCAATGCCGCGAGATGCCCGTAGCGGCGGGGTGACGCGGCCCCACCGGCCGCGGACCGACCGCCGCCCGGAACGACAGAGACCGCATGGCTAAGCAGGACTATTACGAGCAGCTCGGGGTCGCCCGCACGGCCAGTGCCGACGAAATCAAGAAGGCCTATCGAAAGCTGGCCATGCAGTATCACCCGGACCGGAATCCGGGTGACTCGACGGCCGAGCAGAAGTTCAAGGAGATCAACGAGGCCTACGACGTCCTGAAGGACGAGCAGAAGCGCGCCGCCTACGACCGTTTCGGCCACGCCGCCTTCGAGAATAGCGGCGGACCCCGCGGGCCGGGCGCCGGCTTCGACTTCTCCACCGGCTTCGCCGACATTTTCGACGAGATGTTCGGCGACTTCATGGGCCAGCGCCGAGGCCGGTCCGGCGGCGGCCGGGGCGCCGATCTCCGCTACAACATGGAGATCACGCTGGAGGAGGCCTTCAAGGGCAAGCAGGCGACCATCCGGGTGCCGACATCGACCCTGTGCGACGCGTGCACCGGCACCGGCGCCGAGGGCGGCAGCCAGCCGGTCGTCTGCCCGACCTGTTCGGGCCTGGGCAAGGTCCGCACCCAGCAGGGCTTCTTCACGATCGAGCGGACCTGTCCCACCTGCTCGGGCGTAGGCCGCGTCATCAAGGATCCGTGCCGGGTCTGCGGCGGCACCGGCCGCACCCGGAGCGAACGCACCCTGCAGGTGAACATCCCGGCCGGCGTCGAGGACGGGACCCGGATCCGCCTAGCGGGCGAGGGAGAGGCCGGGCTGCGCGGGGCGCCCTCGGGCGACCTCTACATCTTCCTTTCGATCAAGCCGCACCGCTTCTTCCATCGCGACGGCGCCGACATCCACTGCAAGGTCCCGATCCCGATGGTCACCGCCGCGCTCGGCGGGCCGATCGAGGTGCCGACCATCGACGGCAGCCGGGCCAAGGTAACCATTCCCGCCGGGACTCAGTCGGGCAGCCAGTTCCGGCTGCGCGGCAAGGGCATGTCGATCCTGCGGGCGGCGAATCGCGGCGACATGTACGTGCAGGTGCAGGTGGAGACGCCGGTCAACCTGACGAAACGGCAGCGCGAACTGCTCGAGGATTTCTCGCGCGAGGAGGGTGCGGAGACCCATCCCGAGAGCGCCGGCTTCTTCGCCCGGGTCCGGGAGTTCTTCGAAGACCTGAAGGACTGATACGCATAAAATGCACTTGCAGAGCGTGTAAAACCCGTCGAATCCCTTCGAAACGGGCGCGCCGGAACCAATCCGGCCCTCGGGTGTTTTGCTGTCGCGCGTCCGGAACCCTTTGGAAAACAAGCATTTCGGCTGGCGTCCCGGCCCCCTCCGGGAAGCGCCTGGGTGTGCGGCGACGGCAGCTCGTGCCGGCGGGTTCTTCAAGCACCGGCCGGTGCGACGCTCTTGCGGATGCGAAGAATTGGTGGGAAAGGCATGTTGATGCTGCAAAGCACAAAATAACCATCTTCCGAATGCAAGGAGGATGGCCGGACCTTCCTTTATCAGTCTTGCTGCTGTTCCAACCGAATTTATGATGAACCGTCGCACTATCCTTGCCGGTACGGCCCATATGGCTCTGGCCGCGGCTTTCAGCGCCGCGATCGGCGGCCGGCCTGCAATCGCGGCCCGGACCGAGCAGGAGGGAACCGCCTTCAGCTACGAGGGTCTGGTCGAACGGGCGCGCAGCATGGGCGGCATGCCGTTCGAAGCCGTGCCCGAGACCCTTCCCGGCCCGATCGCCGATCTCACCTACGACCAGTATCGCAGCATTCGCTTCCGGCCCGACCAGGGGCTGTGGCGCGATCAGGGGTTGCCTTTCCAGGCCCAGTTCTTCCATCTGGGCTCGTACTACCGGCGGCCGGTCCACGTCTTCGAGGTCGTGGACGGCATCGCTCGGGAGGTCCTGTTCGAGACGTCGCTGTTCGACTACGGCTCGAACAGCTTCGACGCGCCCCTGCCGGATCATCTTGGCTTCGCCGGGTTCCGCCTCCATTTCCCGCTGAACCGGCCGGACTATTTCGACGAGATCGCCGCCTTCCTGGGCGCGAGCTATTTCCGCGGCCTGGGACAGGGCCAGCGCTACGGTCTGTCCGCGCGGGGCCTTGCCATCGACACCGCGCTCCAGAGCGGCGAGGAGTTCCCCTATTTCCGCGAGTTCTGGGTCGAGCGCCCGGCCCCCGGCGCGACCGACATCCGCGTCCATGCGCTGCTGGACAGCCCCAGGGTTGCCGGCGCCTACCGCTTCGTGATCCGTCCGGGCGTCAACACGGTCATGGACGTGACCGCAACCCTGTTCCCGCGCGCGCAGATCGAGAAGCTGGGAATAGCGCCGCTCACCAGCATGTTCTTCTTCGGCGAGCACAGCGAGAACCGCCCGAACGACTTCCGCCCGCAGGTCCATGACAGCGAGGGCCTGTCCATGTGGACCGGATCGGGCGAATGGATCTGGCGTCCGCTGGTCAATCCGGGCCGGCTGCGGGTCAGCTCCTTCTCGGACGAGAACCCCCGCGGCTTCGGCCTGCTGCAGCGCGACCGCAGCTTCGACAACTACCAGGACCTCGAGGCCCGGTACGACCGCCGCCCCAGCCTGTGGGTCGAACCCATGGAGCAATGGGGCCGGGGCGTGATCCAGCTGATCGAGATTCCGACCGACGCCGAGATCCACGACAACATCGTCGCCTTCTGGGTTCCCGAGCTGCCGGTGGAGGCGGGCTCGGAATGGCGTCTCTCCTACCGGCTGCACTGGTGCATCGAATCGCCGCAGCGGCCGGCGACGGCAGAGACCATATCTACCCGTACGGGGGTCGGCGGCACCGCTCCGGAACCGAATGCCGACTTCCGAAAGTTCGTCATCGACTTCAAGGGAGGCCGATTGTCAGAACTTTCCCCGGACGCCGGTGTTACTCCGGACATCACCGTCAGCAATGGCGAGGTGATCAATCCGGTGGCCCAGCCGAACCCGGTTACCGAGGGTTGGCGGGTCTTCTTCGACGCGCGTCCGAGCGGCAGCGATGCCGTGGAGATGCGCTGTTTCCTGAAACTCGACTCGGAACCTTTGACCGAGACCTGGAGCTATCAATGGACACCGTGATCGCCCCCCCGATCGACGCGTCTGCCGTTGCCCGCCGCGCCGAGGCGCGGGAGCGCGTGATGGCCTATTTCCATTCTTTCGGCCTTGCGGATTCGCCTCGCCTGGAGACGCTGGCCGACCGTTTCGTCGCCGAGGCCGTCTCGGCCGGCGATCCCGCTTCGGCGCCCATGCGCGCCGATGCCGAAACCGCTGCCTGGTTCGCCCGCATCCTCGGCGACCGCCTGACCCGGCCGGAGCTGGCCCGGCTTCTCGGCCGGGCGGCATTCCTGATCGCCGGAGCCAACGCGCGCTGGGCCGACTTCTTCCTGGCGGACGAGGTCCCGGACGAGCTTGTCCGCGAGCTGCGGCGCGCCGTGCCGGTGCCGGCGCCCGAGCCCCTGCCGGCCGCGATGGTCGCCCAGCCGCTGGAAGTCCCCTCGCTCCTGCCGTCCTTCCGCAGGACATCCGCGCCCCGAGTCGAGCGTTCTTCGACCTGACCGGCAGGGGCTGAAGGAAACGGGTCCGGGATGACCGCGTCGATGTCGGCCGGCGGCCTTCGCGGCACGCTGAGGCGGATCTTCGTCTTCGGCTTCGCCCTCGCGACCACGGCCGTGGCCGTGATCCAGATGGAATCGGTCCTGTCCGGGAACGGGCTCGGCTGGCTCGACGTCATCCTCCTGGTTCTGTTCACGGCCAGCTTCTCGTGGGTCGCCCTGTCGTTCTGGACGGGGTTCGCCGGCTTTCTCAGCCTGCTCTTCGGCTGGCGCGCGGTCGGGCTGAACTGGCCCGATCCGGCCGCCGCCGACCGGCCACTGGCCCAAAGGACGGCCATCGTCATGGCCACCTACAACGAGGATCCGGCCCGGGTCTTCGCCAATATCCAGGCGATCTACGAATCGGTCGAGGCGACCGGGCACCTCGACTCCTTCGACTTCTACATCCTCAGCGATTCGACCGACCCGGACGCCTGGGTCGCCGAGGAGCTGGCCTGGAACGCCCTGTGCCGCCGCGTCGACGGCGCCGGCCGGATCTTCTATCGCAAGCGCCGCTTCAACACCGAGCGCAAGAGCGGCAACATCGCCGACTTCTGCCGCCGCTGGGGCCGCCACTACGAGAACATGGTGGTCCTGGACGCCGACAGCCTGATGACCGGGGAAACGCTGGTCACGCTGGTCCGGCTGATGGAGGCGAATCCCCGGGCGGGGCTCATCCAGGTGCCGCCGCAGATCGTCAACCGCAACAGCCTGATCGCCCGGCTGCTCCAGTTCGCGGGCGTCGTATATGGCCCCGTCTTCGCCGCCGGCCTCGCCTTCTGGCAGCTGAGCGAAGGAAATTACTGGGGCCACAACGCGATCATCCGAGTCGCCCCCTTCACCGACCATTGCGGCCTGCCCGAGCTGCCGGGCAAGCCGCCCTTCGGCGGCCACATCCTGAGCCACGATTTCGTCGAGGCAGCGCTGCTCCGGCGCGCCGGCTGGCACGTTTGGATGGTGCCGGAGCTGAGCGGCTCCTACGAGGAATGCCCGCCGACGCTGCTGGACTACGCCAAGCGCGACCGGCGCTGGTGCCAGGGCAATCTCCAGCACGGCAAGATCCTTCTCGCCCGCGGGCTCAATCCGATCAGCCGGCTGCACCTGCTGAACGGGATTCTCTCCTACCTGACCGCGCCCCTCTGGCTCGCCTTCCTGTTCACCGGCCTGCTGCTGGCGGTCGAGGACACGTTCACCGATCCCATGTATTTCGGATCGGGCAGCTTCCTTTTCCCGACCTGGCCGATTTTCGACAGGGCGCTTGCCATCAGCCTGTTCGCGGTGACCCTGGCCATGCTGATCCTGCCGCGCCTGTTCGGGCTGATCCTGGTTCTGCGCAACCGCATGCAGGCGCTCGCCTGCGGCGGCGCCGGTCGGCTGTTCGCCGGCGTCGTCCTGGAGATCGTCTTCTCGACCCTGCTCGCGCCGGTGATGATGCTGTTCCAGTCGACCTTCGTCGCCCAGATCCTGCTGGGACGGAACGTGAGCTGGACCACGCAGCGTCGCGACGAGGCGGAGATCGCCTGGAGCGAGGCGATCGCGCGCCATATCGGCCACACGCTGTTCGGCGTCTTCGTCGCCGCGCTTGTCTGGTATCTCTCGCCGTCCCTCCTGTGGTGGCTCGCTCCGCTGATCGCCGGTCTGCTGCTGGCGATCCCGCTCTCCTACTTCTCCGCCAAGCGCTCGCTCGGCGTATGGGCGAAGGAGCGGGGGTTGTTCCTGATCCCCGAAGAGGTCGTGCCGCCGCCCGTGCTCACCCGGGCGAACGAGATCCATGACCAGCTCGCGGCCGAAGCCCGTCCGGGGGAAGACGGGCTGGACCGGGTGCTGCGCGACCCGGCGGCGAACGCCCTGCATCTGTCGCTCCTGTCCTCGATGCCCGAGCTGGGGCAGACCGACCCCGAGATCCTGGCGGAGGCCAGGCGCCGGCTGGCCTCCGCCGAAAGCCTGGAGAAGCCGCACAAGATCGCGCTTCTCTACGATGCCGAGACCCTGTCCCGCAGCCGGCCGCTGGTGGCCTGAGCCCCGCCCCGAAGGCCGTTTTGCCCCGCCGACACGCTTTGTGCTTTAATCCTGCCCCCGCCGGGGGGACGAGGCAGGCCCGGACGCCGGGGGGCGGCATCCAGAAGGAGCGAGGTCATGAGAATCGGAGTGGTCGGTAGCGGGGGCCGCATGGGCAAGGCCGTCGTCCGTCAGGTCCTGGCGGCGGCCGCGGGCGGCGCCTGCGAACTGGTCGGGGCGGTCGCCCGGGAAGGCAGCGCCGCGATCGGCAAGGACGCGGGCCTGCTGGCCGGCGTGGAGCCGTGCGGCGTCAGGATCGGCGACGACCCGGTTCCGCTGTTCGCCGACGCCGACGCCGTCATCGATTTCACGACCCCCGGCAATACCGCCCATTTCTCGGCGCTCGCCGCCCAGGGCAAGGCCGTCTACGTGGTCGGCACGACCGGCCTGGAGGAGGCGGAGGAACGGGCGCTCAGCCTCGCCGCCCGGCACACGCCCGTGATCCACGCCCCGAACATGAGCCTGGGCGTCAACCTTCTGATGCTGATGGTGGAGCGGGTCGCCCGCACGCTCGACGACAGCTTCGACATCGAGATCGTCGAGATGCACCACCGCCACAAGATCGATGCCCCGTCCGGCACGGCGCTCGGCCTTGGCCGCGCCGCAGCGGCAGGGCGCGGCATAGCCCTGGACGAGGCGGCGATCCGGTCGCGCGACGGCGTCACCGGCCCGCGGCCGCAGGGGGCGATCGGCTTCGCCACGCTGCGCGGCGGCGACGTCGTCGGCGAACACACGGTCGTCTTCGCGGCGGAAGGCGAACGAATCGAGCTGACCCACAAGGCGACGAACCGGGACATCTTCGCCCGCGGCGCCGTCCGCGCCGCCCTCTGGGGACACGGCAAGCCCCCGGGGCTCTACGACATGCGGGACGTGCTGGGGCTTTAGGAAACCGCGGAAAGGGCCTCCTGCCCGTGGCGGACCGACAGGCGGAAGCCGCCTTCCGGCAGGGGCTCCAGGGTCGGGATCGCGGACAGGAGCCGTCGCGTATAGGGATGCTGCGGTCGGTCGAAGACGTCGTCCCGGCTGCCCGCCTCGACGATCCGGCCGTCCTTCATGACCAGGACCCGGTCCGCCACCTGTTCGACCGCCGCCAGGTCGTGGGAGATGAACAGGCAGGCGAAGCCATAGCGTTCCTGCAGATCCCCGAACAGCCGCAGAATCTGTTTCTGCACCGTCATGTCGAGGGCGGAGACCGGCTCGTCGGCGACGACGAAGGCCGGGCGGCGCACGATCGCCCGCGCGATCGCCACCCGCTGGCGCTGCCCGCCGGAAAGCTGATGCGGAAAACGGTCGGCATAGTCGGCGTCGAGCCCGACATCGCTCAGCACCCGGCGCACCCGTTCGGCCCGCTCCGCGGCCGAAAGGTCCGGGACGAGGCGCAGCGGTTCGGCGACGATGGCGCCGACCTGCATGCGCGGATCCAGGGACGAATAGGGATCCTGGAAGACGATCTGGCAGCCGTGCCGGTATTCCCGCGACCCGCCGCCGCCCATCACGCTCCTGCCGCGGAACAGGATCTCCCCGCCACTCGGCCGGATAAGGCCGATGATCGCGCGACCCAGCGTGGTCTTGCCGGAGCCGCTGCCGCCGACGACCGCGACCGTCTCGCCCGGCAGGACCGAAAGGCTGACGCCGTCGACCGCCCGCTTCGGCCGGCCCTTGCGGAACAGCCCCGCCCGGCCCGGATAGTCGACCGTCAGGTTCCGGACTTCGATCACCGCGCCCTCCGCCGTCGGCACCGCCCGCGCCCGCCCGCGCCGGGGCAGGGCCTCCAAGAGCTTGCGGGTATAATCGTGCCGCGGGGAGAGGAGGATCGCATCCGTCGCGCCCTGCTCGACGATCCGGCCGCGATACATCACGACCACCCTGTCGGCGTAGCGGGCCACCATCGAGAGATCGTGGCTGATGAGGAGCACGGATGTCCCGTTCTCCCGCGTGAGCTCGACCATCAGCTCCAGGACGTCCCGCTGCACCAGGGCGTCGAGGGCCGTTGTCGGCTCGTCCGCGACCAAGAGGGCGGGCTTCAGCAGCATGACGGAGGCCAGCATGATGCGCTGGCGCATCCCGCCCGAGAATTCGTGCGGATAGGCGGCAAGACAGCGGTCGGGGTCGTCGATGCCGATGCGGCCCAGCATGGCGACGATCCGTTCGCGCCGTTCGGCCGACCTCAGGGAAGTATGGAGCCTGAGTCCTTCGTCCAGCTGCCGGCCGATAGTGAGCGCCGGGTTGAGCGAGGTCATCGGCTCCTGGAAGACCATGCCGATCCGCGCGCCGCGCACCCGGCGCATGGCGCTGCCGGGCAACGTCCGCAGGTCCCGGCCCTCGAAGACGATCCGGCCCGCCGTAGCGACGACGGGCGGCGGCAGCAGGCCGAGCACCGCCCGCGCCACCATGGTCTTGCCGCTGCCGGATTCCCCGACCACGGCGACGATCTCGCCCGGCCGGACGGCAAAGGCGACATCCTCGGCGATCACCCGCCCCAGGCCAGCCTCCAGCCGGAGGTCCTCGATCGAAAGCAGGGCGTCGTCGGTGCCGGTCGTCATATCCGTCGCATTCTGGGGTCCAGGCGATCGCGGACGGCGTCGCCCAGAAGATTGATGCCGAGCAGCGTGAGCGCGATGCAGAGGCCCGGATAGATGCCGAGCCACGGCGCCTGGGACATGTAGGGCCGGCTTGCCGCCAGCATGTTGCCCCAGGTCGGGGCCGGCGGGGGCACGCCGAGGCCGAGGAAGCTGAGGGCGCTTTCGGACAGGAGGACCCAGCCGAACATGCCCGTGGCCAGCACCGTGACCGGCGCGATGCAGTTCGGCAGGACGTGCCGGGCCATGGTGAAAAGCTCCCCGTTCCCCATCACCCTGGAAGCCTCGACGAACCCCGTCTCGCGCAGCGAGAACACGTTGGAGCGCACGACGCGGACGACCGAGGGCGTGTAGGCGAGCGCGAGCGCGAGGATGATCCCGTACTTGTTGGCGCCCAGCACGGCAAGCAGCCCGAGCGCCAGGAGGATGCCCGGGAAGGCCAGCAGCGCGTCGGTGATCGAAACCACGATCCGGTCGGTCCAGCCCCTGAGATAGCCGGCCGCAAGGCCGATCAGCATCCCGGCGACGGTGGCGGCGGCAACGGTGAAGAGGCTGATCGAGACGCTGGTCGACGCGCCGGCCAGCGCCCGGCTGAAGACGTCGCGCCCGAATTCGTCCGTGCCGAGCCAGTGTTCGGGTCCCGGCGGCTGCAGGCGGGCCCGAAAGTCGATCGCCAGCGGATCATAGGGGGTCCACACCATCCCGAGCCCCGCTGCCAGCAGCAGGACGCCGATGAGAAGGCCGCCCAGAAGCGCGCCGGGGCTTGCCGGCAATCCGAACCATGTGCGGGTCATGCCGTCACCCTTGGATCGAAGACGGGGTAGAGCAGGTCGACGACCAGGTTCACGACGATGTAGACGCCGGCGATGAACAGGAGACAGCCCTGGATCACTGGATAGTCGCGCGCGAAGATCGCGTCGACCAGAAGCCGGCCCAGGCCCGGGATCGTGAAGACCGTCTCGACAACCGCGATGCCGCCCAGCAGGTTGCCGAGAATGAGCCCGATCAGGGTCCAGGTCGGGGCGAAGGCGTTCCAGAAGACGTGGCGGCCCATCACCGCCAGCTCGGACAGCCCCTTGGCGCGGGCATGGGTCACGTAGTCGAGGCGCAGCACCTCGAGCGTGCTGGCCCGGGCCATGCGCGCGATGACGCCGACCTCGACCAGCACCAGCGTCGCCACCGGCAGCACGATATAGGCCAGCGCCGCGCCGAAATCCTGGCCGAACGGCACATAGCCGACGACGGGCAACCAGCCGAGCTTCATCCCGAACAGGAGCAGAAGCAGAAGGCCGAGCCAGAAGCTGGGCACCGAAAGCAGCAGCGTCGCGCCGGCGACGACGGCGAGGTCGGTCAGGCTGTTCTGCCGCCAGGCGGCCAGCATGCCCGCGGGGACCGCCACCAGGCTGGCCAGAGCGACCGCGACGACGACGATGGTCGCGCTGACCAGGAACCGATCGAAGATCAGCGGCAGGACCTCCTGTCCGGTGGTGATCGACCGCCCCAGATCGCCCGCAGCCAGGTTGCCGAGCCACAGGGCGAACTGCACCGGCAGCGGCTGGTCGAGCCCGTGCGAGCGCCTGAAATCGGCGAGGCTGTGCGGGTCTGCCATGTCGCCCAGCATCAGCAGGGCCGGGTCCCCCGGAATCAGCCGGATCAACAGGAAGACGGAGACCGCCACGATGAGGAGGGTCGGCACCGCCAACGCGATCCGGGTCAGCGCGAACCTCAGCATGAACGGTCTCCTCTCTCCTGGCGGCTGTCCGCTAGCCGGCGATGCTCACGGTCCACAGCCGCGGCTTGCTTGCCGCCCAGGGGCGATAGCCCTCGATCCGCGAATTGAAGGCCGCGAGGTCCGAGCCGTTGAACAGCATGATCATCGGGACCTGATCGATCAGCCGGCGGTGCAACTCGTCGAAGATCTTCTGCCGTTCGGCATCGTCGGTGACGACCATCGACCGGGCCAGGAGTTCCAGGGCTTCGGGATCCTCCCAGACCTTGCGCGGCTGTTCGTCCTTGTTGCCCATCATGGATTCGAAGCTGAGCGACGGGTCCAGGCGGGCCGAATAGGGGAACGCCATCATCTGGTAGTTGCCCGAACTGTACCGGTCGAGCTGGGTGCCCCATTCCAGCACCTCGAGCTCGACGTTGATCCCGACGGCCTGCATCATCGCCTGGGCGAAGACGGCTGTGTTGAAGCTGCTCTGGTAGCGGTTGTTCGTCAGCATCACAATCTTTTCGCCGGCGTAGCCCGCTTCCTGGAGCAGGGCCTGCGCCCGCGCCGGATCGTAGGTGAAGCCCTGCCGCTGGACGTCCGTGTAGTAGGCCGATGCCGTGGGCACGACCGAATTGTTGGGCACGGAGTTCCCGTCGGTCACGGCGTGGACGATCTGCGCCGTGTCGAGCGACGCGGCGATCGCCTGCCGCAGCTTCTGGTTGCCCATCAGCGGATCGCGGGTCTGGAACAGGATGGCGTTCAGGCCCATGGTCTCAGCCGCGACGATCTCGATGTCCGGATTGTCCTTCAGCTCCTCCCGGTCCGCGGGCGAGATGTCGGGCACGAGGTCGATCGCACCGGAGACGAGCGCCGCCTTGGCGGCGGACGCGTCCGGGATGACGAGGAATTCGACAGTCTCCACCTTGGGCGACTTGCCGCCGGTGAAGCCGTCGGCATCACCCGGCAGCGAGGCATAATCGGCGAACCGCCGCAGCGTGATCGCCTCCCCGCGCCGCCAGTCGGCCAGCATGTACGGGCCGGTGCCGACAGGTCCGATCCAGCTTCCGTCGGCCGCGACGGAGTCCTTGTGAAGAATTCCGCTCATGCCGCAGTCCGGCCGCGCCAGGGTGGAGAGGAAAAGGGCGTTGGGTGCATCGAGCCGGAAAACGACTGTCTGCGGGTCGGGCGCTTCAATCGCCTCGACCTTGGCCCGGCCGCGGCCGTCGAACTCGGACAGGCAGCGCCATTCCGTCGCCGGATCCATGTAGCGGTTCCAGCTCCAAAGCACGTCGTCCGCGGTCATCGTCGCGCCGTTATGGAACTTCACGCCGGAACGCAGGTGGAAGGTGTAGGTCTTGCCGTCCGGCGAAATCTCCACCGATTCGGCGAGAAGGGGCCCGACGGAGCCGTTCTCGCGATAGGCGACCAGCCCTTCGACGACGTGCAGGACCACCGCATCGGTATTGTCGTCGCGATTGGTGCCCGGCGTCGTGCTGCGGATGTCGGCATTCAGCGAGACCCGCACCGTATCGTCACCGGCCGCCTTCGCCGGGCCGCAGGCCGCGCCGGCCACAAGGGCCACCGCAAGGCCGAAGAAAACCGTTCTGCGCATGTTCCTCCTCCTCCCTCTTCTTGCCTCTCCCGTTCAGGCCGCCTTTAGGGCATCGCCTCGAGGGTGACCGGCTCTTCCTCGAGCGAATACCGGGTGAAGACACGATTGATCGCCGGCAGGGGGGCAACCTCCATGAACCCCGCCTCCGGTTCCATGACGATCATGGCGACCGTCGCGGAAAGATTCCCGTGCTCCGACGTCCGAGGCGGCCGGCAGACCGAATAGGGCGAGCCGAAATCGTCGAACAACGCCGCCTTGAGGTCGTCCCGGGTCAGGCCGCTTCCGCATTTCGCCAGATGCTCGCGGACCCGCCAGTCCCGGTAGAAGCTTTCCGGCACGCTCGGAATCCCGGTGTCCTTGACCTTCGAAAGCGCGACCGGGCTCAGCCAATGGTTCGCATGGACGATGAGCCCGTCCTCCGGATAGATCGGGAAGCTCTCGTCGGGGGCGCATTCGAAGTCGATCGCCCAGCCCGCGGCGTAGCTCACCATCATGTTGTTCGCACAGGCCTTCGGCGTGACGGCGACGGTCCGCATGGCGAGCGCGAAGTGCTCCTGCTCCAGGACCTTGCGCCGGATGAGGGGCAGCGGCACGCCGCTCTGCCGGTAGTCCCGATCGCATTCCAGATAGTTCGCGGTAATGGCGATCCCGGCGGCGTTCAGGCCGCAGCGGGCGAGCGCGCCCGCCTCGGTGAACGTGAGGAAATCGGGCCCGTCCTCGCGCCGCACGCGGAGGACGATCCCCGTCTCGGCGCATTCCGCGCGCCAGTCCCAGTTCTGGCCGTGGATCAGCCGTCCGTTGCGGCTGCGCGAGGGGAGGATGACCGCGCCCGTGCAGCCGTCGGGCTCCTCGTCCGCCGACGGGGCCTGGAGACGGGCCAGCGAAACGATCTCGGTGCGGGCGTTGACCAGCACGATCTCCTCGAGCCCGACCTCCGCCCCCTCGGCAATGCCGCGCATCTCCTCCACATACTCGGCCCCGAAGGCCTCGATCCTGGGCAGGAATTCGTGGACCAGCCGCTGCAGGTCGCCGCTCTCCAGGCCCAGCTTCCGGATCTGCCCGGTGTAGATGCCGATGCTGCGCCGGATCCGGTCGGCGACGGCCGCCCCGTATTGTCGCCCACGCTCCCGGGGCGTTCCGCTGACCGATACGAAGGGAAAGGGCTCAGGCGACATCTGCAACCTCAACTGGCTGGGATTGGGAAAGGGTATGTGTCTTTTATATGAATGAAAAGCACCTTGTTGCGCCAGATCGGCATCCAGGTTCATTTTTTGTGCATAAAGAGCCGATAGGCTTGAGCCCGGCGCTCCGCTATCCTTGCGCCGGCAACGAGGAGCGACGGCCCCCCGCGAGAATGGACCAGGCAAGCCCCCTTCAGACCGAACTGGCCAGGCAGATCCTGGACCTTGCCCGCGACGAGTCGTGGGCGGAGGGCCGGCGCGTGCCGGAGCAGACCCTGGCCCGCCGTTTGGGCGTGTCGCGGTCGCCGGTCCGGGGGGCGCTGAGACTGCTGGCGAGCCGGGGCGTATTGCGGCAGGAGCCCGGCATCGGCTTCATCCTCTCCACCCCGGTCCCGGACCCGGCCAGCGGCGGGGAGCTCGTCCCCCGGTCGGAGGCCGACGACCTCTTCGCGGTCATGGCTTCGGACCGGGCGAACGGGCACCTGCCCGCCGACGTTTCGGAATCGGAGCTCTCGGAACGCTATGGCGCGTCCCGGGGCGTCGTCCGGAAGGTCCTGCTGCGCTTCGCGGCGGAAGGGCTGGCCTATCGCCAGCGCGGCCATGGCTGGCGGTTCGCGGAGATGCTGGACAATCCCGAGGCCGTCGCGGAGAGCTACCGGTTCCGCATCGCCGTCGAATGCGCGGCCCTGCGGCAGCCGTCATTCACCCCCGACCGGGCACGCCTCGACCAGCTTTGCCACGCCCATGAAGAGATCATGGCCAAGGCCCCCGGCACCGTGACCCGCGAGGAATGGTTCCGGATCAACGCGGCCTTCCACGAGGCGCTGGCGGCATGGTCCGGCAACCGCTTCATCCTTCAGGCGGTGCGGCAGCAGAACAGCCTGCGCCGGATCCAGGAATATGCCGCCTTCGAGCGCATCGGGCCGGAGCGGATCGAGCAGTCCTGCCGCGAGCATATCGGGATCCTAGCGGCGCTGAAGGACGGCGACGTGGATTTCGCCGAGGCCCTTCTGCGCCGCCACCTCTCGCTCGCGGCCATATCCAGCGACGACCGTCACGGAAGGTCCGCGGACGGCCCGGTTCCGCCCGAACCCGCCGGGCTCAGCCGCTGACAGCTTTGGATGCCTGTACGGCGGGCCGCCGCATCGTTTCCTCGGCAAGCGTGAACAGCTCCTGCGGCCGGCGCACGCCGCGGAGCTGATGGGCGCCGACGCTCCTGAACCGCCCGGCGTTCCCATGGGCCGCGACGAAGGCGCTGGACGCGAGAAGCTGGCAGTCCAGTTCGCCGCACAGGGCCTCGATCCGCGCCGCCTCGTTCACCGCCGGTCCGATCACCGTGAACTCCATCCGGGTCCGGCTGCCCACATTGCCGTAGAGGACCTCCCCCAGATGCAGCGCGACGTCGAGAGCCATCGTCGGCTCGCCCCGGGCGGCGCGGGCTTCGTTGAGATCGGCGGCGCCCGCGATCGCCTCGACCGCCGCCGCGACCGCCCGCTCGCAGGCGTCCGCGCGGTCAAGCCCGTCGAGCGCGAAGGTCGCGAGCAGCCCGTCGCCCAGGAATTTCAGGATCTGCCCGCCATGGCGGGCGACCGGCTCGCCCATGCGGTCGAGATAGTCGTCCAGCATCGCGACCAGCGGATCGCGGCCGATGCGGTCGGCAAGAAGGGTGAAGCCGCGCAAGTCCGCGAACAGGATGGCGGCGTCGATCGTCTCGACCATGCCGCGCCGGATGTCGCCGCTCAGTACCCGGCGGGCCGCGTCCTCGCCCATATAGGTGGTCATGACCGTCCTCAGCACGCGGTTCGTCGTGGCCGTGCGGACCGCCATGGCGAGCGGCCGCCGGCATCGCCGCAGGATGTCGAGTTCCTGCTCGGAGAAGCCGCCGGGCCGGTCGGTCGCAAAGGAAGCGACGAAACCGCTCCCGCTCGGCGCCCCGTCGACCCCGAAGAAGCCGGTGAGCACGACATAGTCGGTATAGCCGGCGGCCCGGAACTCGCCGAAGATGGGGAAGAGCGTTTCCGCCGCCTCGTGATCCAGCCGGTAACGGGCGAGGTCATGACCCTCGACGACGGAGCGGTAGAGAGGGCTGACCAGCCAGGACTCATGGTTTCCGCCATAGGGGTAGTCCGTATGCTCAACCCCGCCGGCCGGCGTCCAAAGGACGCTGAAGTTCTCGTATTCAGGATGGAGGATCGTGCCGCCGATCAGGATGCGGGCGGCTGGAAATCCCGCCGCCTGCAGCCGGTCCGCTAGGCGCGACACCAGCTCGTCGAGCGGCCGGGCGTCCATGCCTTCCTGGAGCAGCCAGTCCGAAAGGGCGCGCGACGGATCGGGCACGGCGCCGCTCACTGCCGGTCGCGGCTCAGGCCCTGCGCCTCCAGCGCCGCCAGATAGGCCTGCCACCGCTCTTCCCGTCTTTCGCCCAGCTCGCGCAGGTAGGACCAGGAATAGATCCCGGTCGAATGCCCATCGTCGAACAGCAGGCGGACAGCGTAGTTGCCGACCGGCTCGGCCCCGGTCAGGGCGACGTTCCGCTTGCCCGGCGGGATCTGCTTCTGCCCCGGCCCGTGGCCCTGAACCTCGGCGGACGGGCTCTCGACCCGCAGCAGCTCGGCCGGCAGGACGAATCGGGCGCCGTCGTCGAATTCGATCTCCAGCACCTTCTCGGCCCGCTTCACGCGAAGCTCGACGGGCCAGTGCCGGGTTCCGGGCTCCCCGCCCAAGCTCAGCGCTCCGCGTCGGGATCGATGGCGCGGGCCTCGTCGACCAGCATGATCGGAATGCCGTCGCGGATCGGATAGGCAAGCCTCGCCTGGTCGCTGATCAGCTCCTGCGCCTCGGGATCGTAGCGCAGCGGCCCCTTGGTCAGGGGGCAGACCAGGATCTCCAGAAGCTTCGGATCGACGCCGGCGCGTGCGGCGGGGCCGGCGCTGCGGCCGGCGGGCTGGTTCGGGGAGGTCTCGGTCATGACTGCTTCTCCGTGCCGGGCCGCCTCAATGGCGGGCGCCGTCGTTTCCTTGTTGGCCCAGAACGGCCATCTCCATCAACCCGATCATCATCTCGGCCCGCCGGTCGACCGTCGTCGCCTCGAGCAGCGCCTGCTTCTCCGACGGGGCGAAAGGACAGATCATGGCGAGCGAGGTGACCAGCCGCTCGTCGGGCGTGTCCTCGATCGCCTCCCAGTTTGCCTCGATCGCATGCTTCCGGAAATAGCCGGAAAGCGCTCCCATGAATCTCGGCCGGTCGATGCGGACCGGTCCCGGTTCCAGGTCGCCGGCAAATTCGGACCAGTCGCTGCGGACACGGCGGTAGCCCCGGCCGATCGGCAGCTCCTCGCCGACCCGGAAGCGGCAGATGCCGGTGAGGGTGACGACATAGCGGCCGTCGTCGGTCTCGTCGAACGAGGTGATGCGGCCCGCGCAGCCGACGCGGTAGAGTTCGGGCACCGGATCGGCGCCCGCCTGCTCCACCGGCTGGACCATGCCGATCATCCGGTCCGAGGCCAGCGCGTCGTCGAACATCGCGATGTAGCGCGGCTCGAAGATGTTGAGCGGCAGAAGCCCGCGCGGCAGCAGCAGCACCCCCGGCAGCGGGAAGACCGGGACGGTCGGTCCCAACTGCTCGAATCGGGGGAAGAACGGGCTGCCGCTCATCGTCCTGGCCGGGGCGGGACCGCCCTCGCCCTTACGAGAACAGGATCGACGAGAGGCGCCGGCGTGCCTGCACCGTCAGCTTGTCGGTCGGGCCGAACGCCTCGAACAGCTTCAGGAGCTGGACCCGCGCCGCCTGGTCGTTCCACTCGCGGTCGCGGCGGACGATCTCCAGGAGCGCGTCCACCGCGCCCTCCCGGTCGCCGGCGGCGTAGAGCGCCATCGCAAGATCGAAACGGGCCTGGTGGTTGTCCGGATTCTGCTCGACCGCGGCGCGCAGGCCCGGGATCTCCCCCGCCTTGCCGGCCGCTTCGGTCATGAGCTGGAGCTGCGTCAGGACCGACTGTATCTCCGGCTTCTTGGCGACATCCTCGGGCAGGCGCTCGATCATCCCGCGCGCCTCGTCCGGCTGGCCGAGCGCGATCAGGCAGCGCGCCAGCCCGGCGATGGCCGGCGCGTTGTCGCCTTCCGCCTGCAGGATCTGCTGGTAGATGGCGCCGGCGGTCTGGACGTCACCCTGGTCCAGCGCCGCCTTGGCCTCGTCCAGCGCGGCCTGGATGTCGGCGCCGGTATCGCCGCCAGCCAGCCGGCTCAGCTTCTCGACGAAGCTCTGCACCTGGCTTTCGGGCATGGCGCCGACGAAGCCGTCGACCGGGCGACCCTGGAAGAAGGCGTAGACGGCCGGGATGGACTGGATTCGCATCTGCGCGGCCAGGGCCTGATTCTGGGCGCTGGCCTCGATGTTCAGCTTGACCATGCGGACCTTGCCGCGGGCGGCGGCGACCGCCTTTTCCAGCATGGGCCCCAGCGTCTTGCAGGGACCGCACCATTCCGCCCAGAAGTCGACGATGACCGGCACCTGCATCGAGGCTTCGATCACGTCCGTGCGGAACGTCGTCGCGTCGGTCTCTTTGACGAGGTCCGCCGGCGCGGTTGCGGCGGCACCCAGGATCGGCTCCATCATTCGTTCCCCAAGCTGTGGCGGTAGCGGTGGCGTGTCGGTCCCGGGCGGCAGCCATGCCGGCCCCGGCCGCCGGCCGCGGTCAGACCGTCTGGTCGAGATCCATTATTTGTGGCTTGTGTCCGCACGCCTCAATGAATTTCACGAGATCGTCGCGGGCGATCGCGCAGGTCATGGTGTTGACCAGCGGGTGATAGTTCAGTGGATCATGCTCCATCATCGCCGCGTCCAGCACGACCGAGACCTGGTTGGAGCGGTCGTTGATGAGGGCGAACGGCGTGACCGACCCGGGCTTGACGCCCAGCGTCTCCCACAGCCTCTCGGGCGAGCCGAAGGAGAACCGCCCGGCGCCGGTGCGAGCGGCGAGCGCCTTCAGGTCGACCTTCCGGTCCTCGTCGCAGACGATGAGCCAGGGCTCGCCCTTCTTGCCGCGGAGGAACAGGTTCTTGCAGTGGCCGCCCGGCAGGATGCCGCGCAGATGCTTCGCCTCCTCGACCGTGAACACCGGATCGTGCTCATGGACGCGGACCCGGATGCCCAGCTCGTCGAAGCGGCGGAAAAGATCGTCTGGTGTCGCATGCATGGCCGCCTTTATAGAAGGCGTCCGCCTGATCGCCAAGGTGGCTGAACCCCGTCCGGCCGCGCCGTCCACGGCGGGATGCCGCCCCCGGATAAAAGCCGCAAGAACGGGCTTGCAATGCGACCGGCTTTGCGTATTATCCGCCCACCTCAACGACGGCACCGCCTTCCGCGGTGCCGGTCCCAGGCAGAGCGGGCGTAGCTCAGGGGTAGAGCACAACCTTGCCAAGGTTGGGGTCGAGGGTTCGAATCCCTTCGCCCGCTCCAATTTTCTTCACGAAATCAGCAACCTAGCCCTTACCCGCGAGGGCGTATCCTGTTGCCGTGGCCTTGCTAGGCCCGGGGAACGAAAGGGCTTCGGCCCGGCAGCCAGGCCGGCTTCACGCCCATGTCCCATCGCGGCAGCCGGAGGCCAGGCGGCCGGTCATGACCGGCGGACATCCGGAAGGACGTCGAGTCGCCCCGTCCCCACGAGCGATACGTCGCCGCCGATCTCTACCGAACGGATGTCGGTGCCGGAGCCATGCGCCGTCACGGCGATCTCGCTCGCGCGGCCGACGAAACGGCCCTGTTTCAGAACCACGGACCGGCCGTCCCCGATGCGGTCGTGACGGCGCAGATAGGCCGCGACGCATCCGGCGGCGCTTCCCGTCGCGACGTCCTCGATGATCCCGTCATTGTTCCAGTGGCGCCCCTCCATGCCGGCGGGGTCGATGAGATAGGCGAATTGCGCGCCCATTGCAGCGAGCCTCACCTCGAGATCCGGGATCGAGATGCGGGCGCGCGCCAGGGCTTCTCGCTGCACGGGCACGATCAGATAGCGCAAACCTGTCGAAACGGTCTCCGGCGGAAGGCTGTCGTCCAGATCCTTGCGAGCGAGCGAGAACCAGGATGCGATCTCGGGCGCCCGGTCGGCCCATGTCCCGAGAAACTCGGCGGCACCCTGATCGAGCCTCGCGAAGAAGCGTCCCTCGGCGCGTCTTTGTGTCTCGACCCTTGCCGTCCGGGCCTTGAGCTCAATCGTCCATTGCGCGGTTTCCGCCGCCCCGGCCAGGGCGTGGAGCGTGCAGGCAGCGCCGATGACCGGGTGGCCGGCAAAGGGAAGCTCCTCCATCAGGTCGAAGACACGCGCCCGATAGGCGCGCGGATCTCCGGCCATTTCGAGGAAGATCGCCTCGAAATGGCGCAGCTCCTTCGTGATCAGCGCCATCTGGGTGCCCGTCAGCCCGGCCGCATTCGGGAAAACCACCAGGCTGTTGCCGCTGTAGGGGACCGGACTGAAAACGTCGACGTGAACGTATTTCATCGAAGACGACACCATTCTCCCACCCCGATCGGGAGGCCACGTTACAACATCGGCTCTCCGAAGGACGACGCTGTTCGATCGGCCGAGGACGACCGCGGCGATCGCGGGCATGGCAGCAAAGCGGCGGCGGGCCCGGATCGGCGAATGGGCACCGACGCGGGCCGCCGCTCGATGGGGCATGACCGGCCGCACCTCTTGGCCGATCAGCCTGCCCCGGATCCGGACATCAGGCCCGGGGCGTCACGCGCCGGAAGTCCGGGCTCCATCCAAGGTCCCGTTTCGCCCGTTCCGTGGAAACCTCGCTGTTGTCATCCACGATGTTAAAGATGCCCGGTGCTTCCTTCCTGATCGCCAGCAGGGCGGCCTGTGCGGCGGCCTCGACATGCAGGGTGCATGCGCCTTGGGGGACAGCGCTGCTCGTGCCCGGTCCGTAAAGCAGGCCGTAGCGCAACACGGTTCCCCGGAGCGGCGGCGAGTCGAGCACCATGCGCTCCAGCGCCATGACCGCTTCGAGGACGACCTGCTGGCCGGCATCCGCCGTGCCGAGCGGGTCGTCTTCCCCATGGGGTCGGGGACCTGGGGCATAGAACCAGGCGAGGCTCTGCGCAATGGCGCGCCGGGTTCCCGCCCCCTTGGCAGCCGCGATCAGGTTGCGCGTCCCTTCCGTCCAGATGCGGGCGTTGCGCAGCTTCCCCTCGACCATGGCCTCCGGATTCAGATCCTTCGGCAGGTCGGTCAGCATATGGATAAGGATTTCCGGACGCACGCGCGAGAACGCCGTATCGACCGCCGCAGCATCGAAGACGTCGAGCACGACCGGCTCCGCACCGGCATTTTCCAGGTCGGGCGCCTTGTCCCTTGAGCGGGTGGAGCCGAAGACGCGATAGCCCGCCTCGACCAGAAGCGGTACGAGCTGGCTGCCGATCGCGCCGGTGGCACCCGCAAGAAATACCTTGGCCGTCATTCCATGATCCTTCACAGCGCTTGAAACATCCTCAGGCGAAAGCCCGCCCACGTTTCGGAAAGACGGCGGAACGAAGCGATTGTGACGCCCGGCCGAAGATTTTCGCGACGCAGGCCGACACCCGAGGGGTTGCTGCGGGAAAATCCGCCTGTACTGTCACGGCGGGTAGGGCTTGGCCGTCTATCATGGGATATGCCGTCGGGAGATCGCCTGCCGTGCCGGTCACAGCACTGGACATCGAGAAACTGAGGCCGCGCCTCTTCGGTCTTGCCTATCGCATGCTGGGCGCATGGCAGGATGCCGAGGATGCGGTGCAGGAGGCCTTCCTGCGCTGGTATCGTTCGGCCCCCTCCGAGGTCAGGTCGCAAGAGGCGTGGCTGGTGACCACGCTGTCCCGCATCTGCATCGACCGGCTGCGGGCGGTAACCGCCGAGCGCGAGGCCTATGTCGGTCCATGGCTGCCCGAGCCGCTCGTCAGCGAAGAGACGGCGCCGGACCGGACGGCCGAACGCGCTTCCGACCTGTCTATGGCGCTGATGATGGTGCTCGAGCGGCTTTCGCCGGAGGAGCGCGCGGCCTTTCTGATGCGCGAGGTCTTCGACTGCGGCTATCCCGAGATTGCCGCGGCCTTGGCGAAAAGCGAGGCGGCCTGTCGCCAGATCGTCCACCGCGCGCGGGAAAGGGTGCGACGGGACAGGCCGCGTTTCGAAGTCTCGCCGACCGTGCACCGTTCCCTGGTCGACCGGTACATGCGGGCGGTTCAGGAACGGGATGCCGAACGGATCGCGGAGCTGCTTGCCCCCGACGCGGTTTTCACGAGCGACGGCGGGGGCAAGGTCTGGGCCGCGCTTCGACCCGTGGAGGGCGCCCGGCGCATCGCTCGGTTGGAGGTCGGCGTCATGGGCAAGCTGGACGGCCGGCCGTCGATCCGGCCCGTATTGGTCAATGGCGAGATCGGGCTCGCACTCTATCGCGACGGGCAGGTCTACGCCGTGACGGCGTTCGAGACCGATGGCCATCGCATCCTGTCCGTCATGCGTGTGCTGAATCCCGAGAAGCTGAAGGGCGTGCGCGATCCATTGCGCCCCGCTTCCGGGCGAAAGGAAGACGCCTGGCGGTCTCATCACGCCGTGGGCACGATGCCGCCGTCGGTCGAATGGTCCCGTGCCGGTTGTCCCGGAAACCCGCGGCGAGACGGGTAACGCAGCGAGATCGGAAGCTTCCTGAGGCGCACCGCCGGAACCCCAGCCTCCGTTTCCATCTGGCGGCACGGCCAATCGCCCGGCGGACGACGGCAGTCCGCCGCCGGCTGCCTATGCTCATCGAGGCCCGCCGGCTCGCGCAGCTCGAGAATTCCTCAGGATTCGACGGGCCGGCGTTCCCCGGAACGCAGCAACGACATCACGCCATAGACCAGAAGGACGACGGCCAGCGCCAGCATGACGCCCGAGATCGGCCGCGTCACGAAGGACGTCAGGTCGCCTTCGGCATACATCAGGGCGCGGCGCAGATTCGTCTCGAAGATCGGGCCGAGGACGAAGCCGAGGACCATGGGCGCGAGCGGGAACCCGTACCGCTCGAACAAATATCCGACGATGCCGAAGCCCAGCATGAGCCAGACATCGAACAGCCGATTGCCTGCCGCATAGGTCCCGACCACCATCAGCATCGCAAGGATCGGCAGCAGATAGTGCCGGGGGACGAGGAGCACCTTCGGGAACAGCCTGATGGTTCCGAGCTGCACGGCCAGCAGGATGATTGTGGAGACGAAGAAGGCGGCATAGATCATCGCCACCACGTCGGGCGCGTTCTGGAACAGCATCGGTCCGGGCTGCAGGCCGTGGACCGTGAATCCGCCGATCAGGATCGCCGTCACGCCGTCCCCGGGTATGCCAAGGGTGATCAGCGGCAATATCGCCCCGCCGACACTCGCATTGTTGGCACTCTCCGATGCGTAGACGCCGGCAAGGGCGCCCTTGCCGAACTCTTCCGGGCGCTTCGATGCCTGCCGGGCCGCGCCATAGGCGATGAGGTTCGAGACGGAACCGCCGACGCCGGGGAGAACCCCGACTCCGATCCCGATGGCGATCGAGCGCAGCATGTTCCCGATATTCGCGACGAACTCGGAAAGCCGGACGCCGGTACCGCGGATGTTGAAGTTCTGGCGGATCTTTATGGAGCTCTCCGTCACATCGCGGAGAAGCTGCGAGATGGCGAAGAGGCCGACCATGAACGGCACGATGCCCACGCCGGCCATGAGGTCGATGACGCCGAAGCTGAGCCGCGGCGTCGCGCCGATCGGAGCGAACCCGACCGATGCGACCGCCAGGCCGAGGAACGCCGAGGCCAGGCCTTTGACCAGGTCCGCCTGGGACAGGACGATGACCAGCATCAGCGCCGCGAGCGTCAGCGTGGCATATTCATGGGCACCGAAACGGATGGCGACCCGGGCCAGCATCGGCGCGAACGCGACGACGACGATGAGGCTGATCATCCCGCCGACGGCGCTCGCGATCATGCCGGTGGCCAGCGCCTTGGTGGCCTCTCCCTTCTGCGCCAGGGGATAGGCGTCGAAGGTCGTTGCGATCGACGACGGCGTGCCCGGAATACGCAGGAGCGTTGCAGCGACGAGGCCCCCCGAGACGCCGCCGATATAGGCGGCCACCAGCATGGCGATGCCCGTGTCCGGGTCCATCGCGAAGGTGAGCGGCAGTAGGATCGCCACGGCCATGGTCGCGCTCAATCCTGGCAACGCGCCGAAGAAGAGGCCGAGCAGCAGGCCGGACAGCAGGATCAGCAGAGTCAGAGGATCCGCCAGCTGGGCCACGTTTTCGAGGGCGAGCTGAATCATGTCAGGGGACCAGGACACCGGGGAGGGGAACGCCGATCACGCCGGCAAGGAAGCCGCCGACGGCCAGCGTCAACGCGGCAGACAATCCGACGCTGACGACGATGCTGCGCGGCGTGCGGGGGGCAAGCAGCACCATGGCAACCACGAGGAACATGAATGTCGCGAGCGTGAAGCCCAGGCGCTCGAAGAAGGCGATATAGGCGACGAACGCGACGGCGAGCGCCGTCTGGACAGGCCCCGACGGCGGCGCGAGCATCTCGACCCCGCCTTCCGTCGATTGCCCGCCGGGTTCGGAAACGGAAGCCTCTGCCCGCTTCCGCCTGCGCAGAACGAGAAGAAGCCCGAGAAGGCCGAGCCCGGCCGAAAGAATGAAAGGAACCAGCTTCGGGCCGGGATCGCCCAGGCTGGCGAAGGGCGTCTCGATCTGCATGGTCGCAAGCGCCATTCCCGCCGCAACCATGATGAAGGCAATGCCGAACCAACGATCCGCGATCATCGATCCCTCCTGTCATGCCATGGACGAGAGGCGGGCTGCTTGAGCCCGCACCTCTCCATGTTTCCGACCGTCAGTCGATGAGAGACTGGACGAATTCGAGCTCGGCCTTCAGGAACTCAGCCGTCTCGGCCGGCCCCCGGATCGCCGGAACCTGGCTTGCCTTCTCAAGGGCCGCCTTGTATTCGGGATCCGCCTCCATCTCCTCCAGAACAGCCGCGAACGCCTCGACGGCCGCCGGATCCATGTCTCCGGGCCCGTAGACGGTGAAGGCGAGCGGGAAGGAGATGTCGACGCCCTGCGAGACGGTGGTCGGCCACTCGGGGGCGAACGGATCCGGGGTCTTGTTGATGACCGCCAGCACCTTCAGCTGGCCGCTTTCGGCATACTGCACGGCATTGGCGACGCTCATGCTGATGACGTCGACCTGCCCGCCGAGGAGCGCGGTGATTCGGTCGGACTCTCCGCCCGCATCGACGATCCGCATCGCCCCGTCCGCGGCCACGTTCAACGCCTGGCCCTTGATCTGCGTGGTACCGCCGAACTGGGACCCGATCGTCACCTCGCCCGGGTTGGCCTTGGCGTATTCGACCAGCTCCGGCACGGTCGAATAGGGGGCGTCCGCCCGGACGGCATAGACGTCGTTGTAGTCGGCGGTGGTCGCAAGCGGCGTGAACGCCGTATAGGGGAAGGGCGACTGGCCGAACTCGTTGGTCGTGTGCAGAGCGGCGTGCCAGACGTAGAGCACGCTTCCCTCCTTCGGCGCGGTCGCCAGCGTCTGGGCCGCGACCACCCCGCCGCCGGCGGCCTGGTTGACGACCGCCACATTGCTGTTGGAATGGCGCTGAAAGTATTCCGCGAAAAGACGCGCATTCGTGTCGGTCGACCCGCCGGGATTGGCCGGGACGAGAAGGCGCACCGAGGACACCGGATAGTCGGCCGCGGTCGCGGCGAAGGCGGCCAGGGCGCTGGCAAGGACCAGGCCGGTGATGCGCAACGACTTCAGAAGCACTGTTTCCTCCTCTGCTTGGTTCTTGTTGGTTCCTGAAGGGGCAGCTTTCGGCTCTCTCAAGGGCGTTCGCGGCGGGAAATCACCTCGCGTCGGCCTCCGAGAAGGCGCGGAGATCGGGGTTCTCGTCCCGAAACACGTGCTGGAAGCCGTCCACGTTGAAGACGGCGACCACCGTGTCGTCCTCGAGCGCGATGGGGGAGTGAACCCTGCCCTTCGGGATCATCGTGCCCTCGAACGGCCCCATCTCGAGGGACGGGCCGTCCTCGACATCGATGCGCAGGCGGCCCTTCAGGATGAGCCAGCCTTCGTCGCCGTTGGTGTGCCGATGCCAGGGAAAGCGTCCCTCCACGCGCGCAATGCGCAGATTGTACTTTCCATCCAGGCGGAAGACGTTGAAGTTCGTCCTCGGCGGATGTCCCTCGAGCGTCTTCAGTACGTTGAAGACCTTCAGGGCGCCGAGACCGGGATCTGCTTCGCTCATTTCTCGTTCCTCAATCGGACACGTAGTTGGCGCCGTGGGCGGGCCGGTCCCATTCGACGAGCGGCGCCCGCAACGCTTCCAAGCGATCGCGGTCGATTTCGAAGCCGAGCCCCGGCTTGTTCGGGAGGATCAGGCGCGTCCCCTCATAGGCCAGCTTCTCCGTCACGACATCGTCGACATAGAGCAGGGGGCCGACGGGGTCGCCCGCATAGTGCAGGGCCGGCACCACGGCGGCCAGATGCGCGTTCGCCGCCGTGCCGATGCTCATCTCCTGGGTCGTGCTGATCAGGCATTTCAGGCCCGCGGCTTCGGCCAGGTCGAACAGCTTCTTAGCCTGGTAGATGCCGCCGGACTGGATCGTGATGTTGAAGACGTCCACGGCGCCTGCCCGGATCATGCGCATGGCCTGGGCGAAGCTGCTGATATGTTCGCTGATGTCGATGTCGATGTGCCGGCGGAGTTCCGCCATGCCCTCATAGTCCTCGGCCCAGACCGGGCTCTCGATCAGCTCGAAATTGTACTGCTTGAAGCGATCATAGATCCGCAGCGTGTCCTTCCAGTGGAAATGCCCCTGGAAGTCGAGCGCCTTCAGCTGCACTCGGTCGCCGAACCGGTCGCGGAACGCGATCAGGAAGCGCTCGTCCTGTTCGAAATCGACGCCGACATAGTAGCGGAACCGGGTCACCCCCTCGTCGATCAGTTCCGCCATGTAGCCGAGATAGCGCTCCGTATCGCTCGGCTTCTTCGCCTGGAAGACCGGATAGGTGACCTCGAAGGAATCGCGCACCTTGCCCCCGAGGAGCGTATGGACCGGCACGCCCAGCGCCTTTCCGACCACGTCGTAGAAGGCCATCTCGATGCCTGCCGCGATCTGGGACGCGGGCGTGAAGGGCGGGTAGGTGTTGGCGAAACGGAAATAGGCGGGCATGTAGGCTAGCAGCCGTTCATGCAGCGCCGCGATCTGGAAGACGTTCTCGCCCAGCGCGACCTTCTCCAGCCCGACCTGGATCGCCGCGGGGTCCGGCATGTACATCCGGTAGCAGTCGAGGTCCGAGATCTCGCCGACGCCGGTGATTCCGGCATCGGTGTCGAGCTCCAGGACGATGTGAGAGCTGATCGCGCCGGTCCGCCGCCGCGTCTGCACCGTGTGTAGACGGATGCCGGTGACGCGGATGCAGTCCCTGCTGTGTTCTTCCATGTCGATCGTTCCGTTCTCGGGTTAATGAATATCGGGTTCGGGCAGGCGGGGACCGGCGCCGAGGAAGTCGAAATCGCAGCCGTCATTGGCCTGGGAGACGTGACGGGCGTAGAGCGCGCCATAGCCGCGCGGCAGCCGTTCGGGCGGCGCGGTCCAGCTTGCCCGTCGTCGCGCCAGCTCTTCTTCCGGCACATCCAGGTGAAGGCGCCTCGCCGCGACGTCCACCTCGATCATGTCGCCGGTCCGCACATGGGCGAGCGGCCCGCCGACATAGGCTTCGGGCGCGACGTGAAGAATGCAGGCGCCATAGGAGGTCCCGCTCATGCGGGCGTCCGAGATGCGGAGCATGTCGCGGACGCCGGCCTTCACCAGCTTGCGCGGGATGGGCAGCATTCCCCACTCCGGCATGCCCGGACCGCCGAGAGGGCCGACATTCTTCAGGACCAGGACATGGTCGGGCGTGACGTCGAGGTCGTCGCGCTCCACCGCTGCGGCCATCTCGTCGTAGCTGTCGAAGGCGAGCGCCGGGCCGCGATGCTTCAGAAGCCGGGGATCGGCGGCCGAGGGCTTCATCACGGCCCCGTCCGGCGCGAGATTGCCGCGGAGGATCGCCGTTCCCCCATAGGGGAAGACCGGCCGATCGAGCGTCCGGATGACATCGTCGTTCCAGACCTGGCTTCCCTCGATCGCCTCGCCCAGGGAGATGCCGGCGACGGTCAGGCAGGAAAGGTCCAGATGAGGCGCCAGGACGCCCATCAGCGCCCGCAGGCCGCCTGCATAGAAGAAGTCTTCCATCAGATAGGCGCCCGACGGGCGGATGTTCGCGATGACCGGGACCTTCCGGGAAATCTCGTCGAATCTTTCGAGCCTGAGGTCGATGCCCGCGCGGCGCGCCATCGCAATGATGTGAATGATGCCGTTCGTCGATCCGCCGAGCGCCTGGTGCACGACGATGCCGTTGTCGATCGCCGCGGGCGTGACCACGCGATCGGGCGTGAGGTCGTGCCAGACCATGTCGACGATACGTCGGCCGGCCGCCGTCGCCATCCGTGAATGGTTGGAGTCGGGCGCCGGGATGGCCGACGCCCCCGGCAGCGTCAGGCCCATTGCCTCGGCCACGGACATCATCGTCGCGGCCGTGCCCATCGTCATGCAGGTGCCGAAGGACCGGGCGATGCCGTTTTCGATCTCCATCCAGTCCCGCTCGGAGATCAGGCCCGCGCGCAGATCGTCCCAGTACTTCCAGGTGTCCGAGCCAGAGCCGAGAAAGCCGCCGCGCAGATTGCCGCGCAGCATCGGACCGGCCGGCACGAAGATCGCCGGCAGCCCCGCCGAGATGGCGCCCATGATCAACGCCGGGGTGGTCTTGTCGCAGCCGCCCAGAAGGACCATCCCGTCGATCGGATAGCTTCGTCCCAGCTCCTCCACTTCCATCGCGAGAAGGTTGCGGTAAAGCATCGTGGACGGCTTCTGATAGGGCTCCGCCAGCGACATGGCCGGCAGCTCGAGCGGGAAGCCGCCGGCCTGCCAGACCCCGCGCTTCACCTCATCGGCCCTGGCGCGCAGATGCGTGTGGCAGGGATTGATGTCCGACCAGGTGTTGATGATTCCGATGACGGGCTTGCCGGCGAAATCGTCGCGGTCGTAGCCGATCTGCCGGAGCCGCGACCGGTGCCCGAACGATCGCAGATCGTTGACGCCGAACCAGCGATAGCTTCTCAACTCCTCCGGCTTCTTCATCGAATCCGCTCCGTCGCCCCCGAAGATCTCCGTCTAGTACGACAAACTTGTTTTATCGTCAATCTGTCATACTAACTATGCTTCTGGTATGATCCCTGGCAAGACAGGGACCTTCTCGGCCGCACAAGCAGCGACAACGGAAAGGAGCGGAAAATGCGTCCAAATCGCCTGGAATTGGCGGATTATCGCAAGTCGGTGGTGGCGGTTCCGCCGGTTGCCTGGACAGGCGATCTCGAGCTGAACGTCGCGTCGAACGCCGCCCTGGTCAGACATATGGAGGAAGGCGGCATCGGCATCCTGCTCTATGGCGGCAATGCCAATCTTTATCACTTCGATCTCGGCCGCTTCCGCGCCCTCCTGGATCTTTTGCGCGAGATCACGTCGGCATCGACGGCGGTCATCCCCTCCATCGGGCCCGATTTCGGCAAGATGCTGGACCAGGCGCCGATCGTCCGCGAGGCGGGGTATCGGGACGTGATGGTGCTCCCCACCGCTTTTCCCGCGCGCGCTGCCGGGATCGAGCGCGGCGTCGGCCTTGTCGCCGATGCGCTGGGATTCGGGGTCGTTCTCTATATCAAGAAGGACCAGTACATCGAGCCCGATCGCCTGCAGCGCATGGTCGACAGCGGCTCGGTCCGCTTCGTGAAATATGCGGTCGAGCGCCCCGACCCCGAGGGCGACGGCTATTTGTCTGACATACTCTCGGCGATCGGACCGGAGCGGGTCGCGAGCGGCATGGGTGAGCGGCCGATCCACTCGCATCTGACGAGCTACGGGGTCGCGACCTTCACCTCCGGCGCGGCCTGCATCGCGCCCCGAGCGGCATTGAAGGTGCTCGACGCCTATCGGGCGAACGATCTTAAGAAGGCGGAATCGCTGCGCGCGCCCTTCCTGGAGTTCGAACGCCTGCGGGCCGAAATCGACAGCTTCGCCGTCATGCACGACAGCATCACGCTTTCCGGCATCGCCGACATGGGGCCGATCCTGCCGCTTCTGGCGAACCTGACCGCCGGCCAGCGCGACGCCATCGCGAAAAGTGTTGAGGATCTGCTAAGCCTAGAACATTCATGCCGCGAGGGCAGTTGACCCAATCGAACGCCCATTGCAGGGGATCGTAAGGTAATGACGAAAAGCGCAGCGGCGTCGGCGGGCGAGACTTCCGGTCATACGGACTCCAGCCGCTCGTTGAGCGACCGTGTCTATGAGGAGATCTATCGGCGGATCTCCTGCAATGAATGGCAACAGGGCAGCCGTCTTCCGACCGAAATCGAACTGGCGGAGCAGTTCGGCGTTTCCCGCACCGTTCTTCGCGAAGCCCTTCTGCGTCTGAGAATCGACGGGCTGATCACCAGCCGGCCCGGCGCCGGCAGCTTCGTGACCGGCAAGCCCAGCCGGACCGTGTTCGACTTCACGCGGCCGGGAAGCATCGCCGACATTCAACGGTGCTACGAATTCCGCGTTGGGGTTGAAGGCGAGGCCGCGTTCCTCGCGGCCGAGCGGCGTTCGCGGCAGCGGATCGAGGAGATCGAACGCGCCCTGGAGGCGATGGATGCCTGCATCAAGCGCAACGACCTCGGCGCCCAGGAGGATATCGGGTTCCACCTCGCCGTCGCCAGGGCGACCGAGAACGACTATTACGCCAAGACCATCGAGATGGCGACGCACGCCATCATGGTCGGCATGAAGGTCGCAAGCGCCCTGTCGCCCTTACCGCCCGCCGAGCGCCTGATGCTCGCCTATACCGAGCATATGGGGATTTTCGAAGCGATCCGGGCCGGAGACAAGGAAGCAGCCCGCACCCGCATGCGCGCCCATATCGACAGTTCCCGCCGAAGGGTTTTCGTCGGCATCTGACGGACAATCGCCGGAACGCGATCCGGCGGCGCCGCGCCGGCCGGCGCGGCTAGAGCGCGAGGCGCCGACGCAATGCGGCGACGGCGGCGTGCGGCGCCGTCAGCACGGGGCGCCCCAGCGCGGCTTCGACCGCCGGCAGGGCAGACGAAGTCGAGAAATGCGCCAGCAGGACGGCGTCGCAATTGGAGAGCTCGCTTGCGCCCTCCGCCACCAGCCGGTTGTGCCCCTCGGTGTCGCCGGCGCGCAGCCGCGCCATCGCCTCGGGAACGACATGGGTGACCAGCTCGGCATCGCTGCCCGCCGCCGCGCGCATCTCCTCGAACTCGGCGGCCATGGAGGCTAGGCTCGGCGCGAAGGTCGCCAGCAGCCCGAGGCGGCCGCCGAGGGCGAGGCCCGCTTCGAACATCGCCTCGTTCGGCTTCAGCACCGGGATCTCGGTGCGGCGCGCCGCCTCCTCGATCGCCGGACCGAAGGCCGAGCAGGTGAAGAGAATGCCGGCCGCGCCGGCCCGACGCTCGGCGTAGGCGGCAAGCTCGCAAAGCCGGTCCGTCAGGGCCACCGTCAAATCGTCGACCGCGGCGCGGTCGGGCGAGAGCGACGATTCCAAGAGGTCGACCAGTTCGGCCTCGGGCCAGGTTTCGGCAAAGGCATCGTGCACCGGCTGCATGGCGACCGGCGTCGCATGGATCAGCACGATCCGCGGACCCGCCATGTCTATTCCTCCACGTCGGGCATGCGGCTGATGAGATCGTCCAGTTCCCGCGTCCAGCGCCGCTTGTGGGAACGATGGATTTCCACGGCCGTCTGCGGATCGCCGCGACGGATCGCCTCCACCACCGCGGCGTGGTTCACCGTGGAATAGACCGGCTTTTCGCGCAGGCTCATGCTCTTGCGCCGGAAGCGGTGCGCCTGGTCGAGGAACATGCGCGCGACTTCCCGCAGGCGGCGGTTGTCGCAGAGCTCCAGCAACAGGCAGTGGAAGCGGTAATCGGCTTCGGACCAGGCATCCATGTCGTCGGCCGCCAGGGCAGCGTCCATCGCCGCGATGGCTGCGTCGAGCTGGGCCAGCTCCTCCGGCGGCAGTCGCCGCGACGCCAGCCGCTCCGCGGCCGCCGCCTCCAGGCAGCTCAGCATCTCGTTGATCTCGCGCAGGTCGCGGGCCGACAGCGGGACGATCTGCACCCCCCGGCGCGGCACGAAGCGCACGAGGCCCTCCTTCTCCAACCGAATGAGGGCCTCGCGGACCGGCGTGCGGCTCATCCGCAATTGCAGCGCGGCCTCTTCCTCCAGCATCTGGTGGCCGGGCGGCAACTCGTTGTTGAGGATCCGCTCGCGCAGCGTGCGATAGGCCTCGTCCACCAGGGAGCGGCGCGACGGACGCGCCGCCACTTGAGCCAAGCTCTGGTCTGCCCTCCTCGCCATCGTCGCCTCCCCCTTATTTCGGAATTTTAAATAATAAGAGCAGGATAATGCATACGCAATGGCCCGCGAACGGCCGGAGATGAAGCCCTTTCAGCGACCTTCGTCCCACTTCCTCCGATTCTTCGTTGCCATACCCGGAAACAACGTATACGTTATTGCCCATAAGCAGTGAGTTAACCTGCGCGATCTATGGGGAGGAACATACGATGCTATTGAAGCGCCTCATCCTGGCCGCCGCCTCCGCCGCGGCCCTTCTTGCGACGACGAACGCGGTCCTGGCACAGGAAGTCAGGTTCACCTTCGCGACCACCAACGGCGCCAACGACTTCTCGACCCAGGCCATCACCCGCTGGCAGAGCGCGTTGAGAGAAGCCTCCGGCGGCGCCATCGAGATGGAGATGATCATCGGGGGCGCGCTCGGCGGCGACCAGGAGCTGCTGGAGATGCTGTCGAACAACGAGGTCCAGGCTCATGTCGCCGGCCCGGTCGTCGTCCATCAGCTGCTGCCGGAATACCAGTGCCTGGAGGCCGAATTCGTCTACGACGACATCGATCACGGCTACAGGGTCTGGACCGGCAAGCTCGGCCAGGAGGTGAGCGCGAAGCTGGAGGCGCAATACGACATCACCATCGCCGGCGTCGGCCTGCGCGGCGGCCGCGAGCTGACATCCAACAAGCCCATCCGCACCCCGGCAGATCTGGAGGGGGTGAAGGTCCGCGTGACCAACCCGCTGCGCTCGAAGATCTTCGAGGCCTATGGCGCCCTTCCCGCGCCGCTTTCCGTCGCAGAGCTCTACGGTGCGCTCCAGCAGGGCGTTTTCGACGCCCAGGAAAACCCCATACCGACCATTTGGGGGGACAAGTTCTACGAGGTTCAGGACTATCTCAGCCTGACCGACCACGTGATCAGCTACTACATCGTCAGCGCCAACAAGAGCTTCGTCGACTCGCTGTCGGACGAGCATCGAAAGATCTTCTACGACACGCTCGCCGAATCGATGGAGTGGCTGAACGCCAAGGTGCGCGAGGACACCGAAGTCCTGCTCAAGCGGATGGCGGAGGAAGCCAACGTGGAGGTCATCGAGCCGGACATCGCCGCCTTCCGCGAGATCGCCTGGCCGATCGTGCAGAGCTACGCCACGGCCTATTGCCGCGCGGGCCTTCTCGACGAGATTCGCGCGGCCGCCAACTAGGACGGCGGACGCTCCCTCAGCTCGGACCGGGGGAGCGTACCCGCCCTCCCGGCTCCTCTGAAACGGGCAATGAACATGCTTAAGGCTACGAGGCTGGCACTGCGCCTGCTCGACGAAACCGTCGTCTGGGTCGCGACAGCCGCCTTCATCGTCATGATGCTTGCGGTGATCGGGCAGGTGTTCTTTCGCTATGTCGTCGAAATCGCCGTGCCCTGGACCGAGGAGCTGGCGAGGCTGCTCTTCGTGGAGTCGATGCTGCTGGCCATGGCCATCGGCATCCGGCAGCACGAGCATATCGTGGTCGACTTCCTCTTCAACAAGCTGCCGCCGCGGCTGAAGAACGTCGCCGGCGCGGTCTTCAACCTGACAGTCATCGCGCTCCTGATCCTTCTGATGCGCGGAAGCTGGGACCTTCTCGTGCGCAACTGGAACGCCCAGCTCGTGTCCCTGCCGTGGCTCCGGGTCGGCTATGTCTATCTCGGCCTGCTCGTCTCGCTCAGCCTCATGGCCTTCTATACCGCTCTCAACATGACGGCTCGGCTGCGGGACGTGAGCCCGCTCGGCATCCCGGTGGAGAAGGACGCATGATTCTCTATCTCCTCCTCACGCTCGGACTCATCGCGCTGATCCTGACGGGGTTTCCCGTAGGCTTCGCCGCCGGCGTCATCTCGGTCATCGGGGCCGGCATGCTCTTCGGCGATCTGCTGGATCCGCGCGTCGCCACCATGATCGCCCGCATGGCGGTGACCAAGATCGACAGTTTCCTGTTGCTGACCATCCCCTTCTTCCTGCTGGCCGGCCGTCTGATGAACTCCGGCGGGGTCACCGATCGCCTGTTCGCCTTCGTCGCGCTGGCGACGCAGCCGTTCAAGGGCGGGCTGGGCCATGCCAACGTCCTGGCCAGTATCATGTTCGCCGGCATGTCCGGCTCGGCGACGGCCGATGCCGTCGGGCTTGGCACCATCGAGATGCGCGCCATGCTGAAGAACGGCTACGACCGCCACTTCAGCGCCGGGGTGACCGCCGGTTCATCGCTGCTGAGCCCGGTGATCCCACCCAGCATCGTTCTCGTCGCCTATGCCGTGCAGGCAGAGGTTTCGGTGGCGAAGATGTTCTTCGCGGCGATCGTCCCCGGCGTCCTGCTCGGCGCGTCCTTCATCGCCTATGTCAGCTATCGCGCGCATCGGGACAACTATCCGAGCGGTCCGCTGCCGCCCTGGCTTCCGCTGCTGCGCAGCTTCTGCCAGGCGATCCTTCCCCTGATGACCCCCATCATCATCATGGGCGGCATATACGCCGGCGTCTTCACGCCGACCGAAGCGGCCGCGGTCGCCGCCCTCTATGCCCTGATTCTCGGCGTCTTCGTCTATCGGGAATACGGTGTTGCGAAGCTGCTGGCGGAGGTCCGCGGCGCCATGCTGGACAGCGCCGTGATCATGCTGATCACCGTTTTCACCTCGGCCTTCGGCATCATCATGATCAGGGGCCAGGTGGCAACCGAGCTTGCCGAGTTCCTGACGCTGCTGACCGCCGACGCGACCGTTCTGATGCTGCTCCTGATCGTGTTCTGGCTTGTGGTCGGCTGCTTCATGGCCCAGACGCCCGCCGTCCTCATCCTGACGCCGATCCTGCTGCCGACGGTGACGGCCTATGGCATCGACCTGGTGCATCTCGGCATCGTCATGTCGATGACGCTCACCCTCGGCCTGCTCACGCCACCGGTCGGCATGGTGCTCTATTCCCTGATACGGGTAACCGAGCTGCCGTTCGAACGCCTGGCGATCGTCAGCCTGCCCTATGTGCTCATCGGACTTGGCGTGGTCGTCCTCCTGGCGGTCTTCCCGCAGATCGTGCTCTTCCTGCCGGAGCTGATGGTCACGCAATGACGATGGCGGCCAAGACCGACGTGTCGCCGCTGCGTGTGGGGGTGGTCGGCGCGGGCTTCGTCGCGCCGCACCACCTGGCCGGCTGGCGGACACTGCCGGAGGTCGAGCTTGTCGGCCTGGCCTCGCCGGATCCCGTGCGCAATGCCGAGCTCGCCCGGCAGTTCGGCATCCCGGCCACCTATGCCGACCTGGAAACGATGCTGGAGGATCAGCGGCCGCACGTGCTCGACATCTGCACGCCGCCGCATCTGCACGCCGAGCACGCCGCCGCCGCCGCGCGGCGCGGCATCCACGTCCTTTGCCAGAAGCCGGTCGCTCCGGACCTGGAAACGGCACGGGCCATGCGGGACTTCGCACGGCAGCAGAACGTACGGCTGATGGTTCATGAGAACTTCCGCTTCCGCCCCTGGTACCGGGAGGCGAAACGGCAGCTCGACTGCGGCATCCTGGGCGAGGTCTTCTACGTACGTTCCGATGGCCGGTTCGCCGGCACCGTCACCTCGGCCGAACATCCGCATACGCCCTGGAGCATCGCGCGGCAGCCCTCCTTCGTCGAGCCCGAGCGCCTCCTGCTGCTCGAATCCGTGATCCACCAGATCGACGTGTGCCGATATCTTTTCGGGGAACCGTCCAGCGTATACGCCCAGGCCCGCCGCATCAGCCCCCAGGTGAAAGGCGAGGATCTGGTCAGCCTGTCGATGCGCTTCGGCGAGACGATCGCCGTCATCGAACGCAGCTACGCATCGCGCGGCTATTCGCCGCCGCCGATGGCTTCGGAAACCCTTACGGTGGAGGCGGAACGCGGCGCGCTCTTCATCGACCGGGAGGGCCGCCTTCGCATCGAGATCGACGTGCCGGGCGAGCGCCGGACCTTGTGCCCGGAGATCGAGCTGGAAGGTGCCTACCGGCGCTCCTACGCGGCGACGATCCGGCATTTCGTCGAGGCGTTGCGCCACGGCGCGCCGTTCGAGACGGACATCGACGACAATCTGCGCACCCTTGGTGCGGTCATCGCGGCCTACGGATCGCTGGAAAGCGGCCAGGTCATCCAACTGAACGAAGCGAGAGAAACCGGAAAATGAAGCTCCTGGTGCTGCCCGGCGACGGGATCGGAGAGGAGATAACGTCGGCTACGCTGGACGTCCTGAAGGCGGCGGACGGCAAGCATGGCCTGGGCCTCGAATACGAGTTCGACGAGATCGGCTTCGTCGCCCTGGAGAAGACGGGCTCGACCTGCCCGGATGCGGTTCTCGAGCGGGCACGGCAATGCGACGGGATCCTGCTCGGCCCGGTCTCCCATCTCGACTACCCTCCGCGCGACAAGGGGGGCGTGAATGCCTCGGCAGCCTTCCGGGTGAAGCTCGATCTCTATGCCAATGTCCGGCCCGCCCGATCGAGGCCCGGCATCGGCTCCGCGCGGACGCCGATGGACCTGATCATCATGCGCGAGGCGACCGAAGGCTTCTATCCCGACCGCAACATGGCGGCGGGGCCGGGCGAGTTCATGCCCGTGCCTGGGGTCGTCATCTCCATGCGCAAGATCACCGCGCATGCCTGCAACCGCATTGCACGGCGCGCTTTCGAAGCGGCCCGCGAGCGGCGCGGCAAGGTGACCGCGGTCCACAAGGCCAACAACATGATCATGAGCGACGGCCTGTTCCTGGAAGAGGTGCGCAAGGTCGCCAAGGAATTTCCAGACTGCGAGCTGGACGAGATCATCATCGACGCCTGCGCCGCCTGGCTGGTGCGCGACCCGTCACGCTTCGACGTGATCTGCGCGACGAACTTCTACGCCGACATCCTGTCCGACCTGGCCTCCGAGCTGTCCGGCAGCCTGGGCCTTGCCGGGGCGATCAACGCCGGCGACGATCTGGCAGCGGCCCAGGCACAGCATGGCTCGGCTCCCGACATTGCCGGCCAGGACAAGGCCAATCCGACCTCGCTCATCCTCTCGGCGGCCATGCTTCTCGACTGGTTCGGCCGCCGCCGCGGGCTGCCGGCATTCCAGGCCGCCGCCCGCGACATCGAGGCGGCCATCGACAAGCTGCTGGCCGACAAGGAGACGCGGACGCCGGATCTGGGCGGGCCGCTGGGCACGAAGGCCTTCGGCCTCGCCGCAGCTCGAGCGGTGGCCGGTTGACGCAGCCCCCTCTCATCGACGCAGGGCAGCAATCCGGCCGCCGGACTCCCGAAGAGCCGGCCGCCGGATTGCCGCGCGGCGCCTGCGACTGCCACGTGCACCTGTTCGGGCCGCCCGAGCGCTATCCGCTCTTGCCCGGACGGGCGTACACGCCCGGCCTGGCCGAAGCCGCGGACGCCGCCGCACATCTCGATGCGCTCGGTCTCGAACGGCTCGTCCTGGTGCAGCCGAGCCCTTACGGGTTCGTCAACCGCTGCCTCCTGGACGGGCTGGCGGTGCTCGGGGACCGCGCCCGGGGCATCGCGGTCACGGGTCCGGACCTGTCCGACGCCGAGCTGGCCGACCTGGACAGCCGGGGCGTCAGGGGCATCCGCGTCAATCTCGGTGATTCCCGGGGCGACGTGTCGGGGCAGATTGCGGAGGCGGTCGCGGCCTATGGCGCGCGGCTGGCAGGCAGCCGCTGGGTGCTTCAGCTGCACGCACCGGCCGCGGCGCTCGTGGCGGCGGGCGCCGCCCTGTCGCGATCGCCCGTACCGCTCGTCATCGATCATTTCGGTCACGTACCGGTCCGCCCGATGCTCGATCAGGCCGCCTGCCGTGGAATCGAGCGCATCCTCGAGGAGGCGGACGCGCATCTCAAGCTCTCCGCTCCTTACCGCATCACCGAGGACCCGGATGGCCTCGCGCGGATGGGAAACTGGGTCGGGCACCTGGCCGATCGGTGGCCCGAGCGCCTGATCTGGGGATCGGACTGGCCCCATACGCCCCCGCATGGGGACCACAGCTTTCGGTTCCGCGACATCGACACTGCACGGGACCTCGTCCGCCTCCTGTCCTGGCTGCCGGATGCGCAACTCCGGAAGCGGATCCTGGCGGACAACCCGGCCCGGCTCTTCGGCTTTCCGCCGGCCGCTCCCCTATAGGCTTCTAGTGCAGGTGCCTCAGCTTGTCCGGGTTCCGCACCACATAGATCGCCGCAACCTTCCCGTCCTCGATCTCGAGCGCGGTCGTCTGGATTTCGCCATCCGCCTCCCGCGTGACGAAGCCGGGCAGTCCGTTGATCCACCCGGCGCGGAGGAGCGTCGAGCCATGCGCCCGGAACTGGGCGGCCAGATAGCCGTGTAGCTTCATCACGGCATAGAAGCCGAGGATCGGCTTCGTGGCGGCCGGACGCTTGCCGCCGCCATCGGAATGGACGCTGACATCGGAGGCCAGCATCGCGCCGAGCGTCTTCATGTCGCCGCTGCGGGAGGCGGCGAAGAACGCCTTCGCCAGCTCCAATCCCCGCTCCTTGTCGACCTGGAAGCGGGGCCGCGCCTCGCGGACGTGGCGGCGCGCGCGGGCCGCCAACTGGCGGCAGGCGGCCGGCTCCCTCCCGATGGTCGCCGCGACTTCGTCGAATCCCAGGCCGAACACGTCGTGCAGCAGGAAGGCCGCCCGCTCGAGCGGCGAAAGCCGTTCCAGCGCCAGCATCAGGGGAAGCGTCACGTCGTCGGCCTCTTCCTCCTCCATCACGGGATCGGGAAGCCAGGGGCCGATATAGGTCTCGCGCTGGCGGCGCGCGGATTTGAGCTGATCGAGGCAGAGCCGGGTCACCGTTCGCCGCAGAAACGCCTCCGGCTCGCGCACGGCGCCGCGGTCGGCCTTCATCCAGCGGATGAAGGCCTCCTGCACCATGTCCTCGGCATCGGCGACCGAGCCGAGCATCCGGTAGGCGACGCGCATGAGCGTCGGACGCAAGGGGTCGAAGACCGCCGCCGCGTCCTCGCGCCCCGTCTCGACCGCGGCGTCCGCCATCAGGCGACCGCCTGGACGGCTTTCGCCTCCGCCGGGTCGACCCACAGGCCGAAGCCGACGGCGAGGCGGTTCCATCCGTTTATGACATTGATCATGAGCGTGAGCTTGACCTGCTCTTCCTCCGTGAAATGCGCGCGCAAGGCCTCGTAGGCCTCTTCCTGCATGTGCCCTTCGGAGAGCCTGGTCAGCGCCTCGGTCCAGCCGAGCGCAGCCCGCTCCCGATCGGTATAGCAGTTGGCCTCCCGCCAGGCCGCGAGAAGATAGAGACGCTGCTCCGTCTCGCCCGCGGCCCGCGCTTCGGTCGTGTGCAGGTTGATGCAATTGGCGCAGGCGTTGATCTGCGAGGCACGGATCTTCACGAGCGCGACAAGGCTCGGTTCCAGACTGGACGCGACGGCGACGGACGTCGACATCCAGCTCTTCATGAGGGACGGGGCGGCGGTGAAGGGGTTGAGCTTGGCAGTCATCTTCGGACTCCTTCGTTGGTTCCGGCACCATGACGAGCCAGGATCCGCCGGTGTGACATGAGAGGGGCCGCTGCCCAGCACGTCCATCCCCGCCCCGGTCACGCCGCGACCTCCACCGCCCCGAGCGGCCTTGAGCAGCAGGCCAGGATGAAGCCGTCCTCGACCTCGTGGTCCAGGATACCGCCATTGTGGCTCATCGCGACCTCGCCGGAGAGCTTGCGGATCTTGCAGGTGCCGCAAAGGCCGGATTCGCAGGCCGCCGGTATGCGGACGCCGGCCGCGCGGGCGGCCTCGAGCACGGTGCGGCCGGCCGGGCACGCGACCTCGACGCCGGCCAACGCGAAGCGGACCGGCAGCGCGGCCGGCGCCGGCCGGCCGGATCCGGCGTCATGCTCCTCCGCCGGGGCGGGGCTCCCGGCCGTGGCCGGCGGCCCGCCGAAGCTCTCCTGATGGTAGCGCCTCATGTCGAAGCCCGCGCCCTCCAGGATCGCACGCACCGCATCCATGAACGGCTCGGGCCCGCAGCAGAACACCTCGCGTTCATGGACGTCGGGCGACAGCAGAGTGAGCCGTGCGCCATCGATCCGGCCCGTCAGACCGGACCAGGCCTCGCCGCGCGAACGCTCCTCGACCAGGAAGCCGAGCGCGAGACCCGGCATGCGGCGGGCGAGAAGCTCGAGTTCCCGGCGGAAAATGATTTCCTCCGGCCGGCGGGCGCAGTTGAGAAAGGCGACGTCGGCCGCAGGCGCGCAGTCGCCCAGCCACCGCAGCATCGACATCATCGGCGTGACGCCTGAGCCTGCCGAGACGAAGAGATATTTCGCGGCCGGATGGTCGTGCAGCGAGAACGCCCCTGCCGGGCCATGGGCCTTCACCCGCATGCCCGGCCGGAGGTTGTCGAACATCCAGCGCGTGCCGATGCTGCCCGGCTGCGCCTTGGCGGTCACCGCGACCGAGAAGGGGCGGGACGGGCTGGAGGACAGGGTGTAGGTCCGCATCAAGGGCTCGGGCCCGGCGGGCAGTTCCAGCGTCACGAACTGGCCGGGCTTGTAGCGGAACCAGGCCGGCGTGTCGGACACGAAGGTGAAGGTCTTCACGCCCGGCGCCTCGTCGTTCACCGCGACCACCTCCAGCCGGTGCCGGCGATCGTCCCACGGCGCGGTCCCGTCGAAGGCGCTCCAGGACAGGGGCTTCGCCATCGCGTTCATGGGAGGCGCCTCCGTCACGCGACGCTGCGCAGCGGCGGCGTACCCCCTTCGGCGAGCCGCGGCGCGATCAAGCGCGCGTACCAGTCGACGAACTGGATCACCCCGCCCTCGTGCGTTTCGGAATAGGGGCCAGGCTCGTAGGCCGGCGACCGGATGCCGCGCGCGTTCTCCTCCACGATTCGCCGGTCCTGATCGTTGGTCGCGGTCCAGACATGGATGAGTTCGGCGAGGTCGTAGTCGACGCCTTCGACCGCGTCCCGGTGCACCAGCCATTTCGTCGTCACCGCCGTTTCCGTGGCGCTGACCGGAAGCACGCGGAAGGTGACCGCATGGTCGCCCAGCACGTGGTTCCACGTCGTCGGATAGTGATAGAGCATCAGGGTTCCGATGCGGTCGGCCGGAACGGCGTCGGACAGGTCGGCCGTCACGGCGCGCCCGCCCGTCATCGTATAGCTGACCGCGTCGCCGAGAAGCGGGGCGCGGGTCACGCGGTACTGGCCGGCGGGATCGATGCGGAAGCGGGAGGGAAGGCCGGCCGCCTCGCATCGTGCCCAGTGCGCCTGCATGTCCGGGTCGCCTTCCGCGCCGTCGACGCCCGTGACCGTCGGCGCCTCAGGATAGCTCCGGCAGAGCTCGGGATGGTTGCCGGCGCAGTGGTAGCATTCCCGGTTGTTCTCCCAGACGAGCTTCCAGTTGCCCTTCTCGACGATCGTGCTCTCGTAGGCGACCTTGGCCTCGCCCAGCCGGTGCGGCCCGAAATAGGCCTCCATCAAATGGCGGAAGGGTGCGAAATCGGCGGGCTCGGCCGCCAGCGAGACGAAGATGTAGCCGGCCACGCTTTCGCAAGGAACGGGCTTCAGCCCGAACCCGTCCTTGTCGAAGCCCTCCGCCATCTGGCGGGCGAACAGCAGCCTGCCGTCGAGATCGTAGGTCCACTGGTGATAGGGGCAGACCAGCCGGGCCGCCATGCCCTTTTCCGCCGTGCACACCCGGCTGCCGCGATGGCGGCAGGAATTGTGGAAAGCGCGGACCCTTCCGTCCCGGTCGCGCAGCAGTACGATCGGGTAGTCGCCGATCTGCAGGGTCAGAAAGCTGCCCGGCTTCGGCAATTCGCAATCGTGCCCGACGAACAGCCACTCTCGATACCAGATCAGCTCAAGGTCGAGCCGGAAGAAGGCGGGATCGACATAGAAGGGTCGTGCAAGGCTGAAGCCTTCCCGGCGGCTCCGCAGCAGCGTCAGCATCTCGTTGCGTGTGTCCATGTCCTGACCTCGTAAGCCAAGGACTGAACTGGTGGGGAAGAGAGGAAGGTGTCGCCCGGGGCAGGCCCGATGCCGGGGACCGCCCGCAACCGTCTGCCTCCTGACCGCCCACCGCGATCAGTCGAGTTGCAAGGATCCGGGGCTGGTTTCCGGGCTCCGGAGCCGTCCGTTCGGACTGTCCCGACACCTTCCCGAGCCCGCGGCTCAGTGGTCTCCTGTCGGGACTTTCGGCTCCGCTACCGTTGCGGGGGCAGCGCCGGCCTTTGACCGGCTTCCCAATTATCTGCCCGGCGGTTCGCCGGGCAGCACCCTGGACATGAAGATCAAGCCACCGCGGCCACCCGGCCGCGACCGGGAATGCGACATGGCCTGCTCAACCCACGACGCGCGCGAGACGGGGCCTCCGGGGCGGCCGATCACCTGCAGCCCAGAACGCTTCCGACGAAGAAGCCCAGCTCCTTCCGCACGAAGTCCTCGATGGGGCCCGTCTGCTCGAAGCTCCACCACAGAAGGGCGCCCTGCCACTGGGAGGCCAGGATGCGTCCCGTTCCGGCGCGACCGGGAAAGCACCGGTCGAGCACGGCCGACAGTCTTGCGGCCCAGGCCCTCCCCCTTGCCCGCAGGTCGGGATCGCGCAGATCCTCGCGCAGAAGGAGGAGACCATCGGCATAGCTGTCCATCCCCCCATAGATCCGGGACAGCCTGACCAGAAGCTCGACCGCGCCCTCCGGCGACCCGGGGCAGGCCTCGGCCGCTTCCTCCGTCTGCCGGTCCAGCCGGTCCCAGGCGTGAACGAGCGCGGCCTTCGACAGCGCCTCCTTGGTGCGGAAGCGCTGGACCAGGGTGGAGGCCGAAAGCCCCGTTCGCTGGCCGAGGGCGGCGAAGGTCAAGCTGTCCGGCCCGCCCGCCTGCATGATCGCGAGGGCTTCCTCCAGCACGATTTCGTCCGGAACCGTCTTCGGCCTGGGCAAGTTGCATCCCCATAAATAAACGAATATATGTTTATAAACTCACTCTACCCGACCCGCATCATGAGGGGAAGCCGATGCATGGATCGCTCGTAGGAAAGGTGGCCCTGGTCGCCGGCGGAACTCGCGGGGCGGGTCGCGGGATCGCGGTCGAGTTGGGGGCTGCCGGCGCGACCGTCTATGTCACCGGCCGCACCACCCGGGAGCAGCGGTCGGAATACGGACGGCCGGAAACGATCGAGGAGACGGCCGCGCTGGTCGATGCGGCGGGGGGCCGGGGCATCCCCGTCCGGACCGATCATCTGGTACCTGACGAGGTGCGGTCCCTGGTCGAGCGCATCCGGTCGGACTCGGGCCGCCTGGACATCCTGGTCAACGACATCTGGGGCGGCGAATACCTCGTCGAATGGAACCGGCCGGTCTGGGAGCACGATCTGGAGAACGGGCTGAGGATGGTCCGCCTGACCGTCGACACCCATCTGATCACCGCCCATTTCGCGCTGCCCCTGCTGATCGAACGTCCCGGCGGACTGCTGGTCGAGGTCACCGACGGGACCGCGGAATACAATGCCGGGCACTACAGGCTTTCGCCCTTCTACGACCTGGCGAAGACCGCGCTCATCCGGCTCGCCTGGGTTCACGCCCAGGACCTGGCGCCGTTCGGCGCGACGTCTCTCGCCATCTCTCCCGGATGGATGCGCTCGGAGATCATGCTCGAGACCTACGGCGTCCGTGAGGAGAACTGGCGGGACGCGCTGGCGAAGGAACCTCACTTCGTCATTTCCGAAACGCCGCGCTATGTGGGCCGGGCGATCGCGGCGGTCGCGGCGGATTCCGAGCGCTCGCGCTGGAACGGGCAGTCGCTGTCCAGCGGCGGCCTCGCGCAGGTCTACGGATTCACCGACCTCGACGGCTCGCGCCCCGATTGCTGGCGGTATATCCGCGAAGTCCAGGAGGCGGGCAGGCCCGCCGACGCCACGGGATACCGATAGAAGGAGAAGGCGGGGTAAGCCCGATCCCGGCCCCGTGATCTACGATGCCCGCCCTTCGCAGGCCGGCACGGCGGTGAGGCCCTCCCCTGGGTCGGGCCCCAGCCGCGCCAGGCTCAGGATTTCAGGCCTTCCGCGTTCTCGGCCGTCCCCGACAGGAGGCGCCGCCGGCCGCCCTCCAGGTGATCGCGCACCGCGGCCTGTGCCGCCGCGCCATCCCCCGCCTCGAAGGCCTCGATGATGCGCTCATGCTCGCGCAGCACCTCCTGCAGCCGCTGCTCGTCGCTTCGCGTGTTGAAGTAGAGGCGCGACTGCAGGATGAGGGCGTGAAGGGAGGCGTAGACGTTGGAGAAGACCTGATTGCAGGCGCTGTCTACCAGCACCTGATGGAACTTGCCATCGGCCTGCACGAAGCGCTGATACTCCCGGTACCGCTTACCGATACCGGGCGATTGGGCCATCTTCTCGTACGCCTGCTTCAGCATCGCGACGGTCGCGCGGTCCTTCCTTTCGGCACCGACCTTCGCGCAGTGCCCCTCGATGACGATCCGGCATTCGAGGAGATCCGTGAAGTATTCGACCGTGGGCTGGGGCGCGACCGAATAGCCGGAATAGAGCTCCGAAACGATCAGCTTCTCGGCCTCGAGCCGGACCAGCGCCTCGCGGATCGGCGAGGAGCTGACCTGGAGTTCCCGGGACAGAGCGTCGATGTTCAGGCGGGCGCCGGCCTGGATCCGTTGATCGAGTATCCTCTCCTTCAGCGTCTCGTAGATGCGCTCGGAGAGCGTCATCCTCACCAGCTTGCCGCCCGCCATCGCGGCACGGCCATTGCCTCCCGCGGAAGAGGCGCCGTTCCTGGACCCCGACAACGGCTTGCGCATGCTGCCGCCTTCGCCTGCCTGCTTCTTCCGGCGCTTCGGTTTATTTGTAGGGTTGTCCAACTGCAAGTGCTCAGCCTGTATATGCGGTTTTTACCTGAGAATAGAACTCGACCGCGTAACTGCCCTGCTCCCTCGGGCCGTAGGAGGACGCCTTCCTTCCCCCGAAAGGCACATGATAGTCTACGCCGGCTGTTGGAACGTTGATCATGACCATACCAGCTTCGCTGTTGCGCTTGAAATGCTTGGCGTATTTCAGGCTGGTGGTGCAGATGCCGGCCGAGAGGCCGAACGCCGTGTCGTTGGCGACCTGGAGCGCCTCCTCGTAGTCGCGGACCCGCACCACCGACGCGACCGGCCCGAAAATCTCCTCCCGATTGATCCGCATGGCATTCGAGGTTTCGGTGAAGAGCGCCGGCGCCAGGAAATGGCCGGGATTGTCCCGCTTGATGAGGTCGCCGCCGAACACCAGCTTCGCTCCCTCCTCCTGTCCGACGCGGATATAGTCCAGGTCCTGGTCGAGCTGGCTTTGATCGACGACCGGCCCGATCTGGGTCTTGGGGTCGAGCGCATCGCCGACCACCAGCGAGGAAAGCCGGTCGACGACCGCCGAGACGAACCGGTCATGGATGCCTTCGGTCACGATGAGGCGCGAGGAAGCCGTGCACCGCTGGCCGGTCGAGTAGAAGGCGCCATTGACCGCGCATTCCACCGCGACGTCGAGATCGGCGTCGTCGAGCACGACGAGCGGGTTCTTGCCGCCCATCTCCAGCTGCACCTTCTTCATCGGAATCGAGGCGACGCAGGCCGCCGCGACCATCCTGCCCGTGCTCACCGAGCCGGTGAACGTCACCGCATTGACGTCGGGGCTATCCAGGATCGCCTGGCCGACGACGGATCCCCGCCCCATGACGAGGTTGAAGACGCCGGCCGGCAGGCCCGAGCGCGAGATGATTTCCGTAAGCGCCCAGGCGGACGCGGGAACGAGATCGGCGGGCTTGAATACGACCGTGTTGCCATAGGCGATGGCCGGCGCAATCTTCCATGCCGGAATGGCGATGGGGAAGTTCCAGGGCGTGATGATCCCGACGACGCCGACCGGCTCGCGGGTGATCTCGATATCGAGCCCCGGCCGGACCGAATCGAGCTTCTGGCCGGCGATGCGCAGCGCCTCGGCGGCGAAGAAGCCGAAGATCTGGGCGGCACGCGTGACCTCGCCGATGCCTTCCGCCAGCGTTTTGCCCTCTTCCCGGGACAGAAGACGGCCGAGCTCTTCCCGCCGGGCGTGGATTTCCTGCGATACCTTGATCAGCGCGTCGTGGCGAAGCTGCGGGGAAGATCGGGACCAGGCAGGAAACGCCTCCTTCGCGGCCGCGATGGCGGCCGCCGCGCCGGCGGCGTCGGCGCGCGCATAAAGCCCGACGACATCATTGGTATTGGAAGGATTGATGTTTTCCGCGACGCTTGTCCCGGTCGTCCACTCGCCGGCGATATAGTTTCCGAAGACTGTCTCTGACATGGCGACTCTTTCCTCTTCCGTGCTGCACGCGGCCGGTGCGGCCGAAGCGACGGGGCTGATTCAGTTGGCGGGCGTCTCGAAGAAGCTAGCGAGCGACGCGATGTCCTGCCGGCCATCGGCGCTTGCGAGATGCGTGTAGAACGCCGCGATCTCGGCGAACATCCTGCCCTGAGGCGTATCGGGGCCGAGGAAGCGCGAGATCTCTTCCATCTCCGCCACCCAGCGGGACGCCTTGGGGAACATGTCCGGAATGCTCTTCGAGAATCCGGCAAGCAGGGTCTGCTGGCTTCGGGACATTTCGTCCTTCAGAGCCCCGGCGACATCCGCCCGCGAGGCCCCCAGGATCATCGCCGAGCCGAGCGCGATCAACCCCTTAGTGATGCCCCCATAAGCCATCTTCAGGGCGGATGCGGCCCCGACCGGCGCATCCATCACCCGAATCTGAAGGCCGTATTCGGACAGCACGGCCGCCCGCTTCGCGTGATCGCCGGAGACGAAGATCGCCGGGCCGGCATAGCCTTCGCGCGCCGGCATGCCGATGATGCTGCCATCGGCGAAATCCCCGCCCGCATCCGTGATGATCCCGGCAATCTCCTTCGCCGTCTCCACGTTCACGGCATTGCAGTCGATGTAGAGCGGCCGGTGCGACGCGCCGGCATAGTGGCCGGCGATCGCCTTCGCCGTCGAGACCGCGACCCCGGGCGGCACGATGGACAGGAGGATGTCGGCTTCCAGCAGGGCGTCTGCGGACACGGCCGTCATTCCGGCCGCGGCCGCCCGTTCGGCAGTCGCCCTGCCGCGGCCTTCGACCGAGGTGCGGACTTCGATGCCGTGGCCGACGAGACGCGCGGCGATCGATGCCCCCATGACGCCCGGGGAAACAATGGAAACAACCGTCCTCATCTCAAGCCTCCTTCGAAAGATGTTCGGCACCGGCCCGGGCCACCTTGGCGTCGAGCTCGGGCGCCGCGCCGCTTACGCCGATCGCCCCGACGACCGCGCCGTCGGCAAGAAGCGGTACGCCGCCCGGAAAGGGCAGCATGTTGGGCAGGGCGGCGATCCCGGTCGCCCCGCCGGCCAGCGCTTCGGCAAAGGCTTCCGTCGGCTTCCTGAACAGGGCGGCCGTGCGGGCCTTGGCGATCGCGACGTCGATCGTCGCCGAATGGACCCCGTCCATCCGGGCGAAGCCGACCAGCAGGCCGGCGTCGTCCACGACGGCGATGGAGAGCCGCAGGTCATGGCGCGCGGCTTCCTCTTCCGCGCGGGCGATGATCCGCTGCGCGGCCTGGAGCGTCAGGACCGGCTTGACCGGGAGAAGACCCGTGGTCTCTTTGTTCGTCATGTCTCCACTTCGGCTTGCTGGAAGGTCGGGCAAGGGTGCCTGGGCACGGCCGGGGCGCCGAGCAGGTATGAGCCGTCGAGCTGCGAGAACGACGGGCACCCGATGAGAGCGAGGCTCTGGTCGATCTCCTTGCGGAGGATCTGGATCGCCTTATCGGCGCCCGCGCGTCCGCCGGCGACCACGCCGTAAAGCGTCGCCCGGCCGACGAAAACGAAATCCGCCCCCAGGCAGCGCGCTATGAGCGCCTCGTAGCCGCGCCGGATTCCGCTGTCCATCATGACCGGGATGCGGCCTTTGAGAGCCGCCTTGACCGCCGGAAGCGTCTCAAGTGGGCTGGGCAAGGGGTCGAACGACTTTCCCCCGTGATTGGACACGATCACGCCGTCGATCCCGATCTCGGCCGCACGGACCGCGTCGTCGGGATGCTGGATGCCCTTCAGGATGAAGATGCCCGGCCAGTCGCGCCGAAGCGCCTCGACATCCTTCCAGGTCTGGATGGACGGGCTTTGCGACCGGAAGAAGGCCGCAACCTCGGCCGCACTCTTGCCTTCGCCGGCATAGGGCACCCAGGTGCTCATATAGGGCATCCCGCCGTGGCGCAGATAATGCGCGATCCATCCCGGATGCGTCAGTGCCTCCAGCAGGATCGAGGGCTTGAGGCGGAGCGGCAGCGAGAACCCGTTGCGCGTGTCGCGTTCGCGGTTCGGATAGACGGGATTATCGACCGTCAGGACCAGCGTCGACAGCCCGGCGTCCCTGATCCTTCTCACGATGTCGGCGGTGATCGCCCGATCCTTGGCCGGATAGAGATGGCACCAGACATGGTCGGGCGCGGCGCGTGCCAGATCCTCGACCGGCGCGGCGCCCGCCCCGGAGATGATGAACGGCAGGTTCGCGTCCCGGGCCGCCTCGGCAAGCATCATGTCGGCACCGTGCCGCAGCAGGCCGGCAAAGCCCGTCGGCGCGATCCCGAAGGGGGAGGCATAGTCCCGCCCGAACAGACGCACCGTCTGGTCGCGCTCGGCGATGTCGCCGAGATAGCGCGGAAGCAGCCGGAACTGCCGGAAGGCCTCCTCGTTGCGCGCGAGGCCGTGCTCGTCCTCGACGCCGGACTCGATGAGCTCGAACAGGATTCTGGGCAGGCGCCGCTTGGCGAGCCGCCTCAGATCCGCGATGCTCAGCGCTTCTGATACCTTCATCGTGCCAAACCCGTCACCCGAGCGGATTGCAATGCCGCATGGCGCCTTGCGACTACGCACGCTCGATCAGCAGGGCAACAAATTCCGCAAGTGGCATGCCCGGCTTCGCGCCGGCGGCGGCCGCGGTCCTGTTGACATGCGAAAGGATGCCGGTCCGGTAGATTTCCCTCGAATTTCCGATCGGCGCGCTCGCGGCCGAAACGGCACCGGCGATGAGCGAACGTTCGTCGAGGAGAGGCAGGCGCGAGATTCCCGCGCCATCGAGCCCGACGCCGGCATCGTTGAAGAATACGGCGTGCACGGCCGGGGCGATCAGCCCGTCCGGCTTGCCGCGGAACAGCGCCGCATGCGAGCCGGTGATCGCGATCGCACCCGCATCCGAGTCCTCGAGCATCGGCGCCGCGTCGACGCAGATCACGCGGGGCTTGCCAGGCTGCTCGCTCATCACATAGCGCTTGCCGCCGCTGACGGCGGGCGGCTGCTTCGAAACGACGGGGCCGTTCCGCATCAGCATCGCGCATTCGCGCACCGTCTGCCCGGGCTTGCAGCCAAGCGCCGCCGCCGCCTCGTTGACGTGGCTGATGATGCCGTGCTCGAGCATGTGCTCGCCGTCTCCGATATGGCAGGTGTTGGCATCCGCCGTTGCGGCGGCGAGGCCGATGCCGTCGAGATAGGGAAGGCCGTTTATCCCGGCATTGTCCTTTCCGACGCCGGCGTCGTTCAGGACGACGCCCCGGATGCCCCACTTGGCCGCGTGATAGGCGTTGTATTCGCCGCCGTAGGAGCCGGAAATGACGACGTTGCCTTTGGCTTCCGCCGGTGCCGTCGCGCTGCTGGCGCAGCAGATCAGGGAGACTTCGTCCATGTCGTCCTCTCAGTCCTGCGGTCCCAGGAGTTCGATCAGGGCCGCGAGTTCGTCGTATTCGGCCTTGGTGAGCGGGGTGAGTGGCGGACGCACCCGGCCGGCGCTGCGGCCGACAAGATCGGCCCCCGCCTTGACGATGCTGACGGCATAGCCGGGCTGCCGGGCTCTGATCCGGCCGTAAGGCGCGAGGAAGGTCCGGGTGAATTCCGCGATCGTCTCATGATCGTCCGCCAGGACCGCCCGGTGGAACGCGATCGCGCTCTTGGGCACGAAGTTGAAGATCGCGGAGGTATAGGTGTCGATCCTCATGCCCTTGTAGGCCTGCGCGTAGATCTCCGCGGTCGGGAGACCATTGATCAGGATCGCCCGGTCGCCCACCCGGGCCGTGATCTTCTGCGTCTCCTCGATGTCGCCGATACCGTCCTTGAAGCCGATGAGGTTGGGACATTCGTCCAGGAGCCGCATGAGCGTGTCCGCCTGGAGGCGGCAGTTGGCCCGATTGTAGATGATCACGCCGAGGCCGGTCTGATTGCAGACCGTGCGGATGTGATGCGCCAGGCCCTCCTGCGAGGCTTCGGTGAGATAGGGCGGCAACAGCAGCAGGCCGTCGGCGCCCAGCTTCTCCGCCTCGCGGGCGAAATCGACCGCCATCTGCGTTCCGTAGCCCGACGCGGCAATCACCGGAACCCGGCTGCCGGAAGCGACGGCGGTCCGGATCACGGACCTGTATTCCTCGACGGTCAGCGAGAAGAACTCGCCGGCGCCGCCCGCCGCGAACATGGCGGCCGCACCGTAGGAATCAAGCCAGCGCAGCCTTTCAGCATAGGCGTTCTCGTCGAAACGGTCCGCCTCGTCGAAGTCCGTGAGCGGAAACGACAGGAGTCCGGAAGCCAAAGCCTGCTTCAGTTTTTCGGGCGCCGTCGCGGCCATCTTTAGTTCTCCTTGCATGAATGCGTTGGGACCATGGGAATTCCGTGCTCCCAGAAACCGGTCTATCGGGACGGCGGGGATGATCGGTCCGTCATCGGCTTGCTCCCGCCGCCGCCGACGGCGGTGACGCCGGCCTGGACCTGCTCGCCAGGAAGATGCCGATGAGCACGAGGACGCCGCCTGCCGCCTGGAAAGGCTCCAGCGCCTCGTCCAGTAGCAGCCATGCGAGCATGATGTTGTAGAGCGGGATCAGATAGAGCAGGACGACCGCGATCCTGGGGCCAAGTTCCGCGGTGACGAAGGCATGGCTCGGGATGAGCGCAGCGCCTGCGAGCACGCCCACGGTCATGACGATGCCGAGGCCCTGCCAGCCCGGCGCGCCCCCCGCCACGCCATGGCTTTCGACGATCGCGATCGGCAGCGTCGCCAGCGCCCCCGCGGCGGCGATGACCGCGGCCCTTTCAACGACGGTGAGCCTGGTCGGCCAGTATTTCAGCAGGACCGAATAGAGCGCCCATCCGACGGTGCCCGCACAGACCACGAGGTCTCCGGTGGAAAACCGGGCGTCCACCAATGTCCGCATGTCGCCGCGCAGGACGATGAATGCGATTCCGGCGACGCAGAGCATGAGGCCGCCCAGTTGATGGCGGCTGAGACGAATGCCGGTGAACGCCCAGTCGAGAACCAGGATGATTGCGGGCGTCGAGGCGTAGATCAGCCCGATGTTCGACGCCGTCGTGGTCCTGGCCCCCGCATAGGTGGCAATGCTCACCATGCCCATGCCGATCAGGCCCAGCACCAGAATGTGAGGCAGCTCCGACCGCAGCTCCGACCGCTTCGCCAGCACCGAGGCGCCGACGAACGGCATCAGCAGCACGCTCGTGAACGCGCAGCGCCAGAAGGCGAGCGCCGTCGGAGGCACGATCCCGTCGGCGAACCGCGCCGCGACATTATTGCTGGCGAAGAGGGCCGGGATGACGATCAGCGCGAAGAACGCGAACCGGCGCCGCAGAGAGATGTTCCTCATCGCCCCTGTCTCAATCCGGCGACGATCTTCTCGGCGACCATCACGGTCGGAAGATGCGTGTTGCCACTGGGAACGGTGGGCATGACCGAAGCGTCCGCGACGGTCAGCGAGTCGAGGCCAAGAAGGCGCCCGGCGGGGTCGACGACGGCATCCGGATCCCCGGCCCGGCCCATCCGGCACGTGCCGGCGACGTGGTTGGTGCCTGTCGTGTTCTCCAGAACGAATTCGGTGAGGACCGCATCGTCCCGGACCAGCGCCTCGACCGGGACCATCTCCGCGAAGCGGGAAACGACAAGCTTGCCGAACGGCGGCGCGATATCGAGGAGCTTGGAGACCAGCCAGGCCTTTGCCGCATTCGCCGCCGAAAGGGTGTTGAACCGGTTCAGCTGCGCGGCATTGGTCAGGACGAAGGCGTCGCCGCAGACGGGACGCAGGTCTCTGCTTGCAAGGAAAAGGGCGGCCTTCCGGAAACCGTCCTTCATCCGCTGCAGGTCGCGTTCGTCTTCGAAGAAGTTGAAGGCGACCGAGGGGCTTCCCTGCGGATCCTTGCGGTCCAGCGACACCTCGCCCCGCGAGGCCGGCCGCATGAGCACGGGCCCGACCATGGCCATGTGACGGCCGAGGGCGTGCCACACGAGATAGCTGCGGACATACATGCCCATGTCGCCCGGCGGCATGCCGGGCAGGTTCGACGACCAGCGCAGATATGTCGATGCCGGCGGACGTCCCCGGCGGGCATCCCGGCCTTCCCTCGTCAGGCATGCCACTGCCGGCAGCAGCGGGTGGTTCTGGAGGTTCCGGCCGACGCCGGGACGGTGGAGAACGGGCTTGAGGCCGATCGCCTGCAGCCGCTCCGCGTCGCCGACGCCGGAACGCTGCAGAAGCGCGGGCGAATAGATGGCGCCGGCGGTCAGGATCGTGTGACCGGCGCGCACATCCATCGGCGTGCCGTCGCGCAGCCGCATCTTGGCGCCGACGACGCGCCGCGACGGGTCGATCTCGATCCGTTCCACGGTAGCTTCGGTAAGGACGTTTAGATTCTTCCGGCTTCTCGTGGAAGCGTTCAGATATTCGAGCCCGGCCGATGCGCGACGGTCGGGATGCCGGGAGATCGGCAGAACGCAGTACCCGTCCCCGAAATCGGCATTCATATCCTCGATGACACGGAAGCCGTGCTGGTGGGCGATCTTTTCCATCGCCCTCGCCAGCGGGGACCACTCGTCGCGGGGTTGACGGCGAATGGGAAGCGGCCCGCCGCCGCCGTGGAGATCCCCGGCAAAATCCTGATCCGCCTCGATCTTCCGGAAATAGGGAAGGACGTCCTCCCACGCCCATCCGGTGGCGCCCAGCTGCGACCAGGCGTCATAGTCGTCGGGCATGCCGCGCACGGCCCACATGCCCATGACGGCGGATCCCCCGCCCAGGATACGGCCTTGCTGGAAGCTCACTGCGGGTGAGTTCTCGCGCCCCCGCCAATGCACCTTCAGATCCGGCCAGACATAGTCCGGGTTGAAGGTGGAGAGCGGAAAGATGTCGAGGATGTCGGCCGGCACATTCTCCGGCGGCACGTCCTTCCCGGCTTCCGCGAGGACGACCTTATCTCCCGGATTCTCGGAAAGGCGGGCCGCCGCGACCGCGCCGGCCGCCCCTCCTCCGATGATGAGATAGTCGCACTCGATC
>Ga0207866_1000067_pt1 | contig 164722 bp, 145 predicted proteins | sample HigsolmetaAR203D_FD_184835 | JGI IMG/M metagenome (GOLD analysis project Ga0207866, IMG submission 184835) | Ionic liquid and high solid enriched microbial communities from the Joint BioEnergy Institute, USA - AR20-3-D (SPAdes) (version 2) ...
CCGAATATTACAGAGCTTTTGACTAAGCTCGAATAAACATGTCGATGTTGACCTCTCACGACGAAACCGCCATGATCATCGGTCGGAAATTGACGTCCGCAAGATCCCGGCATAAACCGGTCTTGCGACAATCCGGACATCGCATTGGATCGTTCTGCAGTTTTCAAGGAACAACCGTCGCTGTCATCGGCGTCCGCGATTATCACCGGTGCCTCAAGGCGACTTTTTTAATATATCACATCTCGTCGATCGATTGCAAGTGGTTATTATCGCCATCATAAAATTTCTTTATAAATAAAGCTTTCTGGCCGCGAGGATCACCTGCCCGCCCAATGGACCATGATCACTTCGCAATGTTGCTTTGCGGCGAACACTTGCCATGATCTCAAAAATGAATCCGCCTCATCGGCGGCAGAGATAAAATTTATCATATTTGATCAGCAAACGCAAGTGGGAAAATGATCCATCGTGCATCGGATCGTTCCGCAAGAGCAACCATAACCTTAGGAACAATCAGCGCATACGCATCACGAAATAAAGTGGATAACGCCTCATGCCGCATGACAACGGTTCGCCGGAACAGTCCATGAAAGACCGTCCCGGCTGATTCTTCGGGCTTAAGATTGCTTTTTGCTCGTATTTCCGGAAGCATAGGCGCGATCTCCATGACGGCCTCCGCCGAAAATATGCACGTGTTTCTCATGCTTGAAGGCAGACGCCGCATTGCGCGTATCAAAGACAAGCGAAGCATGCTTCACGATGCGTTCCACCGGTATTTGCGAGTGATTCGTCAGAATGAGGACGCAATCGGCTTCCGCCAGTTTTTCGTCCGTCAACTCGACACTTCTGTAGACGACGTCGTTCACTTTGATTTCATCAATGTACGGATCGTGGTAATCGACGCGCGCTCCTTTTCTGATAAGAATCGGAATCAGATCCAGAGCCGGGGATTCGCGCACATCATTCACATCCTTCTTGTACGCCACCCCATACAACAGGATGTACGGTTTTCGCCTCGACTCACCGTTGTTCAACGCCTCGGCGTTTGGAGCTTCTTCATGCGGCACTTCAGCATTCCGCGCTTCTTCATTTAACCCGTCGGCGTTCGACCTATCGGAATCTGACCGACCGGAATCCGGCGCATGGGCGTTTGACGGCGCAACAATGTTCGGATTCTCAACATGCGAATTCTCGGCGCTTAACGCCTCGTCTTGCCGCGAGTGCTCCGCCAGAAGCTCGAACAACCTGTTCGCCACGATCTCCGGCATGGCCCGGTTCATCTTCTCCGACAGTTCGATGAATTTGCTCTCCGCATCGAACGCACGCGATTTCCACTGCAAATACAGCGGATCGACGGGAATGCAATGACCGCCGATGCCCGGACCGGGATAGTACGCCGTAAAGCCAAACGGCTTCGTCGCCGCCGCGTCGATCACTTCCCACACATTGATGTTCATCGCGTCGCAGATCAGGGCAAGTTCGTTCATGAACGTGATGTTCACCAGACGCTGGCTGTTCTCCACGATCTTGGCCATCTCCGCGATCTCAGGCGAGGATACGCGGACGACCCGTTCGAATACCCGGCCGTACAAGCGTTCCACCCGATCGCAGCACGGTTCGGTCAGACCGCTGATCAGCTTCGGGATGCGTTCGACCGTAAAAACCTTATTACCAGGATCGATCCGCTCCGGCGAATAGCCCAGGTAAAAATCTTTGCCCGCCCTCAGACCGCTTGTTTTCTCCAGGATCGGTTTCAGCACTTCCCGCGTCGTGCCCGGATAGGTCGAGCTTTCGAGGATGACCGTCTGACCTTGAACGAGCGTCTCTCCCACCGCTCTCGCCGCATCCTGCAAGAAACTTAAATCGGGAGTATGGTAAGGCGTCAACGGCGTGGGAACGCAAATGATCACCGCTTTCGCCTCGCCGGCCAATGCCATGTCCGCCGTGGGATGAAACAATCCCGATGCCATGCGGCTTTTCACTTCCGCGTCGGACACATCGGGCAAATAACTTTTCCCGCCCTCCAACATCTCAATCTTGCGGCGATCGATATCGATGCCGTACACTTCGAATCCTTTGCTCACGAACAGCAGGGCCAACGGCAGACCGACATACCCCAGTCCGACTACGGCAACTTTCTGTATCTCATCAGACACTGCTGCGTCAGGGGCAGTCCGTCCTTCCTCCTTCATCTCACACTACCTCCTCATGAATGACTGTCTTGCAAGCTACGGTAGTGTATTAGAGGAAGGCTTCACCCGACTAACCACTAGTCCAATCCGGCCAAGATTGGGGACCGGCACCAGAGCATTTATCCCGTAACTGTCAAAACATCGCGCCCGCAAAATTCGGATGCGCAAATCACGGGAGGAACGCCGTCTTGAACCGTGGATGTTGTCCGCCCGGATGGCGTGTACACGGACATGATCCGACGAGGAAGCGGTGCGGAACGGCATAATCATCGGGTTAGAACGATGCCTGCCGACGGACCGATACGGGAAAAGGCAGACGCAGATGCCGGTCCGGACAGTTTTCCTTACCGGCCGTCAACCGTCCTCATCCATCGCGATTTTATAAACGTCCATAATCTGCTCAATGACGACTTCGCTGCTGTGAATTTTCTTCACATGTTTTCGTCCGGCGATGCCGCTCGATCTTCTCAGTTCGGGATCGTCGACCAAACGTTTCAACACGTCGTAGATCGTCTCCGGATTGGCGTTGTGAATCGGGGGCGCATCCTTTCTCGCCGCCAAGTCCTCCCGCAGATAGGCGATGACCGGTTTCCCGAACGCCATCCCTTCGACGCTGAACAGTCCGTAAGAACCGCACAAAATTTGATCTACGATAATGTCCGCATTCTTGTATATCTTGATGGCCTCGCTGTGCGACATTTTTTCGATGCGCACATAGCGGATGTCCCGTTCCTTCCGCAACTTCTCGATGGCTTCCTCGATAACGGCCGTGCCCTTGAATTCCCTGTTCGTCGGGGCGTGAATGATGACGGGAGACTGCACATTCAGGTCGGGATAAACGGGTTTGAATTTATCCAGATTGATGGCGATCGGAATGACGTGAACCCGCCTGTAATACGGCGCGACATAGTCGTAGACTTCATAGTCCTGCACGATCGCATCGGAAACATATTGACCGAGCTTCGTCAGATCGCGGTGCACCTTCTCCGCGTCCGGGCAGTCTTCCGTGTACACGTACGGATTATTCAGCTTCGCCTTTTCCCGCGTCCGCACATCGCTTCCCCAATGATGCATGACGACGGGTTTGCCGATCGACCTCACAATTTCGATATCTCTGAAGTTCGGAAAAATCGACAGTCCATAATGATAATGAAACAGATCAAAATAACGGCACGCCGCCTCGAACATTTTGCTCATCTCGAAAATATCCGCATTCATCAAATAATCCCGATAACCCAGATAATTCGAAAAAAAATTGTATCCGCTCGCCAGATTTCCTTTCGCCCTGAGCGCGCCGCACAGCACCCCGATCTGTCCGGCGATCTCGATGGGCGCGTGAAGCACTTTCATCGTTCATCCCCCTCCTTCCGCTTGATCGGTCTGGCCGGGTTGCCGACGACGGTCTGACGGTCCGGGACATTCTTGGTGACGACGGCGCCGGCGCCGACGACCGCTTCTTCACCGATGACTATGCCGGGCAACAGCGACGCGTTGTTGCCTATTCTCGCGCCGCGGCGGATGATCGGCCCCTGGTGCTTGTAATTGCCCATGCCCATGTATTTGTCGTTGGAAGTGGAACAGCGCGGTCCGATGAACACCTCATCCTCGATGATCATGTCGCTTGTCACATAGGAAGCCGTCTGAATCGTCACGCGGCGGCCGATGACGGTCTTCGGTTCCACCGTGACGTTTCTGCCGATGATGCTGCTTTCGCCGATCGAGACCCGTTCTCTTATGCTGGCCAGATCGCCGATCAGCACATCCCCGTCGATCGTGGTGCCGCGATAAATCACGACATGCGAACCGATCTTCACGCCGTCGGCGATCATCAATGGCGGCAACACTGCCTCGGGCTTAAGCGCCATCTTGCGGTTGCTCATCGGCATTTGTCCCAACACCGTATGATCGCCGATCCGAACGCCGTTGCCGATGAACGTACCCGTCCTGATCACGGCGTAATGACCGATCGTCACATCGTCGCCGATCATGACGCCCGGCTCGATCACGACTCCCGTGCCGAGACGCACATTGGAACCGATCTGTTTCTCATTCCCTTTGCTGCTGCCGCTCATCCCCTACTCTCCTCCCATTACCTCTTGATAAATGGCAATTAATGATCTGACCACCTTCTCCGCATGATGATGGTTCTCCACATAACGTCTGCCTCTTCGGCCCAATTCCACGCGCAGTTCGGGTTGCCGCACGAGTTCCTTCAGCACGTCGTACAACGTGTCCGGGTTGGCCGATTGGATCGGCAACCCGGGAGGATATTTGTCGACCAGATCGGGCCTGATGTAGCAGACCACCGGTTTACCGAGCGCCATCCCTTCCACGCTGAGATTGCCGTAGGCCCCGCACAAGATTTGGTCGATCACAATATCCGCTTGCTCTAATATTTTCCAAGCCTCCTGATGGCTCATCTTCTCTATCAGACGGTAGCGGACCGGCAACTCTTCTTTCAGGCGTTCGATCGTGCGGTTGACATATTCCGTCCCCTTAAAATCGCGATCCGTCGGCGCATGCACGATCAGCACTTCCCGGTTGCCGCGTGCGGGATACTTCGGGCTGCAGCGCCCGATATCGAACAATCTCGGCAACACATATACTTTCTTGCCCTTCGCCGCATAGTAATCTTCCACGTACGGCAAAAGCTCGTGATCCTGCACGATCGCCGCGGACACATGTTCGGCGAAATACCACAGATTGCGGTCGATCTTCTCATCGGGGAGAGAATTTTCCGCGTACACATACGGATTCTCATAATGCGGCATCTTTCTGGCACGCGACCGAAAACGGACATCGTTGCCCCGATGATGCATGATAATCCGCTTGCCCGCCTCCCTGATCATCTCGATATCGCGAAAATCGTCGAACAGCGTATACCCGTTGTGAAAATGAAACAGATCGAAATGTTCGATCATATTTTGAGCGAGCTTGATCAGTTCATAGGAATCGGTGACGATCGTTCCCTCGTAGTTCAGATAAGACGGAAAGTAATTGTATCCGACGGCCTGTATGCCGGCTTTGCGCAAAAAGCGGCATATCGTTCCCACCTGTCCGGCAATTTCCATCGGGGCGTGGACGACACTCAGGCTTTGTAACATCATCAACTCCCCTCCGGCTGCAATTGCGCATAAATCTTGAGAAGCTTCGGAATCACCCTTCCAACATCGTGAACTTTTTTCACATATTCGCGTCCCGCCATCCCGATTTTCCGCATCCGTTCCGGATTCCGCAACAAATCATGCAGCACGTCGCGGATCGTGTCGGGATTGGCAACCACGATCGGCAGAGACGAAGGCAGATGCGCCTTCACGTCATCCCGAATGTACGCGATCACCACCTTGCCCATCGCCATCGCTTCGACGCTGAGCATGCCGTAAGTTCCGCAAAGAATCTGATCGACGATGATATCCGCCTGCAGATACTGCTTCATCGCCTCTGAGTGGCTCATCTTCTCGATCACCCGGTAAGTGAACGGCACCGTTCCCTTCAGATCGGCAACCGCCTTTTCCACATATTCCGAACCTTTGAATTCCCGGTTTGTCGGAGCATGGATAATGACGGGCTCCCGATTGTCCGCACGCGTGTACTTGAACGGAATGCGGTCGGTCCTGCAGGCCAACGGAAGAATGTGAACGTGCTCATAATAATCGCTCACATAAGGATACAGCTCGTAATCTTGCACGATCGCATGTTTGATATAAGTGGAAAGCAATTTGAGCCGGGTGATGATCTGTTCATCCGTCAGGTAACTGTTCGGTAAAGGATACGGGTTCAGGGTGCGGGAGCGTTCGGCGGTGCGCACATCATTTCCCCAGTGATGCATCACCATTTTTTTGCCCGCGCGATACAGAAGAGGAATGTCCGCGTTGTTGACGAGGAAGCTGTTGCCGTTATGGAAGTGGAAAATATCCGTATGATGAATGATGGGGTCGACGATTTTCTTCAACTCGTAAGCTTCCGTTCTGATCACATAGTCGTTTCGATAGTCGAGATAGGTATGAAACCAGTTGTACCCGATGGCCACATGTCCCGCTTGCCGCAATCCGTCAATCAGGATGCCCATCTGTCCGGCAATTTCGGTTGGTGCGTGAACAATGCGCAACGTTAAGCGCCTCCTTTTACATAAGTTGTTTTTGTCCAAAAATACAGGATTGGTCTTGATGCCGATCGGCACAGAAAACACCCCGAAACATCCGTCTTCGAAAGCGCGCATCTTCCTGATGCGCACCCCCGTGGTCCGGCATCTTCTGTACCCGGCAGTCTCAAGCGACACCTGCCCGTTGCGGTTTCATGCAACATTGCCTGTGTGTCCCCTGCACGTCTCCTATATGTAATATGCTGGCGCGCGAATGCTTGACTGTATGAGAACAAGAAATGGTTATCTAACCTTGGCGCATACACAGTAGGCTGAACATATGATATAAAGACCAGATCGAGGATGGATCAAGATAAAGGAGTGAATCTTCGTATGTTGAAAACATCTGCGGACGGTTACCTGGCGCCGGATGCATACGATGTGAGAAATCATCTATGCGTCATTCCATGCGGAGGTTTGACCGAAAACAGCACGCTTCACTGGACGAAAGACCAGTTGCGATATTACGCCGCCTACATTCTGGAAGATAAGCCGATCGACCGAATGTTCGGGGGATTCATTTTCAACGGCATTCAGATGAGAGAAAAATCGTACATTCATCCGCTGTTCGTCGGCTTCGGCAAACCTTCCCGCAAAAAAGACTGGCTCTTATGGATCGATACGCTGTTTGCGAAAGACGCCAATCTGCACGCTCTCCATCAAGTGGCCGGCAACGAAAAACTGGACATATGGGTGTCGATCCCGTATCCTCACACGTTCCAGACGGACTTCGGAGAAGTGAGGGACGTAGACCTGAATTTCCGCAAAAACGAAGACCGCATCAAGGCGGTCGGATGGTGGCTGGATCGTTTTCTTGCCCGCTGGAACAAAGAAACGAAATTGCATGACAAACTGACGTTCAGAGGTTTCGTCTGGCAGCGGGAAGCGATTGATGAACAGGATGAGACGCTGGTTCAGAAAGTGAACAACCTCATTCACAGGCGCAATTATCTCAGCATGTGGCTGCCCAACTACGGGTCCAAAGGCGTCATAGACTGGCAAAAATACGGATTCGACATGGCGATTTTGAACAGCAACTATTATGGAAATACGTCCTATGATTACACGTGGATCAACAACACATGCGCATTTGCCAAGTATTATCACACCGGCATTCAAATCAATTTCGGCAAGGGGCTTATCTACAACGACACGCATCATCTCGACTACTTCAACCTCGGGTTGCCGGACAAAAACAACTATATGACCTCCTCCATGCTCGTCTACCAATTCCCGAATCAGTCGCTCGAGACGATCTACCGCGAACGGTTCGTCGATTACATCCGTTTGTACACGTTCATCAAAGGACTGTATCAACGCGTGGATTATCCCGGTATCCCGTATTGACCTTGACGGAAATCATCCAAGACCGACATCCTTGAACGGCGAGTCTATAACCAACTCTTTTGGACTGATGAAGATCAACATTCCATGCCGGCGAAACTCTATGATGACATGACTGACCAATCCGGGATCAACTTTCTCGAAATACATCATAAATGCCGTTTATCGTATGATGCTGTGGGCCGCGGGCCCACAGCATCTTTTTTTCAACAAACCTGTTCTTGCCTTGCCTAATTTATCGCCGGGGCAGCCCCATCCGCACCGGTTCTCCCATTTGGCCGCCTTCGCTTCAAACCACGCGTTATACCCGTGCCGTCATACAAAAACCTCCCAACCTTGCATGAAGGCCGGGAGGCGAATAATCGGAAAACGGTTGTCGGATGATCGATGGACAACAGTCAGGAAGACATGTCGACGTCACTTGCCTTGAATGACTCGGCGAACCGTCTCCTCAACAGTGCAAACGGTTTTCGGATGAAGATGAAACCTTAGTCATCCAGCCGGATGATGGTCAATCCGGCACCCGCACCGGTTTGCAACGTTGCGAGTCCCAACAAGCCGAACAGTTCCAAAGTGAGCGTATCTCCGGCATTCAAAGTCAGGATCGCTTGGGCAGAGAACGAGGATACGGACAACACCGGCGAACGAGTCAAGGCATCAACCGGCGTACCGTTGACCAGGACGCGCGCTCCGAGCAAAAGTGCTGCGGTTGTGTTGACAAAGTAGCTGACAAAGTAGCGTCCAGGCACCGTGACGGTGAAGTTTTCGTTGGCGACATCCGCGGTGACATTGTTCAGGTTCTGATCATCAGGCAGCGGAACCGGCGTACCTTCCAGGATAACTGAGATGCCCCCTCCGGAAGTGTTCGCGGCAAAACCGGCCGTTTCCGTAAAGGACAATCCAGTCGGACCTGTCGCGCCGGTCGGTCCAGTTGCACCTGTTGCACCTGTCGGACCCGTTGCGCCTGTCGGTCCCGTCGCACCCGTCGGACCTGTTGCACCTGTCGGACCGGTTGCGCCAGTTGCTCCAGTCGGGCCTGTCGCTCCCGTCGGACCTGTCGCACCCGTCGGACCGGTTGCTCCTGTCGGTCCCGTCGCGCCGGTCGGTCCCGTTGCTCCTGTCGGACCTGTCGCGCCAGTTGCGCCAGTTGCTCCTGTCGGACCTGTCGCGCCGGTCGGTCCCGTTGCGCCCGTCGGACCTGTCGCGCCGGTCGGGCCCGTCGCACCAGTTGCTCCTGTCGGACCTGTTGCTCCTGTCGCACCTGTCGCGCCAGTTGCTCCTGTCGGACCTGTTGCTCCTGTCGGACCCGTTGCACCTGTCGGACCTGTCGCGCCCGTCGGACCTGTCGCACCCGTCGGACCTGTCGCGCCTGTTGCTCCAGTCGGACCTGTCGCACCTGTCGGACCGGTTGCTCCTGTCGGTCCCGTTGCACCCGTCGGTCCCGTCGCACCAGTCGGACCTGTTGCGCCTGTCGGACCTGTCGGGCCGGTCGGACCTGTTGCGCCAGTCGGACCGGTTGCGCCGGTCGGTCCTGTCGCTCCCGTCGGACCTGTTGCGCCAGTCGGACCTGTCGCTCCCGTCGGACCTGTTGCGCCTGTCGGACCTGTCGCGCCTGTCGGTCCCGTTGCTCCTGTCGGACCTGTTGCGCCTGTCGCGCCTGTCGCACCCGTCGGACCTGTCGTGCCCGTCGGACCTGTTGCACCCGTCGGTCCCGTTGCGCCCGTCGGTCCTGTCGCACCCGTCGGACCTGTCGTGCCCGTCGGACCTGTTGCACCCGTCGGTCCCGTTGCGCCCGTCGGGCCTGTTGCACCCGTCGGACCTGTCGCTCCTGTCGGACCTGTTGCGCCTGTCGGACCTGTTGCTCCTGTCGGACCTGTTGCTCCTGTCGGACCTGTTGCTCCTGTCGGTCCCGTTGCACCAGTCGGACCTGTCGCGCCAGTCGGACCTGTCGCGCCGGTCGGACCGGTTGCTCCTGTCGGTCCCGTTGCGCCCGTCGGACCTGTCGCACCCGTCGGACCTGTCGCGCCTGTTGCTCCAGTCGGACCTGTCGCACCTGTCGGACCGGTTGCTCCTGTCGGTCCCGTTGCACCTGTCGGACCTGTTGCGCCCGTCGGACCGGTTGCGCCGGTCGGTCCTGTCGCACCCGTCGGACCTGTTGCGCCCGTCGGACCTGTCGCGCCCGTCGGACCTGTTGCGCCTGTCGCGCCCGTCGGACCTGTCGCGCCAGTTGCGCCAGTTGCTCCAGTCGGACCTGTCGCGCCCGTCGGACCTGTTGCACCCGTCGGTCCCGTCACGCCGCTGCCCGTCGCACCTGTGGGACCGGTCGGACCTGTCGGACCCGTCGGGCCGGTCGGTCCTGTCACGCCTGTGCCGGGAGCTGTCAGCAACGCGATGTCATCCACCAGCACATCCGAGCTGACCGGACGCGGCAGTTTGTTCACGAGCACGAACACAAAGGCCGCATTTGCCGGAGCCGGTCCTGCAGTCGAATAGAACTCCGTCCATCCTTCCGTATCCACATCCGGCAATCTGCCGTCATCAATGACGTCGATCAGCTGGTACTCGATAAAATTGAACGCAGCATCATAATATTCGACGCTCAGGCTGACGGCAGGGCTTGGTGCCGGACCGCGGCGGGCCAGCGATACGAACAACTCGAAGTTTTCACCGGGACTGACCGGCGCGATCTGGTACACATACGAATTGACCGGACCGCCGGGCATCAGCACGCTGAAATACCCCAAGTGGCTGTAATCGCGGGTAATCGTCGCGTTGAACGGCACGAAAGGACTGAACGAGCCCGTTTCGAAGCTGCCATTAATGATGCGATTGTCAATCGGCAACAATATTCACCCCTTTGGCTGTAAAGTGTTCCATGCTGAGCATGAAACCTTCTACACCTTATGAGGCGAAAACAAGACTTGTCCCGGCAAATGAAGATGGTTATCCGCGCATTTTTTTCGAAACAGACCGCTCTATCCATAAAAATATGCAGAAGCCCCTTATGTACCGATCTTGTCCCCCTGCATCTTTCAGGCCTTTCGCCTTCAGTATCCAAAACATTTCCCAACCCGGCGCGAACCGTTTCCCCGCCTTCATGAAACAGCATTAGCCCATCATAAGAAGCATGCGTCTGATTATGCGTTTCATCATGGGCACGCATCTCATAAAGAGCATGCGTCAGCGATCACAGCTTGCTCACCAGCTGCATCGCCGACACATACCCTTCCTCCCCCCCGCTTCAAATGTCCGTTCTATCTTCGTTATCCATACCGCTTTCATTGATTACCCGACGGGCCGCTTTTTCAGCCGCTATGCTTCACATTTATCTCTCCGCACGTTCGTCCCGCGAACGGCGATGCCCGCCATTCAACCCGCATGCGGCGCATCCAGTTCGCGATAAATGCGTTCCAATTGATCCACCACCACTTCTTTCGCGTGGTATTTTTCGGCGTACGCCCTTCCGCGCGCGCCGATCTCTTCGCGCAGCGCCGCGTTGCCGAGCAGTTCCTCCAGCTTCTCCTCGATATTGTCCGGATTGGCGTTCATCACGGGCAGTTCAGGCGGAAACGTGGATACGAGATCGTCGCGAATATACGTGATCACCGGCTTCCCGAGCGCCATCCCCTCCACGCAAAACAACCCATATGAACCGCACAAAATCTGGTCGATGATCAAATCGGCCTCCGCATACAGACGGATCGCGTCCTCATGATTCGTCTTCTCGATGCGCCGGTAGTCAAAATCGTATTTTGCCTGCAGCGCCGCGACCGCCTCTTCGATCGGTTTCGTCCCTTTAAACTCCGGATTGGTCGGTGCATGAATCACGAGCAGCCTCTCTCGTCTCTCTCCGTCCGGCCGCGCCGGGCGGGGCGGAAACTTGGACAGATCGATCGCGATCGGCACGATATGCACCTTCTTATAATAAGGTCTCACATATGCAGCCACTTCCTCGTCCTGCACGATCGCCTCATGCACATATTGCGAAATCACCGAGAGCCGTTCATGAATCACTTCATTGGGCGGCGAATCGCCCGTGTACACATAGGGGTTGTTGATCCTGGCGACATCGTGGAAACGGACGTCGTTGCCCCAATGATGCATGATGATTTTTTTTCCTTTCTCGCGTATGAGGGGCAAGTCCTTGTAATCTTTCAACAACGAACTGGCATAATGAAAATGAAACACGTCAAACTCGTCGATCAGCCGCTCATATTGCGCCGCGATCTCTTCCTCCGTCGTATTGACCAAATGCTCCTCATAACCGAGATACGAATGAAAACTGTTGTACGCCTTGGCCTCATACCCGCGTTTTTTCAATTCCCCGCACAAAATGCCCATCTGTCCCGCGATTTCAACCTGACCGTGAAAAATCTTCACTTCGCACCACCTTCCTCCTGCAGCCACCGATGCGTTTTCTTCAATCCTTCGGGCAATCTGACCGCAGCCTGCCATCCGAGCTTCTTCCGCAAAAGGGAAGCATCCAGGCACCTGCGGTTCACCACATCGATCGGCCGTTTCGTCACATGAACTTTCGGATAATCCGGACGGCCCGCCAGCTGCCCGATCATGTCGGCCAGTTCGTTCACCGAAGTCTCGATGCCGGTGCCGACATTGAACACTTTGCCGGGCGCGTCTTGATGGACGGCCGCCAGCAGAATCGCCTCCAATGCGTCGTCGATAAACGTAAAATCCCTCGTCTGAGTCCCGTCGCCGTATATCGTGAAGGGCATGTTCCGTTGAAGAGCTTCAAAAAATTTCGCCACTACGCCGCAATACGGGTTGGTCGACACCTGACCGGGACCGTACACATTGGACAGTCTGAGCACCGTCACCGGCAGTCCGTACATCCGGTGAAACACCTGGCAATAATGCTCCATCGACAGTTTGCTCGCCGAATAGGGAAGCGACGTATCATAATGCGATTCCGGCGTCGGCAGGATCGGAGAGTCGCCGTACACGGAAGCGGTCGAGGTGTACACGAACCTCTTCAGATTCGCGCCGTGTTCGCGGGCTTTTTTCAACAACAGATATCCGCCGAACAAATTCACATGAAAGTCGTCATCCATATTGCGCGCGGACATCACAATATTCCTGCAAGCCAGGTGGAACACAACGTCGACATCAGGCAAAACCCGATCCAGCAGCGATTCGTCCACGTACGATTGTTCGATCAGGCGGAGATGATCCGCGACGGGCAAAGCCTTCTTCGAACCGGTGGACAGATCGTCGATCACCGTCACACGGTCGGAAATCGGGACGAGCCGTTTGACGAGCTGTGAACCGACAAACCCCGCGCCGCCCGTGACCAGCACATGACCGAATCTCGTCATGACCAACCCCCCACTTCAGCCATCGTCTTCGTCGAAAAATCCGCGATCGGCAGCGTCACCTCACGCTCACGGCGAACCGATTCATACATCCCGAAGATGATACCGAGCGCCTTGCTCCCCTCCAGCGCATCGACGAGCAAGCCGCCGCGGTTCCCTTTGACGGCTGACACAAACGCTTCGTACATGAGCAGATGCTCGTCGCGTTCCGCTTCATCCGCCGTTTGCGGCGCAACGGGTTCAGACTGCTTCCCATCATCTGCGGCAGACGCCATGTCACGTGCGGACCGATGCGCAGCACCATCGGCAGAATGCGGAGAGTCATCTCCCGCCCCAGGCGAACCGGCCCTGCCGTCCACATGCCACCGCCGTATGTCGCGCATTTGGATGCCGCCGATACAGATCGTTCCCTTGTCGCCGAACAGCGCGATTTCGTTATCGAAATTGCCGGGCTGCGCAATCGTATTCGCCTCGACTACGCCGATTGCTCCGTTTTTGAAGCGGATGATGCCCGCCGCAACATCCTCCGTCTGCTTGGGCATATTCGTCCTCGCCATCCGTCCGTACACATGCGTCGCCTCGCCGAGAAACCACTGCAGCAGATCGATCAGGTGAATGCCTTGATTCAGCAGCATGCCCCCGTCCTGCTCCCATGTGCCGCGCCAGCTTGCTTCCGCATAATATTGCGGCGACCGGCTGAGACGAATTTTCACCGTTCCCAGGTGCAACCGGCCGAGCGCGCCTTGATCGACCAGCTGTTTGACGCGGCGCATAAGCGGGCGGTAGCGCAGCTGATGACAGACTTGAACAACCCGGTCTTGAAGCTTCGCCGCCTTGATGATCTCCTCCGCATCGTGAGTGCCGAGCGTCATCGGTTTCTCCAGAACGACGTGTTTTCTTGCACGCAGCGCCCGCAAGGCAAGATCCGCATGCAGCGCCGAATGCGTGCTGATGACGACCGCGTCCACCCGCGCGTCGGAAAGAAGGCGGCCCACATCGCCGTAGTGCCGGATGCCCTCGTCATCCAGGGACGGGTCTTGAGCCAGACTTTTCGCCGGGTTCTTAGACAACGAGCGATACTTCGACTCCGCGGACTCCATCCGTTCCGGCCGAATATCGCACAGGGCGACCAATTCCGCGTCCTCGCAAGCCGCCAACGAAGCGAGGTGCTTATCCGCGATGCGTCCGCAGCCGATCAGACCGAACCTGATCATCCCGCCTTTCCTCCTTCGATGTTCCACAGCGCGTCGATGACGGCATCCTGTTCGTCTTCCCGGAGGAACGGGCTGAGCGGTATGGCGAACAACGTTTCGGACAGCTTCTCCGAAACGGGGCAATCCCCGCGCTTGTACCCGAGATGCCGGTAGGCCTCCTGCAAATGCAGCGGCAGCGGGTAATATACGGCGCATTGAATCCCCGCCTTCTGCAATTCCTGCATGACGCGGTCCCGCTCCGGGGATTCCAGGCAGAACAGATGGTAAATGTGCGAACGGTCCGGAGCGGGAGCCGCAATCTTCAGCAAAGGATGATCCGCCAACCGCTCCTGATACCGAAATGCAAGCCTTGCCCGCTGGGCGTTCCAGGCATCGATGCGCGCCAGACCGATGCGCAAGACGGCGGCATGAATCTCATCGAGACGGCTGTTGTAACCGATGCGTTCGTGGAAATACTTGCGCGTGCTGCCGTGATGCCTTAGTTGCCTGATGCGCTCCGCCAACTGATCGTCATTGGTCGTGATCAGCCCGCCGTCCCCCATCGTTCCGAGATTTTTCGTCGGGAAAAAGGAGAAGCAAGCCGCATGCCCGATGCTTCCCACCCGCCGTCCCTTGTAAACGGCGCCGAACGCTTGGCAGGCGTCCTCGATCACGAGCAGCCCGCGGCGTTCCGCGATCTCCATGATGTCATCCATATCGGCGGGCTGGCCGAACAGATGCACGGGAATGATCGCCTTCGTCCTGGGCGTGATCGCCTTTTCCACCTTTTCCGGGTCGATGTTGTACGTTTCCGGCCGGATATCCGCGAACACCGGAGTCGCTCCCACGCGGGATATGGCCTCCGCGCTTGCAAAAAATGTATACGGTGTTGTGATCACCTCATCTCCCGGCCCGATTCCGTAAGCGTCCAGCGTCAACACCAGCGCGTCCGTGCCGTTGCCGACGCCGATCGCGTGCTTGACGCCGATTTTCTCCGCCGCTTCCGTCTCGAACTGCCGCACGTTCGGCCCGAGAATATACGTGCCGGAATCGATGACATCCGCGATCCATACAAGCACTTCATGTTTCATCGATTCAAATTGTCTTTGCAAATGAACCAGTTCAATCATGCATAACGCTCCTTTATTGTACGCAATCGTTCATGGATGTGCGGCCACACGGCCTGCAGGCGATGCGCGAAGGTATGCTTCCTCAGCACTGCTTCTCTGGCCCGGCGGCCGATCGCCAACCTTTCCTCGCGATGGCGCAAATAGTAATCGACAAGCTCCAACGTTTCCTCGGGTGAAGAAGTCAGCACGATCTCCTCGCCCTCGCGGAACAAACGGGTCAATTCCGCAGTCCGGCTCGCGATCATGAACGCGCCGCTGCCCAGAATCTCAAAGGTCCGCTGCGTCACCTGGTCCTCGGCATTCTGAACGCCCAGCATGATTTTGCTTGAATGATAGACTTCCGCCGTCCGTTCAAACGGAAGATACCCGTGATCCCAATCCGCCGGAACCGACACTCCGAATTCTTGCTCGAGATGTTCTTTCATGCGTTGCCAATTCCGCCCCCACACCTCAGTCCGGATGCCGGCTCTGATAAGCGGGAACAGCAAATGCTCAAGACTCTTATACCGATAAGTGCGCACTTCCAGATGAGTCGTACCGACAAAGGATACATCGTAGATTTCTTGTGTCGAATCGGTCTTGGGAGGAAATAAGCGAGGATTAAGCGCGAAGTTGAAATAAACGGCGTCCCATCCATGCTGCCGGTACATCCCGATGCAATCCGGATGCAGCGTCATCACGAGATCCGGATTCAGACGACGCACGACAGGCAGCGAGATGCGGTCAAAGTGAATTTTGTCTTCCGTTGCCCAGTACAGATGCAAGATGCCGTATTTTCGGCATAGATCCGGCAAACCGCGCGGCATCGCTTCGGCTCCTTCATCCCGGCAGCCGACCGTCAGCAAAATATCCGGCCGGAACATGCCGGCGGCCTGCGCGATTCGGCCGTCATCCCAGGAACGAAGCGTGTGCACGACATGCCCTTCCTGCCGCAGCGCATCCCCCAGACTGAGCGTATAGTTCGATAACTCGGACACGAATAGGATGGTGCAGTTCACAATAAGAACTACCTCCCTTGATAAGAGCTGCCTCCTTTGGCATCCTGCTTTCCGATTCTCTACTGAATATGTACATATCCTCACAAATGAGACGGCTTATGCAGGATAACCAGCGGAGATCATTCGCCCATTTCTGAACCCGCTCCCGTGCAGCTCACGTTCTTCGCGTCCGGGCATTCGTTCTCGACGATACCGGTATGTATTCACACCACGTTCCGCAACATTTTATTCGCTCTTCCTGTTTATAATTGGATAATAATATATCTACTGGGAATGAGTGAATGGATAGTTATAGAATTTTTCCGAGAGTTGTGTTTTAATTTTATGAAAGTTATTTTCTCTGAGGTGTGTCTATAAATGACTTTTACGGGGGCGAAAATTTTTCAATCGTTGAAACCCATCAAATATGTTTTTCAGCAGTCAAAGAAACATCCGAATTTTTTAATCGTCGTATTCTCTGCATTCAGCCCCAAAGGGTCTCCTCCTGTGTATAATTACATCAGAACGTTAGAGGCTCTTGACGTGAACAAGTTGTTTATTCTCGATGACCACGGAGAAAGGGGATGTTACTATTTAGGGGAAAACAGGGTTTTTGAAGTGGAGTCGTCAGTTGTATCTTTAATTACATTTATAGCTAATCAACTTAACATCACCAACGAAAACATTAATTGTTGCGGATCGAGTAAAGGCGGATACGCATCACTTTACTATGCGATTAAATATGGGTTTGGCGTTGTAATAGCAGGAGCGCCACAAACAAAATTAGGACCTATCTCTACGGAGCAAAAGAGTATCCAACTCTAAAGTATATTGCCGGAGATATTACGGAAAATAGTATTCAGTACTTGGATTCATTATTGTACGATGTGGTCTCCCACGCGAAACAAATCCCCAATATTTATATCCATGTTGGTATTGGAGACCATCACTATAAAAATCATGTGGTTCCTTTTGCGGATTTTGTAAAAGATAAAGGGTTCGATGTCCTGCTCGACTTGGGAGAATACAGCGACCATGGCGAAGTTCGTTATTACCAAACGTTTTTGGTAGACAAGCTTATTGAACGAATACCGGGTTTACGTGTTTCATTTTTCATGTTGATACAGCACAAATTGCGTCAATACTTACATTGACAACTAAATATAAACCTTGCCAATATGCATGGTATGTATAAAAACAATGAAATCATGCTGCAAAAGGAGCACCCTGGCATCCTCCAGTCACCTGAACGACAGGGATCATGCACAAAAGGAAAACTTTAAGGGGAATAAAAAAATACGAAAGGACAGCGAAACGATCGCTGCCCTTCTCTTTCCTGAATAAACAAATACAGATACATTCGGTTACCGCAACATTTTGCCCATCGTTCGCGCGGCTTCCATCACTTTCGGCGCAATCTCTTTCATCTGCTGAATGGTAAGCCGGTTGGACGGTCCTGAAACGGACAGTGCGGCCGCAAGCTTGCCCGAACGGCTGATGATCGGAGCAGCCACGGCGGCTGCGCCGGGTTCGCGTTCTTCGACGCTCGTCGCGTATCCAACCCGCCGAATCTCCTCAATCTGCGCAAGATACAATTGGCGATCGACGGACGAAGGCCACTTCGGGTCATTCAACACGCTTTCCCTCACATCGTCATCGGCAAACGCCAGCAACACCTTGCTGGATGCTCCGACGTATAAGGGGAGTCTCGCTCCCACCTCCGCCACTCTGCGGATCGCTTGCTTGCTTTGAACGGCCTGGATGCGGACCCGCTCCATCCCGTCGCGGATATAAAGCGTGACCGTCTCGCCGATCGCATCGCGCAACTTCTCCATCTCCGGCAAAAACAGGAGAGCCGGATTATCCGCCTGGTCGAAGCTCGCCGCCAGTTCCCATATGCGGAAACCAAGCCTGTATTTTTCCGTTTCCGGATCACGCACGACGAAGCCTTTGCTCTCCAAAGAAGCAAGGAGACGGTGAACGGTGCTCTTATGCAAACCGACGCTCGACGAGATCTCGGTCAGTCCGAGCTCCCGCTTCTCCGTGAAGCACAGCAATACATCCATCGCCCGCTCCACAGCGCGCACGGTCAGTTTCTGTTCTTCCACCGTTTCACCCTCCCTCCGTTAACGTTTCATTTCCCATGTACCTTTTTCGGTCATTTTTTTAACAGAGACATGAATTCGGCGCGCGCAGCCGAATCCGTGCGGAACACGCCGCGCACAGCCGAGGTGACGGTCATGCTGCCCGTCTTGCGGACTCCTCTGGCGCACATGCACATATGCTCGGCTTCCACGACGACGATCACGCCGTGCGGATTCAACACTTCCGTTAAAATGTCGGCGATCTCCGTCGTAATCCGCTCCTGCACCTGCAATTTGCGCGTGATCGCTTCAACCAGCCTTGCAAACTTGCTCAAGCCGGCAATTTTGCCGCTCGGCAAATATCCGATATGCACCTTGCCGAAAAACGGCGCCATATGGTGTTCGCACTGACTGTAGAAGGTGATATCCTTGACGATCACCATTTCCTCATGCTGTTCATCGAACGTAACGCCCAGCACCTCGCGGGGGTCAAGGCTGTAACCGGCGAAAATTTCTTCATACATGCGGGTTACGCGCGCGGGAGTTTCCAACAGTCCTTCCCGCTCCACGTCTTCGCCGATCAGCCGTAATATTTCTCTTATATGCGCCTCGATCTGCGCTCTGTTCTGGTCGACCAATTTGTTGCGGTATACCATTAATGAATCAGACATGAACGGTCTCTCCTCCTTGACGGCATTCCGTAGCATGATGTCTATCGAACCGAGGTTCTACGGATAATCCATGTTCCGTCACATATGCCCACAGTACCGCCGCCGCTCTTATTCATCACTTGAACTTCTGGTTTTTCAACATCTGCTGGACTTTGGCCAACTGCTGTTTATTCACATTATATCCCATGCGTTTCGCCATTTCTTGAATCATCTTCGGATCGCTCTGCATGCGTTCCAACTGCTTGCGAAGATAAATCACACCGCCGAAAAATCCGACGACGATACCGGCCAAACCCGTAATGATGGGAAGAATGACATTCCACATAATGTTAATTCCACCTTCTAAGTTATTCATTGTTGAATGCTTTATAGCAAACCGCGTATATGTGTGCTGTGATCCGCTTACACGAACTGCGCATCAGCTCATCAGCGTTCTCCGTCCTTCAAACCAATGAGATTTCGCCCTATATCGGATCAGCTGCTTGAATTGAAATCCTGCCGGCATGCAAGCAATCGGTTCGCGGCTTCGCCACCGCATACCTTGCGCGCTGTCGATCCGCGTGTTTCAACTCCAGACATTCCATGCGTGCATACGGAACCATTGCCGAGCCGACGTCCGCATCAGGTCAGGACTTTCTCGACGAAGATGGTCGGATGTCTCGCCAGATCGATCTCTCTCACTTCCATATGTTCCGTATCCTTATCCACGTCCACGATGCGCACGATCGGGCGGCTGGGCAACCCGCGGTGCTGGCCGACGACGACGCCCGTCTCCTTCGTCGTCAGTTGCACCGCGATGCCGGTCGGATACACGGAGACGATCTTTAAGAACTGAATGACATATTCCCGATCCAGCACATTGCCCGCCATCGCCATGAGCCGCTCGCACGCTTCGTGCGGCATAACCGGTTCGCGCCCGGCGTGATTGGCGACCAGGTTGTCGAACGTGTTGGCGACGGCGACGATTTTCGCATACGGATGAATCAGATCGCCGCTCAATCCTCTCGGGATTCCGGTGCCGTCCGCATGCTCATGATGCTGCAGGGCAATGTGCGCGGACATGAGCGAGAATTCCGGCTTGTTTTTGATGATTTCAAATCCGCGCCATGTGTGATGGCGTTTGCTCTTCGGGTCTTCTTCCCCTTCAAGCCCGACCTTGCCCACGTCGTGCAGCAATGCGCCTACCGCCAACTCTTTCAGCTGCAGCGAGTTAAATCCGCAGTTCATGCCGATCAGCACGGACATCATGCACACATTTATCGCATGTATGAAATGATTATTATCATCCGTTCGGATATCTGTCAACTGAACGAGCACGTCTTTGTTCAGGAAGATTTCTTCCAGCAATTTGTCGATCGTCACGCTCAAATTTCTCGAATGAAAATCTTTCCCGGACCTGATTGCCGCGAACGTTTCGGTCATTTTGTTGACGATGGACCGTTTTGTCTCTTCGGACACGACCTGCTCGATTTCCACGTCTTCATACAGGTTGTCCTTGATATAGAGCATCGTCACTCCGACCCGTTTCAACGTATTGATCATATAAACCGTCAGTTGGACATTTTCTGCTAGCAGGACAGTGCCGTTGCTGGAAAAGATGTTCTGCCCCAAAATTTGTCCCGGCTCCACAGAATTCACATGGACGTATCTCATAGATGCCAGTCCCCCTATCGGCGATTATCTATTTTCTATATCGGCATCGGCGAGCAATCGATCAAGCTCTCCGAGCACCTCGGCGTCCCGCTCTCGATCCTTTGCTTGACGAAGCATCTTCGCCGCATCGTCTTTGTTGATCTGCATCAATGCCCAAGCTGCGGTCGCGCGGATAACCGGCCGCGGATCGTTCATGAGCAAATCGGCCAACAAAGGGAAAGCTGACTCGTCACGAAAATTGCCCAGCGCGATGATCGCGTTGCGCTGGATCGGTTTCTTGCCTCGCCATGAGGAGGCGTTTTCGCCGTATTTCTCCTGATACTCCCTATTCGACATGGTGAGAAGCGGCTTGAGCAACGGCTTGACCAGTTCCGGATCAGGCTGCAGTTCGGGATGGTGCGTAAAGTTCAGCTTGCGGTTTTTCGGACATACGACCTGACAAGTGTCGCATCCGTACAATCGGTTGCCGATCTTTTTCTTCAACTCGTCGGATACGAAACCTTTCGTTTGCGTTACATACGAGATGCACCGTTTCGCATTCAGCTGCCCCGGTCCGACAAGCGCTCCCGTCGGGCATGCTTCGATGCAGGCGTTGCAGTCGCCGCACCCTTCCGTCACAGGTTCATCCGGAGGAAACGGGATGTTCGTGATCATCTCGCCCAGATATACCCACGAGCCGAATTCCGGCGTAATAATCGAGCAGTTTTTTCCCGACCAGCCGATCCCCGCTCGCTCCGCGACGGCGCGGTCGACGAGCGCTCCCGTATCGACCATGCTCATCACCCGCACGTCCGGAACCCGTTCCCTCAGCCAGTCCTCAACTTTCTGCAGGCGGTCGCGCAGCACGATATGATAATCCTTCCCCCATGCCGAACGGGAAAGGATGCCCCGGTAAGCGCCAGGCTCCGATTTTGGGGGATTCGGCATCTTCGACGGATAGGCAACCGCGATCGAAATGATCGACCTCGGCTCCTCCATATTCAGCTCCGGATAGACGCGCTTATCGATGTCCGGCTCCTCAAAGCCGGATTCATATTGAAGACGCCGCTGTTCGAGCAGCCTTTCTTTCATCGTAAGGAAAGGATCCGCCGTCGTGAATCCGATCTTGTCAATGCCGAGCAGCGGAGCCGCCTGCTTCAGTTCCTCTTTCAGCCGCTCCCATGCCTTGTCCGGCGCAAACGCCATCGTGATCCCTCCCTTGCCGCACGTTACCGTACGTTCCCGCACGTACCCCCTCTTCAGGCATCCGTCCGCCGAGCAAGCCGCTTGATCGCCATCCGGGCCAATTCGTCGCACCGATTGTTCCATTCGTTGTCGCTGTGTCCTTTCACCTTCACATAGGTGACTTCGTGAACTTTCATGCTGTCCAGCAGACGCTTCCACAAATCCTGGTTCTCCACCGGTTGCCCCTTGCTGTTTTTCCAGCCGTTGCGCTGCCAGCTTTCGTACCACCTGTTCTGAAAACAGTTCGTCAAATACGCGGAATCGCTGTAACAGGTCACTTTGCAAGGATATTTCAGTTGCGCCAGCGCCTCGATCACCGCGGTCAGTTCCATGCGGTTATTCGTCGTGTTCGGCTCGGCTCCCGAAATTTCCTTCATGTGACCTCCGTACATCAGGATGGCGCCCCAGCCTCCCGGTCCCGGATTGCCGGAGCATGCGCCGTCCGTATAGATCGTCACTTCTTTCAACGCCCGTTCGCTCCTTACACCGCTGGTTGTAGTATGCCCGCACGGCGATACGATTTCTGCGAAGGCACCGCCTTATATGTTCCCGATCTTCCATATCGGCCACAAAATATAATCCGCCTTGCCTTTGATCATGTCCTTCGTTATCCAGCCGATCGCCGGATTGCGGCTGTCGTTGCTCTCACCGCGATGGCGATTGTCGCCCATCACGAAATAAGCGCCCTCCGGCACGACCGCGGGTCCCCAGTCGCCGTCCTCGACCTTGCTGTCCGTATACGGTTCATCGACAGGCTCTCCGTTGCGGTACAGGACTCCGTCAACGATTTCGATTCTGTCGCCGGGCATCCCGACGATTCGCTTCACCAGATACTTTTCTCTGCCGCCCATCGGGTTTTCCAATATGATGATGTCTCCCGCCTTCGGTTCAAAGAAGATATAAACCAGCTTATTAATAAACAACCATTCCCCATCCGCCAAGGTGGGATCCATCGAATGTCCTTCCACTCTGGATAAATGAAACACAAACTGGTTCAGCAAAAATACGATCACAATCGCCGCGACCAGCGCCTTCAGCCAGTCCGTCAATTCCCGGACCAACGGCGATTCTCCGAGCTTCATCCGATCATCCGATACTGGATTTCCACTTTTCATAATAATCCCACGCCGCCTTCGCCTCAAATGGAGATTTTGATTTGCGGACCCGCTCCAGAAGATTCGCGAGTCCTGTCTTCACCTTTTCCTCAACAAGCGATGAATAATGGTAGGTTTTGCGGTGCTGCTCGTATTCGTCCTGATCGACGATCAAAATATCGCCGTCCACCGTGCGAATGACGTCCAGATCATAATCGATATAAGTGATGCAGGCATTCGTGTTGTTATGGTACGGAGGAGAGGCGATATTGCAGTAAAACCGAACGCCGTCCTTCTCCAAAAGCGCCACAATGTTAAACCATTCTCCGGGAAGGAAATAGGAGACTCCGGGCACCTTGCTCGTCCATTGACTGCCGTCCGCTTCCGTGATCAAAGTCTGTTCGTTGATCAGCACGAGCATGTTTTCCGCAGCATGTTGGGGCAACAACAGTTCTTCAGGCACCAGCCAATTTTCGTCCCAAATGCGATGGACATGACCGTCATGCTTGAAACTTTTGATCATGTACCGACTGTATAACGGATTCATCGTTTCGCAACCCTTTCGCAAAGTGCCGGTCTTTTTCCTAAAAAACACACGCACTTTATTAATAGGTAATCATAATTAATTCGGAAAAGCAACACGATCTTTGCATCCAACAGCCCCATCAACGCCCGGCCGGCGCCTTCGTTCACGCCTCATGCCCGTCCGGGCGAAGCGGGAACGCGGGCGATCAGGTGAACCGCAACGATCTGTTTCAAAACAAAAATGCCCCCGCGGAAGGGGGCAATTCGCAAAATCCATCACCCGTTCACTATGCGCAACGGCAAAATCCCGGAGATGAAATCTTTAGCCTGAAAACCCAATTTTTCATAAAATGAACGCAGATGCATATTATGCCGATCAAGCGCGATCATCACCTTGTTCACATTGCGGTTCCTGAACCGGGTGTCCAGCGAACGGATCAACGCCTGCCCGATGCCCTGCCTGCGGTAATCACGATGCACAGCCAGGCGGTAATAGTAAGCTTTGTTGTCATCCACCGTGCCGATGATAACACCGACGATCTGGTGATCTTTCTCAGCCACAAGGATCAGACCGCTGTCAAGCGACAACTGGTTCGCCAGCGCATCGATCGTCTCTTCGTAACATTCCTCGGATAACAGTTCTGACAGCAAACGATCAACAGACGCGTGATCGGCAAGTCGAAACGGACGAATGATCATACCAGCAAGCATCTCCTTCGTATCGATCTCTGGGGCTGCAATCATTGCGGAATATGAACGTTTTGCTCCATGACCTCGCTGAGCCATATAACCTCGGCCCCGGAAGCGGTTCCCGCAGGGCCAGCTTCATCGTCAACCTCATCTTATGATGAACATATGCTCAAAATTTAATAAAGTAAATCCTTCATCCCGCATAATCAGGACAATAGTACCATGAAGCAACGATCAAATTGATGTCTTTTATATTATACGACATAACACGACATTCTCCTTCCCGGGAACAGAAAAATGTTAAAAAAACATTAAAATTCGATTGTAAGCGCTTTAATTAAAGCGTTTTCAATCGATAAATGACCGATATCTCCCGCATTCTTCATTTTCCTCTGAATTTCATTTGATGAGTGTTGTTTGTTGTCGCAATTTGTCATAAACTTTTGGATATGTATGGGTTTTTCGAACTACGATGGAATATGCTGCGCAGAAATGGAGATACTATATCCGGTCGTTGCGGATGACGGTTAACCGGGCCGCTCCGCGATCCGGGAAGGCATTGCTTTCTTTCAAGACAGGCAGGGCTTACTTTTGATACATAAGCATTGATTTATTATCATAAGTAGGCGATAATATGAAAGGATAATCTTACATATTGAGGAGGTTAGTACGCATGGCACATCAACTGCCACCATTGCCGTACCCGAATAACGCGCTTGAACCTTATATCGATGAAATGACGATGATGATTCACCATGACCGTCACCATAATACGTATGTGACGAACTTGAATAAGGCTCTGGAAGGCCATCCGGAACTGGAAAGCAAATCGGTTGAAGAACTGATCAGCAATCTGGACGCCGTTCCGGAATCGATCCGCACGGCTGTCCGCAACAACGGCGGCGGACACGCTAACCACACCCTGTTCTGGACGGTAATCGGCCCGAACGCGGGCGGCGAACCGACCGGAAGCCTCGCGGAAGCGATCAACGCCGAATTCGGCAGCTTCGAGAAGTTCAAAGAAACTTTCTCCGCTGCGGCGGCAGGACGTTTCGGCAGCGGTTGGGCATGGCTCAGCCTCGATAACGGCAAGCTCGTCGTTCACAGCACGCCGAATCAGGACAGCCCGCTCATGGAAGGCAAGATTCCGCTTCTCGGCCTGGACGTATGGGAGCACGCTTACTATCTGAAGTATCAGAACAAGCGCCCGGATTACATCGCCGCTTTCTGGAACATCGTGAACTGGCCGGAAGTTCAGAAGCGGTATGAAGAAGCGAAAGCGAAATAATCGCGAAAACGAAGTGAATCGAGGCGAATCTGAAGCCACACTTCAGTGAAGCCTGCAAGCACCGCAATAGATCACTTATCCGAAACAAACAGGCTGTAACCGAGACTCATGACGTTCGCTCATCAGTCGAAGGTTACAGCCTTTCCGTTTTTAAGCAATGCGTTTCATCGCGGCGCCGTCCCGCTTCTGATCGCGGCGATGACCGATGCGGCGAACGGATGGCCGATGCCCTCATAAGCCCGCACCGTCTCCTCCACATCGTAACGAACCCGCCTTAACGTCACGCTGTAATGATCGCCGTCGGTTTCCACCACAGCGTATGAACTGCGCGCATCACCATCGAACGGCAAACCGACGCTTCCGGTGTTGAACACGCAACGTCCCTGAATATGCCGTACGAACGGCTGATGAATATGCGCATAGGCGACGATCCGCGCATCCGTGCCCTCGAACATGCGCTCGAACTGTTCATTGGCGGCGTCGGGCAGTATGTTGTCGAGGATGTTTTGCGGATTCGCATGCACGCACCGCATCGCAAGTCCGTCGGACAGCCGTTCCTCATGCATGAACGGCAGCTCGCGCAAATATTGCAGTTGATCTTCGCTCAGGCGGCTTCTCGTCCAAGCCATCTCCTCCAAAATCGCGGCTTCATGCGCGGGAGACTTGGCAAACCCCGGCTGAATCTGCCCGTTGCCGACGAGTTCGTCGATATTGCCCCGAATCACCGTCGTGCCGAGCGCGCGCACCGCTTCGACGCATTCTGCGGGCTGCGGTCCTTTGAACACGAGATCGCCGAGCACGATGATCTTGTCCGGCTTGACGCGCTCGATATCCCGCAGAACCGCGGCAAGCGCCGGATAATTGCCGTGAATGTCGGCCAACAAAGCAAAACGCATACGAAAACCACTCCTTTGTCATTTGCATGAAAGTTAAGAGAATGAATCGGATGAAAAATATCGGCTTAAAATGCGCACGAAAACATTCGGCAGTGCAACGTCGCGCCAGGTATCCCTGGATACCCATATGACGTGTTCCGAATCGTCCGCAGGACCGGTCTCCCTGGCGATCACCGGCTCATTCGCCGGTTCGTTCTCCGTCTTCTCCCCGGCTTCATAGACGGCGGCTTCTTCCCCGGCGATCTCGGTCCTCTCGTTTCCGGCCAACGCCGACAACGGACGGCCGAGCACCTTGTCGATCTCATGTTCCGCGCAACGGTACACTTTCATCCTCCAGCGAATATGGCTGAAAACATGCTCGGCTTCCATGAAACAGCGGTCGTCAAGCTCCATCAACCGTTGCATATGAAAATCCATCCGTTCGTTCGGCAGTTCCCACATCCGGGCCAGAAGCCCTTCATCGGGACGCCTGACGAGCATGATCTGACCTTCCCTCTCGCCGGATCCCTCGATGATGTAGGCGGCCCGCTCCTCGTCGCGCGGCTTTTTCGCTTTCGACTTGACCGGAAGCTGCTCCACTTCCCCGGCAAGAAGCGCGGAACAACGCTCCTGCGCCGGGCAGACCGAGCACTCGGGAGAGCGCGGCGTGCAGATGAGCGCTCCCAGCTCCATGAGCGCCTGATTAAAATCCCCGGCGGCATCCCGCGGAATGATGCTTTCGACAAGCTGTTCCACCTTGACGCGGGCGGACGGCTTGGCGATATCGTCGTACAGCAGAAAATATCTCGAGATGACGCGCAGCACGTTGCCGTCCACGGCCGGAACCGGTTTTCCGTAGGCGATGCTCAGCACCGCCCCCGCCGTGTAAGGCCCGATCCCTTTCAGCTTGCGGATCTCCTCCAGCGTGTCCGGTATAACCCCGCCATATTCCCGCAGTACCGTGCGCGCGGCCAGCTGCATATTGCGCACGCGCGAATAGTAGCCGAGTCCTTCCCACACCTTGAGCAGATCGGCCTCATTCGCTTCCGCCAGCGCGGCCACGGTCGGATAACGGGCGATGAATCGTTCGTAATACGGGATGACGGTGTCCACTCTCGTCTGCTGCAGCATCACTTCGGACACCCAGATATGATACGGGTCTTTCGTCCTTCTCCACGGCAGATCGCGATGGCCCGCCTGATACCAGGCTACGAGCCGTTCGGCAAAATACCGTCCCCGTACTTCAAAGCTGTCTGTCTGTTCGTTTGAACGTATGTGAGCAAGTCGTTTCGTTCGGCCCATCTTGTTCCACATCTCTCCCATTTTGACGGACGCCTGGCGGTTTGTTTTTGGTGAACCTTTTGTTCCGGCGTTTCTCTTTCATCTTTGGTCCTTCTTATTAGATTAATACCTTGGATCGGAAGACGATTCTCTATTTATTGTAACGGATCGCGGGCCGAATGTAACCGACCCTGTTGCTGCGGAGTGCATCGAATATATGAAATCATGATACGAGCTTCAGACCGATGACGGACAAGAGAATGATCGCGATGAACACCAATCGCCGCGGATCGGCGGGTTCCTTGTACAGCACAATGCCGAGTATCGCGCCGCCGGATGCGCCGATGCCGGTCCACACCGCGTATGTGACCCCCATCGGCAATGACTCCATGGCGAGAGCGAGAAACAGAAAACTGAGACCGAAGCCCGCCGCAAGTCCCGCATAGGACAGAAAGCCTTTTTTCTTATGGAGCCGATTGATCATCACAACTCCGGTCATTTCGCAGATGCCGGCCAGAATAAGCCATACCCAGGCCATCAGCTTTCCCCCTTCCGCTGCCCCTCATCGGGTGTAACGATTTTCAGGCCAATGACGCCGACAAGCAGCGTGCCGATCAGCAGCAGTTTCCAAACATTCACCGGTTCATCGAACAACACGATCTCCGACACCACCGTGCCCGCCGTGCCGAGCCCTACGAATACGGCATACATCGTGCCGACCGGCAGATGTTTGCCCGCCGCTATGATTCCGTAGAAACTGATGATGATCGCGATGACCGTTATGAACCACGTCAGCACATCGTGCGCATGTTTCAGGCCAATCACCCATATGACCTCAAACACGGCCGCCGCAACGATCTTCATCCATTCTTTCGTCATGCTCTCTCCCCCATCACAACAGAACAAGCCCGGGAGCATCTCCATACAGAAGAAGATCCTCCCGGGCTTTTATCCCTCCGTGTCGCGACAGCTTCTTAACAGCGTTAACAACTGCCGCGCGTTCTCTCTCGGACCATGACCTGCGTCACGCAGCGGAACCCTAGAGAACTGTTACGGGATGTATTATACTTGATCCGAAACAGCCGGGCAAGCAAAACGCCTGCGTCCTCCTGAGCATTCCGGCCTTGAGCAAACCGTCAGCCCCTGATCCACATCACGAAAACGCCGAGAATCCCGGCCCATATCGCCCCGCCGATCAGCACGCCGTAGAAAATGCCCCGCGCCGTATGAAGCGGATCTTCATCGCGGTATGAATCCCTTTCATCCGCGGCTCGCCGATCACCGCTCATGATGCGCCAACCTCCTCAAACCGATCTTATGAACCAGTATAGGAAAGCTGATCCTTTCGCATACATGGGCAACCGTCCATTTTCATTCGCCGGTTTTCGGACGGAGCGTCCGGCAAGGCGGTCGGTCAACAGTTGTTAACAACTTTTAGACAATTTTGTGAAACCGATCCGCGGTACATTGGAAAATCATGATGAACGGTTCTATGATAATGCATAGGAAGCCTGACGCTGGTTCAACATAGAGCATATACGGGAATTTACAACCGTTTATCGCGGAACCAGCCGTGCAGAGCAAATCAAGCGAGAAGGGAATGAGCATCCAATGTCCAAGAAGCACTACCTGATGACGATCATTGCGGCCGGAACACTGCTTCTCATGACGGCGTGCGGCGGCGGTAACAGCGGAGGCAATACTGCAAACGGAGGAAGCAACACAGGAAACAAAGTGGTAGTGACCGACATCCCCGAAGCGTATAACAAAACATGCGTGGGCTGCCATGCGGCCGACCTGTCCGGAAACGTGGGAGCGAAGAGCAATTTGCAGAAAGTCGGAAGCAGGCTGAATCGCGATCAGATCGAAGACATTATCCGCAACGGCAAACAAGGCACCAACATGCCGGCAATGGGAAATCGGCTCTCGGATGAGGAAATTACGGAACTTGCCGACTGGCTCGCCACATTGAAGTAACCTGTTATCGCAACACATATATGCGTAATGCATGTAACAGCCATATATAATCGGATGTTATCGGAAAACTGACCGCCTAAAGTACATCGGCTCACTTCACAATCCCCTCCTTCTCATAAATGCCGATGGCTTCAGACGGTTTTTTTATTCATCCGTATCCGCTTCTAATCGCATCGGCCCGACCGAGCGTTTCCGTCTTCTTCCGCCGAACCGCACCTTCGGAACAAGTCCGGGGTGCATGCGGCTGAGACTGCATCCCTCCCTCCAGTGACGCATTTCATTTATCCGCTGAATCTTCCGCACTCGTACCTCGTACCGGCCGTTGTACCTGGTGCAAACCGGTGAGATCGTGTTGTGATGGGATGATTAGAAATGTAAGCGATTGCAATTAAATTCCTTTTCAACACCATATTGACACCAAAAAATTTCAGGAATATGATCATCATTGTGTACCATCGAAGAAAATGAACCGAATTTTGTCATGTCACCGAATTCGACCGTCCAACCAAAATCCATCATATCACCGAATTATGCTGCAGAGTCCGAGCATATTGAAGAGTTCGATCCTATCACCGAATGCAGCTGAGCGTTCGATCTTGTCACCGAATTTGATCATTTAGCCGAGTTCGATCGGTTCATTCGTATTCGATCCGGTCATGAATTTGCGAAAAACAGGCGAGGGAAAAACAACATGGGGTTATTGCGGGACGGCAGATTTCAAGGTTATAATTTCCAAAGTTTTCAGAAAGACCTTATATCCGGATTTATTGTCGGTATCGTCGCCATTCCTCTCGGAATGGCGTTTGCAATTGCTTCGGGCGTGAAGCCCGAGTATGGTCTGTATTCGACGATCATCGCCGGCATACTCATCTCGCTGCTTGGCGGTTCCCGCTATCAGATCGGCGGTCCGACCGGCGCCTTCATTCCGATCCTGTTCGGCATCGTCATGCAGTACGGTTACGAAAATTTGCTGCTGGCGGGCATGATGGCCGGCGTCATGCTCATCCTGATGGGCGCTTTTCGCTTGGGCGGGGTGATCAAATATATCCCCCGGCCTGTTACGATCGGATTTACGACGGGGATCGCCGTCATTATCTTCACGGGTCAGATCGGCAATCTTCTCGGACTCGAAGACGTTGAAAGACACGAAGCGTTTATCGCCAATATGGCCGAGATCGCCGTTCATCTTCCGACGCTTAATCCGTACAGCCTGCTGACCGCCGGAATCTGTTTCGTCTCCATTCTGATCACGCAGAAACTGCTGCCGAAATTTCCGGCATCGCTGTTCGGGCTGCTCATCGCCAGCGGCGCCGCCTATTTGTTCTTCCCGGACAAGGTTGCCACCATCGGCTCCACATACGGCGGAATTCCGACTTCGCTGCCCGCCGTGCAAATGCCGCAAATCACATGGGACCGCATCGAAATGCTGCTCGTTCCGGCGTTCGCGATCGCCATGCTCGGCGGCATCGAATCTTTGCTGTCGGCCGTCGTCGCCGACGGCATGACGGGCGGACGTCACGACAGCAACAAGGAACTGATCGGCCAGGGCATCGCCAATGTCGTCACACCTCTGTTCGGCGGCATTCCGGCGACCGGCGCGATTGCGCGAACCGCGACGAACATCCGCAGCGGCGCCGTTTCGCCGTTATCCGGCGTCATCCACGGCGTCGTCGTGCTGCTCGTGCTTCTCATCTTCGCGCCGCTCGCTTCGAATATACCGCTCTCCGCGATGGCGCCGATCCTGATGATCGTCGCCTGGAACATGAGCGAACGCAAAGAATTCGCGCATATTATCCGGACGAAGACCGCCGATTCCCTCGTGATGGTGGTCACGTTCCTGCTGACCGTGTTCACCAGTCTGACGACCGCGGTTCCGGCAGGCATCGTGCTGTCCGTCATTATCTTCGTCAAACGGATGAGCGAGATGATGACGATCGCCAAAGTGCTGCCGGACCACAATGACCGGAACCACAAAGTTTCGCCGATCAGCGAAGGCGAACATCGCAATTGCCCGCAGATCAGCATTTACACGATCGAGGGCCCGCTGTTCTTCGGCGTCGCCAACATGTTCGAAAAATCGATCATGAAGGGCATTCAGCTGAAACCGAAAGTGCTCATATTGCGCATGGGAAACGTGCCGTACATGGATACGACGGGGGAAGCGAACCTCGCCAGCCTCGTCCGCCATTTTCAAAAAAACGGCGGCACCGTCGTCTTGTCGGAAATCAAGGATCAACCTCTCCGTCTTCTGCGCAAGACCGGATTGCTGAAGACGATCGGTGAGGAACATGTCTTCCGCACGACGGGCGAAGCGATCAACTACTCGCTGACGAAGCTTGATCCGGCCCGATGCGCGGGATGCAGGCATCTTGCCTTTCAGGAATGCGGCACGCTGTCCGCCGCACCCGCGGAACCCGTCGCTTCTTCAACCGCCATTCCTCATCTGTAAACACGAATTGATTAGCGAACAACAACGGGGCGTTCTGTGCCGGAGGACGGCTTACCGGCTGATGTCGGTTCCGCCGGTTGCCTGTCCGCTCAAGCACAAACGCCCCGTTTCTTGATCTTTTCATCTTCTCCTTCCGCACATGACCGCCATGTTTCACCGTAGCGAATCATGCGCCGCACCGGTCTCGCGCCGTCATAACCGCTCAATGACGACGCAGGCGGCCGCCGTCCGGTCCGTATGCGTAATCGTCAGATGCACCTTCACTTCGCAGTCCAGACCGGCACGCGCGAGCGCTTCATCGGAAATGCGGCAGGTCGGCCTGCCTTTGTCATCCTGCAGGATCTCGATATCTTGAAAACCGACCACCGCTCCGATTCCGGTCCCGAGCGCCTTCGCGGCCGATTCCTTGGCGGCGAACCTGCCCGCCGCATATTCGGCCAGACGATGCTGACGCTTCCCGGCCGCGGCGCGTTCGGCGGGCGTCAGCACCCGCTTCAAAAAACGCTCTCCCGCTGGCCTGTCCAGCAGTTCCCTTATGCGGTCGATCTCCGTTATATCCATGCCGATTCCGACAATCATCGCCAGGTCTCCTCCGCGCGCATGCTGATGCGTTTACCTCTTTCCTCCGCATCAGTTGCCGTCAGATGCCGGGAATCGGGGAACGCTTATGTTCCGTGCGCCTGTATTGCTGCTCGATCTTCTCCTGAATCTGCGGATCGATCGCCTTGCCTTCCAGGTAATCGCTGTTCGCTTCATAGCTGATGCCCAGTTCTTCCTCATCCGTCTGGCCTTCCCACAGGCCGGCCGTGGGCGCCTTCTGGATCACTTCTTTCGGGATGCCGAGATACTCGGCAAGCTGGCGCACCTGCCTCTTGTTCAGCGAAGACAGCGGGGTAATATCGACCGCGCCGTCGCCCCACTTCGTGAAGAATCCGGTCAGCGCCTCCGAAGCGTGATCCGTGCCGACGACGAGCAGATTCAGTTCAAACGCCAAAGCGTACTGAATCACCATGCGCGTGCGCGCCTTCACATTCCCTTTGCCCCCGCGGCTGAGATGGCCGGGTTTGCCGAGCGCCCTCAAGGCGAACTCCGACTCCAGCGCGATCTCATCGACCGCATCCTGGATATTCGTCTCCACCGTATGCTTCAACTGCAGCGCTTCCGCCACCTTGTAGCTGTGGTCAATATCAGGCTGTTCGCCATACGGCTGAAATACCCCAAGCGTGATGTATTCCTTGCCGGTCTCCGCGGTCAGTTCATCCGTCGCTCTCTTGCACAGCGCAGCCGCCACCGCGCTGTCGACGCCGCCGCTGATCGCGATCAATAACCCGCTCATATTGGCATCCAGCACATGTTTCTTCAGAAAATCGACTCTCCGCCGCACTTCTTCCTCCACCTGAATGACCGGTTTCACTCCGAAGCGCGCGATGATCTCCTGCTGCAAACTCATGTTCTTCTCCACCTTCCTATGCTGTGGCCGCAACCGCCATTTTTCTTATTATTATCCAGTATAAAACGCGATCATGAGAAATCCAAGTTCAAACCGAGCGCATCGGCAAAAATGGACACCTCGGCGCAACCGGCCCGTGTCGGCTGCGCCCGGACCGGCGTTGCACCGATCTCGCCCGTTTCCGAAACAAAAAATCAACCGATGAACATTCACCGGTTGATCCGACTGGTCAGCCGAAAACATAAGTCCGACTTCATACGACGCAGCGGTCCTCAGCTGCAGTACTTGTCAAACGCGGCCGTTAAATCGGCGGCGATCTCCTCGGCCGAACGATTCTCAATCTGATGGCGCTCGATGAAGTGGACGAGTTCGCCGTGCTTCATCAGGGCGATCGACGGAGACGACGGCGGATACGGCGCAAAATATTCCCGCGCCTTGGCCGTTGCTTCCTTCTCCTGTCCAGCAAACACCGTGAACAGATAATCGGGTTTCACGTGATGCTGCAGCGCCAGCACAACGCCCGGTCGCGCTTGCCCCGCAGCGCAGCCGCACACGGAATTGACGACGACGAGCGCGGTTCCGTCTTTGGCTTTTTCGAAGTTTTCCACGACATCTTCCGGCGTCAGCAGTTCTTTTATGCCATGGCGTGTCAATTCATCACGCATCGGTTGAATCATATCTCTCATGTACAGTTCGAATGACATATTCATCCGCATTCACTCCATATTTCAAAGTCCGTGTGATCTTGATCACACGGCGTCTCACATTCATTATACACAACATAAAAAAGGAGCGAAAGATGCCCTCGCTCCTGATGCCGGACCGGCGGCGTTTGACCCGAAACCGACAGTCCGCGCGACGCTTTCGCACCCCGCTGTCCGCTCACTGTTCCCGCGCGTCGTCTTCGCGCCGCTTCTCACCGGCGCTTTGCTTCTCGTCGGCATCATGCTCCATGTCTGCTCCATAGGCGACATCTTTGTCCGGATGCATGAACATGCCGCCTTGCGGCGCGATGCCGCGCTCGAACAGATCGCGGTTCTCGGCGGTATGGAAGCCGATGTCTTTAAACGGATGCACCCATTGATCCCCCGACATAATGGCGGGATCGGTGTCTTTGCTCCAATGGTTTAACGGCGATTCCGGCGAATCATACATATGGTCGCCGATGACGACCCCGAATTCATTGACAAACGGTTGCTCCGGCCCCCGGCCCTTGCGAAACTCCGGCAAAAATTCGATTTCATAAGGGTCGAGAGCGGGATCGTCTTTCGCGATTTGCGCCAGTTTGGCATGCACATCTGCACTGTCGATTTCAGCGTTTTTCGGCCGTTCGCCGTTTTTTTGTCGATCCTTCATCCGCACGACAAATCCTTATTCGGCGGGACGGTTCGGACCGTCAAGCTTCTTGTCCGCCGTGTTCTTGTCAAATTGGCGCGTTTCCTCGCGATTTTGCTGCGCCTGCTTGTTTTGTTCAAACGAACTGTTCTTCGATGTTTCTTTAACCACTTCCATCATCTCCTTTCCGTTCTTAGTATGTTCAGATGCGGAGCATTGTATCAGCGGATGGACGGTCGTCACGGGGAATCGGGAAAAACCGGAATCGGCATAATCGAATCTTGATTATCCCGCCGGAATTCAAGATACTAACAGAGGAGATCACTGATGATGGAGCGTGCGGTTGCCGCCAGGCAAACGGCAACATGTAATAAAAACGACGCACCCGCAACAGATTGATACACGAGGATGAGCGAAATGAACGCTAAGAAATTTGATATCATCATTATCGGAGGCGGACCGTCCGGACTCATGGCCGCGATCGCGGCGAGCCGGTCGGGAAACGCCGACGTGCTTCTGTTGGATAAAGGAGACAAGCTCGGACGCAAGCTCGCCATTTCCGGCGGAGGAAGATGCAACGTCACGAACAACAAGGAGCTTGACGAACTGATCCGTCATATCCCCGGTAACGGACGTTTTCTTTACAGCGCGATGTCCGTATTCAACAACAAGCATATCATCACGTTTTTCGAAAGCCTGGGCATCCGTTTAAAGGAAGAAGACAACGGCAGGATGTTTCCGGCCACGGATAAAGCAAAAACCGTCGTTGACGCGCTGGTATCTCAGGTCCGGCGGCAAGGGGTGCACATCCGGGCGAACAGTCCCGTCGAACGCGTCATCTATGAGAACGGAAGGGTGGACGGAATCGAACTGAAAAACGGCGAACGGATCGGGGCCGCCTGCGTCATTATCGCCACCGGCGGAAAATCCGTCCCGCAAACAGGTTCGACCGGCGACGGGTACCGCTGGGCTGAGGAAGCCGGACATACGATCACCGAGCTGTTCCCGACGGAGGTGCCGATCCTGCTGAGCGACCCGTTCATCCAAAGCCGCGAGCTGCAGGGGCTGTCTCTGCGCGATGTGAAGCTGACCGTATGGAATCCCAAAGGAAAACAGGTGATCTCGCATACCGGCGACATGATCTTCACGCACTTCGGCATTTCCGGGCCGATCGCCCTGCGATGCAGCCAATTCATCCATAAGGTAAAGAAGCAGCACGAAGTCGGCAGCGTGCTTATGACGCTTGATTTGTTTCCGGAGCAAACTGTCGAGGAGCTTTTCTCGCACATTTACGGTCACATCAAAGCCAACCCGAAAAAGATCGTGAAAAATTCACTGCGATCGGCCGCGCCGGAACGATTGCCCGAACGATTGGTGCCTGTGCTGCTGCGAAAAAGCGAGCTGCATTGGGAACTGAGCGGTGAGCACGCGAGCAAACAGTCGGTCTTTTCCTTCGCGCAGACGGCTAAAGCGCTGAGCCTTCACGCTCACGGCACGCTGCCGCTTGAACAGGCGTTTGTGACCGGCGGCGGCGTGAGTGTGAAGGAAATCGATCCTAAAACGATGCAATCGAAGCTGATCAAGGGGCTGTATTTTTGCGGGGAAGTGATGGACATTCACGGTTATACCGGCGGATATAACATTACAGCCGCGTTCGTAACCGGACATACGGCCGGCCGCCACGCGGCTGAATCGGTCGCGCAATCGAAATCCTAGCGGGGAGAGATCGGCGCGCCGCAGCGTTGCTTTCATTGCAGATATGTTCATTCGCCATGGGGGACGGGGCGGCTTACCATGAAACATCTTCGGCCGATTCGCCGTATCGGCGGCCGTCGTCGGCAAGATCAGGGTACGGCAAATCATCGCCGTCAGGCTTTCCGTACCTCGTTTCCCGCTCCTTGCGGCGGCCCGTCGTCCTTTCGCCGGAAGAATCCGATGTACCCTCCAGATTGTAGGCCTTCTCATAACGGCGATGACCGCCGTCCGTATCATATTCATCGAGCAGGATGCCTCCGTACGCCTGGCCGATCTCAAGCGCGGATGTCAAATCCTCGTTCACGACCCGAATCGCCACCTTCGTTCCCGTTCCGTCCGCGATCAATTCGGGATCATATCCGAGCTCATCAAACGTTTCCATGGCTTCAAGAGCAATCCGCCTGTCGGCAAATCGATACTGAATCGTCGGTTCCGTTCTTTTTCCCATCGCGCTCTCTTCACCTTCTCTCGTGATCTGCGTGCGAACATATGGTGTCCGCATCGAAGCATCCCCATTCACCCGCCGTTCCGTTGCCGCATCAGGTTGGCGGGATTCGGCATCCGGTCACGAGTCCGGCGAAGAGCGTCTTCGTTACACCCACCACATTTCGCCGAGCGGTTCCTTCATCAGGATGGGTTTCAGGTTGTGGACCGCCTTCGTAAAGCCCTCATCGACCGACATAAGGCCATCCTCATGTTCGATGCTGACGACGTAATCATACCCGACCAGACGAAGCGCGCTGATCATGTCTGCCCACACCTTCATGTCGTGGCCGTATCCGACGGTGCGGAACTGCCATGCGCGGGTCAACATTTGCGTGTACGGCTGCATGTCCGTGATGCCATATATATTCATATTGTTCGCATCAAGCGCCGTGTCCTTCGCATGGAAGTGATGGATTGCCCCGGCTTTGCCCAGGTACAAGATCGCCTGCACCGGATCGATGCCCTGCCACCACATATGGCTCGGGTCGAAGTTGGCGCCGATGACGTCGCCCACAGCCTCCCTGAGCCGCATGAGCGTTGCCGGCGTATGAACGGAAAATCCGCCGTGCATCTCCAGGCCGATCTTCACGTTCCGTTTTTCGGCTTCGCGCCCGATCTGCTGCCAATAAGGAATAACCTTGTTCTCCCACTGCCAGGCCAAAATCTCCTGATAATCGTTCGGCCACGGCGCGACCGGCCAGTTCGGATATTTGGCATCCTCCGAATCGCCGGGACAGCCGGAGAACGTATTCACGACGGGCACATTCAACCGATGAGCGAGCTCCAAAGTCTTCATGATCGTCTCGTTCGCTTCTTGCGCAATTCGTTTGTTCGGATGAAGCGGATTGTTGTGGCAGCTGAACGCGCTGATCATGATCCCCCGGGAGGTGAATTCCTTCTCATATTGTTTCAAAGCCGTACTGTCCTGCAGCAGTTCGTCGATCGGGCAGTGCGCGTTGCCCACATAGCCGCCTGTACCGATTTCCACCGCTTCCACGCCTAATGATGCCACATGGTCAAGCATTTCTGAAAGCGTTTTCTTCGAATACAATACCGTGAATACTCCTAATTTCAATTCAACCATCCTCCCGTATGTGTAGTGTTTGTTTCAGTATGGCGGATCGATGCCGTTGACAGTCATGAATCGATGCCGTTCATCCACAGCTAAAATCTTCTATCATCTGATTATATTATGTACGATCCAAGCATCGTATTCAACTGCGGCCGCCGCTCGTCAGGCGGCGATCGTCATTCCGATCCAGGCCGCGGCCAGGCCGAACGCGACAGAAGCGGTCACATAGAGCAGCGCAGCCTTCCGTTTTTTCTCCTCCACCAGCCGCATCGTCTCATAACCGAACGTCGAAAATGTCGTGAACGAACCGCAGAACCCTATGCCGAGGAAATGCCACAAATAGGAAGGGATAGCCTGTCTGACGTGCCATGCGTATATGACGCCCAACAGAAACGATCCCGCCGCATTTACGAACAAGGTCGGAAAGGGGACATGCTTGAACAGGCGGCCCGACAGCCAAACCCCGGCAAAGTACCGGCTCAACGCTCCGATAACTCCGCCCATCCCGATCCAGAACATCATGCGCGTCTCTCCTTTGCGGCGCGGGTCTCCCTCATCCTGTCTTGCATCCGCGCGATATGAGCGCCGCAGACGGCCAAGGCCCATCCGCCGGTCAAACTGGCGAGAACATAGGAAGCGGCGGAAAGCCATGCTCCCCCGTTGACCAACGCCAACGTCTCGACGCTGAATGTTGAAAATGTCGTGAATGACCCGATCATCCCGGTGCCGATGCCCAAGCGGACGGGCTCCGGCAGCCGCCGGCGCACCGCGGCCGAGGACAATAACCAGCCGAGAATAAAACATCCGGTCAAATTGATGATCAATGTGCCGAGCGGATACGATCCCGCGCCCGTGTTCCAGGAAAAGGACTGCAGCCACTCGCCCGTCCAAAACCGGAGCAGGGCGCCGATCAATCCGCCCGCGGCAACCGCCAGCATCACCATGTCATCCGCCCTCTTCTTGTCGTTTCATAATGTTAACGTTCATGTATGCTTATGTGATATGTATCTGCTCATGTTGAACTGATCTTTTACATTTCCCTGTGTGATCAACAGAATGCACGGCGGCCCTCTCCCAACCCACTTTATATATAATACCTGACCTGTCTATATACTCTTGTATGGTCTCTGGTAACGCCATGTAACACGGCAGATTTACCGCCTATGGAATACCCCCGCGGCATAAAGCGCGAGCTTCTCCGCGGGGGTACGAAAGGTGCGTCTTCTTCTGTTTTGAGTTGGCGGCATCTATTCGGCGCACGCTGCGGTCATCATGCCGCTTTTCCGCGCGTCCCGCGCATCATGCCCGCCGCCGTACTCAGGCTTTACCCCGTCATCGGCAATGCTCGGAGCGCCGAGCGGGTCAGATGCCGTATGCTTTCATCGCTTTCCACAGTTCCTTCAGCGAAGGACGCTTGCCGTACATCAGGACGCCCGTGCGGTAAATCTTGGCCGACAGCCAGCTCAGTCCCCAGATCGCCACCAGCTGAATCGCGATCGAAGTCCAAATTTCCCATATTGCCGGATCGCTCATGCCGATGCGCACGAACATGATGAGCGGCGCGAGGAACGGTATAAACGACGTTATCTTCACCAATGCGGTGTTCGGATCCTGCGTGCCGGCGAAGGCGATGAAGAACGCGATGACGATCAGCACCATCACCGGCGTGATTGCCTGGTTAAGTTCTTCCGTGCGGCTTACAAGCGAACCGATCGCTGCCGAAAGGGTGCCGTAGGTAAAATACCCGATCAGATAGAACAGCAGGAAGTAAATGAACAGGCTCGGTTCCAGTTTGCTCAGATCGAATCCGATGCTTTTGATCATGTCCAGCGTATCGGGAACCGCGAACAGGTTCACCAGAATAATGGCAACGAAAATCGACAATTGAACCAGTCCGAGCAGACAGATGCCGAGCAGTTTGCCGACCATCTGCCTGATCGGCGACACAGAGGAGATGAGAATCTCCATGACGCGCGAACTTTTCTCCGCGGTAATCTCGGTGGCAATCATTTGTCCGTACAAAATGACCGCCATGTACAGGAAGAAAATCATCACGTACACGAGCATATACGCCATCATGACTTCCTCAAACGATTTGCCCTCGCCTTCGGAATTCAGCGACACCTGCTCGCTCGTCAGCCTTACCGGTTCCGCCAGTTTGCCGAGCTGTTCGGCCGTCAAGTTCAACTCCTGAATGACGAGCTGTTGCTTCACGTTGGTCAGCGCCGTTTCCAATTCGCTCATCGTGCTGAATTCCATCGTCCCCAGGGATTTATAAACGGCGAACGGGAATGAACCTCCCTGGTCATAGAAATGCAGGTAGCCGACGATCACGCCGTCGCCGAGCAGCTTGCGCGCCTCCTGCTCGTCGCCGCTCGTGATGCGCACGATCTCAAACTCCGGCTGTTCCTGATCGTTGTAATACTGTTCGAGCCGTTCCGCGATTTCCGAGGATGCGCCGAGCACCCCGATCTTGTCCGCCTCGGCCTCTCCGCTGTCCAGCATGCTGATCAGCCGAGGCACGTTGAACACACCGGTGATAATGAGAAGAAACAAAACCGTCACGACGAGGAACGTCTTCGATTTCAGCCGGGTCATGAATGTAAAACGTATAATGGATGATAATTGTTTCATAGCTTCACCTTCCGCTCCATTAGTCATATCTGATGATTTTCCATAAATCCTTCATGGAAGGACGATTGCCGTACATCAACACTCCCGCGCGATACACTTTCGCCGCAAGCCAGCCGACGACGCCGATAAATGCAAAATTGACGAGGAGCGCGGCGCCGACCTCCCACCAGGCCGGATCGCTCATGCCGATTCGAAGGAACATCAGCACGGGCGAGAACAAAGGAACAAAGGATAAAATCTCCACATACATCGCGTCCGCGTTCGAGACCGAAAGCAACGCCACATAGAACGTGACCAGCGACAAAATCATGATCGGCGATAGAACATGTCCCAGATCTTCCGTCCGGCTGACGATCGATCCTGCTCCGGCAAACATGACGGCATACGAGAAATATCCGATCAAATAGAACAGGATGAAATAGCCGAGCAGCGAGAACGACAGCGCGCTCAGGTCGATCTCGACGGCAGCGAACGCGTCCCGGTTGTAGGGGAGAAGCAGGTTTACGATCACCGTCGCCGCGTAAATGAGCAATTGCAGGAACCCGACCAGAAACACGCCGATGATTTTGCCGAACATTTGCACCAGCGGCTTGACGCTCGTGATCAAAATCTCCATCACGCGGGAACTCTTCTCCGCACTCACTTCGGACGCGACCATCGAACCGCCCCCGAACGTCGAACCGAACAGCATCGACAGCATGACGAACACAAAAATGACCGTCGCGGCGATCTGCGCATCCGACTTCCCTTCGTCATTCTCGGACACATGCACGCTCTGCACGATGAAAGGCGTATTCAAATCGGCCAACTGTTCGGCGCTCAACTGCAGATGTTGCGCGACCATATTCAAACGGACGTAATGCAAGGCGCTTTGCAGTTCTTCCAACACTTTCGTGCGCACTTTCTTCGCGCGGTACTCGGCTTCCGATGCGATCGTCGACTGATCGCCCCGCTTCGGAAAAACAAGATACCCGTCCAGTTCATCCGCGAACATCATCTCCTTGGCGAGCTGCTCGTTCGCCTGCGCGCTGCCCTGATCTTCAATCGGGATGATCTCGATCTTCGGCTCCTCCTGCATGGCATAAAACTGTTGCAATGCCGCCGCTATGCCGGAAGTTTCGGGCAACACGCCGACTTTGGCCGGTTTGCCGCTGCTGAGAGCCTGGATGATGAGCGGCACATGCATCCCAACGGTAATCAGGATGACGAAAAAAATCGTGCCGATCTTGTACCCTTTCGTCCTCGCTTGGCTCCAGAACGTAAAACGAATGACGGAACCAAGCCTATTCACGGTTTTCACCCACCGTCTTGATGAAGATATCATTCAGCGTCGGCTCCATCACCTGGAACCGGTACACCGTGCTTTGCGACGAAGCGAGAGCCAAAATTTCTTTCGCCGCGCTCATGTCGCTGATCTGGATATCATATCCCGACGCCGTCTCGCGCACTTCTTTCACGCCGTGGATGCGTTCGAGACCGCTCACCTTTCCTTCCGTCTCCAGAATGACTCGCTCTTTTGGAAACCGTCGTTTGATCTCTTTCAGATTGCCTTGAAGTTTCGTATTCGAACGGTGCAATATGATGATGTTCTCGCACAGTTCCTCCACATGCTCCATTCTGTGGCTTGAGAACAGGATCGAGGTTCCTTCATTGCGCAATTCAAGCACCGTTTTCTTCAGCAATTCCACATTGACGGGATCGAGACCGCTGAAGGCTTCGTCGAGTATCAAAATTTCAGGACGATGGATCACCGCTGCGATGAATTGGATCTTCTGCTGGTTTCCTTTCGACAGTTCTTCCACGCGTTTGTTGTAATATTCGGATACGTTAAATCGCTCCAGCCACTGTTTCAAGCTTTTGTCCGCTTCCCTGCGGTTCATGCCGCGAAGTTCGGCCAGGTAAATAATCTGGTCGGAAACTTTGATCTTCGGATAAAGTCCGCGTTCCTCGGGAAGGTAGCCCATGATCTGACGAAGTTCATCGCGGTATGTGCCGCCTTTCCACAATATCCGTCCTTCATCCGGATAGATCAATCCTAGCACCATCCGCATCGTCGTCGTTTTTCCCGCGCCGTTGGCGCCCAGCAATCCGAAAATTTCGCCTTGCCGCACGTTGAAGTTAATACTGTTGACAGCCGTCTTGTCGCCGTAATGCTTGCTGACATTTTCCACTTGCAATGGATACATGCTACTTCTCTCCCTTTCCCTCAATGATCATCCACTAGAGCATCAAAGATCCTCCGTATCGGAAGCTCCGACCCGATGAACGGCTTCATGCGATGAACGACTCCATGTTTATGCGGGCATCGTCTGCTTCATGCTCTCATCAAACGGAAATGCCGGATGTTACATACGTAAATCCCCTGCGGTGCGTTGCACCTTTTGAACACTCCGTCAAGTTATTATCGCCCGTCAATATAACATACCCATATATTTCTGGCAAGTTCAAAATCTTTCGATTTCAGCTTCTTTGTTAAGGCGCTAGGATGGTACTTTTCAGCATGCCGGATTCGATCCTTTCACGCTCAAATGAATGGTGGTAATCCGGTCGGCAAACAAAAAAAGACGTCAAACCGCTTTTGGCATTGTGCGGTTTAACGTCTCGTTATAGCGTCTTATTTGAATGCAGCTTCTTGCTGCTTCAAACTGACTCATTACGCTCTGCGCTTACGATCTCAGGATTTGTTCGATCTTCTCCAGTTCCTCCGCCGTAAAGGACAGGTTGTCCAACGTTCTCACGTTGTCTTCGACCTGGCTGACGCGGCTGGCGCCGACCAACGCCGATGTCACTTTGCCGTCCCGCAGCACCCAGGCGAGAGCCAGTTGCGCCATCGTCTGCCCGCGCTGTTTGGCGATTTCGCTGAGCGCCTTCACTTTGTTCAGTTTATCTTCCGTAATATCCCTCGGATTCAGGAACGGCGATGTCGGCTTGCTCGCGCGCGAATCTTGCGGTATGCCGTGCAAGTATTTATCCGTCAGCAGGCCTTGCTCCAATGGGCTAAAGACGATGCTGCCCACGCCGTTTTGCTCGAGCACGTCCAGAAGCCCTTGCTCGATGCGGCGGTCGAACATGCTGTAGCGCGGCTGATGGATCAACAGCGGCGTGCCTAATTGCTTAAGAATGCGAATCGCTTCCGCCGTCTGCTCCGCGCTGTAATTTGAAATTCCAACATACAGCGCTTTGCCTTGTCTGACGATGCTGTCGAGGGTCATCATCGTTTCTTCGAGCGGCGTTTCCGGGTCCGGACGATGCGAATAGAAAATATCGACATAGTCCACGCCGAGGCGTTTCAAGCTTTGATCCAGGCTGGCGATCAAATATTTTCGGGATCCCCATTCTCCATACGGCCCCGGCCACATCCGGTAGCCAGCCTTGCTGGAAATGATCAGTTCGTCCCGATACGGCTTCAAATCTTCCTTCAGGATTCGGCCGAAATTTTCTTCCGCCGAACCGGGAGGCGGACCGTAGTTATTCGCCAGGTCGAAATGGGTAATGCCCAGATCAAAAGCCCTCCGCACGATCGCCCGCATGTTTTCGTACGAGTCGACGCCGCCGAAGTTATGCCATAGCCCCAGCGAAATTGCGGGCAATTTCAGACCGGAACGCCCGCACCGGTTATACTTCATGTTCTCGTACCGCTTGCCGTCCGCAACATAGGGAATCATAAGCGCTCATCTCCCTTTTCCGATATGATTGATACCGCTTCGCCGTTTCTTCGTTGCATTGTTGCGCAACCGATCATGACGAATCGCCCATGGCCGAAACCGTCTCTGCCGTTCTGGCCATGATTTGTTCCGCCATTACCCATTCTATCTTTACGAACGGTATTCTCGCCACATTGGGTCATAACCGCAAGAGAACGAGCGCCGTTTGATCTCCACTAACCGCTGAGCCATCCCTTGCTCCGGTTCCGAAGGGTTGCGCGAGTTCAAACCAAAGAGACGCCATAACCCCAAACGGCGGCGGTCAGCGGAGCACGGCATCAAACACGCTGCCTACGTCGCCGGGATACATCACATAAAGCAAGATATATACCAAAAGACCGGAAATGGCGGTGATAAACCACATGATCGCGGTAATGCGTCCGAGCTTCCGATGTTTTTCAAACACTTCCCGGAACGCGAGCGTGATGGTGACGATCCCGTATACCGCAGAAACGGTGGACAGTATGATGTGCACCCACAAAAACACCAGATAAGGGATCCTTAAATAATCAGGGCCGCCGAAGCTCACGTTGCCTGAAACAACAGTTCTCGTCGTATACACGATAAAGAACGCCAACGCAAATCCCGCGGCGGTCAGCATGACGCGCTTATGCTTCTCCTTCTCTCCCCGCAGGATCAGCCTCCAGCCGATCGCTACAAAAACTGCGCTTGTCGAAACACACAACGTGCTGATGAGCGGTAAAATCGTATGCATGGATCATCGTTCCTTTTCACATACATTTTATGGATTATTAACACGGTGTTTTGATCGTTTTATCCGTCATTCGTGCTTGATGGATTCGGATCAGTTTTCAAAACGAACATGAAACGACAACAATCATCGTTACGCGCACATGAAACATGGCATAGTTTTAACGAAGCAGAAACAAAGAAGCGAGCTGCACATTTTGCATGCCGAATGATTAATACGCCGAATGATTTCCCGCATGAATGGTTTCCGCATGAAAATGGAGCTCCTCAAGAATCGAAAACGACATCAGATTTGATTCATGCGCCTTCTCCATTCCATGATGACCGCTTCATCGTCCTGATTCTCACCGCGCTGCTTCTCTTTCCGGAACCATTGCAGGAACACCCAGCCGAGAATCGAGATGTACAGAAACTCCTGAATCAGCTTCATCAAAATGCCGCCGATCTGCTGATGTTCCACCGGTGAAAGCGATGAGAAAAATCCCGGTCCCTGAAATTTCGCCAAGAATGCCGCGGGATCGCCGGGTATGCAGTATCCGAGTGCGACGGCCCATACTTCGGGATTTGAATATGTCTCATAAAGGGAAGAGGGCGCGAATATGATGAGCGCACACGCCGGCGTCAGCAAAAACCCGGCCACAAACACATACGCCATCTTCTGCAGTTCGCTCAATCGGTTGTTTTCCGGTACGGGACAGACGATCGGCCACCACATCGCCAGCGCGGCGATGAACAGCACCGCGTACAAAATCGAATGCAGGGTGTAGCGAACCATGACGTAATCCAACACGGCGGGAAAATGATAGAGCGAGAACAGGCCGTTAAACAAACCGATCGTGATCACCGGATGCGACAGTTTGCTGAACGGACGCAAAATGCGCCAGCCGAGCACGCGACGCCAGATCCAGGCGGGTATGCCGATGATCAAAAGGGGCGGAGCGATGATGTAAGAAACCGTCATCGCAACCATATGCGCGCTGAACATCAGATGAGCGAGCACTTCCAACGGGCCTTCCTGTGCAAAATAAAACAGGAACAGTCCGATGAGAAAACTTGCTTTCCGAAGCCAACTGACAGGTTCCGAATGAGAAAATGCCGTTCGGTACGGCCCGGTCACGAGGATATACACAACGGCAATCATCACACAGATGAACAGGGCGACCGGACTCCAAAGTTCCGCGAAACTGAAATTGTTCAAACCCAACATGAGCGCATTCCTCCTTCTCAAAGGATAGTCAGTTACCTCCGGGATGTCAACGACGCCGCCGTGAACATGAAGCAATAACGAACAATTGGTGGAAAATGCGTGAACAAGCTGTGAACTCCAGTCATATATGCGAAACGGGGGCGATCAGACCGATGCCCCCGTTGGAGATTCTCAATGTATTTACGCAAACCAGGTCCAGAGTTCCGCCGACGCTACGGCGTACACAACGACCAACGCGCCGAAGATCATGGTGAGGATCGCCCAGAAATGCCCCCGATCCTTCAGGTGCATCCAGAATGCCAGCTGCACCAGAACTTGAAGAATGGCCATCAGCACAAGCAAGGTGAAAACGAACCCTTTGCTCAGTCCCGGTATGGAGACCGCAGCGAAAGCCAGTATCGTCAAAATGATCGAGATGGCGAACGCAATCAGATGGTTGCGGGGACCTTCGTGACGTCTGCTGCGCTTGATTTGATCCCCGGATTGAGCATGCCCGGCTTGTTGCATAGATCAACCCACCTTCCCCATCAGATAGACGACCGTGAAGATGAATACCCACACGACGTCGATGAAGTGCCAGTACAAGCTGGCGACATAGATCTTCGGTGCGGTAACGACGGTGAGTCCTTTCTTGAACAGCTGCCCGATCAGCAAGCTGATCCAGATAATACCGATGGCAACGTGCAAACCGTGGCAGCCGACCAACACATAGAAGGTCGTACTGAACGGACTCATCTGAATATCGAATCCGTACTCATGAACATAATGAGTAAATTCGTAAATTTCCAGCGCAAGGAAGCCAAGTGCCAACAGCACCGTGACTGCCAGCCACACCGCAACACCTTTCGCATCGTGGCGATGCATTGCCTGAATCGCCATGACGCTCGTCATACTACTTGTCAGCAGCAAAGCCGTCATGATCGCGACGATCGGCAGGGAGAATAATTCAGAACCCGACGGCCCGAAGTTCACTTCGCTGCGAAGACCGATATGGGCAGCGAACAGCGTACCGAAGATGACGACTTCCGCGCCGAGGAAAATCCAGAACCCCAGAATCTTATTGCGGCCTTCCAGCGTTCTGCGCTCCAAACTTTCGATCGAATTGCCTTCTGCGTGCGCGTGACTCATGCCTTAACCCCCTTGCTATCGAGTTCTTCAGGGTCGATATGATAACCCGGATCGTCAACGAGTGAACGAATAACCATACATACGATCAAGACGCCGAAACCGAGAACCGCTACGATCGTCTGACTGTACATGATGCCCAGACCGGCGATGAACAATCCGATCGACATGATGAGCGGCAGGATCGAACCGTTCGGCATATGAATCGGTCCGACAGGTTCCGCCGGAGTCATCTCTTTCCGTCCGGCTCTCTTCTCCAGCCACCACGGGTCAAGACCGCGCACAAGCGGAACTTGCTTGAAGTTATATTCAGGAGGCGGCGAAGCGATCGCCCATTCCAGCGTGCGGCCGTCTCCCCACGCGTCTCCCTCTGCGTCCGCAGGTTTGCGCATGGTGATGATCACATTGATCAGAAGGAGAATGACCGCAACGCTCATCAGGAGCGCGCCGACCGAACTTACGAAGTTCATCTCGTTCCAGCCGGGCTGGCCGTCAAGATACGTGTATACGCGCCGCGGCATGCCGATCAATCCGAGCCAGTGCTGTACGAAGAACGTCATGTGGAAGCCGATCAAGAACAGCCAGAACATGATTTTACCCAGCGTTTCGTTCAGCTTTCTGCCGAACATTTTCGGGAACCAATAGAAGAAGGCCGCGAAAATGCCGTGCACCGTACCGCCCACGATGACGTAGTGGAAGTGCGCAACGACGAAGTAAGAGTCTTGGAACTGGTAGTCCGCCGCTGCAATCGCAAGCATAACCCCGGTCACGCCGCCCATCGTAAACGACGGAATAAAGCCCGTTGCGAACAGATTCGCCGTATTGAACGTAATCTGGCCTTTCCACATGGTGAAGATCCAGTTAAAGATCTTGATGCCCGTCGGTACCGCGATCAGCATCGTGGCGATCGAGAACAGCGTGTTCGCCACGGCCCCCATGCCCACCGTGAACATGTGGTGCGCCCACACCATGAATCCGAGAAAACCGATGATAGCCGTAGCAAACACCATCGAGGTATAACCGAACAGACGCTTGCGAGAGAAAGTAGGAATAACTTCCGACAAAATACCGAACGCCGGCAAAATCAGAATGTAAACTTCCGGATGTCCGAAAATCCAGAAGATATGCTGCCACAAAATCACGTTTCCGCCCGTGGTCGGATTGAAGAAGTTACCGCCGAAGATGCGGTCGAACGTCAGCATGAGCAACCCTACGGCAAAAGCGGAGAACGCGAATACGATCAGAATCGACATGACGAAGCACGTCCAGGTGAAGAGCGGCATGCGCATCATGGTCATACCCGGCGCTCTCATGTTCACGATCGTGACGATGAAGTTAATGCCGCCGAGCAACGTACCGATCCCTGACAACTGCAAACCGATCGAATAAAGATCCATCCCTTCTCCGGGCGAATACATCGTGGAGAGCGGAGGATAAGCCGTCCAGCCCGCATCCGGCAAACTTCCTGTGAAGAAGCCGAGATTCAGCAAAATGCCGCCGAATACGAACGTCCAGAATCCAAGCGAGTTCAGGAACGGAAACGCGACGTCGCGCGCACCGATCTGCAGCGGAACGATAAAGTTGAAAAATCCGTACAAAATCGGCAGAGCTGCGAGGAACAGCATCGTCGTGCCGTGCATCGTGATCATTTCATTAAACTGCTGCGCGCTCAGGACATTGTTCATCGGATACATGAGCTGCAGACGAACGAACACGGCTTCCAGCCCTGCGATCAGGAAGAACACGAGACCTGCGCCCAGATACAGAATCCCGATTTTCTTGTGATCGACCGTCGTCAGCCAATCCATTATGCCGGTGTAACGCTTCTTGTGTTCGTGAACATGTGCATGTGAGTGAGCAGATGCTTGTGCATGTGCGTGAGCCACCGATTCATACCTCCTTTATCCCTGTGGTCAATTCAGGCTCTGCAAGTATTTGACGATCTCGTTAATTTCCTCTTCCGTCAGGCTGTTTTGGAATCCTGGCATCGTAACGCCGGGCTTCATGCTGAGCGGATCCTTGATCCATTGAGCGAGATTGTCCGCATTGTTTTCAATGAAACCGCCGATGTAAGCGCGATCCGCAAACCCGTTCAAGTTAGGTCCGACGGACAATTGACCCGGATCGACCGCATGGCAGGTGAGGCATGTGTTGTCAAACAATTCGGCGCCTTTCTCGACATCCGCCGTAACCGTCGCCGGCGTCAGCATATTTTTCACCCAAGCGTCGAATTCAGCGCGTTCCACCGCATGGACTTTGAAGTCCATCAGAGCGTGCCCTTGTCCGCACAACTCAGCGCATTTGCCTTTGTACACGCCTGGATACTCCGCTTCCAAATACAGATAGTTAATGTTTCTGTTGCCGACGTTCGTATCTTTCTTGCCGCCCAGTTCCGGCACCCAGAAAGAGTGCTGAACATCAGATGCCGTCAATTGGAATACGACCTTCTCACCAACAGGGATATATACTTCCTGCGCCGTTACAATTCCTTGGGCCGGATATTCGAATTCCCACCAGAACTGCTTCCCGGTCACCTTGATAAGAAGCGCATCTTCCGTCTCAAAAGCCTGCGCTTCGTCTTCCAGATTGAACGTCACGACCACCATCGGGATCGCAAGAATCGTGAGCAACAGGATCGGGATAACCGTCCAGGTAACCTCCAGTTTGTGGTTTCCTTCGATTTGCTCAGGTATTTCATCCTGTCCCGGCTTTCTGCGGAATCGGACGATCACCGTGAAGAACAAGACAAAGACGACGATCAGCACAAGGATCATTACGCCCAGTGACAGGAGAATCAATTCCAATTGCCGTTCGGCTACCGGACCTTTCGGACTCAGGACTCCGGCCAGTTCATAATCGCAACCCGTTAGTAAAAACAACATCATGGCCATGAACGGGACAAGGCGCTTCATCCACCGATTCACCAACATCAACCTCTTTCCGCATTATTCCTATATTGTAGCATTGCATGTTGAAGAACGTTCGATACGTTCTGAACATCCGATCCGATACGTCTTAACAGATAAATAACTGCCTTATCACAGGCAGTTCGTACCGCTGACCATCATGCGCTCTTCGCTTATCGCGATTATGGAACACGCATCGCCCTTCGTGTTCATCAACGCCGCGCAGGAAAAAACGGCTGTCGACAGCATTCGGCAACGGGCATCGTTCCATCTTATGTATCGCGAAAAAAACTCCCGATTTACCTATATATAATAGGGCCAAACAGCCCTCAGCCACTATTTACTATAACTGTGCCCCGTCTTATTTGTCAATGTTCGTACACCGGTTTCACAAAATGTTCGGAAAGATTGTGATGCCGATCATTTTGCGAATCATGCTGTATACATCATTATCTTTTTCGGCTATCTGCGTCCTGCTAACTTGGTTATTTCCAATCATTGCGAATTTTATGCAAATCCCATGAACAAATAAGAAGCGGCATTCCGAAAAGCCGATGCGGAGCGGCCGGGACCCGACGAAAAACCCAAGAACGCCGATGCCGCGGGCATTCTTGGGTTTCAAGCCGCCAGAACGGCTGACTACACGTTACAGACAGCCGTTTGGCTTTAAAATCACTTTTTTGGTTGGCTATTTCCAATACACGATACGGATCATGGCGATGTCTGACGTGGATTCAGCACAGTGAAACAACTGCCGCTTCCGTCACCAGGTCACCCACGGTTTCGAGCCATAGCCCGAGCCGAGCATGTCGGAAAACGGAACCGTGTACGCGATGAGGATCAGGACCACAAGAATCACGATCCAGATTCCCCATTTGTCCAGAACGGCAGGCACGCTTCCGGCATTCTCGTGAACTTCCGCGATCGGGAATTCTTCAGTCCCTTTCGGAGCGCGAAGCAGCATGACGATGCTGGCGACGAGAATAATAATACCGATGAACAAGATGACGCCGCCGATCGCCATGACCGTTTCATAGTTGAGCCAGGAGAGGGCGGTCGGGTGATCGAAGTATGTCGTATATGCCGTTCGTCTGGGAGCGCCGAACAGGCCGACGATATGCATCGCGCCCGACATGATCACCATACCGAGGGACCAGACGATCGTCAGCAAGATCCCCATCCGGTTCAGTTTCTTCGTAAACGTCCGTCCGGTCAGGTGAGGGATCAGCCAGAACGTCACGCCGAAGAAGGTCATCGCCACCGTCGTGGCGACGGTGATATGGAAGTGACCCGTAACCCACAGCGTATTGTGCACGACCGCATTCATCTGGTTACTTGCATTGATGATGCCGCCCGCGCCGGCAGGGATAAAGAGCAGCATGCCGACGAACGGCAGCAGGAAACGGGCGTCGCCGTAAGGCAGTTTCTTCAGCCATCCGAACAATCCCTTCGCGCCTTTCGAACGGCCGTAAAGTTCGAATGTCGCGAACATGCTGAACGCCGTCATGAGCGACGGTACGACAACGAGGAACGTCAGTACGACCTGCACATATTTCCACGTCGGCGAAATGCCGGGCTCCATCAGTTGATGGTGGAATCCGACCGGAACCGAGAAGATCAGGAACAGGACGAAAGCAAGCCGCGCCATCGATTCACTGAACATTTTGCCGCCGATAATCTTCGGAAGGATCACATACCAGCACATATATGCGGGCAGGAGCCAGAAGTAAACGAGCGGATGGCCGAAATACCAGAACAGCGTGCGGCTGATCATCACGTTGATCTTATCGACCCAGCCGAACGACCAAGGGATAAACTGCAGCAGAACCGTGGCCGCTACGCCCAACGTCGCCACAAACCAGAGAATCATCGTCGTAGCCGACATAAACGCGAACAACGGCGACATTTTTCCTTTATTCGTACGCTTCCAATAACGCAGCTGCGATACGATCGCCGCGAGCGCACACCAGCTGCCCACGACAATCAGCACGAGCGCAATATAAAACCAGGGGGATGCTTTCATCGGCGCATAGAACGTGTACAGCACAGTCGCTTTGTTCAACAGGACCAGAATGACGCCGAGCACCGTGCCGACCACCATCATGAGGAAACCGATCCACGCGATCCGATTGACCGTGTTCAACAGCGGACCTGTCGTGCGAACCATCCCGGCGTAGAGGAAACCGATGATGAAAAATGTCGTAAATACAAGCGCCATCAGCACACCATGCGCGGTCAGCAACTGATAGTACCCGATGCCGTAAGGCAACTCGATCAACCCGCCGCGCACCAGACCTTGCAGCAAGCCCGCTACTCCGCCGAGCGCAAGTGCGACGTAGGCGACCAGGATATGCCATAACGCCAGTTTTGAATCAGATTTTCCGTGCATACTGATCACCCTTTCACGATAATTTTCGTCGCCATGTATTCATGACCGACGCCGCAGTATTCGTTGCACAAAAGCAAATATTCAGCCGGTTCGTCAAACGTGTACGTCAGCTCATTCACTTCACCGGGAACGGCCATCATATTGACGTTCGTACCGGGTATGGCGAACCCGTGCACGACATCCGCGCTCGTCACATAGAAGTGAACCGTTGCGCCGACGGGGATTTCGATGTTGTTCGGACTGTAGCCGTACACATAGGCAACGATATAAGCGTTGTACTCGTTTTCCCCGATTTTCTCCAGGCGCGGATTATCAAATGGCGGAGTCTCGTACACTTTTTCCGGATCGAGCTTAATTCCCTTGCTGTGACCCGGCGGGTGGTCATCCATCACAAACGCTCCAATGCCGACCGCGATCAGGAACACAACCAGCATCAACGTCCCAATGACGATCCAGATTTTTTCCAGACGATGAATATGCATAACGTTATCCCCTGCTTTCTTCATTAAGATGATCGATCATGACGATACCTGTCATCCTCGATTGATAAACAGCAAAAATACCCCGAACCAGGCAGCTGTTATGAAAGCCCCGAGCAACAGGACCGATACAAAAGTTCCTCGCAGGTTGTCGTCTTTTGGAGTATGGTTATCCCTTCCGTCCGTCTGACTCATCTGATGCTCACGATCATGCCGAGAAGCCATGTGAGAATCCCTCCCCCTTGTGATAACTGTCACTGCTTTATTTTAGTGACACGATCGTCAAACCCACTGTGATTTCAATCACAACGCCGTTGTTATATGTGACAAAATGGTGTCCCGTTTTGTGATATTTTTCACATGTGGTGTGATTTTTGTCACACATGCGACCGATCGCAGTGTGCTATACTTTGAATAAATCATCTCCTTACAGGGAGGCCGACCAATATGAGTACATTAACAAACATCAAAGATTGCCCTGTCAACTTCTGTTTTTCGAAGGAAAACATGCAGCGTCTGCTCGAAATCATGAATGATCATAAAGTGGCAAAAGATTCCCCGCTCTTTTGGGAACATGACGTTGCGGATAAGATCTACTATATTAAGAAAGGCAAGATCAAAGTCACGAAAAATTCAAACGACGGGAAAATGTTTGTGTTGTATGTCTTCCAGGAAGGCGACTTTGTCGGTCAAATCGAGCCTTTCCAAGATTCCGTGCAGCAGTTTAACGGAATCGCGGCGGAAGACAGCGTCGTGGGAGTTATTCATAAATCGGAACTGGAAATGTTAATGTGGCAATACAGCGATCTGGCGATCGACTTCATGAAATGGATGGGAGTCGTACAGCGGATCACCCAAACGAAATTCCGCGATCTGCTCATGTACGGCAAGCAGGGCGCCCTGTGCTCGACGCTTATTCGGCTGGCCAACACGTACGGCGAGCAGACACCGGACGGCATCCTGATCAAGGAGAAGCTGACCAACACGGATCTGGCGGACTTGATCGGCGCCGCGCGCGAAAGCGTGAGCCGCATGCTCAGCGCGTTGAAGAAGGAAGGCGCGGTGGATATGGTGGATGGACATATTCTTCTCAAGGATATCGACTATCTGAAAGATATTTGCCATTGCGAAACTTGTCCGATGCAAATATGCCGCATCTAAACAGGATACGGCACCAGATGCAAAAAGAAATTTAAGCACGAATAAAGCGCATGCGGAATACCGCATGCGCTTCTTGTTGCTGCGCCCGACCGTCCAAATGCCGGAAGCGCCTGCGATTCAGTTTCTCGAACGAATCTCCTGCCGCATGAACACATAGTAGGAGATCGCGAAGCAGATCAACGTCAGGGCGATCATCGCCGTCAACTGCGGCCAGCTGACGAGCATGCTCTGCCAAATGCTGAGCGGAGTGTCCGGAATCATGAAAATTTCCTGCTCCGTCGCAAAGAGCGCAGAATTCAGTCTGTTCACCGTCGGATAAAGCAGCGTCGTCGTCACTTCGCTGAACAAAAAGGCCGGTGAAAACCGCGAGAAGAACAGCAGCGTGCTTTCGAACCGACGGTAAGCCGCCAGCGATTCTTCGCTCGGCATGATCGCATCGGCGATCAGGTTGAGAATCATGCTGTAAAATATGCTGAAGAACAGCCAAATGGCGATGCCCGCAAGTGCCGCTGTTGCCGGTTGCTTGAACAAGACGGAAAACAATATCGCCAGATTCAACCAGAAAGCGACATACACGAGGCTCATCAGCAAATAAGCGATGATGCGGATAAATTCTTCGAACGACAGCTCCAATCCCGTGACGATGATGCCCATTCCGACGACCAGCAATCCGAGAGCGAAGAAAGCAACGCCGATCACGAGAAGGCTCGCCACGAATTTCGCGTTGATCACATAATCGCGAGGCACCGGTTGAGCCAGCGTGCGGCTCAACGTCCCCTTGTTCCGCTCCGAGTTTATCGCGTCAAATCCCAACCCGATGCCGAGCAGCGGGCCGAGGAACATGATGAACTCCATGAATGACGGAATATTGCCGTCCGACACCGTGAACAGGCGGAGGAACAAAAATTCGATCCGCACATCGGCCGCCGCCGCTTTGGAGATGCCGCTCAATGCGGTGTAAAGGGAGCCCAAACATGTCAGCATGATGATGCCCACCAGAATATAGAAGCGCCAGCTGTGCAGGTAGTCCGCAACCTCCTTGCGGACGATGACCCAGAAGGGACTTGCATTTTTCCTCATGACGCTTCACTCCCTTGGAAGTAACGAAGATAGATCTCATCAAGTCCGAACTTCTCCTGTTTAAGCGAATACAGGCGAACGTTATGTCCGACGACCAAACTCGCGATATCCGATGAGAGGTCGGTATTTGCTTGAAGCACCCATTCGTCGGCATTCCGGTCATACTCCAGATCGACGGCATCCGGCAACTCGCGGATCTGCTGCATGAGCTGTTCCGGCGTATCGGACAGGCTGAAGCGTATTTTCACTTTTTCATCCGGGAACAGTTGTTGCGCGAGCGCGTTGACATCTCCCTGCGCCAGCAGTTTGCCTTTGACGAACAAGCCGACGCGATCGCACACTTCCTGAACCTGATGCAGCTGATGGGAAGACAGCAGCACCGTTATCCCCTCTTGCCGGCTGAGCTGCCGGATCAGTTCCATGAGCTCCTTGATCCCTTCCGGGTCCAGTCCGAGCGTAGGTTCGTCGAGGATAATCACTTCCGGCCGCTTGATCAGCACATCCGCCAGACCGAGACGCTGCCGCATGCCGCGGGAGTATGTGCCGACTCTCTTATGTTTTGCATCGCTCAGTCCGACCAGTTCAAGGAGCCGGTCCGCTTCCCGTCTGCCCTGATCGTCCGGTATGCCGTTCAAACGCGCCGTATACATCAGGTTTTCGACCGCATTCATATCTTCATAGAATCCGACGTCATCCGGGAGATAACCGACTTTGCGCTTGACGAGGATCGGTTGCCGCGTCGGATCGATCCCGCATACATTGGCCGTGCCTTCGGTAGGTTCGGTCAATCCCAACATCATGAGAATCGTCGTGGACTTCCCCGCACCGTTAGGACCAAGCAGCCCGAATATCTCGCCCCGATGAATCGTCAGGTTCAGATGATCAACTGCCGTCAGCTCGCCGTACCGTTTGGTCAATCCGGTCAACGTGATGACGGGGTCAGCCATCATCGTGCTGGTCATGGTTTATCTCCTCCCGTATTTGCGGATCAAGTAATAGACGCCCCCGATGACGACCAGTATGATCAAAATTCCGATCCAACCCCAAAGCATGGACGTTTCGACCGTGATGCGCAAAGTAATGTTATGCGAGGTCTCGGACGTTCTTGCCGTAATGCCCGCCACATAGTCTCCGGCGATCGAACCTTTATCGGCTTTGATGACCGCCTGAACGTTGGCCGTTTCCCCCGGACCCAGGCTCTCGATCACAGCCGGCTCGAACGTGACATCCCAGTTGGTCGGCTTCGTCGAGCTCAGGTTAATGTTGCGCAAATCCACCGTACCCGTATTCTTGACCACCAGGTTGATGGTGCGCTGTCCTCCCGCAGTCAGCTTTGTGCTGAGCCGCTCATCCGACGTGCTCACTTGGACATTGTACGTTCCGGTGACGACGACTTCCAGTTCCGTCTCGGCCACGGTCGTCTCATTGGTGATCGCGCGAATCGGGATTTTGTATGTTCCGGCTTCCACCCCTTGCGGCGGTTTTACGTCGACCGTGACGCGTTCCGATTTCCCGGACTCAACTTGCACGGCCGCCACGCTGTTGCCGCTGACTTTGAACTCAACCCTCCAACCCGGCTCGGTAACGGCTCTAAGCGAGTAGTTTTGGGTGTCGGGCGACTGATTCTCAAGCGTTGCGGAGAAGGTGAAGCTGGAGTCGGCATGTCCTTGCAGGTTCGGTTGTTGAACCGTCAATTCCGCGCTCGCCACGCCTTCTTCCGTAACCGTGATCTGCAGAGGCAATTTGTTGATGCCGTCCAGATCGACGCTGAAGGAATAAACTCCCTTTTCAACCAGATAAGGCACTTCCACCTTGAGCGTCAAATTCTCCGAAGCTTCGGGTTTAACCGATATTCTTTCAACGGTATAAGTCCCGGATTGCAAGGTGTGCTTCCAGTTATCCGGCAGACCGGACACGCTGATTCTGTTCGTCTGAATCTGAGACGTGTTGTTGATCACTTCGATGGTGTACGACACGCTGTCACCCGGCGTAACCGCGACGCTGGACATCTTCGTATACAAATCCAATTCGCCTGCGGCGTATACCGGCGACACGCCCAACGTCAGCATGAACAGCAATGCTGAAAGCAGCACCAAACTTCCTTTCTTCATAGTCTTTTTCATCTGTTCAACCCCTCCATAATCGTTTTGTTTTTTATGTTTGGTATTTATTGATTTATTGAAATATTGTAATTTTACACATAGTGAGTATATTGCGGGATCATTAAACACAGTTAAATCTTACCTTAAAAAAACATTAAAATTAACCTAATCACGCATAAATTTAGACATTGTGAACGACAAATCCGAAACTTATTTCATTTGAACGGCGTTATATAGTAAAGACGCTAATAGCGGGAACGGTCAGCAAAGGAATGCGATGTGCCTGATGAGCTTGATGCTGTCGCATAAACTCGATGCTTGTCCTATAAAACGGATTGCTGATTGTTGACCTGCAAGCTTGTCCTGAACAGAGCCTGTTTCCTATGTACCTGACAAGTTTCTTTATGTACTTCACACGATGACGCGAGCGCGCCTCATACATACATCCGAACCTCTAACTTACACCTGCGGCCTTGCAACCGAACCTGGCCTGATACACAAGGAGATGAGTACACCATGCGGAAATGGCTGCTGACAGCCGGATGCGCCGCTTTGCTGATCGCCGGTGCCAGCTGCAGCAAAACAGAATCGCAGCAACCACAGGAAAACACCGAACCCAAGGAGCAGCTGTTACTAGAAAACACCATCCCGTCCCAACTTTCGATTATACAACACAAGGATGACAAAAACTACTCGCAAGATGCCAGCAATTCTCCAAACGGCGGCAACCCGCCAGACGCCAGCGGGCAGGACGATGCCGGCCCGCAATCGCCGGGCGGCGGACACGCAGAGGACATTGCGCAACGCCCAAAACTGACTTCCTTGGTGCACGTGCAGCAACTCGACGATATTTTCGTGCCTGTCAGGGGAATTATGGTTTATAATGAGCCGGTCGGGTATTACCTATACATTTTGCCTGGCTTTCGAGCGGAAATTAATTCGGAGACAGGTTCCATGACGCTGACGGCGGCCGACAACGGCACGCAAGCCGTTATCGAAGCCTTGCCTCCGCAGATCGATATGCAGCTGGCATCCGAAGAGCTTTCGAATGTTATGATGCTGATTGATGAAGACATGAGGAAGATTACCGAGTACATGCGTCATGATTTCTGGTCGGATGCCACGATCTATCGCGCATACAACGGCGACAGCCGGATCACGGCAATCCTGAAGGCCGTACAAGACATCCCGCTGAGGATCACGATATCCGAACCGACGGACGTCCATGAACTTCATCAGATCATGGGCATGATCAGCTCGGTCGGAACAGCGGATAAGGAACTGAACTCCCAAATGACACCGGATATTTTAGCGGAAATGCTGGCGCAAATTCATTTGCTGCAAACCTCCGTCGTCGGCACGTATCAGGAACCCGCCATCAATCAGAACGTACAACGTGCGGACGAACTGCCGGCGGATAGAGAATCAGCGGACAAAGGATCAACGAATTCAAATTCGCCGGATAAGGAATTAACGGATAAAGAAGAATCAACGGATAAAGATTCTGCGGAACTTTATGCCAATTGGATCTCCCCATCTGTCGAGCTATTTATTCAATCTTCGGACGATCTTCTTGCTTACTTTGAAACCTTATACACACCGGAAGCCGCCAAAAAGGCTTTGGAACAATTGGGGATCATGACGGTGAACGGCAAATTGGCCGCCAAACGCGTTGAAGACGGCAGCCCGATGCATTGGGATCAGGCGAGTTTGCAGCTAATCAGCGAGACCGAGAACACGCAGCGGTATCTCGCCCGCGTACCCGCCGGTTCCGAGGTGGACAAGTCGTATAAAATCCAGGAGATCGAAGTGCGCAAAACCGCTCTCGGCTGGAGGCTGAACACGCCCCTTGTCCGGAGCACGAAACTCCCCGTCATCTCGACAGAGTGAGCGGTTTGGCGTACACAGCCTATCATGCCGCTCAATGAGCTTGCGTATCCTGACGACACAAAAAGCTCCCTCCCTGCAATCCTGTTTTTTGATCAGGAATCTGCTTGGAAGGGAGCTTATTACAGTTGGATCATTGACGTGTTCAAGCACTCATACCCGTTCCCATCGCACGAAATCCCGTTCACTCGGAATGAACGTTTTTCGCTATGTATTTGGATTGGCCGTTTTTTCAAAATATTTTCTGATCTCGACGACCATTGCGCCCATGCGCTGATCTTCCGGCTGCACGATTCGGGAAACACCCGCATCCTCCAAAGCTTCTGCCGTAACGACACCCACAGCAACCGCGACGGTCGGACCCGCGAAAATCTGCCGCAGCTTGTCTCCGACTCCAAAACGTTCCGCTGCTTGAAACAAGAAATGCACCTGTATGGCGCTTGTAAAAGCGACCGCATCAAATGTTTCATTCAGAAGCTCGTCAAGAAATCGTTGAACTTCCGATTCAGGCGGCGGAATATGGATGTATGGCATGATTTCCGTATAGACGGCTCCCTGATCGGTCAGCCACTTCCGAAGCGTGTCCGATTTTTCCCCATACAGTTGCACGGCCACTCTTTGTCCGCCGAGACCGATGCCCGAAAACTGTTTGATCAACCCCCGCACGGTGCCGTCGTCATCGCTTATGTCCGGCTTCAAGCCAATGCTTTTCAAGAACTGCCGCGTCTTATATCCTCTGGCGGCAATCTTCACTTTATGCAACAGATCGATCATCTGCTCCCTCAGGCCCAACTTTTCCGACATCTCCAGCAACGTTTGCGAGCCGATGCCTGTCGTGAGGATCAGCCAGTCGGTTCCTTCGTTGATCAACCGTTGAAGATCGGGTCCCACCTGCTTCTCATCCAGGATGATCGTGCCCTGTGTCGGCCTCACATAGGGAAATCCTCCCATATTTTTGATCAGAGTGCTGATCTCTTCTCCTTTTCGCGGTCCGGTCACAGCTATGCGTTTGCCGTTCATGCTCATCTGTGACGCTCTCCTTTCTGCTCTATCGATCCGCTTCACTATATATGACAATGCGCCAACTTCACCGGTTCAAACATATCACAATTACGTCTCCATGCCTATATCAAAATCATATAACCAAAGCTTGAGAATCGGATCCCGATTCGCCCCGGATTTATTTCACAAAATCAGATTCATCTTCAGAACGGACTAATATTCAATCGTGATCAGCGGCGTTCCCAGCGTGATCCGATAGGTTTCACTCTCGGTGGACCGGTGAAGGGCAGCCTGTAAATTCCCCTTCTGGTCCCCGATCATGGCCCAGGAACGTAATTGTGGCACGTAAAACGTTTCACTGCTCGTCCGCCGGTCGCTGTAACTGCCGTTCGTCGACAATTTCTCGGCGCCGGATTGAATTAGAAGATCCCAGACAAGTTGAGGCTCTTGCCCTTCATGAAGCGTCGATTGGACATTGATGCGCCAATCAGTCGCCAGACCGACCGATGCCCACAATTGTTCAATGGCGTTCAGCCATGCGGCGTAAATGTTCAAATCCTCCTCCACTCCAGGGGAATGTATCGAAGCGACCATATAAACCTGGCCGGGCTCTATGGTCCGAATGCCCAACGATATCGTCGTATCTTGATTCGGTCTGACTTCAACCGCTAATCCATCCGCTGTCTTCTTCGTATATTTCGCGCCGTGAACAGCGGTCATAAATTCCCCCGCAATCTCCTCAACATCCCGCTCATCGGTCAGCTTTCCAAAGTTCGAAGCGGTCAATGACATTTCGTTGTCCGTTATGGCCCGCATGAAGCTCGCCAGCCACTTCACATCATCCTGCACTCCATAGTGTGCCGCGACCGGCCGCCCCTGGCCGAATGCTCGCGCTTGACCGGAAGCATAGGCAACAACGAGGCTCGCGACGATGATGACTGCTATCATACAGCAGGCCGTATTCCACAATCTTCCCGGTGACCGTCTCCATGACATACTTGACGACATACTCAAAGAGTTCATCCCTGATCTTTCCTCTGACCCTTCACATCTGCTTGCAACCGTCGCCCGAGCCAGCCCCATTTTACCCATCTCCTTGAACGTAATGAATCTCTACTAAAAAGTATTGTCCAATTGATAGATTCATATACCGTCAGGGAATCACGCAAAAACCCGCGCAACGATCATGAATAAAGCGTCTGAATGACGGGACGCTTCCATTCATCCGCCTTCCGGCGGCAAGGTATCGTGGCACGGGTTACTTATTGAAAACTTGGGATCAATACATCCAGATCATCAGATTCAGCCGGACTGGCTCGCCAGTTTTTCACCGATTTCATCGAAGAACTGTCTGATTTGATCCGGTGTTTTCGCAAATTTACTGTGCAGATGAGCGACCTTCTCTCCGTTCCGGTAAACTAGCAGGCTCGGAATGCCGCGAACATCATTTTCCTCAGCGATCGCTTGCAATTCTTCGGCATCGATCGAATACCACTGCTTATCCGGATGTTCGGCGATAATATCGTCAATAAACCGGTCAAGATTTTTGCAGTCCGGACACCATGTGGTGTAATATTTGATGACGGTTGGCCTGTCAGACTGAATGATGCTTCTGTACTGCTGCTCAGTGTTGATTTTCTCCATCTTCATAAACTCCTTTCCAAAAAGGACATATCGGTTAACCTGCTTTATTTTTAATATCGTATCATACCTGACGATCCGGCGCATCCCATGGTATATCCTTGTCCGTCCGCACCGCCGGCAGTTCGTCAATCCCATCTTATCATGCCGCCGTCATGCCGCCGCACCTTCAATTTCAGCTTCATTTCTGCCGTCAAATTGCCACTCTGTTTCCACGAGATCTCCACCGCCGGACCGCTGGTATACTCACACGCCGTATCAAACTGCGAACATAATTGCTACAAGAGATACCGCATTCCCGCCAGCATCATGAAAACAAGCAAGCCCGACAGAACGACCATCCAGTCTCTTCGCACCATCTGCAGGCGGATTCCGGATGTGCGGCGCATCTTCAAACTTTTCATCCCCCGCGCTTCCATCGCGGTCGTAAGATCAGACGCGGTTTGCAGCAGCGATATGATCATCGGAATGAACAGCGCATGCAAGTGGCGAAATCGAATGCCGTTGCGCTTCGAACGGTCCTTGGCGCGGGCTTTCACGATTTTACCGAAACGGCGGTATTCGTGCAGGAACAGAGTGATAAAGCGAAGCATGAGCGAACATCCGAGGGCTATCGCCTCTACCGGCAGCCGGAATTTGCTAAGCCCGCGCAAACTGTGCTCGATCGCATGCTTCATCACCAGTTGGCTGGTTACAGCCGCCAGTGAAAGTCCGAACATCGACACGATCAAAATTTTAAGAAGTTCGAAAATCGTTCGTTCGGAAGCGCTCAAATCGAGTTGAACGCCTTGTTCAACCTTGATGCCGGATATAAGCATCGACAACAGGATGAACAAGAAAAGCGGGATCGTGACGGTCAGCAAAGGCCGCCACGGCACTCTTGCGCATACGATGATCGCCAGCGCGATCAAGGCCCCCGCAGAAAAACCGATCCAACTGCTTTGGATTAAAATGCCGATGGACAACAGCATATAAAACAGCCACTTCGCACGCGGATCAAGCTGCTGCAGTGCATGGTGCACGGCAAGGCCCGCATGCCGGTTCTCACCGCGGATTTCATCACGGACTTCATTATGGTTTTCATAATGGTCCTCAATATGATTGTTATGGCGCTCGTCATGGTACTCACCATGGTGCTCACTGCGGCATTCATTACGGTTCTCGTTATGGTACTCATTATGTTGCTCACGATGGTTCCCGGCACATGCCAGTCCGTCTTGAACGTCCTTACAAGGCGCCGTTGGCCCAGCGGTCCGGGCGTTGGCGATGATTTCCGCCGCTTCGTCCGGACTCAACCACCGGCTGTCGGTCAACAGCCCCGCCCGGCTCATCCGATCGGTCAGCCATAAATCGGCCGGAATATGCATCCCCGCTTCCTGCAGAGCCCTCAACCCGCGACCGTTCCATATTTCCGCGCGAGACAACTCAGCGGCGGGCGAACCGTTCGCAAGCACGATGACATGATCGGCATGCGGCAGCAATGTTTCGAGATCATGCGTCGCGACAACCAGACCGCACCCTCGGTCCCGCTGTGCCGTCAGGAAATCGATAAACGCCGAGATCCCCGATGCGTCAAGTCCCGCAGTCGGTTCATCCAGCAGCATCCAATCGGCGCCGGTCGATATCGTTGTCGCCAATGCGAGCCGACGCTTCTGTCCGCCGCTCAGCGTATGAGGCGACTCATCACCAAGTGAAAAGGGCAATCCCATAGCCGTCATCGCCGCGGCAGAACGCCGCGCTACTTCTTCTTCCGGCAGCTTCAGATAGCGCAGCGAATAGGTAAATTCTTTGCGCACGGTTGAAGCAAACAACTGTTGCTCCGGATATTGAAACACCACTCCGAACCGGCGCAAAACGGCCGCATTCAGCCGCTTGCCATTTTCCCAAAGAGGTTCATGATCATACATCACATATCCGGATGCGAGATGAACCAATCCGGACAACGCTTCAAGCAACGTCGATTTCCCAGCCCCGTTCCGTCCAACGAGCAGCGTGATGGAACGATCCGGTATCGTCAGATCGATATCCCGCAAAATAACCCTGCCCTGATCATCGGTCACCCGGATGCCTTTCGCGATTATCGGCATAACCGGCTCACCGCCTCCATACAGTCCTCAACAAGCACAGGTTTGCAATCATGAAGCAGCCCGCGCCGGCGCAGAGAGCGCACCAATTCGACCGCATACGGCGGCCGGAACCCGAAGCGGTCACAGGGACTTCCCACGCCGCCGCCATCATTCTCATCATCCCCGTAAAAAAAGTCTTCCGCCGTCCCGTCAAAAACAATACGCCCTGAAGCCAACACAATGACGCGGTCCGCCAATCCCACCTCATCCATCATGTGTGTTGACCAGAGCACGGTCTTTCCTTCTCGTTTCCATTGTTTCGCTATCGCGATCAGGCGCTGCTTGGAGGTCGTATCAAGCATCGCCGTCGGCTCATCCATCACCAAAACGGAAGGCTGCATGGCCATCGCCGATGCAACGCAAACAAGCTGCTTCTGTCCTCCGGACAGCTTATCGATGGCACGCGCTTCACAACCGGCCAGTCCGACCGACTCAAGCGCCCGGCTCACTCGTTCTCCCATCTGCTCGGCGGGAACCGCGAGGTTCTCCAAACCGAAGCGTATATCTTCGATCACGGTCTCTCCAACGATCTGCGCGTCCGGATTTTGAAAAATGATCGGAATCGGAGAATCGTCCAGTCTCTCCACGGTTCCCCGGGATACCGGCAGCAAACCGGCGGCCACCCGCAGCAACGTACTTTTTCCGCTCCCGTTTGATCCGAGCACCGCCACGAATTGGCCGGACGCTATCTCCAGATCGATATGTTGGAGCACGGGGCGCACGCCATCTTCTTGGATAAAAGCGACCGTCACATCCCGCAAAGCGATCGAATACGGAACATTCACAGCAAGACACTCCTCAAAATACAATAAACACCATTGCGACCACATCTTATATTGACAGAGGTTTGTCCATATTGTATGTTAAGCATGTTGCGGTAGCCGGCATTGCCTGATAGACCGCCGCGTTTCTGTTCAGGAAGCCAGGCTGGCGCGAAGCGACAGGCCAATGCCGTTATAATGAGCCGCTGCAGGTGTATGAAACGTAAAGCTCCGCAGGTTCGCTCAAAACAAAGATGTTTCTGAGACACGCTATTATATTACTCTATCGGATATGAGATAAAAAGAGGAGGAAGCCATATGAAATCATATAAACAGTCCGTCACCATTCGCGGCATCGTGTTCAGCGCCTTGTTCGCCGCGCTCATGGTCGTGATGAGCTTCATTAATATTTACATTCCGCCGAATCCCGTACCGATCACCTTGGAAAATATGGGACCGATGCTGGCCGGCGCCTTGCTCGGTCCCGGTTACGGATTTTTGAGCATTTTTCTTGTCGTTTTCTTAACCGCGCTCGGTCTGCCGCTGATGCATGGTCAGGCCGGATTGTCTTTCGTCTTCGGTCCGACAGGCGGCTTCATCTGGATGTTCCCGGTCAGCGCCTTGCTTACAGGATGGCTCATCAGCCGCATCCGGGGAACCGGTCTGGTCAGTTATACAAAAATTTTCCTGGCCATATGGCTGAGCGCTCTGACTGTGTATGTGACAGGGGTGCCCTGGCTGGCGCACAGTCTGGATGTCTCGTTCAGCAAAGCGGTGGCATTGGGATTTACTCCGTTCATTTTGTTTGACACGTTAAAAGCCGTCGCCGCAGCCGTGATCGTCATTCCCGTGCGAAAAGTGTTTCCGACAGAGCGTCTCGTCGGAGCGCGCGGCGTGCAAGTCGCAGACCTCCGCGACGAAGCGAACGGAGCAAATATCTCGAAATAGACAGCTTGGGCACGTTTCCTGCACCGACATTTTTCGGACGGCGGATACCTTACCCGCCGTCCGAACACAACCGCCCCGACCACTTGCCAGGGAAACATATCCGGGCCCCGCGCACATCTCCAACCGAATCAAACACAGCCGCAAATGACCCAAAAGCAAATTCGCCAATATGGAGCCGAATAAGCAATCGCATGAAATCATCAGTTCCCGCGCACATTATATCCATGTAGATCCATGTCGGTGAAGGAGCGTGCGGAATCATGATGAAGAACATCTTTGAAGTTGACGAAGATTGCGGCCGATACCGTAACAATGCTCCGTTCAGGCCAATTCGTTCATTGCAAACAGGTGCGGAAACTTTCAAGACCTTCCTGGCGTTCATCAAAAGCGCCGGGCGTCTGTTTCACATCGATCTCGCCCACATCATCTTCGGCTTCATTTTGATCATGCTGCCGGTCAGCGGGTGCGGATTGGAGAAAACATTGATCGTGGGCGTCGAGACAGGTTTCGAGCCGTTCGCTTATGTCGAAGGTTCCGATGAAAAAGGATTCGACGTCGACCTCTGGAAAGCGGCGGCCGAAAAAGCGGGCATCAAGTACAAGTTCAAACCCATGGCCCAAGGCGAAATGCTTTCCGCGCTGCAACGCGGCGAAATTGACGTCGCCTTGGCCGGCATTACCGTCAAACGCGATCGCAAACGCGATTTCGATTTTACTTTGCCGTACTATGATACCGGACTGGTCATGCTCACTTTGGAAAACAACGATTCGATCCGCAGCGTTTCGGATCTGAAAGGCAAAATCGTCGCCACCAAAGCTGGAACGAGCGCCTATGATTATGTCAAAAAGGTAAAGGGCATAAAAGAAATCCGCGCATTTCCGGATATCGAACATGCATATGAGGAATTGGTGAATGAGCGGGTTGATGCGGCGATCTTCGATGAGGCCAACGCGAAACATTACATGAAAGAGCACATGCCTGGCAAAGTCAAGATTGTCGGCGAGATGCTGACCAACGAGCAATATGCGTTTGCCTTTCGGAAAGGCAATCGGCTCGTCGGAAGAGTGAACAACGCCTTGCGTGAGCTGTCCAAAGACGGAACATACGAAAAACTGTACGAAAAATGGTTTGACCGGAAACCGACTTCGAAGCCGGGTGATCGTTAATCCTGCTCCCTGCCCGGAATTCCCGATCATGAACCTTGATCCATCAGCCCTGATCATGAACCCCGACCTATAAATGTTGACCATCAGCCCTAACCGTTACCCTTGTCCATTAACCGTGAACGTTACCCTGATCATGAACCGTGTTAACTGATCTCTTGATGCTGCTCGGGCAACTCCGACGCTTTCGCCGTCTTATAAAAGATAAGCGTGAAGGTCGTCTCATGCGGCTCGGATTTGAACGTAATATTCCCTCCATTTTTCTCCATGATCTGCTTGCAAATCGCCAACCCGAGTCCGGTTCCGTCCTCTTTGGTCGTTGTAAACGGCCGGAACAACACGCTTCTGACTTCTTCCGGAATCTCCGGGCCGTTATTGCTGATCGATATATAGGAGGCATGTTCGTCGCTGTAAATATCGATCCGCATAATTTTCTGCCGGTCATGATTCATGGATAACGCATCGATCCCGTTGTTCAGAATGTTGGATATGACCTGCTGCAGCGCCACTTTCTGTCCATGGATGTAAAACACCTCGTGCTCGTTCACTTCCAATTCCACATTTTCATTGATGAGCCGCGGACTCAACAGCGAAATCATCGAATGCAACAGCTGATTCGCCGACAAATAGCTGAACGATTCCTCGATAATCTGTTTCTTTGAAAAACTGAGCAATCCCGTAATCTGCATATGAATGTTTTCGAATTCATTTTCAATGATGGTAATGTATTTTTCCAGGTTGGGATTCGATTCCGTCAGGTTTGCCCGAATCAGTTTCAAAAAGCCTTTGATCGATGTCAAGGGATTGCGAATTTCATGCGCCATGCTGGCGGCCATCTTGCCGATAAGCGTCAGCCGGTCTTCATGCAATTCGGTGATGTTGTTTTCCCGTTTGATCGACTCCATCTTGGAATATTCCTGGTTGACGGCCGATTCCAGCTCATCCAGGCGGCCGATGACTTCTTTAACAAAACGAATGGGGAACGGATTAAACATCGCCTCATGCTGACCGATCAAAATATTCCTCATCACCATCGTGGACATCCGCACTTCTTCGATCGTCACGCCCTGTTCCGACAGCATCTTGCAAAAGTCCGGTAGCGAGCCGAATATTTCCTCCTTGTTCAGGGCCATATCGAGGTTCAACAAATAATCAAACAGAAAATGAAACTGAAACGGCCGGATCACTTTCGCCAAACGCGAATCTTTCATCTCTTCATACCATTGTTTGATCATCTCGCGCTGATTCGTATGTATATAATTCACGTACCGTTCCTCATTCATCTCCCGCGCGTTGCATCTCTTCATGCTGTACATCATGCGTTCCGCATGGTTGATCAGCGCATCGTAATTTTTGCCGTGCACCGGATATTGCGCCGTACCGACCGAATATTTTATGCCCGCGAACTTATACTTCATATTTTGATGGAACGACTCGATGACCTGGTTCATCCCCTCTTCATCGATGTTCATCACCACCATGATGAACTCGTCGTCCCCGAGGCGGGCGACGTATCCGCCTTTTGGAGCCACCGACATCAACGTCTCGGAAAAGGTCTTCAGCAGATGATCGCCGTGACGGTGACCGAAGTTGTCATTCACTTTTTTGAAATCATCCAGATCAATAAGCGTCATGCAGAGCGGGCGTCCGGTCTTTTGCGCCAGATTGATCAATTTTCCCGTTTTCTCCTTAATAAATCGCCTGTTGTAGCAATCCGTCAAATCATCATGTCTCGCCAAATAAGCGAGCTGATCGTAACGATGGCCGAACAACGCACATGTCAGCACGGCAGCCAAGCCGATCGACATTGTCAAAGCGGACAGCCCGTACGAGTATATAAAAAAAACTGCCGCCGTTGCGCTCGCGGAAACCGTTGTAATGGTTCCCAGCCGTCTCATTAATATCCTCCTTTCCACAATGAAATAGTGAACCATACGCTTTCTTTCCAAAAGATATATTCTCTGTCACCTCACCTTTCCCTTCATGGAACGTAATTTTCTTTTGCTCCAAGTTAATTGAAATACCGGACATAACCACATCTCTCACTGTCCCGTCCCGGAGCAGCCGAAAAAACAAGGACGCCCTGCTGGCGTCCCCATAATAAATAATAAATGGAAATTTACGAAAGCGAAGCTATGGAATCCTTTCCTGAATCTCATTCGTCCCATCCCCGAAGCGCATCCGCCGCACGGCATTCCCGCCTCGGCGTCTACAGGATCGGCGAGAGCAACCGCGCGATCGATTCCATAAACCTGCTCGACATCGGCCGTTTCTTGTATTCTTCAAGCGTCAACTGATCGCAGTGTTGCAGGTCTTCCAGAAATATGCGCTCCAGCCGGGAAGCGGCCTGACTGTCGTAAATAATCGCATTGCTTTCAAAGTTCAGGCGGAAACTGCGTATGTCCATGTTGGCGGTGCCTACGGAAGCGATCTGACCATCGACGACGATCGTCTTCGCATGCATGAACCCTTTGCGATAGACGTAGCACGACACCCCCGCCTCGAGCATGTGCTCGAAATAGGAAATCGAAGCCCAGTAAACGAGCTTGTGATCCGGTATGCCCGGCATCATCAGTTTAACCTCCACGCCCGACATGGCGGCGATCCGAAGCGCATCGTACATGCTTTCGTCGGGAATGAAATACGGTGTTTGGATGTATACGCGTTTTGTGGCGGAATTGATCATTTTAATATAGGCGTTTTTGATCTGCTCCTCCGAGTTGTTGGGACCGCTCGACAAGATCTGGATACCCGCCTTGCCCCGGCCGTCGATTCTCGGGAAATACAGCGGCTCGAGCCCGATCTTCTCCCGCGCGGATACGTTCCAGTCCATCAGGAACTGGGCCTGCATCTGATGCACCGCGCTTCCCTCAATCTTCAGATTTGTGTCCCGCCAATATCCGAATCTCGGAGCCAGCCCGAGATATTCCACCCCGACGTTGAATCCGCCGATATACCCCGTCCTGCCGTCGATAATCACCAGCTTGCGATGGTTCCGGTAATTCAGTCTCAGGTTTAACGTCGGCAGTTTCAGCGGAAAGAAATATGCCACTTTGACGCCGCCCTTGCGGAGTTCATCGAAGAAGCTTCCGGGCGTGTTGATCGACCCGAGATGATCGACCAGCAGCCGAACTTCCACGCCTTCCGCCGCTTTGCGGATGAGCGCCTGCCCGATGCTGCGGCCGAGATCGTCTCCGCGGAATATGTAAAATTGAATATGAATATGATGGCGCGCGTTTTCGATCATGCGCAGCAGATCGCCGAACATGCGAACCCCATCCGTGAAAATTTCCACCGTATTATCCTGCGTATAGAGCGATTCTCCGCTGAGCAGGTTCATCCGAATCAGGTGGCGGTACTGTTCGGTGACCGGATCATGGAACCGCAGTGTATCAAGCTCGGCGTGTTGCTTATCCACCAGTTGGCGGGACATGTTGACCTGTTCTTCCGTCAAACGGTACACTTTGCGCCGTTTCAGGTTTTGCCCAAGGAACACGTAAACGACGAATCCAACCACCGGGAAGAAAAATAACACGAGCAACCATGCCCATGTCACCGCAACATTTCGCCGTTCCAGAAAAATAACGGTTGAGGCAAACAGCATATTCACGATTAAAATGATGATCGATACGATCGCACCAGAATTCATCCAGCTCGATTCCTTTCCCTTCTTGTTGGCACTCCGGCCGGATCTTCATTGTTCGGTTCCAGTCATCCGCTTTCCAAACGGCTCGATACCTCGATATTTCCATTGTTCTATTACAACCGGCCTTTTTTTAGTCCTCTGCCAAACCGTGCTTGAACGCGTAGATCGCGGCCTGAGTGCGGTCTTCGACGCCGAGTTTGGCCAAAATATTCGTCACATGAAACTTCACCGTTTTCACGCCGATCATCAGCTCATCCGCCACTTCCTGATTGGACTTCCCTTTGGCGATCAGCTTCAGCACTTCCATCTCACGTTCCGTCAACTCCTCATGGGGAAGCGACTCAGCAGGTTTGCGGAAACGATTCATAATCTTCGACGCCACCTGCGCTTCGAGCACGGGTTGCCCCTTCACAGCCGCCCGTATGGCCGAAGCGATCTCATGCGCCCGTGAAGTTTTCAGAAGATAACTGAATGCTCCCGCTTCTATCACCGGATATATCTTCGCATCGTCAATATAGCTCGTCAATACGATCACTTTGCAATTCGGCAGTTCCTTCAACAACCGCCTTGTCGACTCGATGCCGTCCATCCCGTCCATGACCAGATCCATCAGCACGACATCCGGCTTGTATTGCCGAGCCAGACGTATGCCCTCTTCGCCGTTCGAAGCCTCGCCCACAAGTTCGAAGTCTTCTTCCGTTCCGAGTACGGCGGACAACCCGATGCGGACCATCTCATGATCGTCCACCAGCAGCACCTTGATCTTTTCATTGCTCGTCGGATTGCTCATCGGAATCACTCCCCTCTTCTATTAATATCGGCACGCGAATATCGATTCGTGTTCCCATGCCTGGAGCCGATATGATATTGATGGAACCGCCGATCTCGTTCACCCGCTCCTGCATCGACAAAATCCCGTATGACGCCGCTTTCTTCACATCCAAATCGAATCCTACGCCGTTGTCGCGAATGTACAGCCGGACGTAATCGTTCCGCCGCTGCAGCCGGATCTCCAGCTTGTCGGCGCGCGAATGGCGCAGCGTGTTGGACAAGGCCTCCTGCACGATGCGGAACAGATGATCCTCGATCCCGCGCGGCAGCTGAATATCTTCATCCATCACAAGCTGAATGTCGATCGGCACCTTGGCGCGAAGCTCCTGAACCAGTTCATGCATGCCTTGCGCCAAACGCTTGCCTTCCAGGTGCACAGGCCTTAGATGCAGCAGCAGGGCCCTCATCTCGGACTGCGCCACCGACGCCATCTCTTCGATCAGCTCGACCTGCCTTTGCGCCTTGGCAAAATCTTTCTCCATCGTCCGGGCGAGCGCCGTCGCCGTCATCGAGATGGCGAACAGCTGCTGGCTGACCGCGTCGTGCAGTTCCCGCGCGAGCCGCTGGCGCTCCTCCGTGATCGCCGAAAACCTGACCCGTTCCGCAAGTTCGGCATTGTTCGCGGAAAGTCTTTGCAGAGACGTCACCTGCTCTTCCCACCTCTTGCTGATGCGGCCTAATTGCTCGCCGAGCCTGCCGATCTCGTCTTCGCCGAGATCCGGGATCGGTCTCGACAAATTGCCTTTCTCCAGCATCAGCATCGATTCCGACAGCACTTCCAGGCGCCGCTTCACCTTTCCGCTCTGCCAATAGCCGAACAGCGCGCCGAGGCTGAACACGACGAGAACGATCGTCGCCACATTCATCACGATATCAAGCCAACGGCCGGTGAAGGAAATGTAATCATAAACGTAAAGAAAATATAACACCACGGCTGCGAGCAGAAGGCAAAAAACAATCGACTCTCCCATACTACGCCAGATCATATTCGTCAGTTTGCGCTTTCGGTTCGTCATACGTCTGCCTCCTCTCACAGCACCTTGACATTCACATCGCCGACGACGTAGGACAGCATGATCACAACCCGATGTTCGGCGCGATCAAAATTCATCGACTGCCAGTTCATTCTCGTGACGAATCCGTCCTGTTGTTCGGAACCGATCTTCGTCTGTCCGAGCAAAATCGTCGATTCGATGCGCACTCCAATATCGTCAGGCACGATAATATCGATGTCGCCGACAATCCCGTTGAACACCAGCGTCGTCTCCGGCTCTTCGATGATCGCCAGGGACAGATCAAGGTTCATTTCACCAACGACGGACCATATGCTCATACTTCGCAGCACCCACGGTTCCCGGTTCCAGCGGATGCTCTCCAATATTGTTTGCCGCTGCGTATACGACGGATTTTTGTGCAACTGGTGAGACCGTACCAAAAAATACCCGAAGGAGATCAAAATGATCGCCACGATGATGGAGAGGTGACTGAGCGCGAGGAACAAGATGCCGGCGCCGATCAGGAGATAACCGGTTCGATTGTCACCGGATTGAAGCTTGTAGACACCCAGTCCAACGACGACAAGCGATGTGACGGTAAAAAATCCGAACATGTGGCCAAAAAGCAAATAAAGCCCTGTGGCAATCAGCACCAAGGCCGTGTTGCGACTCCGCTCATCCATACCGTCACCTCCTCGTTAGACTGACAAAACGAACATCCGCCGGATCTTCCAAGCCGGTAAGGCCGATGAACTCAAACGTTCCGCATCTTACAGGGAAGCGGTTTGACACGTCGTCAGGCTGTTTCCCGCCGCAACCGGAACCCTTCATACCGTCAAACAGTCATCCGCATCCTGCAAGCGGTCATTGTCAGACAGTTCCGCCGCCGCGGCCGGGAAGCCCGCTCGAATACCGGTTAGTTCCATTTCCTCATAGGTAAATGATCGGCGATGTAATAAGCGCCGAAGCCGCTATATACATCGCCGAACAGGATCCAACTTCGATTAGCATATCATAACCGCGAAAATCTTGGAATGTTATTGTGCCGAACCGGCGGCGAGCTTCTCTCTCAGGGCATTCATTTCGGCCTCGATCTTCTCGGCGCGAATGGGATCGACCGCAGGTTTCACGCCGCCCGCCATACCCGCCGTGAACGGAGTTCTGCTGATCTCCGCCTCGATCTCCATCTGGATGATCTTCTCCTCCATGCGCTGGAAGCCGCGCGAAGCCGAGCCGGCGCTGATGTGATTGGATGCCGTAAGCTGCGCCATCTGTTTCTTCGCTTTCGCAAGCTGCGCCCGGCTCACGAGTTCGTTGCGCTTGTTGCGCATTTGATAAAATTCCTGCTTCATCTCATGCAATTGCTGCATCAGTTCGTCGGCCTGAGCCTTCGATTCCGCATGCATCTTCGCGTACTCGGCCGCTTTTTCCGCATAGTGCAGCTTCTCCTCGAGCGCCTGTCTCGCCGTCAGCTCCTTGCCTTCCTTCAGCGCGGCGATCGCCAACTGTTCGCGCTCGTCGGCCAGGCGGGTCATTTCGTCGAGACGCTGTTTCAGTCTGCGCTCGTTCGCCATCTGCTTCGCAACCGCCACTTCCGCCTGCGCGATCTCTTCCTCCATATCCCGGATGTACTGATTCAGCATTTTGATCGGATCTTCAACCTTATCCAACAACTCATTGATCGACGCTTTCGTCATGTCCTTAATACGTTGAAATACTCCCATTGTTGATAATCTCCTTTCAATTTATCATGATTTTTTTATTGAAAAGTTTGATTGGCTCATCTTCGCCCGCACCCGAACCGGCGCATTCCCATGCCGCGCTCGGTATCGCGTGCCGTTATTCCTGCTCTTTCTTCTCCTGCATCTTCTCAAACTGCGCCAATTTTTGCTTCAACTCTTCGATCTCCTTGCGCAGCGCCTTGGTTTCGACCTCCCGCATCAGCGCATCGAGATCAGCCGATTGAGATTCCGCCGCGTGCCCCGTCGATGCCGCATGGTTCGTCGCCGCGTTGGCAGCGGAACTCCTGTAATAAGCTGAACCCGGAGACCCGGCATGCATCGCGTGACCGTAAGCATCCCCCGCGCCGCCGACGGAATTCATATGGGCGCCGGAGCCCATACCGCCGTTTTTCCCGAATCCTGCCGCGCTGCCCGCCGCACCTCCCGCGAAAGACCCGGGGCGGTCCGTTTCCTCGGAGTACGGGGACGAACGCGTATGCTTGCATTTATGGAATCCGGTCCATCCCCAGTACGACGGGTTCGACGAATGGCTTGCGTACGACGCATGCGGGCCGTCGCCGTATTCATCCCCTTGCCCGTAACGGAAACCGGCGGGTTCTTCCGGGATGAAGAGTCCGGCGATCAGATAGAGAAGTCCCGCGGCCCCGCTCGAAAAGATCGTGGCGACGACGAAGATCACTCTGAGCAGGGTCACGTCGACATTAAGCGCTTGGGCCAGTCCTCCGCAAACGCCGAACACTTTTTTATCCGTTCGGGATCGGTACAGTTTCGCCGTCACTTGTTGCACCTCTCTTTCTCAAGCTTCTCCCGCAGCCGGGCAAGCTCCAGTTCCAGCCCCTCCTTGAGCGCCGTCCCGGCTTTGTAGATCGTTTCCTCGGTGACGCGGCGCAACTCCCTGAGCGTCACCGTCTCCAGTTCCAAATCCGAAATGCGGTCTTCCAGGCGCCTGAACGCTTGGTCCGCTCCTCTCCAACCGGTTGCATGCGCGCGTTCGTTCATGCGCTGTCTGATGCGGATCGACTCCATGCGGGCCACATAATATTGCCGTTTCGACAACACTTCATCAAATTCGGCCCGAAGATTCGCCAGCTCCTGTTCCAACTCGAGAACGTTGCTTTTCGCCTGTTCGTACAATCCCTTGTACTGCTCCGACTTTTCGACGTTCAGCAATTTGTCCTGCAAAGCGATGCGGGCGATTTCTTCCTCTCCGGCTTTCAGCGCGATCGCGGCCTGCTGCTCCCGCTTCTCCGCCAACAGACTCGCCTGCATATACTGCTCGCGCATCGCTTCCATGTGCCGGACACATTGGCCGTAAAGCTGCTCCGCCTGCGTAATCTGTTCCCTCAGAGCCGACAAATACTCGTCGATAAGTTTGACGGGATCTTCCGAACGTTCCAGCCTGTCATTCAAATTCGCCATCGCAATATCTCTGACCCGTTTCATCACATTCATCTGACGCATACCTCCTTTGTTCAAGCCGTCTGTATACGCACCGTTCGGCCATGCGGTTTGTGCTTAAGATTTGCACATGCAATCGCATGTTTAATTCAAGGTCCCCGCTTCCCGGAAGCGGTCCGCGACTCATGCGATTCGGCTTTTCCTGTTCAGCAGATGAACTCCGTAGATGATCAGCACAATCGCGATCAGCCAGCCGATCAGGCTCATCAGCTTGCCGAACAGGAGAAGTCCGCCGAAAACGACGAGCGGCCAACCGATGATCCCGGCACGGTGTTTGATCATGTAGTAACCTCCGATGAACATGGCGATCGGAAGAATCCAACTCATAAAACCACCCATTCCCATACCCAATTTATCCAGCAATATCACACCGCCGAGCAGAATGAGAATAAAAGCAAAACCTTTCTCGCGATTAATCGTCAAAATCGTTCACCGCCTTTCCGATGTTCCGTTTTCATGTGGTTCGCTTTTGTTGTCTTTATTGTAGGAAATAACGTGTCCCGCTAAAACGGACCCGGGATGGTTTTTGAAACCCGACCAAAGTCGGGGGTGTTGTCCTTCTCTCGTCGGAACGCCGAAAACGGGCGTTCAGCCTCCCTTCGGCCGTTCCCGTTCAATCTCTCAACCATCGTTGATTTAAATCCGCCAACAAAAAAAGAATGCAGAATCGGTCAAAATAGATCGAATCTGCATTCTGCACAGATAAGCGATGGCGAAGTCCGCGCGGCAAGCCCGCCGCAAGAACGGATTCCTTTATCGGATGCCTCCCACGCTTCGTCCCCCGCCGTTGATATCCCGCTCGAATCGACTGTTCCGAAACACGCCGGATACCTTCTCTCGCCGCACCGAAGCGCGCTTGCACTACCGGTTATCCACTTTTTCCGGGTACAGATCGTGATTCATCAGGCGGTATTCCGCCATCTTCTCATATTTCGTGCCGGGCTGCCCCCAATTGCAGTACGGGTCGATCGAGATGCCGCCGCGCGGCGTGAATTTTCCCCATACCTCGATATACCGCGGGTTCATCGCGGCGATCAGATCGTTCATGATGATGTTGACGCAATCCTCGTGAAAATCCCCATGATTCCGGAAACTGAACAAATACAGTTTGAGCGACTTGCTCTCCACCATTTTCCGATCCGGAATATAGGAGATATAGATCGTCGCAAAGTCCGGCTGGCCGGTCATCGGACACAAGCTCGTGAACTCCGGACAGTTGAATTTCACAAAATAATCCCGGTCGGGATGTTTGTTATCAAACACCTGAAGCAATTCCGGCGAATACGTATAGATATATTTGGTTCCCTGGCTGCCGAGATGGGTGATGCCCTGCAGTTCATCGGGCGACCGGCCGGCATTCGTTCGCTGATTGGTCATGAAAATCCCTTCCTTCGGTAATCCCCTTTGTATTCGACACATACATAACTTAACATACAATGGAGGCATGATGCACCTGTACATCCTGTCACATTGGGCGTGACGCCCGTACGCCGTCTCCGATGTGAAGCCTCGGAGGCGAGCCAGAATGGAAACCTGGCCGGAAAACCCGCGCACAGCACGAAAGCCCGGACACATCCTGCTATTGCTAACTTTCAGTAAGTGACAATTTGTGATATACTACATTTAGATATGAAAGGATATCGAGGTGAATGGCATGAAAGCAGATGATGGATTTCACCTGTGCCCCAAATTTGAAGCCGCCTTCGAATTGCTGGGCAAACGCTGGACCGGACTCATCATCCGCGTGCTGCTTGACGGCCCGAAACGGTTCAAAGACATTTCCCAGCTGATTCCGAACATGAGCGACAAGATGCTGACCGAACGGTTCAAAGAACTTGAAGCGGAAGGCATCATCGTCCGTCGTGTATATAACGAAATGCCCGTCCGAATCGAATACGAGCTTACGGAGAAAGGCAAGGCGTTGGAAGCCATGATGATCGAATGCCAGAAATGGGCCGACCGGTATTTGAACCCTGCCTCGCAAAAATAAAGCACCTGACATACGGATCGTAACACGCCGTCCCGAATATTGAAACGCGTTCACCCGCGAACATGCCAAGGGGAATCGTTTCGATTTCGGACGGCGTTTTGTTTGCCTTTTTGTCTCCTTCATATCTCGTTCATGAACAGGGTTGACACGATCGTTACTGACCAATATAATATAACTATACTTTAGTAAGTTGTTGTATTTATTAAAGCGAATGATTAGGAGGTTGTCGGATTATGGCATTATCCAATTGGAAAATCGACTCGGCTCACAGCAGTGTGGAATTTTCAGTCAGACATATGATGATCGCGAAAGTGAAGGGCTCCTTCCACTCCTTCGACGCGAATATCACGGCGGACCCGGAAGATCTTACGACGGCCAGCATCGAATTCACCGTCGATGTGTCCAGCGTCGATACGCGAAACAGCGACCGCGACGCTCACCTTCGCTCGCCGGACTTCTTTGATGCGGACAATCATCCGAAGATCACGTTCAAAGCCGTTTCGATCCAAAAAACGGGCGACAACGAATACGCCGTGACGGGGGATCTGACGATCCGCGGCGTCACGCATCCTGAAACGTTCAAGGTCGTCTACGAAGGCGGCGGCAAAGATCCGTGGGGCAACGAAAAAGCGGGCTTCAGCGTGGAAGGAAAGATCAACCGCACGAAGTACGGACTCGTATGGAACGCGGCCCTCGAAACAGGCGGCGTGCTGGTCGGCGAAGATGTGAACATCACACTGGAAATCGAAGCCGTCAAGGCATAAAACAACAACAGTAAAAACGTTTTCCCCAACCCCTTTCCCATGAAATAGATCGAAAAAACGGTTCCGGAGCTTCACGCGGCGGAACCGTTTTTTCGTCATGCGCTTGCGAATGGACATTGACTAGCTCCAGGCAGAGTGGTAAGTTATCCTCAGCAGTATCATGTTTGTTCGCCCTTGTTCGAACGGGAACAGTTGCGAGCAACACTATCCTCAAGATCAAATGATGAAATTCAATAAAGGAGTTGATCGGTCAACATGGCAAACAATCGTTTGATCCTGAACGCGGACATCGAACGCGGCACGATCAGCAGGCACATCTACGGACATTTTGCCGAACATCTCGGCCGTTGCATCTACGAAGGTTTCTGGGTGGGAGAGGATTCCCCGATTCCGAACACGAACGGCATCCGCAATGACGTCGTGGAAGCGCTTAAAAAGATCAAAATCCCGAACCTCCGCTGGCCCGGCGGCTGCTTCGCCGACGAATACCATTGGCAGGACGGCATCGGTCCGCGTGAACAACGCAAGCGGATGATCAACACGCACTGGGGCGGCGTCGTTGAAAACAACCATTTCGGCACGCACGAGTTCATGATGCTCTGCGAAATGCTGGAATGCGAACCTTACATAACGGGCAACGTCGGAAGCGGTTCCGTGCGTGAGATGTCGGAGTGGGTCGAGTATATGACCTTCGACGGCGAATCGCCGATGTCGAATCTCCGCAAAGCCAACGGGCGCGAAAAGCCGTGGAAACTGAAATACTTCGGCGTGGGCAACGAAAACTGGGGCTGCGGCGGCAACATGCGCGCGGAATATTACGCCGACGTGTATCGCCGTTATCAGACCTATGTGCGCAACTACGGCGAGAACCGCATTTACCGGATCGCCTGCGGACCGAACGTGGCCGACTATCATTGGATGGAAGTGCTGATGAGAGAAGCGCGCCGCTTTATGAACGGCATCAGCCTGCACTACTACACCGTTCCGGGAGAATGGTCGAAGAAAGGTTCCGCTACCCAGTTCAACGAGCAAGAATGGTTCACCACGCTGCAAAAAGCGCTCTATATGGAAACGCTGGTCAAGAACCATATCGCCATCATGGATCGCTACGATCCGGCAAAACGCATCGGCCTTATCGTCGACGAATGGGGAACCTGGTACGACGTCGAACCGGGCACGAACCCGGGCTTCCTGTATCAGCAAAACTCGCTGCGCGACGCGCTTGTGGCGGGCATTCACCTGAATATTTTCAACCAGTACAATGACCGCATTCATATGGCGAACATCGCTCAGACGGTCAACGTTCTGCAATCGATGATCCTGACCGAAGGCGAGAAAATGATCGTGACGCCGACCTATCACGTGTTCGATATGTACAAAGTTCACCATGATGCGACCAGAGTGGATCTGTACATCCAAAGCGAAGACTACGTGATGGGCGATCAGAAACTGCCGAAGCTGAGCGGCTCCGCTTCGAAAGACGCGGAAGGACGCATCAACATCACCCTCTGCAACCTCGATCATGAGAACGGCGCGGACGTTCCGATCGATCTGCGCGGCATGGGTGAGGCGAAGAAAGTGACGGGCACCGTTCTGACGGCAGACAGGATGCAGGCGCATAACACGTTCGACCAACCGGAAAACGTGAAGCCGGTCTCGTTTGAAGAGTTCTCGGTGAACGGTTCCGTATTGAACGTGAAGATGCCGTCCAAATCCGTCGTCCTCCTGACGATCGAAGCGTAAGATGATGCAGAACGCTTCTTCGACCGCGGGAAACGGCGGCCGCGACGAGCCGTGCAAAGGTTGCTCGGCGTCGGTCCACATAACGGACGCGCAGTTGAAACGCATCCTCGATGCGCTTGATGCGGATCCGGAACAGTGCGTTGATGATGAACTGTACGCCGAAAGGCTCAACATCTGCCGGTCTTGCCCCGCTCTCGCCTATGAGACGACGTGCAGGATTTGCGGCTGTCTTGTCGCCGTGCGCGCCAAACTCAAAGACAAAGCCTGCCCCTTTCCGGGACAAGCCAAATGGTGACGGCATAGCATAAATCAAAGCCTCGCACGCGGTATCCGATGCGATATCCGGCATGCGAGGCTTTGCGCTTTTAAATTTGATGAGTTTCGGCTGTTCCCGATTTGTTCCGGTTGTACCTGCCGCGCAGCGGACTTACGGCAATGTGACGATGATCGGCTCGTTTTTCGTGATGATGATCGTATGCTCATATTGCGCCACGTAGCCCGGCTCAGGCAGCACCAGCGTCCAGCCGTCCGGCATGCCGACGACATACTCCGGTCCGGTCGAAAGGAACGGCTCTACCGTGATGACGAGGCCTTCCTTCAACATCCGTTTATCGTGTTTGTTGTACACCGGCTCAATCTCCTTCGGATACTCGTGCAGACTTCTGCCGATGCCGTGGCTGCACAAATTGCGCACGACCGAATAGCCGCCCAGCGCCGCCTCCTGCTGGATCAGCTTTCCGACCTCGTTCAATTTCATCCCGTGGCGCAATTTCTTGATCACGTTCATCATCGTCTGTTCCGTGTATTCGCACAGCCGGACGATCTTCGGATCATACGGAGGGACCTGGAACGACTGTCCCGCATCCGCGTAATATCCGTTCTTCTCCGCGGATACATCGATATTCACGACGTCTCCTTCACGGATCACGCGATCGCCGGGAATGCCGTGCGCCGCTTCCTGATTCAGACTGATGCACGTGTACCCCGGAAACTGATACGTCACCTTCGGTGCCGAATTGGCTCCGTAGCGGCGCAGTATTTCTCCTCCCAACTCATCCAGTTCTTTCGTCGTCATGCCCGGCCGCACCGCCTCCCGCATCTCCTTGATCGTCCGTGCGACGATCCGGCCGATCTCCCGCAACCCTTCAATATCTTTCTCAGATTCCACAATCATGTTGATTACGTCCCTTCTTATATGCTGTATGTGTGCTTAAATACGCAAAATAACCTGTACTTGCCTTACATCGCATCCGTTCATCTCATCCCGATCATTATGATTGGATATTGCCGATGCGGATGCCGCCGGCTTCGGCATGCGGCTTGGACATCCATCCAGTCCGGATACCGCTTTCCCGGATACTGCCGGCTCAGAGATCCAGGCTGGTTATTCCGACCATATATTCTATCAGACCGCCATGCTTTGCGTAACCATGGACTCCGCCCGAGCGGCGGGACGGGCAGTGAAAAAGCCATGTTCCAATTATAGCATAATATTCGCGGTTTCTGGAGAACGCTACATCGCATCTTTCTGGATTATGGTATAATAATTACATTCTATGTTGAAACGTGTCGCCAAGCTGTACGTATATGTATGATGTAAAGATCAAGCAGAAGACCCGTCGCGTGGCAACGTTCCGAACGACGATGTCCGAAAAAAATTTCTCAACGTGCTCACAAGCATTCGTTGCCGTTTGCGTATCCCATGCACTTGCACCGTCCGCGAGACTTCCGAGGTGAGCACCGAGCAACATCAGATCACCCTCTGTCGTTGAATGCACGTCATTCAAAACAGATTGGGCATCATAAAAATACTGATAAGAGGAGGAATTCAATTATGAGCATCATGAAGAGAATCTTTCGGATCGGAAAAGCAAATGTGAACGCAGCGCTGGACAAGTTGGAAGACCCGGTCAAAATGATCGACCAGATTTTGCGCGAGCTTGACGAAGACATCGCCAAGATGACAGCCGCCGTCACGTCGCAAATGGCGGTGGAGAAACGTTTCCAACGCGAGCTGGAAGAAACGGAGAAAATCATCGCCAAGCGCGACGAACAGGCGCGCGTCGCGGTGGAACGCGGCGAAGACGAACTGGCCCGCGAAGCGCTCATTGACAAGAGACGTTACACGGAGAAACGCGACACCCTCAAGGCCAGCTACGAGAAGGCGAAGGAAAACACCGAGCGCCTGCGCAAGCAGCTCGATGAAATGAAGAGCCGGGTGCAGGATATGAAGGCGAAGCGCAGCGCGCTGATTGCGCAAGCGGAAGCGGCCAAGGCGACGAAGAAGATCACCCAAACGATGAGCGGCGTGGGCGAAGAGAATCTCGCCGAAAGCTTCTACAAACTGGAGGAGAAAATCCAGCAAATTCACGACCAGGCGCTCGCCGCGCAAGAACTGGCCGAAAGCGAAAAATCGCTTGACAGAAAGTTTGAAGAGATGCTGAAGAAGACGGCCGATAAAGACGTTGAAGACGAACTGGCGCAACTCAAAGCTTCGCTCCAGAACAAACAATCGTGACGAAAGACCGTATGCCGGACACGCGGCCGTGACGCACCGATCGATATATGTCCGGCCGTGATGTTCGATCAAGAAATGCAGCCTGATAATCGTTAAGCTTGGAAGCTCGCTTCCAAGCTTTTTTGGACAGGTCGATGGGCCGAGGTTTTCCTGACGCTCCTGATAGATCGACGAACGTGATGTGAAACGGCTCCATACAAACGTAAGAACAGAAAGGAGACTGCCGAATGAACCGACGCGCGATATTAACGAAACGAACGCTCCTGACGGTTTTCGCCGTCCTGCTCTCGACCGCGTTTCTGGCGGTGCCCGCGGCTGTCGCGGCGGCGATGAAACCCGCTCCGGGCAATCACATCACCGATGACGCCGGCCTGTTCACCGCAGCCGAGATCACCGCCATCGAAAACGCGATCGATCAAGCGTCGTACGATATGTACATTTACACAACGGACAGTCTCGGCGGGATAACGATCGATTCGTTTGCATCGAAGCTGTACGCGGAATGGTCGCTGCAACATAACGATGCCCTGGTCGTCATCTCGTTTGATGAAGGCGAAGTGTACCTGGAGATGACCAGCGACAGCCCGCTGGAGCGAGCGTTGCTCACTTCGGCAGCTTTTGGCGGCATCGACAGCCACACTCGTCTATTGGAAAATACTTTCGTACCTTATGCAATGAACGGCGATTTCCAGCAGGCGGTCATCGCCCTCGTCGAAGAACTGGATCGGCTGCTGTTGGAATACATGAATCAAACTGCACCGTCCCCATCACAGACGCCCGCTCCGTCACAGACGCCGTCTCAACCGGATCAGTCACAACCCGCCCCCTCCCCGTCCTCGCCGGGTGCTGCGACCGTATCCGATTCCGACTTGCGTCGAGCAGCCGCATTCGTCTGGCTGGGAATCCTCCTGGTTTGCCTGACCGGTCTCGTCCTCCACATTTGGTTGCAGCGCCGGCGTGCGCAACGCAAATATGCCGACTTGAACCATCTCTACCGCGACATGCTCGGTATCGTAAACAAGCTGGAGACGGAGATCGGGTCGCGCTTGTCGCTCACGCGCGGACAATCGAAAGAAGTCCTGACGAAACTCAAAAAACGGCATTACGATCTGCTGCAGGCGTCGACGGATTACCGTTCTGAAATCAACAGATTCCGAATCCCGATATGGGTGTCCAAGCGCACGAATGCCCAAATAAATACGATGCAACAGCAGGTGGAGAAATTCCGGACGCAGGCGAACGAACTGATGAGCGAAATCGAACAATACAAGGCGAAAGAGACGGAGATCACCGATCGTCTCAACGAGTGCGATCAGGAGTGGACGGCAGCCGACCGTACGTTGCAATCGTTGGCGGAGCGCTCCGGCTGGTCATTGGAACGGCTCCGTCAACGGTCGCAACAACTCGGCAAGGCAATCGATCAGGCACGCGATCAAGCCGCGTTTGACCCTCTGGCCGCGGAGGCCGATTCGCGTAACTTGAAAGAGCAGGTGGACAGACTGGTGCAGCTCATCCGCGACGCCGAGAAGGCCGCATCGGCATACGAGGAACTGCCGGACCGAATCGACGAAACGAGGCGGCGAATCGATCAAATCGTAAAGGATGAGCGACTTCGATTAACGGAAATTCAGCCGTACGCCTGCTTTGCAGACATGCCGAACCAGCTTGCGAAGCTGAAACAGCTGCTGTCGGAAGGAGACTCCCGTCTCGCCGCCGAAATCGCGGCAAGGATGAACGATCAGCTGAATGAGTCGCTGCGGATGGTTGCCGATTCGGTCGAAGCGCGCGACTGGAACAATCGGACGGAACGGCTCATTCGCTCCTGGCTGACCGAATACGACGAGCATCTCATCGATCGGCTCCGCGAAGAATGCGAGAGACTGCAGGAGGTATACAAAGAAAATCACTGGGGGCATATTCCGGGCCGCATCACATGGATCGGCGAGCAGATTGAGCGCATCAGGGAACAGTTGCCTGCGGTGGCTCGGCTCAATGACGAACTCGAACAACGCTATCTCGAATGTCGCCAGCGGTTCGAGCAAATGCTTGCGATCCTGCATGAAGTTGAAACGTGGTGCCAAGATATTTCGGAACTGCGGACGAAGCTCGACGAACGAGCGGCTGCGCTGGCATCCCGCGTCACCGCGCTCAAGGAACGTTTTGCGGCCATCATGTCCGTCATCCGCTCCAACTCTCTGCCCCGGCGTTTCGACATCGGTGAAGCGGCCGCAGGCGCAGAGTATGGCATTCAACGCTGCGATCTATTGCTCAGCGAGCCGAAACGCGATCTGGATACCCTTGAGGACAACGTCCGGATGGCGGAAGACGCGTGCGGCCTGATGGATCGGATCACTCAAACGATGGTTGCGGAAAAGAAAGAAGCCGAACGCCTGGCACAGCAGTTCTATCAAGAATTTCGCTCTACCTCGTCCAAATGCGCGCGGTTCATCCGCATCACCGAATACCGAAGAAGATATGACTTGATCGCGGCGGCGATCGTGAAAGCGATCCAGGAAGGCAATTATGCGCACGTCAAGCAGTTGGTCGCCGAAGGGCAGGCTTTGATCAAGCAGATGAAGGACGAATACAACATCATGTACGCGGCCTATCTGGAACAGCAGCGACGTCAGCGCTTGGAAGATATGCACCGCAGAAGTTCCGGAGGTGGGTTCTGGGGCGGATTCGGCGGAGGTTTAGGCGGCGGCAGCTTCGGTGGAGGTTCACGCGGCGGGGGCGGCAGCTTCGGTGGAGGTTCGCGCGGCGGAGGAAGCAGTTTCGGAGGAGGTTCGCGCGGCGGGGGAAGCAGCTTCGGAGGAGGTTCGCGTGGCGGGGGAAGCAGCTTCGGAGGAGGTTCGCGTGGCGGGGGAAGCAGCTTTGGAGGAGGTTCGCGCGGCGGAGGAAGCAGTTTCGGAGGAGGTTCGCGCGGCGGGGGAAGCAGCTTTGGAGGAGGTTCGCGCGGCGGGGGAAGCAGCTTCGGTGGAGGTTCGCGTGGCGGGGGAAGCAGCTTTGGAGGAGGTTCGCGCGGCGGAGGAGCCAAGTTTAAAAAATAAGGCACGCGCGTCTATATCAATCCCCTTTCTCATCAAGAGCGCTTCAGGAGCAATCACGAGACATATTCACATTGAACGAAATACACCTGTTCAAACAGAACCAACGGGCGGTCATCCTTACGAAGGTTGGCCGCCTGTTTCGTTTGCTGATGATCCGCAACCGGATAACAAAATAGCGCAAAATGCATCAATCTCCCTTATCCGATCCCATCATATTCCAATCAACAAAATACTCGACACGCCGATTGATATTGATTATCGTTAAATTGTCGATAACCGATCACGGTAAAATTCATGCGGACAGAATGGCTCGGAACATTCCGTTCCCATTGTTTTCATCCGCCTCGCTCGGCAATGCTTGTCATCCGCGTCGATGCCGTCAACAGGAATTCAGCGTTCAGCGGGGAATGCGAAGCGGAAAACGCCGATGACCGGGATGGACGTTTGTCTCGCGTGACGATTGTTTTGCATTTCTTTTAGGCATGCTATCTCATGGAAAGGAATGATCATCGTGTACGCCGTCGTATTCGACCTGGAACTGGTGAAACGGTTTCGCAAAGGACAGCCGTCGGAGATCGTGGAGATCGGAGCTTGCAAGGTTGATCTGACGAGCAAAGAGATCGTGGACCGGTTCCAGGTTTATATATCTCCTCGGAAAGGATACGTGGAAAAAAGCACCCGAACCTTCATCAATATGACGATCGAGGACATGATGCACGCGGTGCCGTTTCGGGAAGGCATCATGCGTTTCGTGGAATGGCTCGGCGATCAATATTACCTGTGCTCCTGGGGCAAAGACGACCGCATCCATCTGATCGATGAATGCATTCGCAAAAAAGTGAGCCTGGACTGGCTGGTGAACTATAACGATATCCAAAAGCAGATCGGCGCGCTGTTAAGAGAGGATAACAAAAACCAGCTCGGGTTGCAAAATGCGCTGGAATTGGCGGGCATCGAACCGCAAGGGCTCGCCCATCGCGGAGTCGACGATGCGTTGAACACGGCGCGGCTGTTCATCCTCTTCGCCGACCGCATCAAACTGCAAACCAACGAAGTGACGAAAAAAGAAATCCGCCAGTTCAAACTCCGATTGCAGCGGAAAAACGAGGCGAACCGAAGCGCGTCGCCTTCATCGCCTGCATCGCGTTCACCGCTTTCGCCGCCTGCATCCGGCGGACAACCCGTCTCCGATCAACGATCCGCTTCAGAACATCTCATGCGCGCCAGGCAGGAGGATCGTCAGGATCATCCTTCCGGAGCGGATTAATACAGACGATCCGTAAACGTTGAACAAAAATAGTCCGCAAAGCCGGCGATCCGTCCGCAACATGAGCGGGTTGCCCGAAGGCAACCCGCGAAAGTCCTTGACTTGGGAATATATTTATCAACTTCAGGCGCGTATACGGCACTTTTTGCGCAGTCTCTTTTCGTTCGCCGCGTCATGCCCATAACTGCAAGACCAGCATCGATCCGATGCCTGTGAGAACCGTGACGAGCAGACTGCGCGTCCATATCGCGGCGATCAGCGTGGGAATCAAAGCGACAAGATTTTGATTCTCATGAAGGGGCACGAACGTTTCCCCCTCCGTTAATACGGACTGCGCAATCAAGGCGACCATCACCGCCGGCGGTACATACCGCAGCCAGCGCTGCAGCCACTCGGGCATTCCGAAGCGGCTGACCAGCATCATCGGCAGCACTCTCGGCACCGCGGTCACGATCGATACGCCGATCAACATCCAGACAAACTGACTCATCTCCATCTTTCCACCGCCAATCCCGTACAGGCCGCTCCGACGGCCGCCAAAATCACCGCGATATGCGACGGCAGCCACAGAAACAAAACAGCAAAATACGCGACCGTCGTCCCCGCTACGATCAGATCGGTTCTCCACTGTTTGCGGTGCATGATCTGCTGGACAACCAGGCCGACGAACATCGCGGGAAGCGCGAAATGCAGCCCGAACCGTTCTGGGTCCGGTATCCACGCCCCGAACCACGCGCCCGCCAGCGTCGCGATCACCCAGTTCAACTGGGCGGTCACATTCAGCCCGAACATCCATTTATCCCGATGGTTCGCATGAAGCGACAAGCGGTTGACGGCGACGCCGAACGTTTCGTCCGTAAGCTGCACCCCAAGCAAGAAATTTTTGAGCATCGAGTATTGGCGAAACAACGGCGCGATCGCCGCGCTCAGCAACAAATGGCGTACGTTGACGAAGAAAACCGTCACGATGATCGAAATGATCGAACTTCCCGCCGACGCCATCGCCGCCACGATAAATTGCGCCGATCCCGCGTACAAAAACACCGACAGAAGTCCGATCTCCAGCACGTTGAACCCCGCCGTCGCTCCGACGACTCCCGCCGCGAAACCGATGCTCCAGTAACCGAGCAATGTCGGCACACAATCGCGCACGCCGCCCCAGAAGGTCAATTCCTCAACCGCATCCGATGTTCCGTTAGGCATGCTTTCACCGCGTTTGCCGCACGCAGCATCACTCTCCGCCGCAGCGGTTCCCGTTCCGGCGACGCCATCCCGGTCCCGCCCGGCCGGAAAAGGTTTTCCCTCCGCTTCATCTGTTGCCGCTTCGGGCAGAAGGCGCTTGAAGCCGTCGATCCGTTCACCCGTCATCACGGCACGCGATGGGTCGTCCATTGTCGCCGTCCTCTTTCCTCTCCCTTTGCCTTCAATGCGTCGGTCCTTCATGACTCACCACCCTGAATCCGCTCCCGCGCACTTTCCGCTGCACGATGATGAGCCGCACGAAAAAGCCCGCCGCGGCGCATGTCAGCCCGATCGTGATGCCGACCCAGAACCCGTAAGCTTCAAGGGGTGTCAGCACCGCCAGCGCCAAACCCGCCGGAAATCCGATCACCCAGTACGACACGAGCGCCGTCATGAACGGCACCGTCACATCCTTATAACCTCGCAACACTCCTTGCAAGGAGGCCTGCGAAGCGTCCGACAGCTGATAGATGATCGCGAACAGGAAAAATTGCTTCGCCATCTCGATTACTTCCGGCTGATCGTTGTATATGAGCGCGATCGGCACCCGGAACGCAAGCATAAAGACCGCGGCGGCGGCCATGATGCCGAGCGCCCCGACTACGCCGAGCAGCGTGTATTGCTTCGCGTCGGCATATCTCCCCGCGCCCGCCTCGTAGGCGACCACGATCGTCAGCGCCATCGATATGCTGAGCGGAATCATGAAAACGAGCGAAGAGAAACTGAGCGTCACTTGATGAGCGGCAACGGTCACCGTATCGAACATGGAAGCGATCAGGAGCGTTACCACCGAGAAAATGCTCGCTTCGAAAAAAATGGACAAGCCCATCGGCACTCCGATCTTCAACTGCTCCATCCATGACTGCCACGACGGTTTGACGGGCTTCCTGAACAGCCTGTATGGACGCACCACTTCCAGACGAACCGCCAGCCATACATTCGCCGCGAAGATGATCCAAAACGTGACCGCGGTTGCAACTCCGGCCCCGACGCCGCCCAAAGCCGGAAACCCCAGTTTTCCGAAAATCATGACATAGTTGAGAAACGCATTCAACGGCAAACCGGACAAGACGATGAACATCGTAATCCGCGTATAACCGTGCGCATCAAAAAAATTGCGTATGACCTGAGAAGAAAAATAAGGAATGATGCCAAAGCTTAACGCAATTAAATAATATTTCGCCACGCGGTGCACTTCGGCATCCTCAATATTCATCAATCCAAGCAACGGCTCCAGCAAAACGGCGCCCGCGACGATCAGGATGACGCTGATGCCGGCAGCCAGATACAAGCCCTGCGTCACCGCCGCGGCGATGCGCTCCCGCTCTCCCCTGCCCAGCAGCTGCCCGACGATCGGCGTGATCGCCAGCATGATGCCGCCGAGGCCGATCGATACCGGCATCCATATGTTGAATCCGACCGCCACACCCGCAAGCTGTTCGGTCCCGGCTCTTCCCGACATCATCGTATCGAGCACCGTCATCGCATTAAAGCCGATCTGCGTCACCAGAATCGGCCATAAGATTTTTAGAAACAGTATGATCTTCTCTTTCCGCGTATTCGTTGGATGCATGTTCATGTCTCCTGCGTCTTTTTTCGGGATACCCCTGCGTGTCTGTATACTATGAATCCAGTGAATATTCTAGTTCATTTACTTGTCCGGACATCTCTATGCGGATTTGATACCGCCATGTCCTATGACTCTTATCCTCGCAATGCCGCTTTTGCATATCGCGTCTCATGTCTCACTCTTTATATCCCATATGATATTCAGTGTCAATGAGGACGCGGGTTGGAAAATGCTGCCGGCTTATAATCAAACAACCCAGGGGAAGCCCCCTGGGTTGCCGTTGCCCTGCCGATCGGACAGAGCCGTCCAGACCGTTCCGATGATGCGCACGGATCAATATGCGAGCGTGAACAAGCCGCGAATATGCGACAAGTAGCGAATGTTGCTCGCTTCTTTCATCAAGCATGCCGGCGTCCCTTTCAGCTTCAGACCGCTGGCGCCGATCGTGCCGATCGCATCCTTGCGTCCGAGGCTGGCCAGCGATCCGGAGAACACCGGTTTGAATTCTTTCATCGCGCCGCCCTTGATCGCCGCAAACAGGTTGTAGCCTACCGTCTCACCCATTTGCCAAGCCAGCTGGGCGGTCGGTGGATACGGCGCGCCTTCCGGATTCATGACGACGGCGCTGTCTCCCGCAAGGAACACGTCGGAATGTGACGTCGATTGCAGATACGCATTCACCGTCGCCCGTCCGCGATTCACTTCGATGCCGCAGTTGGCGACGACCGGATTGCCCTGCACGCCGCCTGCCCATACGATGGTATTCGATTCGATCGTCCGGCCGTCTTTCAGCGATACCTTGTTGCCGGACACTTCCGTGATCGGCTGACCGAGCAGGAACGTCACGCCGCGCGCTTCGAGGCTCGTCTTCGCGCGCTCGACCAGATCTTCCGGGAAGCCGCGCAGGATCGACGGCATCGCTTCGACGCAATACAGCTTGATCTCCTTCGGATCGACGCCGTTTTTCTCGCACAGATCCGGGAGCATATCCGCCATCTCGCCGACAAGCTCAACCCCTGTCAAGCCGCCGCCGCCAACGACGAAGGTCGCATCAGCAGGATCTTTGGAAGCGGCGTAGCGTTCGATCGCCTCAATGATGCGCGCATGAATGCGCTTCGCATCGTCCACCGACTTCAGAACGAGGCTGTTCTCCTGCAGCCCCGGTATGCCGAAGAACGCCGTTTCGCTGCCCAGCGCGACAACCAGATAATCATAGGACATATTGACGCCGCTTGCCAGCTCCACTCTCTTCTCATCCGGAACGATATTGGTCACCGTATCGATGCGGATGCCGACGTCCGTTCCATCAAGCAGCTTGTGCAACGGAAGCGCAACGGCTTTTTCGCTCACATTGCCCACGGCCAGGCGATGCAGTTCCGTAATGATTTGATGCGTCGAATATTTATTGACAACCGTAATTTCCGCTTCCTCAACGGTCAAATAACGGCGGGCCGTCAAAGCGGCAAGCAGGCCGCCGTAGCCGGCGCCGAGTATTACTATTTTTTTCATCCATTCTCACCTCTAGCGTTGTTGTTCGCGTTCCGACAACACGTTCACATAAGCCTGCATGATGCGGAACATCTTCTGAACTTGCGGATCTTTCAGCAAACGGAGCATATCGAAGAGGCCGACGCTGGACGTATCCGTCTTGGCGCGATCGCATGCCTCGATCGCCGCCGACGCATAATACTTCACCTTGTCCTTCACCGGATTCAGCATTTCCTTCATGCCGTTCTTCATATCTTCGATCAGAACATGGTCCGTCATAATCGTCTGAACGAGATCATAGGTCTTCGTGATCATCGTCATCATTTCCGCCAATTTCGGCAACTGCTCGATCAATGTGTTTAAGGAAGCCTGCACTTCGGGTTTCATCAGTTGGTCTATCACATCAAGTTGCGCTTGATTACCCGCTGCCTTATCGACCGCCGCAGCCGACGTTTCGAGTTGATTGGAATTACTCATTCGGTCTTATCCTCCTTCGCTGTGTCTGACGCCACAATAAAACTAATTGTGTTTGCACCAATTCACCAATGAACTGATTTAGTCTGCACCCATGTTTGTACCTGACGAACTTCCATCGTATCGCATTTCTTTTTTCGGCGAAGCGTTGGCCTGCCAAATTGTTCGATTTTTCACATTCGTCAGCGCTTCATTTCTCCATTTTCTCTACGCAAACCGGTTTCCGCATCCACCACCTGACCACTCCATATCACTCTTTGCAAGACGACTCTCTGCAAGGACGTACTTTTTCTATCCTAGATCATTATACACTTTTTCGCAAAAAATTCACGAGGTTGTTGTATATTTTTTCACAAACCGTGCGATAAGTCGTTTCCAATGAGCAGGGGACGTTTTCAAATCAGCAAACGTCCCCAACATCAATATCCTCATATTCCCTTGTCGATATTAACCTGCCGCAGTCCCGATCTTCATGCTTCGGCCAGACGCAAACGAATGCCGTTTCCTGACGGGTCCTCGGTGCGCCAGCTGCGATCGTCTTGTTCCCGCACCGCGATCCCGTTCGCGCGAAGATGATCCAACGTCGACTGAAGCGCCTGCACGTCCGGGAACGTGATCGTGTAATAATCGAGGCCGGTTCCGTTCGCCGGCGGCCGAGGCGCTCCTCTGCCCGCCCATATATTCAACCCGAGATGATGATGGTATCCGCCCGCCGAGACGAACAACGCGCCCATGAAGCGTCCGACGTCCACCATCATATCGAAGCCGAACTGCTCACAGTAAAATTTCCGAGCCTGGTACAGATCGCCGACATGCAAATGCACATGCCCGATCACCGTTTTCTCCGGCAACCCCCGCCACTCATGCCCTTCGGCTTCCCGCAACAATCCGCGCCAATCGATCGGTTCCGTCACCATATGGATGCTGCCGTCCGGTTCATAAGTCCATTCTTCACGTGGGCGGTCGCGGTACACTTCGATCCCGTTATAATCCGGGTCCGAGATGTACAACGCCTCGCTGACCGCGTGATCCGCCTGTCCGATCTCGATGCCCTTGTCGATCATCCGGCGAAGGGCAAGACCGAGATCCCGCCGGGTCGGCAGCAGGATCGCGAAATGGTACAGCCCCGTCGTCCGGTTCGGAGGCACGACGATCGCATCTGGGATTTCCTCCAGAATGAGGAGCACTCTCCCGTCGGCGGCGCACATTTCCGCCACGCGCTCAGCGCGCCGGGCTGTTTGGAATCCGAGCACCTCCTCATAAAAACGGACGGACCGTTCAAGATTGCTCACTTTCAATTTGACCTCGCCCAATCCCACCTGCGGATGCAACCGGTATGTCACGTTAATGCCTCCTTCATGTCATTTATTCGGATGCGCTGCTTCCGCAAGCCTCATTGCTTGTGTTTCGGATGCGCCTCTTCTGCAAATGGTGCAGCTTGTCGCTTTCGCTTTCCGGATTATACGAACTTAAAGTAAGTATATAACAATATTAAAGTTTAAGCAACCGCCGCCCGACGTATCATAGAACGGAACCATTCCGCATTATTCTACTTAATAAACCTTAATGTTGACTAAATACCCATGATCCGCTACACTTAACATATCCATGGCATAGTGGCGGAAGGGAACACTGCATCTGATCTCTTCCGCCATTTAACATCATGTCACATGAAACGATTTTCGCTAAAATGCAGATCTATCCGGGATGCATTTTCACCGTTAAAATAAAAGGTAAGCTTATAACTGATTTCGCGGCAAAGATCCTGCAAAATCTATCCGGTTTACTCTCAGCCGACAGGTTTGACATACCCGCGATCCATGATCCATATCCATGATCCAATCATCGGGCGGGCAAAAACTTTCACCTTGTGATAACCACATACAGGCGGTGGATACTATGTACGATCAGACAGATTTGTCTACCCGCGACAAAATCATGCACATGCTGAAAATAAACGGAGCGTTGAGCGCCAGAGACATCACCGAGCAGCTCGGCATCACCAGCATGGCGGTACGGCGGCATATCTCAACCTTGGAACGGGATAACCTGATCGAATCGACCACGGTTCGCAAGCCGCTTGGGCGCCCGACTGCGGTGTATCGTCTCACGAAGCATGCGGAAGACTACTTTCCGAAAAATTATCATGCCATCGCGCTCGATCTGTTATCCGAATTGCAGAAAGACTCCGGCGAAGACAGCGTAAAACGGCTGTTCCAACTTCGCCAGTCGTCCCTGTACAATCGATACAAGGATCGGATGCAGGGCAAAAACCTGCAGGAGAAAGTCGCCGCTTTGTCTGAGATTCAGAACGACAACGGCTATATGGCAAGCTGGCGGCAAACGGGCGAAGGCGAATACGAGCTCACCGAACACAACTGTCCGATCCTGCGGGTCGCGGGCCAATATCCTTGCGCCTGCTCCTGCGAACGCGATTTGTTCGCTTCCCTGCTGGAAGCCGATGTGGAGCGGACGGATTGCCTCGCGGAGGGCGGAAACCGATGCGTGTACCGGATACGGGGGCAACGCGGGCCGCATTCGACACCACAAGGAGTTGTGAAAGCTTGAATCTCGGTCTCGTCATCGTGGAAGTGTGCAGCAGAAATGCCGTCAACTCGGCGGCTCTCGAACAGTTTGAAGCGGAACATCCGGAAGTTACCGTGATGTATGAAGAATGCCTGAACAACTGCGACCTGTGCGCGCTGCGCCCGTTTGCTTATGTGAACGGCAAAACGGCAACCGCGCCCACAACTCAGGGCTGCATCGAGCGCATCGAGCGATTCGTGCGCAAAGAGATGCAACTATACGAGGATATCGACAGCGGCGTTTGATCATGAGATCGAATGCCGTTGGAGATATCCTTTTTGCCATGATGTCCTGTACACAGGATGTCCGTCGTAATGACATTACACCAATATCCACTGCATTCGGAGAGGAGTTTCATTATGAACGCCATGAACGGCCGGATTCTCGTCGTGGAAGACGACCGAACGATCGCCATGGGACTTGAATATTCCCTGAAACATGAAGGCTTCTCGGTGACGGTTCGGCACGATGTCGCATCCGCGGAAGCATGTCTCGCCGGCAACGCCTTCGACCTCGTGCTGCTCGACGTGGCGCTGCCCGACGGTACCGGCTTCGACCTTTGCCGCACGATCCGCAGCCGCAGCCAAACGCCCGTTATTTTTTTGACGGCGCGCGACGATGAGGTGAATATCGTGATGGGGCTCGACATCGGAGCGGATGATTACGTAACGAAGCCGTTCCGCGTGCGCGAACTCATCTCGCGCATCAAAAGCGTGCTGCGCCGCACCAAACAGGATGCGGTGCGGGCATCGGCGATCACGCTGGGCGACGTCGTCATCTACGTTGACCAGGCGCGCGTGACGAAGGGCGGCCGCGACATCCCGCTTACGGCGATGGAATACAAGCTGCTGCTCACGTTGGCAAGCCACAGCGGGCAAGTGCTGACCCGCAATCAGATTCTGGAGAACATATGGGATATTGCCGGGGAATTCGTGAACGACAACACGTTAACCGTATATATCAAACGTCTGCGGGAAAAAATCGAGGACGATCCGCAGCATCCCAAGCTGATCCAGACCGTTCGCGGCCTGGGTTACCGGGCGGGCGGTGAACCATGAAGCTCTTCCGAAATCCTGAGGTCGCGAGGCTGGGCTTCATCCTTCTGATCACGCTTGCCGTCAGCCTGCTGCTCGCGGTGATCGGCGTCTCCCTGAGCATGCGCAAATATATCGAACCCCTCCTCACCCAGCAGGCCGCGTTCATCGGCGCGATCGCCGACCGTTACCCCGATGCCGAACAGTCGCTTATGCGGCAGCTTTCTTCCGTGGATAAGGAAGCGGTGAGACGAGGCAAAGAATTGCTCACCCAGTATGGATACGACGATTCACGCCTGATCATGGAAACCGGACTGATGCAATCTCAGCGGCGGTATCAGACGTGGCTGTTTATTTCGATCATCGCCCTGGTATTCGCCGCGCTGACCGCCGTCTTCTTCATGTTCATCCACCGCCGGTATAAAACCGTCACGCAGCTTTATGAATACATGCGCGACATCGCCGAAGGACGCGATTCCCTGGATATCCGGGATAACGGCGAAGGCGAATTCAGCATTCTGAAAAATCAGATCTATACGATCACCACCATGCTCAAGGAACAAGGGGAAGCGCTCAGACGCGAAAAGCTCCGCCTGTCCGATTCCATCGCCGACATCTCCCATCAGTTGAAAACGCCTCTCACCTCGCTTTCAATGATGACCGATCTGCTCAGAGAAGATCATCATCCCGAGATGAGGGAACAATTTCTCGAACGCATACGCTCGCAACTCGACCGGCTGGAGTGGCTCGTCTCCTCGCTTCTCAAACTGGCGAAGCTCGACGCGGGAACGGTGACGATGAAGCGGGAAACATTCCCCGTCTCCGCCTTGATTCAACGAGCCGTCGACACCTTATCGATCCCGCTCGAAATCAAGCAGCAGCGCGTGGAGATCAGCGGAGATCCCGGCGTGAATCTCGTGGGCGACCTGGAATGGACGTCGGAGGCGGTCATCAACATCCTGAAAAACTGCATCGAGCACACGCCGGAGCACGGAGAGATACGCATACATTGGGAAACCAATCCAATCTATACGCGCATCAGCATCTCGGATAACGGAGAAGGCATCGATCCGAAAGATTTGCCTTACATCTTCAATCGCTTTTATCGCGGACAGCATACCGACAAAGACAGCGTCGGCATCGGACTGGCGATGGCGCTGGCGATCGTCAAGGAGCAAGGCGGAGACATTGCGGTGAACAGCAAACCGTCGCTCGGCACGACGTTCATGATCACCTTCTACAAGCAGCGCATTTAGGCAGCGGTCGCTGCGTTTTTTTACGAAACCGAACCGGTTCCCCTTACAACGGCAGCCTGAACGCTTGCACACTCCTTGCTCGGAATATGACAAAATTGTCACTTTGGCCGTCACTTCATCTTCATCTTCAGCAAGTATCCTATGAACAAGGGTGATTCATGATCGGAAGATCGTGAACGGGTGAATGAATCATCGCTCGCGTGCCGACGGGCGGTGTTCATTGCGCCCGCAAACCGGAGAAAACAAAATGAAGGAGTTCGAGAGAAGCATGGCTATCCTGACGGTCGAACATGTGAGCAAAATATACGGCAAAGGAGAATCGCAGGTCAAGGCGCTCGACGATGTGTCATTCAGCGTGGAAAAAGGAGAATTCGTCGCGATCGTCGGCGCGTCCGGTTCGGGAAAATCAACGCTTCTGCATATCATCGGCGGCGTCGATCGGCCGACCGGCGGCAAGGTGTTCATCGACGGCACCGACATATACTCGCTGAACGAGACGCAGCTCGCGATATTCCGGCGCAGACAGATCGGGCTCATCTACCAGTTTTATAATTTGATCCCGATCCTGAACGTGGTGGAAAATATTACGCTTCCCCTGCTGCTGGACAACCGAAGAGTGGACAAGAACCGGCTGTCCAACATTATCGATACCCTGGGACTGCAAGGCCGCACCAAGCATCTGCCGAACGAATTGTCCGGCGGACAGCAGCAGCGCGTGTCGATCGGCCGGGCGCTCATCAACCAGCCTGCGATCGTGCTGGCCGACGAACCGACAGGCAATCTTGACAGCAAAAACTCGAAAGAAATCATCGATCTGCTGAAATTTTCGAACAAACACTACCGCCAGACACTGATCATGATCACGCATGACCCGAACATCGCGTTGCAGGCCGACCGCATGATCACGCTGGAAGACGGCCGCATCGTGAGAGACGAGGTGATCCGCTCGTGAATATCCTGGCTCAGCTCACGATCCGCAATCTGCGGTTGAATCGGAAGCGCACGATCGTCACTCTGATCGGCATCATTCTTTCCGGCGCGCTCATATGCGGCGTCGCCTCGCTCATCGCCAGTTTTCAGGACGCAATGATCCGCGAAACGATCCACACAAACGGCAGCCACCATGCCGAATTGCGCGGCATTGCCTACGAAAACACCAAGTACGTCGCCAACCACGCGAATACCGAAAAATATGCGGTCAGCCGGGAATTGGGATTCGCGTATCTCGAAGGTTCGAAAAATACCGGGAGGCCTTATCTGTGGGTGCATGCTTTCGATGAAACCGCGTTTGCCACGTATCCTATTTATCTGAAGGAAGGACGCATTCCCGAAGCTCCCGGTGAAATCGCCGTTTCCGAAAGCACGCTGCTGTCTTCGGGAGTCAGGCTGAACATCGGCGACACGCTGACATTGCGCATCGGTCAGCGGACGGACGCCTACGGCAACATCATCGATTCGCGCGAGGAATTGACGAAAGATGAACGGCTCGCCGGTCTTCAAGAATACACGTTCACCATTACGGGCATTTTGGAACAGCCGAATATCGAATTTTATCCTCTTCCCGCATACGGAGCCGTCGCGTATCTCGATCCGTCGACGCTCTCAGCGGAAGACAAGGTGACCGTCTCGATCACGGCGAAAAATCCGAAACATATCTACTCGATGGTCAAATCGCTGACAAGCACCTTGCGGCCGGAAACGATCAGCTATAACAGCGAATTGCTCCGCTGGATGGGTATCACGAACAATCGTTCCTTGAACAAGATGTTCAACACAGTCGGGTTCATCATTATCCTGCTCGTGATGGTCGGCTCGATCTCGGTCATTTACAACGCGTTCGCCATATCCGTCAGCGAGCGGAAGAAACAGTTCGGCATGTTGGCAAGCATCGGCGCCACCGCAAGACAAATACGCCGCATCGTGTTTCTGGAAGCGGCTATTCTCGGGCTGATCGGCATTCCGATCGGCATATTGTCAGGCATCGGCGGCATTTGGGTGACGCTCAAAATCGTCAATGATTTGTTGCGCGGGTCGTTTTTCAACTTGGCTGTTGAACTTCGATTGGCCATACAGCCGATCACCATATGGGTTTCGGTCTTTTTCATCGGGTTAACGATCTTCCTGTCGGCCTACATCCCTGCGAAGCGGGCGGCCCGCATCTCACCGATCGAGGCGATCCGCCAGACGACAGACATCAACATCAAGGGCAAAAAACTGCGGACCTTTAGGCTCACCCGCGTCCTTTTCGGCTTCGAAGGAGAACTGGCGATCAAAAACTTGAAGCGGCATCGCAAACGGTACCGCGCCACCGTGTTCTCGCTGTTCATCAGCATCGTGCTGTATGTGTCGTTCTCTTCCTTCATGACCTACGGATTCGCGAGCAGCGAGATGTATTATAAAACAGAACCCTATGATTTCAGAGTGATCAAATCGGACATTCCCGTGGACGAAATTTACGCGTTTTACGACCAGGTCATCCGGCTCTCCCCTGTGGAACGGCCTGTAATCGAGAGCACATTGTACTTCAAGGCCGAAGGTTTATCGTACGATCAGCTGGGGGATTACCTGAAAAACTTGATAAGACAGGAAAATCAAGACACGAGTGAACCGCCGGGTCAAGCCGCGGGGCAGGAGGAAAACGAGTCCTCCGGCGAAAACTCATACAGCCTGGACATTAAACTGCAATCGGTGGGAGAAGCCGAACTCAACCGTTACGCGCAGCAGTTGGGCATCGATTTGGCGCTGCTGTCCGCCAAAGATAAGCCGCGGGGGATATTGGTCAATTACAGCCGCTCGTTGACGCTGCCCATCACCGAATATGAGCCGTTGAACATTCGGCCCGGCGAAGCATTGACCTTAAGAGCCTATCCGACGGTCGAAGCGGAGGAGCAGGAATCGTTCACGATCGAAATCGCGGCAATATCGTACGAGAAACCTTTTACCGAATCGGGCGGTCCGGAGGCCAGAATCGTCGTAACCGATGACTGGTTCCAGCAATTGATGAAGCAATATGTGCCTGAGTCGCGTTGGATTGAGACACCTGTACTCTATATGACAGTGGCCGAAGGAACCGATCTGAAAGCATTTGCCGATGAAATCAGAATGGTTGACGCATCCATGAATCCGAACGGGCCCTTGCACATATGGGACGTCCAGACAGACCGGGAGCAAACGAACCGCATGAAAATCGTGCTCTCGATCTTCCTGTACGGATTTGTGTCCCTCATCACGCTCATCGGCGTGACAAACATCTTTAATACGATCAGCACGAACGTCGCTCTTCGCCGCAGAGAATTCGCCATGCTGAGATCGATCGGCATGACACCCGCCGGGTTCAAACGCATGCTGAACTACGAATGCATCTTTTACGGCCTGAAATCGCTGTTATACGGGTTGCCCGCGGGCATCGCCGTCAGTTACTGGCTGTACAATTCCATCAGCGGAGTGTTCTACTTCAACTTTACATTGCCGTGGCGGGAAATCGGGATCTGTACGGCCGGCGTCTTCATCATCGTCTTCCTGACCATGATGCACTCCAGTTCCAAACTGAAAAAAGAAAACATCATCGACGCGATGAAAATGGAAAATCTGTAATGTCACCTTTTACTGACGGTTGCAGAATACGGCTGCAACCTCAATGAATACGAAAAAATTCGCCTCCTATTCCGATGCTTCCGGCTCGGATTAGGAGGCGTTTTTTTACCTGGTTGCGCCGCGAAGCCGTTGACCTCGGGAATGGCTTCAAAAATAGACAACATAGATAAGCGCCACCAGCACAATGCGATAAACCGCAAACGGAATGAGCTTGATCCGGTCGATCAATTTCAGAAAGAAGCGAATGGCGAGCAGCGCAAACACAAATGCGCTGAGAAACCCGACGATAAAAAACGGCACAGCATCCATCGTGAAATATTCCAGATTTTTGACCAGAGACAAGAAGCTTGCTCCGGCCATGATCGGCACCGCCATGATGAACGTGAAATCGGAAGCCGTCCGATGGCTCAATCCCAGCAACACGCCGCCAGAAATCGTCGCACCGGAACGGGAGAAACCCGGCCATAGCGACAGCACCTGGATGCAGCCTATGGCCAGCGCCTTTTTGTACGTCATCTGATCGACCGTCTGAACGGTCGGTTGCTGCGGACGGAACAAATCGGCGGCGATCATGAATACCGCTCCGGCCAACAGCCCGATCAGGACCGTCTCCGTGGTAAACAGGTGCTCATCAATATAATCCTCGAACAGAACCCCCATCACTCCGGCGGGCAACAATCCGACGATCACGTGCGTCAACTTCAGATGACCTTGCGAACGATCGACACCGGTACCGCTGGGCAACAACCGGTGCAAGCCCAACAAATCTATGAAACGTCTCCAGAATACGACGACGACTGCAAGTATGGAACCGAGCTGTATGCATACTTTGAACGTGTTGGCCGGATATTTGCCGAGAAATTCCGACGACTTCAGCCACATATCATCAACGAGAATCATGTGTCCTGTGGACGATACCGGAGCGAATTCGGTCAATCCTTCCACAAACCCCAATATCACTGCTTTCAACAACTCGATAAAACTCATATGACAACTCCTATCACTAAAAATCTCTAACAATGGTTCTTTTAACTGGCCTTCTTCATTCTACCATGATTGTATCCCAATATTTTATATCGAAGCAAAAAAATTCTCTGTTATTAAATACTGCTTACGTGTTCTATGAAATGAAAATAAAGGCGAGGGTCAAAAGTTGAAGATGAAAGATATACGGACGTGAGGAAGATGGATCAAGCGATATGGATATCAGACAAAGGATGATACGGACAGGATGTGCGAATCGAAATGAATGCGGTATTCATAAAAAAGAAAAGTCTCTCCCGCCGTTTGCCGTGCGGATGTTTCTATCCGCAACGCTGTCTGAAGCATGAAGGCGCTCTCCATCATATACAGACAGGTTGTTCATGATGGTTCCCGCACCTTCAGCAAGCAGACAATCATACGGCGTGAGAGACATCGAAAAACGTCAAGCCGTGGAAAGAACACGGGGAAGCGTCAGTCAAGCGTTCATCCGCCGGGAAGAACCTCAACCTTTGACCGAACCGGCGGCGATCCCCTCGACGATGCGGTCGCTCAAAAAGATAAACGCAATCAGGATCGGCAGGATGCTGATCATCAGGGTCGCCCCGATCGCTCCCCAGTCGGTCGTGTATTGGCCGATGAAGTTTTGAACCCCGACCGTCAAGGTTTTATATTTATTGGATTTGATGAACGTGTTCACGAAGATGAACTCGTTCCAGTTATAGATCATGTTGATGATCCCGGTGGTCGCGATCACGGAGGTCGTCATCGGGAAAATGATGCGGAAAAACAGGCGATTGATCGAACAGCCGTCCATCACGGCCGCTTCCTCCACTTCCCGCGGCAACGCATAATAGAATCCCAACAGGATCATGATCGTAATCGGCATATTGAACGCCACGTAAGACAGGATGAGCGAGATCGGATTATCGATCAGCCCCCAATTGTTGAACATGCTGAACAAAGGAATGAGCGTGGAATGGACTGGAATCATCATCGCCACCATAAACAATCCGAGCACGAAGGAACTTCCTTTCCAATGCATGCGGGTGATGGCGAACGTCACCAGGCTCCCGATCACGACGGTTAAAACGGTTGCCGCGATCGTGATCCACACGCTGTTAAAGAAGTACAGATCGATATTTCCCACATTCCACACTTTGACATAGTTTTGCCACTTCGGATTCGTCGGAAGCGCAAGAGGCGGGAGATTGAAAATCTCCTGGTTGTTCTTCAACGAAAAGAACAACAGCCACACCAACGGAAACACCTGAAACGCCGCCACTGTGATCAGAATAACATAAAGCAGGACGAACCCGATTTTTCGCAATGGTTTTCGACCGCTTTGCTCCCGGATGCTTCCTTTTGATACTTGCTGGGATTTCCCTAATTCTGCTGCCATCTGTCCAAATCCTTCCTAGCCATTAGTGTCTTGCCTTTTATCTCTAGCCTGAAGTGTTCTTGATTTTTCGGAAATGCCTGTTAACGGTTGCCTGTGCCCGTCACGAATCACGAATATTGGATCTTCTCATCGGTGGCGGTCAACCTGCGTATGAACCAGGTCGCCAATAAACTGATGACGAGCAGGAAAAATCCGATCGCGCTTCCGTATCCGAAATCATAGGCACGGAACGCCGTATGGTACATGTACGAAGCCATCACTTCACTCGCCCCGTTCGGTCCGCCGTCCGTCATAATGTAGATCAGATCGAAATATTTTAACGACCCGACAACCGCAAGGACGATCGTCACCTTGATCACTTCCGCTATAAGCGGCAGCTTGATTTTGACCGCGATCTGAAAAGCGTTTGCGCCGTCTATCTTCGCCGCCTCCTCGAGAGAGGCTGGAATGTTCTTAAGTCCGGCGTAATAGATCAAGATGTAAAAACCGGCGTATTGCCAGATGATCGGTACAAAAATCGCGTACAGGACGAGCGATTCATCCGCAAGCCAGGCCGGAGGCAAATCCACTCCGAGTGAGACGAGCAGAGAGTTCAGAATCCCGTTCGTCGGATGATACACCTTCAGCCACAGCTGCGCGATGGCCACCGACGACAACAACATCGGGATCAGATAAATCTTGCGGAACAAATTGACGCCCTTGATGTTTGAGGCCAGAACCAGCGCCACCACCAGATACAGAATCAGGCTCAACGCCGAAAACACCGCCAGCATCAGCGAATGCAAGGCGCTGCTCCAAAACTTGCCGTCCCGGATCAGTTCGTTATAATTGTCCATCCCGATAAATACCGGTGCTCCGATTCCATTCCATGCGGTCAGACCGTAAAACGCCGTGAAGACGATCGGAATATACACAAGTCCCAAAATCAGCACCAACGCCGGGAGGATATACAGCGCGATCATCTTCTTATTCGACATCACTTTCTCCATCTGAACCGCCTCCTTCCCTTCATGTATGGGTATGGGGGCATGACATGAAGATAGGGGCAGGCTCATCCGGATACACATTCCGGACAAGCCTGCCGAAGGCCGGCCGATCAATCCGATACGGCCTGATCATGCGCCCGTGCAAACTGCTCCGGCGTAACCGACTTGCCGAACAGAGCCTGAATCTGGTTCAGGTGAACTTCCGCATCCGCCGCCTCCATCTGAACGTCCGCGTACAACGTTACGCTGCTTGCTTTGTTCATTTCCCCGAGCACATCGATAAACAGTTGCGGCAGATCGAGATTCGACGTATCCACCTTCGTGGCAGGGATGACGCCCGCTCCGGTCACCGCTTCTTCTCCCCACTTTTCGATGAAGTACTTCACAAATGCTTTCGCTTCATCCTTCACTTTCGACAGTTCGGAAACGAACAGCCCGACCCCGGGTCCGCCCACCCAACTGTCGATGTTTCCTCTGCCGCCTTCCACGGTCGGGAACTTGAAAAATCCGACATTGTCGCGGAATTCTTTCGGAATATCTTCATTCGTCGTGAAGTTGGGCAGGTCCCACGTCCCCATCAAATACATCGCGGCTTTTTCATTCAGGAATTCCGATTTTGCTTCCTCATTGGACAAACCATTGAAGCCTCTGACGAACGCATTCGCGTCGACAAGCGCCTGAACTTCCTGAGCAGCCCTCAACATTTGCTCGTCGGCGAACGACGCCTCGCCTCTGATCGCTTTTGCAAGCATGTCCTGTCCCGCTATCCGATCGGCGAGGTACATGTACCAAAGCGAACCCGTCCAACGGTCCTTGTTCCCGAGCGCAATCGGAGCAATCCCGTTTTTCGCCAGCGTCTGCACAACCTGTTTGAACTCCGAGTAAGTCTCCGGAACATCCAGATTGTACTGGGAAAACAGCTTCCGGTTATAATAGATCGGCGCCACGTTAAATTCCAGCGGCAACGCGTACGTGCTTGTTCCGACCGAAAACGCCTCGGTCGTTCCGGCGATAAACCGGTCGGCAAGTCCTTCTTTCAAAATGTCATCCAACGATGCGAACAGGTTTCCGGCCACATAAGGCTGCATGAAGCCCGCGGCCCACGTTACGCCGACGTCCGGCAACTGTTTCGAGGCGGACAGTATTTTCAGCTGGTTCTTGTATTGTTCGTTATCGAGGACCGTTTGCTTGATCGTCACATTCGGATGTTCGTCCTGATAACTTTCGATGATTTGATTGACGATGCGGTTTTGTCCGGCGGATACCCCTTCCGGCCACAGATGCATAAAGGTAATCGTCACTTTATTGTTTCCCGTTCCTCCGTCCTGCCCGCCGGTCTTATCACCGTCGCTGGTGCTTTGACCGCAACCCGCGGCAAGGAAAAACAGGAGACTGAAGACAACGGTAAAAATGCTCCATCTTTTCAACACGACTCAGCTCCTTCTCGTGTAATGGTTGGTGATTTGCTTTGGTCTTTGTTCATATGTTCTGTGATTGCAACATCTTGACATCGTTATTGTGAGCCGCGATCCGTTCAGATATTCAGAATCGTTCGGCGAGCACTCCGAACCGTCAAATGGTTCGGTTGCCCCGGGAAAGCCGACTGTAACGAATCATTGGCGAATATTCCTTCCCTGAATACATTCCTTACGTAAACACATGCCGGCAAATAAAAAACGCCTGTCGACCTCTTGGACGATCAGGCATTTTTTTGATGGAAAGGCGGTTCATTCAATTGTACTTTGCTCAAACGTTCGAACGGCCGGCCGTAAGGGATACAGCCCCGTGGATTGGATTTCCGATGAGCGAATCATGCGACCGCGGTCAACGATCCAATGCATCGATGCGCTCCATATCCTCAGCCGACAGTTCAAAATCGAAAATATCCGCATTTTCCCGCATGCGTTCTTCACGGCTCGACTTCGGTATCGTGATGACGCCGTTTTGGATGACCCAGCGGAGAATGACTTGCGCAGGCGTTTTATTATAGGTTTTTCCGATCTCGGCGAACAGCGGATCGCTGACCAGCTTGCCCTTGCCGAGCGGGCCCCATGCCTGCAACTGAATGCCCAATTCCCGGCAATGCCGATGCAATTCGCGACGGGAGCGGGAAGGATGATATTCGACCTGGTTCACGACCGGCACAACTCCCGTCTGCTCGATGATCGTCTGCAAATGATTTTGTGCAAAGTTGCTCACGCCGATATTACGCACGCGCCCCTGCTTCTGCAGTTCGATCAGCGCTTTCCAGGAGCCAATGTTCTCTTCTTCCGTTCCCGGCCAGTGAATGAGATACAGATCGACGACGTCGAGCCCCAGTTCCCGGTAGCTCCGCTCAAATGCCGCCATCGTCTTGTCATACCCGAGTTCAGTCGTCCATACCTTCGTTGTGACGAACACATCCTCTCTCTTCACAAGCCCCTGCTCGACCGCTCGGCGCACGCCGTCTCCTACTCCGGCTTCATTGCGATACATCGCGGCCGTATCGATCAGCCGGTAGCCGATCCGGATCGCGTTCAGGACGGCGTCCGATACGTTCCCCTCGATTTCGAACGCGCCCAGACCGAGGACCGGCATCTGCTCGCCGTTGTGCAATGTTACTTTTGCTGTCGATACATGATTCATTGTACGTCCACCCCTTAGTCAATTTTATGGAAATATCAAAATACGCACCGTCTGTTTGCCTTAACAGGAATCATTGTTCTCAACGTCCATAGTTTCGGTAGATTTTCTCCGTATATGCCGTAATCGCCGCGTCATAATCGGGATATGTGTACCCGAGCGCCGCGGCCACTTCCTGCGAATAGCTGCGGAACAAGTCATAACAGGTGAACAGCGAACGCCACATCTGCTCATAGCTGCCCATCTCATAGGTGGACATGAGCCTGTGCCAATCGTCCTTCGGGATATATCGATCGATAAATTTGTAGTTCTTTCCTACACTAAACGTATATCCACGCTCCGCACCGATCTTCCATGCCATCATTCTGAGCAAATTTGGTCGCGCGATTCCGCTCAAATGATCGATCGCGAACAATATCTCCCTTCTCGCCAACCCTTTCACTACATAGGTGGAGACAAACCAAAACTCATTACAGCAGTCATCAAATGATCTTTGGGATGGCCTTGTGATCCAATATTTGCGATCGCTGGCGATGACGTCTTGCCCAATTCGTGCGTCCTTGTCCAACAACACAGAAACAAGACCGTCGCTCTTCGCAAAATAATCGTCCGCCTCACTAATCGGAATGAGCGTAAGGTCGATCTTGACTCCGTCCTCAAAGATCATTAAGTAAGAAAACCACCCTCCAAGCTCCGGCGGAAACAATTCCATATCTTCCGGCTTCTGCATCATGATTCGCTTGCCAAACACGTCAAGCCACTTATCGTCAGACAAATAGTACGCCATGTCCGTGACAAAGTACGAAATATCATAGTCCTGAAACTCGTCTCGCGGAATGTTGCGATTCGTTCGTGATCCTTCCAAAGTAACGAGACGGATGCGATCGTCTTGACGGGCGACTTCGATCAGCAGCTTCATCACTTCTTGCTCGGTTCTCATGTTTCTCTCCCCTGTCGGCGGTCTTTTGCCTGTGGCAACCGAATCATCCCATACATACAGTATGAAAGTGACAGACACACCCCGTCAACTGCCTGCCCGATTCATGCCCCCGATGTAAAGCACCCATATTTTATAAAAGGAGCTGACGACTATGCCGCAAACCCGCATCATCGTCGATCTGTCCGACCGCAGGCTGTACGTGCTGAAAGACGATGTCGTCGTACGGTCGTTCCCTGTCGGCATCGGCCGCATCGTATCCCAAACCCCGGTCGGCGAATTTACGATCATCAATAAGCAGGAAAACCCCGGCGGACCGTTCGGCGTGCTATGGATGGGACTGTCCAAACCGCATTACGGAATACACGGGACAAACGATCCGTCCTCGATCGGGCGCGAAGTGTCGCGCGGCTGCATCCGCATGCATAACGCCGATGTGCTTGAACTATCCGCCATGGCGCCCGTCGGCACGAGAGTGACCATACGCCCCTAAACACAGATGACCGTTTTATCCAACCAAATTTATCCGTCCTGCGGTTGAAGTCATGGCTATTCCTCTGCAGTCTTGACGTCTGCTCCCTTCACCTCCGCAGGCGAACCGAAACAGGACCAAGCAGAAAAGTGCCCGCCTCCATCATGGAGATGAGCACTTTTGATGTGTGTACGAACCTTTTCACTTAGGCTTTCCAGTTATCCCATACTTGCTTATCGACCATCCGCACGCCGAACACGCCGCCCGCCACCGTGTCTTCCGACGAAGCGAACTTCACTTCCACATGCGTCTTGCCCTGCGTTAATTCGAGCGGAATGTCGTAATTGACCTCGAACAGTTCATCCGGGCGTTCATGCGACAGTCTTTGGCGCGCGATGACCGTGCCGTCGATCACGATATCGAATTCCCGCTGACACAGTTTTCCGTCCATCCATCTCGGTCCGTCGCTGCCGAAGTACGTCACCTGAAGCAGATGCGGTTTGTCCGGCTTCACGGCCATCCGGTAGCTGAAATAACCGCCCCGCGCCGCCTCCCGGTAGCTTCCTTGCGCATGTGCGCTGTATCCGGATCTCGATTCGTGCGCCTGGATCTGATGCTCGACTTCCGACTGCTGTTCATGCGGTCTCACTTCATCCACGGTGACCGCGGCCAGCTTCTCTCTCATTTCGCGCTCGTGATCCGCATAATTCTTGTATTCCTCGCTGTTCAACAGCGTCCAGTAGATCGTGTACCGCTCATGATGCAGATTGTAGAACGGTATCAGTTTAATCCGAACGTCACCCGGTTGACCGACATCGGTATAGAACGTAAGCGGTTCGCCTTCCGCCGGCTTCACCCATTTGCGGACGTCCGCCTCATCGGTCACAAGGATCGGCACGGAAATGCGCGGATGATTGTGCAGGCTCATATGATTGGGCACAATATCGCTTTCCGGGAAGTTTTCGCGACCGAGCGCCCCCGCGAGCACGACCGGGCCGTACATAATGCCGACCTTATGCTCGTCGTCCTTCGCCCGATAAAGATGAAGATTCATCGGCAGCTTCACTTCGATCGTATCCCCGGCGTTCCACTTGCGAAGGATCTCCAGATACCCGTCGCGAATCTGCCCCTGAATCGATTGCCCGTTTACGTTCACCGTCATTTCGCCGCCAAGCCAGTACGGAACACGAATGCGCAGAGGCAGCGCGGCGTCTCCCGCCTGTTCGACGGTCAGCTTCGACGAAGCCGTCGCCGGGAATTCCGTTTCCTGCCTGAGTGTCAGGCCCAATTCCGGGAACACGGCCTTCGAAGCGATGAACAGATTCACATAAACGGCGTCGTTCACCGTCTCATAAATCGCATGCGTGTAGCGGGCCGGGTTTTCCATGCCCGTGCCGACACAGCACCAGAACGAATCGTCATGCGTGCAGTACACCTTGAAATGTCCGGGTTCCGTCGAAATGAAGTACATCTTCATGCCGGAATCGGGATCTTGCGAAGCCAGAATATGATTGTAGAGCGCGCGCTCATAGAAATCCATATATTCCGACTTCGGATTCCAGCGGAACAGGATCTCCGTCAGCTTCAGCATATTGTACGTATTGCACGTTTCGAGCGTCTCGACGCCCAGCTTCTCGTTGTTCGGCGGACGGAAATGCTCATTGATGCTGTTTCCGCCGATGATGTAGGAACGCGTGCGCGTCACGACTTCCCAGAAAAATTCCGCCATCTTCCGATACTTCTCTTCGCCGGTAATCTCATAAAGCTTGGCGGCTCCGATCACTTTCGGAATCTGCGTATTGGCATGCTTGCCTTCCAGCTCGTCGATGCCCTGCGCGAGCGGGTCCAGAATCGCCTTGTGGCAAAACCGCTTCGCCAGATCGAGATAGTCCTGATTGCCCGTCAGCACGTACAGATCGGCCATCGCCTCGTTCATGCCGCCGTGTTCGCAGATCAGCATGCGTTGGAACTGTTCGTCGTTCAGCCGATCTGTACCGCGTTTCGCCCAGTCTGCCAGTTTGATGACCACATCGAGTGCCTTCTCTACTCCCGCATAGCGGTATGCGTCGATCAGACCGGCGTAAATCTTGTGAATGCTGTACCACGGCACCCACGAACCGCCGAGACCGAAGTTATGCACCTCGAACGTCCCGGTGAACGTTCTGTCGAAGCAGTCTCTCGGAAAACCGCTCACGTATCCGTCGGGATCATGCGACTGGACATAAGCCAACTCGTCCACGGCATAGACGAGCTTCTCCCTCAGCTGCTCATCCCCCGTCGCCTTGTACATCGCCGCGGCCGCCGACAGCCAGTGGCCGATGGAATGTCCGGCGATCTGAGTCGATTCCCATCCGCCGTAACGCGGCTTCTTCGGCGTGAGCTTCGCCGACTCGTAGCACGGCGCGATCAGTCTGTCCACATCCAGCGAATGCAGAAACCGCTTTCCAATCTCTTGTGACGTTTTGAATATTCCGTCGAGCAACGTTACTTGTGTCAAATGCTTCTCCTCCTTTTCCACGCGGTGACCGCGTTCCCCCAACTTTCCGTCATGCATGGCGCAAAAGTTTCCTTCCCAGATTCTTGCGCTCATACGGATTATCACAATCTCAACCTGTACTAGTCCTATTCTAAGCGATCATATCGTGCCGTACAATGATGGATTCAACTTTACGTTTGTACAAACTCACACATACAGAACAATCTTCCCCGCATACTCATGTTCCCGCGGAGCGATAGCAAAAAAAACACGGAGGGAGCCGCGGCCCCTCCGTCTCGCCCTTCCCTTCGTCGTGATCGGCTAGATCAACCGATATGATTGGATAGATGACTGTCTATTTACAAATGATGATCCGAATCGATATTCCGCCCCTTCCATTCATACCGCCTTCCGCTGAAAATACACATACCCGACCAAGAAGAACAGTACGAAGCTACCCCCGACTACGGTCAGCAGTAGCTCCCACGGCACGAAGAACACGTCGTCCTGACTGCCACCGATATACATCATCGAGAACGGCTGCGCCCACGGATAGTACGGACCGAACCTGTCCGAGTTGATCGCCAGGATCGACGGCAAAGTAAATACAACATTAACCGCGAATGGAGCAGCAAAGTTCTTCCACAAGATCGACAACCACAGCTGCAAGGCGACCAGCGGGAAGGTGGCGACCCATCCGCCGAGTGCGCATTTCCAGACGATCTCAAGCGGAAACGGCTCCGTGAATCCTCTGGCGATGCCAACGCCATATACTGCCGCCAAATAAACAAGCTGCATGACGAAGATCAGGATCAAAGTGAGCGCATATTTTGCCACAAAGACTTGACCTCTCGAGACAGGCATCGCGAGGAGTTGCTTCCAACCGCCCGATTGATGCTCATAACGGCAGATGAGACCGGCATATACTCCCGTTACGAGCGGCAAAAACAGCAAACCATAGATCAGATTCATCGCGAACAACGGTGATAGCCACTCATTCATACCTGCGATCTCCTGATTCGCAGTGGATATGCCCGCTCCGACGAGAAATGCCATCGCCGGACCGACGAGCAAAATCCAGACAAAGTTCGACTTTCGCAGCTTGTACCATTCTGCGCCTATCAATCTCATCATCTACTTCACATCCCTTCTGACGAAATCGAACATGCCGAGCACATACAGCACGGCTCCGGCCCCAAGTCCGAGCAGCGCATTGACCGCCGGTTCGTTCCAACTGTTCTCCAGCGTCGGCCATTTCCAGATCATCCAGTCCGGCAGCGCGTGGGACGAGTAGGTCAGGATGAAGCTGACGACGCTGAGCATGGTCGCAATGCCCTGATTTTCGCTGACCGTCGCCACCCACAGATGAAGCGCGAGAATGGGCAGCGAGGCGAAAAACGGATAAAAGCTGTATTCAAGAAGTGCGGCGAACGGGATGTCCTCCCCCAGTTCGAGATAAATCCCCAAGGCGGCCGCCGCAATCATCAGGATGCAGGAGGAGATGAACAGCAATCCGGCAAGCACGGAAAACTTCGACAAATAGACGGTCATTTTGCTCACCGGAAGCGACAGCAGCTGCTTCCAGGCGTTCGTCTCGTTCTCGATGCTCGCCATGAACGACGTCAGAATCGCGATGCCGAGCACAAGCGCGAGCGGCGTGAACGCGTGCACCCAATCGAGATAGTACAGCCAGTCGTCGTCGCTCTGCTGAAGCAGATAATCCTTCCGAACGCCGTAGTTCACGATCTGCAGCGACACGACGCCGAGTGGCCCGAGAAAGGTCAGAAACCAAAATCCTTTGCGCTTGATCTTCAGCAGATCGACGCGGAGCAAGGTTCCGATCATGCGATTCCCTCCTTGCCCGTCATTTGCAGGAACACATCCTCCAGCGATCGCTTTTCTTCTTCAATCCGATACACCGAAACCCCGTTCTGAACGAGCGTGCGGACCGCTTCCGCGATGGACTCGTCCGAATGGTCGGGCAGCAAAAGCCTGTTCCCGCTGTATTCCGCCTTGATGCCGGACGCGATCAGCGAACGCCATGCGCGTTCGCCGTGGCTGACGCGCATCGTCACCTTCTGCTGCGCATGTTGCCGCATCGATTCGATCGATCCCTGGAAGATCAATTTTCCCTTGGACACGACGCCCACCGACGTCGCGATCTGATCGATCTCAGACAGCAGATGGCTGGATATGAGCACCGTCATGCCGTACTTCTCCGGCAAGCTTCGGATCAGATTTCTGATTGAACATAAGAAAAATGCACCCTTACAAAGGGTGCTCAAGTATGGCCTTTCGTTCGTCCTATCTTGGCCCGTCCCGCGTTCCCGTCCGTTCAATCCTGACCCATTAACGCTAACCGTTTAAATTTTATCCGTCCAATCCCAATCCGTCGAAAATCCTCCCCATCCTCATCCGTTCCATCTTGATCCGTTTCGTCCTAACATCTTCCATCCCGATTCGTTCCATCCGAATCCGTCTATTCCGACGTGCGACCGTTCATCCGTTTCACCTTAATCGTCGTCCCGCCCGGAGTCATCCGGATATCCCAGTCAAGTCCCATTCCTTTCAACATCCGGTCGACGATGGACAGACCGATGCCCGCTCCCTTGCTGTCAGAGCGGCTCCCGGCCGGAGACATTCCGCCGTCATCCCCCGTACGGTCCGGACGAGACGGGCTGGCACCCGGCCGCGGCTCCTTCTGATCATCGGGGCGCGCCCCGGTTCCGCGGTCTTCGATGACGATCGCATCATACTCCTTCGCCGCTTCGGTCGAAACGTGGATGTACCGTCCTTGCTTCGCATGGCGCAGCACATTTTGGTAGATATTGTCCAGCACGCGGCCCATCCACAGCGGGTCGATCGTCCAGACCGGATGCCCGACAGCCCCCAATTCCACTTCCACCTCGAAGCCTTCCTTCTCAAACAGCGGATACCAGGTCGCCAGATGTTCCTTCACGAACCGGATGATGTCCACCTGTTTCGCTTCCTGCCTGTACTTGTTCGCCATGAGCAATGTATACGCCATCAGATTGTCGATCAAATGATCCATGTTCACGATCGATTGCTCCATCGCTTCGATCGCCTTCCGTCCTTCTTCCGTGAGCGGATGTATACCGAGCGTATAAGCCTGCGCGCGGATTTTCGTCAGCGGCGTCCGCAGGTCATGCGACAAATTTGCGATCAGCTCGCGCCTTAACTGTTCTTCCTCCTGTTCGCGCCGCTTGCTTTCCTTCAGCTCGACGACCATCCGGTTGAACGAATGCTGCAACTGGCCGATTTCATCATCCTTCGTCACGTCGATCTGCACAGGCAGACCGTCCACATCCCGGATCGTCATCGCTTCCTGCAATTGAACAAGCCGCCTGCGTATCCCGCGGAAGAACAAATAGGAGATGAGAATGAACAGCAGCACGATCGCGATCAGCCCGACGATCAGCCAGAATCCGTAACGGTTGTAAATTTTAATGAGCGGCGGATCGAACTGCTCGCGCGGCATCTCGATCACGACGAAACCGCCGGCAGCGCGCCCGCCTGCGAACGCGATCACGGTGAACGGGTCGCCGCCGTAGCGGGATTTGATGAACTGCGCGGTATATGCCGCCGTCCATACGGAAGGCAGTTCCTCGGCAACATCCATCTGCTCCGCCAGACGGCCTTCACCGTCCACCCAGAACATCCCCGCGCCCGGATATTCGGCCTTCCATTTCTCGAACATCCGCCGCACTTCCTGCGCCGATCCTCCGGTCAGGCGAGCCGCGTCCGCATGCCACTTCGCTTCAATCTCGCCGGCGCTGGGCATATCGGCCGCCCCCGTGCTCCCCTTCCCGTACAGATCGATGCCGATGGACAACACAATGGCGATGAGCAGATACGAGATTTGCATCAGAAACAAAGCCATGAAAATGATCAGCATATACTTCGCCTGAAGCGAACGGAACAGTCGGCGCTTCATCGTCTCACCCTATACCCGATGCCGCGGATCGTTTCGATGATCTCAGGTTTCGCGGGATCGATCTCCAGTTTTTCACGCAAATGCCGGATGTGCACCATCAGCGTCTTATCGCCTTCGATATACGGTTCACCCCATACGGCTTCATAGATTTGCTCTTTCGTGAGAATGCGGTTCAAATTTTTCAGAAAGTATTGGAACAAATGATACTGCTTCCCCGTCAGGACGATCTCCTGCTGATTTCTTGTATCGACGATGCGGCCCGCCTTCACATAAACGTTCAAATGCCTCAGTTCCAGCACATCTTCGAACCGCTGCGCACGCCGCAGGAGCACTTCGATCCGCGCCGCCAGTTCATCCGGGTGAAACGGCTTCGTCAAATAATCGTCGGCAAAGCCCAATCCTTCGATCTTGTCCTCCACCGAACTTCGCGCCGACAGCATCAAAACGGGCAGATCGGGCGCTTCTTTCTTCAGCCGCTTGCCGACGGAAAAGCCGTCGAGACCCGGCAACATCACGTCGAGCACGGCGATATCCGCCCTGGAGGCGTATTGTTCCGCACCTTCACCCGACGTCAGCCACGTCACCTGATACCCTCTTCCCGTCAGATCGCGCGTCACCCAGCCGCCGATCTCAAGCTCGTCCTCCACGTACAAAATATGCGCCATGTCGTTTGCACCCACTATCTCCAGGTTGATTAAGAAGATACTATATTCATTTATCGTCCATCAAGCGCATCAGCCTCATCCCGTTCAGCGCCACCAGCAATGTCGCTCCCATGTCGCTTAAGATCGCGATCCACAGCGTCAGCCATCCCGGAATGACCAGCAGCAGCGCCGCCGCCTTCATCGCAAGCGAAAGCGCGATATTTTGCCGGATGACGGAGACCGCCTTTCGGCTTAAGCGAACGGCAAACGGCAGCTTGCCCAGGTCATCGCCCATCAGCACCACATCCGCCGTCTCCAGCGGGGTATCGGCACCCGCGCCGCCCATCGCGATTCCGACATCGGCGGCCGCTAGAGCAGGCGCATCGTTGACCCCGTCACCGACCATCGCCGTCTTGCCGTGATCCGCCTGCAGCCGGCGGATATACGCCAGCTTATCCTGCGGCATCAGGCCGGCCCTCACTTCCCTCACGCCCGTTTGCTCCGCAATCGCGCACGCCGTACGCTCATGGTCGCCGGTCAACAGCACGGTATACTCCACGCCGAGCCGATGCAGCCGGAGGACCGCCTCCCGGCTTGTCTCCCGCAGTTCGTCGGAAACGGCCGCGATCGCCAGGACGCCCCGATGCGTGCCGAACAGCAAAACGGTTTTCCCTTCCCGTTCGTACCTTTCCGCGCAAAGCCGCTGCTCTCCGGTCAGCGGGATCGACAACTGCGCGAACAGATGCGTGCTCCCGGCGAAGTAAACGGTACCGTCGACCGTTCCCCGTACCCCCCTGCCGGTCAGCGAAGCAAATTCCTCAACGCTCACATCGCGATACGGCCATCCCTCTTCGTCCGCCCGCCGGACAACCGCCGCAGCCAGCGGATGCGGCGAATGTCTCTCCAGCGCGGCCATGATCGCAAGCCGGCGGAAAGTCTCGCCTGATTGTTCGCCGGGTTGATCATTCGCCTCGTCAAATATCCGATAATCGGTTACCGTCGGCGTCCCTTTCGTCAGCGTCCCCGTCTTGTCAAACGCCACCGCCTTCACGACGCTCAGCTGTTCCAGATAAATGCCGCCCTTGACCAGCACGCCGCTTCGCGCGGCATTTCCGATCGCCGACACGATCGTAATCGGCGTCGAGATGACGAGCGCGCACGGACAACCGACGACGAGCACGGACAGTCCCAGATACAGATGCCCGCTCCAATCGCCGATGATGAGGGACGGGACCACGGCGACCAGCGCGGCCGCGATCATGATGATCGGCGTATACAGCTTCGCGAAACGGTCGACGAACGCCTGCGTGGGAGCCCGTTCGCCCTGGGCTTCCTCCACGAGATGGATGATCTTCGCGATCGTCGTGTCTTCGGCCTGTTTCGTCACTCTCACTTCCAGCAGGCCTTCTTCGTTCAGCGTCCCCGCATACACCTCGTCGCCCGGCGACTTATCCGCCGGGATCGATTCGCCCGTAATGGCCGATTGATTGACGGCGGAACGTCCGCTCACGACGACGCCGTCCATCGCGATCTTCTCGCCCGGCTTGACGATGATCACATCGCCGATCTCTATATCCTCCACCCGTTTCCTTATTTCCTGTCCGTCCTTGCGGACGAGCGCCTCTTTCGGGGCGATATGCATCAAGTCCCGGATCGAGCGCCGCGCCCTGTCCATCGTGTACCGTTCCAACGCTTCGCTGATCGCAAACAGGATGACGACGACGGCGCCCTCCTCCCATTCGCCGATCAGCGCCGCCCCGATGATCGCGACCGTCATCAGCGTCCGCATATCAAATTCAAGCCGGACCAGATTACGCAGCCCTGTCTTGAATAACGAAAATCCGCCGATGAGGATCGAAGCCGCAAACAACGCCGTCGCCGCCGCATGATGCCCGCCGGCCGCAGCACGCAGCCCATATCCGGTAACCAGAAGCAGTGCGGAGGCGATCAGGACGATATGGTTTCGCAATGCAAGCGGGACACCTGCTCCGGATTCCGTCCCCCCGCCGTCCCGGCGTAAGGCCTCCGAACGGTTTTCCGCATCGCCGGGCATTTTTTCGGGAAACACTCTTAACCGTTCAAAAGCTCCCGCCTGTTCCAATTCCTCGATCGTGGCATTTCCGATGACCGTAAGTTTCGACGCGCCGAAATTCACCTTCGCGTCCGACACGCCGGGCAATTTTTTCACGTTTTGTTCGAACTTTAGGGCGCAATTCGCGCAGGTGAAGCCTTCCACGCGGTACACCGCCGCGCGCCGGGTTGCCGATTCGGATTCAGCCATCGCCGTTCACCTCCGCGAACACGCGCATCGCCAGCTGAATGAAGGGACGCAGTTGCTCATCTCTCAGGGAGTAAAACACCATCTTGCCTTCCTTCCGATGTTTGGCGATCCCCATGTGCCGAAGCAGCCGCAGGTGATGGGAAGCCGCCGCCAGGCTGGAGCCGATGATGTTCGCCACGTCGCATACGCACAGTTCGCGTTCGTCGCACAGCGCGCAGGCGATTTTCAACCGCGTCTCATCGGACAACATCTTAAACATTTGCGCCATCGCCTGAAAGTCATATCCGCTCAATTGCCGCCGCACCCGTTCAACCGTCGGTCTATCATAGCAAAATATTTCGCATGAATCGACTGAACCGGCGGATTCTCCGCCGGATACCGCTTCGCGGCCGCGAGAAGCAAGACGAACCAGATCGGTCACACGATCACCTTCCGCCAATATTCAAACAATCATTTGAATATTAGAGTAAAACAATCTTATATGGATGTCAATCTTGGACGACGAAGGGATTATCCTGGAACCGGCCCAATTCCATTCTCCCTCTGGGAAATCGAGAACCGTACGCCCAGATGCGGCGGAACGGCGCGCATGCCTTCCTCTTCCATTCCGCAGGATCGTCTGTTATATTTACCCTTGTAGACGGCTTGTCTGCCCGGGAGGCATCCGGCAGACGACGCGCCGCCGCACACCGCGGCGCAGGAAAAACCTATCTATGAAGGAGACCGGAATCATGTTCAGCTATTCATCACTCGCCGAATATTGCTTATCGAAAAAAGGAGCGCGCGAGGACCGTCCGTTCGGCCCTGAACCGCTCGTGATCAAAGTAGGCTCCAAGATGTTCGCGCTTATTTCCGAATCGGAAGGGAAGCCGTGGATCAGCCTGAAATGCGATCCGTTGCTCGCGCAAATTTTGCGCCAGAAATATGAAGCGGTCGTTCCCGGTTATCACCTGAACAAAACGCACTGGAACACGGTGTTGATCGACGGCACGATCCCCGATGACGAGGTGCGGGAAATGATCGACCATTCGTATGAACTGGTCTTCAAAAGCCTGAAAAAATCGGAGAGAGAAAGCTTAACCGAATAAGCGCTCTCTTCTCCGCGTTTGTGCTGTCCCCGATATCAACCGCCAGGTCGTCGTATTTAGGTTTAGGCCTAATTCTTGCGTCGAGAAGCGGCAATGATTCAGCCCCTGAAACGTTAAACACGTTAATATTGGCGGTTCGCCGCCTCCCGCTTCGCCATCACTTCAGTGAACACGCTCTCCGGCGGCACGATCCGCTTCGGCAACGTTCTTCCCTCGATGAGTTCCCTGACCGCCTGCATCAGGATGGGACCGAAGAGAGGATTGCACTCGACGACGCAATTAATTTTCCCCTCGACCATCATCTCGAACGCTTTGCGCGTGCCGTCCACCGAGATGATGATGATATCTTCGCCGGGCCTCAGCCCGTACTCCTCGATCGCCTCGATGGCGCCGATCGCCATATCGTCGTTATGGGAAAACAGCACATCGATCCTGTCGCCCAATTCTTCGAGGAAAAGACGCATCGTCTCCTTGCCCTGTTCATAGGTGAAATCCGCATTTTCCGCGCGCAGAATGACCAGATCGGAGCGCCGGCTGATCACATCCCGGAAGCCCTCGGCTCTTTCGATCGTCGGAGACGAATCCCAGGTGCCCTGAAGTTCGACGATGCGGATCGGTCCTGGTCTGTCGCGGACTTTATCCAGCAAATATTTTCCCGCCTTGCGGCCTTCTTCATAAAAATCGGAACCGATGGTCGTCACGTACAGCGTCGGATCGCTCACCTGCACGGCGCGGTCGGACAAAATGACGGGGATGCCCGCGTGTCTCGCTTCCTCCAAAATGGGCTCCCATCCCGATTCCACAACGGGTGAGATCGCGATGACATCCACCTTCTGTTCGATAAATCGGCGTATCGCTTCAAACTGTTTCTCCTGCGACTGCTCGGCATTCTCGAACAGCAGCTTGATCCCCGCTTCCCTCGCCGCTTCCTGGATCGATCGGGTGTTGGCCCGGCGCCAATCGCTTTCGGAACCGAGCTGGGAAAATCCGAGGACGATCTGCTTCATTTCCGGCGCCTCTTCTTCTTCGATCCGTACGATGTTCGGCGGCGGTCCGTCGCGCGAAACGAAGTTGACCAGCGGCTCCGGGCCGGCGCTCCGTTCGCAAGAAGCCATCAATGCCGCGAACAAGAACAATCCGGCCGCCGCCCGCGCCAGTTGATGAAGGATTCGTCTCTTCCTTTCGAACCGGTCCATCCGCCCATCCTCCCCGTCCGTCTCTTCGCTTCAACTGTTCCGAACGATCTTTGCCCGATCCCATCGTTCGTCCGCTCGCTGCGCAATCAGCCGCTCGATTCACTCTGATCCGATCCACGTCTCCCGTTTCTATGAATATTATACATGAAATGCTATAACGCTCTGCCTTTTGAAAGGCTGACATTAAAGATTCGCTGCAGGATGATGAAAGCGAACAGCAGGATGCCGATCACAATCTTCGTCCACCACGAACTGAGCGTGCCTTCGAAGGTGATGATCGTCTGAATGACGCCCTGAATCATCACGCCGACGAATGTTCCCGCCACATAGCCGACGCCTCCCGTCAGCAGCGTTCCGCCGATGACGACGGCCGCGATCGCGTCCAGCTCAAGACCGACCGCGTGCAACCCGTAGCCGGACAGCATGTAGAATGTGAACACGACGCCGCCCAACGCCGAGCAGAAGCCGCTGAACGCATAGATCATGATCTTCGTGCGGCCCACGGGCAGCCCCATGAGAATCGCGGATTGCTCATTGCCGCCGATCGCATACGTGTTGCGCCCGAACCGTGTGTAATGCGCCATGTAGACGGCGAGCAGGACGACGATCAAGGCGATGACGACGCTGATCGAAATGAAACTGCCGTCCGGAAAGCGGATCTTGGAGAGCGCCATCTTCCGGTAAAACGGATCCGTAATCGTGATCGTGTCGATGCTGATCACATAGCACAACCCTCGCGCGAGGAACATGCCCGCCAGCGTGACGATGAACGGCTGGATGCGGAAAAAATGAATGATCGCTCCCATCATCGATCCGAACGCCGTCCCGGCAAGAAGCACCAGCGGGATGACGATGTACGGGGGCCAATCGGCCTGTTCGACCAGCGCGGCCGACATCATCGTCGTCAGCGCGACGACGGAACCGACGGACAGGTCGATGCCGCCGGACAAGATCACAAACGTCATCCCCACCGCCACGATGAGCAGGAAAGCGTTGTCAATCAGCAGGTTCAACAGCACCTGCGTGGAGAAGAAGCCCGTGTAACGCACCGATCCGACGGCAAACGCCAGCACGAACAGGCCGACGGTGACGAGCACGGGAAAATACGGTTTCTTAAACATGCCGCACCACCTCCTGATCCGCCGCAACCGGACGCGGCTTCCGTCTTCTTGTCAAGCGCGCGCGGAATCTCTCCGACTGGATCAGGCAGACCGCGAACACGACGATCGCCTTCACGACGAGATTGACCTCAGGCGGAACGCCGATCGTGTAGATCGTCGTCGTCATCGTCTGGATGATCAAAGCCCCGATGATCGTGCCGGACAGGCGGAAGCGGCCTCCGGTGAGCGCCGTTCCCCCGATCACGACGGCCAAAATCGCGTCGAGCTCAAGCCACAATCCGGCATTGTTGCCGTCCGCGCTGGACACGTTCGAACTGATGAGCAAACCCGCGATGCCGGCGCACAGACCGCAAAACATGTACGCGGTGACGATGACGGCGCGGGAGCGGATGCCCGCGAGGCGGCTGGCCGTCGGGTTCGAACCGACGGATTCCATGAACAGGCCCAGGGCGGTACGCCGCATGATCAGCGCCGTAACGATCCAGACGGCCGCGACGATGAAGACCGAGAACGGAAGCATCAGCAGCCATCCGGCGCCGATATACTTGTACGTGCTGCTGTTGATCGTAATGATCTGACCGCTCGTGATCAGCTGCGCGATGCCGCGTCCGGCGACCATCAGGATAAGCGTGGCGACGATCGGCTGGATGCCGGCGCCGGCGACAAGCATGCCGTTCCACAGCCCGAGGAGCAGCGATAATCCGAGCGCCAGAGCGATGGCCGTAATGACGACGCCGAGGCTGTTCTGATCCGCCGCGCGGCTGATCGTCAGGCAGGCGATCGCGCCGGATATGGCGACGAGCGAACCGACCGACAGATCGATCCCTCCCGTGGCGATGACGAGCGTCATACCGATCGCCACCAGCATGAGCGGCGAACCGTAGTTCAGGATGTCGATCAGACTGCCGTACAGATGTCCGCTCTGAATGCGTATCGCGAAAAATCCGGGGTTATAGACCAGATTGAACAGAAGCAGCGCGGCAAGCGCGACAAGCGGCCAGAAGAGATGGTATCCGGTTATGCGCTTCCACATCGCATTCACCTCCCCGCTATGGCCCGCATCACTTGGTCATGACTGATCCCGTCCGACTCGAGCATCGAGATGAACCGCCGGTCCCGCAGAACGGCGATGCGGTCGCTTACGCGTATGACCTCCTCCAGTTCCGAGGAGATGAACAGCACCGCCATGCCTTCCTGCGACAGCTGCAGCACGAGCTTCTGAATTTCCGTCTTCGCGCCGATGTCGATGCCGCGGGTCGGCTCGTCGAGAATCAGCAGCTTCGGCTCCATGAGCAGCCAGCGCGCAAGCAGCACTTTCTGCTGATTGCCTCCGCTCAGATTGCGGACAAGCGCCTCCGGGTTCTGCGGATGGATGTTCAGCTTGCGGATGTATTCATCGGCGATTTCCTCCTGCTTCTTGCGAGAGAGCGCGCGAAACCAGCCGCGGCTCGCCTGCAGGGCCAGGATGATGTTCTCGCGCACCGTGAGATCGGCGATGATGCCTTCCGTCTTGCGGTTTTCCGAACAGAAGGCGATGCCCTGCCGAATCGCCGCGCGGGGCGAATCGATCGCCGCTTTCGAATCCCCCGCCGTCCGAAGCGTTCCATGATCCGGACGGTCCGCCCCGAACAGAAGACGCGCCGCCTCCGTCCGGCCGGAACCGAGCAATCCGGCGAAGCCGACGATCTCCCCGCTGCGGATCGTCAGGTCGAAGGGCTCCACCGCCCGGCTTCGCCCCAGACCGCGGGCTTCAAGAAACGGCTTGCGCTCCGCGTCGGAAGCGCGCCTCGCCTGAGTCGGCAACTGCTCGAGCAGCTGCAGCTCTTTGCCGATCATTTTCTTCACCAGTTCCAGCCGCGGAAGTTCCTCCGTCATATACTCGCCGATAAACTCGCCCGATCTGAGGATCGTGATGCGATCGGAAATCTCGTACACCTGATCCAGAAAGTGAGTCACGAACAGGATCGCGAGTCCCTGTTGTTTCAAAATGCGCATCACGTTGAACAATTGCTCGACTTCCCGCCTGTCCAGGCTGGAGGTCGGCTCGTCCAGTATGAGCACCTTGGCCGAGATGTTCAACGCGCGGGCGATCGCCACGAGTTGCTGGATCGCCACCGAATACGAACCGAGCGGCAGCGTGACGTCGATCTCCACATGCAGCCGCTCCGCCAGAAGCCGATTCGCCCGCTCGTTCATCTCCTTCCACACGATTCGGCCGAAGCGGCGCGGTTCTCTTCCGATGAAGATGTTTTCCGCCACGCTCAGATTCGGACACAGATTCACTTCCTGGTAGACCGTCGATATGCCCCGCTCCTGCGCCTCATAGGGGCTGCTGACGCGCAGAGGCTTTCCGTCCAAGAGGATCTCGCCTTCGTCGGCTTCATACACACCGGTGAGCACCTTGATCAAGGTGGACTTCCCGGCGCCGTTCTCGCCCATCAGGGCATGCACCTCCTCCGGAAACAGGCGAAACTTCACATCGCGCAAAGCCGCGAATCCCGAGAACCGCTTGTGAATTCCGCGCATTTCGAGGATCGGCGTTCGTTGCTCTGCCATCGTTATCCCGCTCCTTTCGTTCATACAAGACAGCCCGCCGGAAACATGGTGAAAGAAAGAGTCACCAAGACCATCCCGCCCCAGGATGGAGTGACTCTTTCCCCCAGCGTCGCATCTCGGATCTGAAACAATGCCGCTAAGCGCGGATGTCTTCGTCATTACCGCATGTATCAGCAATCACGCAACCGGCATGCGTCGCCTTTCATGTGCAATCGGCGTGATGCCGCCGAAATGCGGCGACACTCATGCTCATGCGCCATCGCGAAATGCGGCATGTTGCGCTCATTCTCCTCCGACGGTTATCTCCCGCTCTGCATTCGAAGAAGCCGCGCGCCGCAATCGCGGATCAATACTTCCGGGTCGGCAATGCCTCCCTGGCCTGCTCGGAAGTAAACGTCGATTCGATGACCGAAATGCGTTTCGGCACCTCCTTGCCTGCGGCGATATCTTTCACGAGTTCCATAAGCTGCGGTCCGAACAGCGGATTGCATTCGACGATGAAGTTGATCTTGCCTTCGGCGGCCGCCTGCATGCCGTCTCTCACCGCGTCGACGGTGATGATGATGATGTCTTTGCCCGGCACGAGACCCGCGGCTTCGATCGCCTGGATGGCGCCGAGTCCCATATCGTCGTTGTGCGCGTAGAGAACGTCGATATCATCATACGCCTGAAGGAACGACTGCATGACCTCTTTCCCCTTGGCGCGGGTGAAATCGCCGGTCTGGGAAGCGATGATCCGCAGATTCGGATTTTTCTTGATCTCTTCCTCGAACCCTTTCTTCCGGTCGATCGCCGGGGCCGATCCGGTCGTTCCCTGCAGTTCAACGATGTTCACCGGCTCTTTCGCATCTTTGAAATACTCCGCAAGCCATTGTCCCGCTTTTCTTCCTTCTTCGACGAAGTCGGAACCAATGAACGACACGTAGAGAGAATCATCCTCCGAGTCGATGGCGCGATCCGCAAGAACGACAGGAATACCGGCTTCTTTTGCTTCCTGCAGCACCGTATCCCAGCCGGATTCGACTACCGGCGAGAACGCGATGACATCTACTTTTTGCTGGATGAATGAACGGATCGCCTTAATCTGATTTTCCTGCTTTTGCTGCGCGTCGGAAAATTTCAGCTCGATGCCGGCTTCCGCCGCCGCCTGCTTGATCGATTCGGTATTGGCCGTACGCCAGCCGCTTTCCGCTCCCACCTGGGAAAATCCGAGAACGATGCCCGTGCTTTTTCCTCCCTTTTTCCCGCTCGAACCTCCGTCGCCGCCGTCGCCGCCTCCTCCGCACGCCGCGGTGAACAGGAGGATCAGGATGATGGATCCGATCCCCAACATCCTTTTGGTTTTCTTCATCACCACATACCTCCCAACTGATTTCCTAATCAATAGCCGGCGTGGCTACATTATAGATTGCGGACAAAAAGGAAGGATACGGAGATTCATATTCATTCGTTGGGATATTATAAGAAATCGCCGCGCTCGTCCTCCGGAAACTATGGATGTTTTATGGAATTCTTTCAATTTTATTGTTATGTATGCGGTTCCATTGGATCGATAGTATACTATATAATTGGGATTGGTGATGCCAGTGACTAGCGAGGTTTTCCATTGATGAACAAATGGTTCCGTATCCAGTTATCCAGCCTGCGGACGAAACTGATGGTCATGTTCATCGGCCTTACGCTTATCCCGATGATCGCGATCGGTCTCATCTCCTATCTGAAGTCGTTCGACACGATAGCGGATCACAGCAAGGCGGCATCGATGTATATCGCTGACGAATTGGCACGCAGCATCGACATTCACTTTCAGGACACCCGAAGGTTGCTGGAACTTGAGAACAATTCCACGGTGTTGCAATTTTTATTCAGACAGACCGATTCGTATACCGACGCGAAGCAAATCCTGCAAACGTTCGAACTGTACCGTAAAACGTATACATACGAACATGTGCTGAATATTTCGATGGTGAATCTGTATGGAAGAGGCATCAGCGAGCGCAAGGGTGTCTTCTCCCTGAACCAAAACCCGCTTCGCAACCCTCACTTTGCCCATCTGCTGAACCATCCCGACGACGTGCTGATCGTGCCCCCATCCGATGCATCGCCCATGGATCGCCTGGACGGGTACCAGTATCCGGCCGGCGGCGTCATCACCGTCATCTCCACCATCAAACAGCGAATCACCAACGAAGTGATCGGTTTCATCGTGATCGATCTGGACGATTCGTTCGTCAGGCATTTCGTCGAGCATGCGACATTCGGAAAGACGGGCAACTTCATCGTGACCGACGCCTCCGGCCAACCGATCTATCAACCGGAAAACGCGATCCATGAAATGCCGCTCGCGGGCTCCCAGGATCAGCTCTCGCGCAGCAAAGACACGATCATCGCGCGCTCGAAAAACAAGGGCGGACAGATGTTCATCACGTATACAACTTCGCAGGAAACGGGATGGAAGATCATCGGCATTGCCCCGCTGAACGAAATTTTCGAAGATGCCTATGAGATACGCAGGCTCATCTTCGTCAGCGTCGGGCTGAGCATCCTGTTCATTTTCATTCTGTACTTCTTCATGACCACGCGGCTTATCAAACCCATCCACGTCCTGATGCGGAAGATGCGCCAGGCTTCATCGGGCAACCTGAACGCAAGGGTGAATCCGTCCGGTTCCGATGAAATCGCCGACCTTGGCAAATGCTTCAACATGATGACCGAGCAAATCAAAGAGCTGATGGAAAAGAGCATCCGCGAACAGCGCACCCTGCGGATGGCCGAGCTGCGCACGCTGCAAGCCCAGATCAATCCGCATTTTCTGTATAACACGCTGGATTCGATTATCTGGATGGCCGAAGCAGGGAAAAACGATCAAGTCATTCATCTCATCCAGGCGTTGTCCAGATTTTACCGCATCAGTCTGAGCAAAGGGCGCGATCTCATCACGCTGAGGGAAGAATTGGAACACGTGCACAATTACCTCATGATCCAGCAGGTCAGATACCGCGATATCCTCGACTATTCGATCGATGTACCGGAGGACATCCTGTCGAACTTCATCCTGAAAATGACGCTGCAGCCGATCGTCGAGAACGCCATTTACCACGGGATCAAAAACAAAAGGGGCAAAGGGCTGATCCGCATCACCGGACGGGTCGAAGGTCATGTGCTGTACATCACGGTGTCGGACAACGGCGCAGGCATGAGTCCGGAAACGGTCAAAATGCTGACCAGACGCATTCAGGCGGCCGCCTATCAAGAACCGGGCGGCGATATGTGGAATGAAAAAAAGAATGGAAGCTATGGATTGTATAATGTGGAGCAACGCATTCGGCTGTATTTTGGTTCCGAGTACGGTACAACAATACAAAGCCGGGAAGGCATCGGGACAGACATCATCGTACGTATCCCGGTTCATACGGGAGGGATTCGCCATGAAGAAACGTATCTTTCTGGTTGATGACGAAATCGCGATCCGGGAGAATATCCGAAATTGCGTCAAATGGGAACAGGAAGGCTTCATCTACTGCGGTGACGCCTCCGACGGCGAGATGGCGTTGCCGCTTATCGAAGAATTGAAACCGGACATCCTGATCACCGACATCAAGATGCCGTTCATGAACGGGCTGGAATTGAGCACGATCGTGCGCCAGCAGTTGCCGGACACGAAGATCATCCTGATCAGCGGCCATGACGAGTTCGAATACGCAAGGCAGGCGGTGCGCATCGGCGTGGAGGATTACTGTCTGAAGCCGATCGGTTCGGCGGATCTGGTCGCGCTGCTGCACGAGGTTGCGAAAAAGATCGACATGGAAGCCGCGAGAAGAAAAGAGCTGGACCGGCTGACCAAGAGTCTGACCGAGAAAGAAAGGCTGACGCGCGAAGATTTGATCCGCAACCTGTGCGGCGGTCTGATCGCGACGGCGGAAGCGGTCGAGATCGCGACGAAGCTGCACATACCTCTGGTCGCCCGATACTATGCGGTCATTCTCACGGATATCCAGGACGACGAGATTCCGTCAAGGTTAACAGGCGCCGGTCAGCAGGAGGTGGAGAATGCGATCGCCCGCATCTTCCATCCGTATGCCGATGTTCTCGTCAGCAGGCGGAGCCGCACGGAGCGCATCTGGTTGCTCAAATCGGATCACATCGAACCTCTCCAGCATATTTGCCATATGTTCAGCGACGCGATCCAGTCGGTGGAATCGTCCACGGGACGTTCGATCAGAATCGGCATCGGCAGCATCCAGAACCGGCTGCAGGGGGTGCATTCCTCTTTCATCGAGGCGGAGGACGACAAACATTGGCGCAAAATTACGCGCCAGCACCAGCAAACGTTGCTGTCATTGTCGAGCGCGAACAGGCAGGACGTGTTTCTCGACCGCGATACGTTCACCGAGTTCCTCGTTCTCGGATCGAAAGAACAGGCCGAACCGTTCATTAGCAGGTTCACCGCCGGGCTGTCGCAGATCGATTGGCAGTCCACGCTGTTCGGCTATTACGCCCTGACCGATGTGACGCTGGCCGTTTTGAACAAAGCCCGCAAGCTGTACCGCAACGGCGATTCCATCAGGGATGCGATCGAAGAATTGCAGCGCGGCATCAACAAGATCCGCTCATGGCAGGACGCGTGCGATTACTTGCTGAGACTGGCCAGACTGTTCTGGCAATGGCGGGCGGAGGCGGCCGGACGCTACGGCGATCTGATCGCGCAGGTGAAAGCATACGTGCAGGAAAATTACGACAAAGTGGAACTTTCGTTGCAGGACGCCGCCCAGCACGTGAATATCAGCCCGAGTCATCTGAGCAAAATTTTCAGTCAGGAAACCGGACAAACATTCATCGATTTCCTTATGAAAACGCGCATACGCAAGGCGATGGAACTGTTGATCACCACCAACGCGAAGTCGTATGAAATCGCTTTTCAGGTCGGATACAATGATCCGAGCTACTTCTCGAATCTGTTCAAACGGGTAACGGGCATGACGATACGGGAATTCCGCAAAAACGGCTGGCGGCTGCAGGACCTGGCCAAAGAGGAGGATTGGTTTGAATCGCCTTCGCCTATCTAAATTCGCATCGGCCATGGCTGTCCTGTGCCTCTCCGTCGCATGGCTCGCCGCATGCAAATCATCGCCCGCGTCGCAGCCGCTCCCGCTCATTCAGGACGAAATCCAGGGCGGGGAGCCGCCCGAATTCACCTTCGGCATCATTTATCCGCTCGTTCATCCTTACTATGAGATCGTGACCGCAGAAGCCGAGCGCGCGGCGGAGGCCCTGGGAGGCCGGCTGATCATCAAGGCGCCCGATGAAGCGAATCTCGAGCAGCAGATCAGGATGATCGAAGATATGGTGCGCAAACAGGTCGACGGCATCGCCATCTCGCCGATCGACAGCGAAGCGCTTACGCCCTATATCGACTACGCGGTCGAGGCGGGCATTCCGGTCATCTGCTTCGAAACGGACGCTCCGAACAGCCTCAGGCTGACCTATATCGGCGGGGATAACGAACATGCGGGTGGCCTCATGGGGCAAGCGTTGAAGAACATTATGGGCGACGAGGGAATGGTGCTCGTCGAATACGGCATGCCCGGCATGCACAGCCAGAAAATGCGGTTGAACGGATTCATCGACTATATACGCGACCATACGAATATTCAGGTTCTGGAAGTACGCTCTCACGGAGGCAATGAGGATCAGGCGTTATACGAAATCGAGCAGATGATCGACGCCCATCCTCACTTCGACGCATTCATCTCGCTGGACTATTTGTCCGGCGCCAGTTCGATCATCGCCTGGAAGGCGATGGGGTTGAACCGGTACTCGTTGACATTCGGCCTGATGCCGGCCATCGAAGAGGCGATCATTAACGGGCAAATCTCGCTCGCCATTTCGCAGAATGAGGAAAAATGGGGAGCACGCATCGTCGGGGCGCTGCGCGATCTGACGATGAACAAGAAGCTGCCCGACATCATCCATCTCGGCGATCGGATCATCGATGCCCGCGACGTCATGAATAAAGCCGCCGCGAACATGTGAATCCGGTGTTCGACGGCGGCTGAACTTTTCCGCGCGCTCGTTTATGGATGCCTGTCGAGTGCGATTTCTATCTGCTTACCGTCATCCGCACATGCTCTTTTATCCGTACATGCGCCTTTTCCGATTCACACACCCGCTTTCCTTTTCAGCCCGGACGTCTGAACTGGCTGTTGTAGAGTGCGTAGTATTGCCCCTTAATATTCAGCAACTGTTCGTGCGTTCCCCGCTCCGCGATCGTTCCGTTATTCATGACGAGAATTTGATCCGCTTCGCGAATCGTCCCCAGCCGGTGGGCAATGACGAAACTCGTCCGGCCCTGCATCAGCTTGCGCATCGCGGACTGAATGTGCATCTCCGTGCGGGTGTCGATGCTGCTCGTCGCCTCATCCAGTATGAGAATCGCCGGATTTGCCAGCACGGCGCGGGCAATCGTCAGCAGCTGGCGCTGTCCCTGGCTCAAGTTGGAGCCGCCCGGTGCGAGCATCGTATCGTATCCGTTCGGCAGTTGCCGAATGAAGCGGTGAGCGTTGGCCAATTTGGCCGCTTCCTCGATCTCCTCATCGGTTGCGTCAAGCCTGCCGTACCGGATGTTCTCCCTGATCGTATCCGAGAACAGATACGCATCCTGCAGGACGAGGCCGATCTGGCTTCGCAGGGCGTTTTTGTCCATATCGCGTATGTCGACGCCGTCGATCGTGATCCTGCCCTCATCAACCTCATAAAAACGCGTGAGCAGATTGATGATCGTCGTCTTGCCTGCTCCCGTCGGTCCGACAAGAGCGATCATCTGTCCGGGCTCCGCGCGCAGCGACACATGCCGCAATATCGGGACGCCGGGTTCATAGCTGAACGAAACGTCCTCGAAGACGACCTCCCCGCGAATCCGTCTCAAGACGTTCGGAGTGCCCGTCCCGGCCGGACGGAAGGCAGGCGCATCCGATCCTGAAAGAGCCTCCGCGTTCACCGAACCGCCTGCCTGCCCGGAACGATCCGCAGAGCGACCGGCGCCTTTCAGTCCGCCTGCGGACACGGAAGCGGAGGCTTTCCTTGTCACAAACGCATCCGTCGAATCATCGGATGTCTTCGCCGTCGGCATATCCGCCTTACCGTCGTCCTCCTTCGATTCCCGCGCACCCGTTGCGCCCTCGGCTATTTTCCGCCCCGGAACGTCCGTCATACCGCCGGCTGTCTTCGATCCCCGCACATCCGCTGTGCCGCCGGTTGTCTTCGTTCCGCGCACATTCACAGTACCGTCGGTTTTCTCCGTTCCCCGCGCATTCGCGGAATCTTCGTCCGCCTTCAGTCGGTACTCCGACTCATATTCCGTCTCCGTATCGATCGTCTCAAACACGCGTTCCGCACCCGCGATCGCGGACTGGACAAGGTTGAACTGATTCGCCAGGTCGTTCAACGGGCGCTGGAATTGCCGCGAATAGTTGAGAAACGCGACGACGATCCCGACCGATGCCCAGCCCTGGTAAGCCATCCATCCGCCGACCGCGGCCATGATCGCGAAGCTGAAGTTGTTGAACATGTTCATGAGCGGCGCGACGACGCCGGAATAAATTTGCGCGCGAATGCTCACGTCGGTCAGATTGCGGTTCATCTCGCCGAATTTCTCGATGGCGACCTTCTCCCGGCGATACACCTGGATCACTTTCTGACCGGAAATCGTCTCCTCGATGAATCCGTTCAACTCACCGAGCTTCTTCTGCTGTTCGCTGAAATACCGTCTCGTCCATTGCGCGACGAACTTCGTGCCGTACATGACGAGCGGTATCATCAACATGCTGACCAGCGTCAGCCAAACGTTCAGATAGAGCATCACTCCCACCGATCCGATGAGCGCGAGAACGCTCGAGATCAGCTGCGTCACGCTCTGGTTCAGTGTGCCGGACACGTTCTCGATATCGTTCGTCATCCGGCTCATCAATTCCCCGTGGGTATTGCGGTCAAAAAAACGGAGCGGCAGCAACTGCAGCCGGGTGAAAATATCGCGCCGCATCTCCCGCACGGTATGCAGCGACACTTTCACCATGATAAACTGCTGCAGCCACGTGGCGAGCGATTGCAGGGCGTACACGGCGAGCAGAAACATGCCCAGCCGCACCAATCCGGCGTAATCGCCTGCCAGAATGTAATCGTCCACCGCCACGCCGAGCAAATAAGGCGCGATCAGGGAGCAGACCGTCCCGAAGATCGTGAAGATCAGGACGCCGAACAATCCGGCGCGGTATACGCGAAGGTACGACCAGATTCGGACGACCGTCCGAACGGTGTTCTTCGGCTTCACCTTGTTGACGACGATGCCGCGCGGACCGCCGCCGCGCATGCTGAAATCCGGCGTCTGCACCTCTGAAGTGGAAGATGATCGTACCTCAGCCAACCTGGACGTCCTCCTTCCCGAACTGGGATTCGTAGATCTCCTGATAGATCGCGCTCGTCGCCAACAGCTCGCGATGCGTGCCGGAAGCGACGATTCTTCCCTGATCCATTACGAGGATGAGATCCGCATCCATGACGGAAGATATGCGCTGCGCGATCATGATGCACGTGCTTCCTTCCATCAATTTCCCCAGCGCCTGCTGCAATCTGGCTTCCGTTCCCATGTCGAGGGCGCTCGTGCTGTCGTCCATGATGAGAATCGACGGGCGGAGAATGAGCGCCCTCGCGATCGCCAGGCGCTGCTTCTGGCCGCCGGACAGATTCACCCCGCGCTGGCCGAGCACCGTATCGTACCCGTTCGGCGTCGCCATGATGAAATCGTGCGCCTGCGCCGTTTTCGCCGCTTCGATGACCTCTTCCTCCGTGGCGTCGGGCCTGCCGAACCGGATGTTGTCGCGGATCGTGCCGGTGAACAAAATCGTCTCCTGCAGCACGATGCCGATGCGTTGGCGCAACGCGCTCAGTTCATAATCCCGCACATCGACGCCGTCCACATACACCGCTCCCGCCGTCACATCGTACAGGCGGGGGATGAGCCCGACGAGCGACGATTTGCCCGCTCCGGTCGCGCCTATGATCGCCAATCTCTGCCCCGGCTTCACCGAGAACGAGACGTTCTCCAGCACAGGAGCGCCGCCCGGATCGAAGGAGAAGCTGACGTTTTTGAACTCGACGGCGCCGAGGCGAGCTTTTCCTGCCTCTTGGCCGGACCGCGCGCCGTCCGCGCTTCCCGCCGCCGCGGTCTCGCGGTTTTCTTCCGAACTTGCGATTTCCGTAACGGCCGTTTCCGGGCTTCTGATCTCCGATTCGATGCGCATCACTTCCAGAATGCGGTCCGCGGACACCTTCGCGCTCGAGAAGCGCACGAGCATCATTGCAACCGACGAGAGCGCAAACAGCACCTGCGTCACGTAGTTGATAAATGCGACCAATGTTCCGACGTCAAACGATCCGCCGATCACATCCTTGCCGCCGAGCAGCAGCACGGCGACGATGCTCACGTTCAAAATGAGCGTGAGCAAAGGCATGTTGACCGCCACAAGCCGCTGCGCCTTGATCGCCGTCTGCGTGTAATCTTCGTTCGCTGTCTTGAAGCGCCGGTTTTCATAATCGGCGCGCACAAACGCCTTCGAGACGCGAATCCCCGCCAGGTTTTCCTGCAGCACCGTATTCACGCGGTCGAGTTTTTGCTGCACCTTCGAGAACAGCGGCAACGTCATGCGGATAAGCAGGAACATGACGATAAACAGAAGCGGCACCGAGATCGCCAAAATGACCGCGAGCTTCGGGCTGATCACGACCGCCATGATGATGCTGCCGATCGCCATGAGCGGCGATCTCACGAAAATGCGGAGCAGCATCTGCACCATCGTCTGCAGCTGCACGATGTCGTTCGTCAGCCGGGTGATGAGCGAACCGGTTTTCACCTCGTCGATGTTGCGGAAGGAAAACGTCTGAATATGCTTGAACAGATCATAGCGAAGATCGGCGCCGAACCGCTGCGAAGCGACGGACGCGTACACCGTACACCCGACGCCGCCGAAGATGCCGACCAGCGCGATCCCCAGCATGATGAAACCCGTTCTGATGATGTGGGCGAAATCTCCGATCATCACTCCCCGGTCGATGATGCTCGCCATCAGGATCGGCTGCAGCAGATCCATCGCCACTTCCAGCAGCATAAGGAGCGGCGCGAGAAGCGCCGCTTTCCAGTGCGGTCGCAAGTAAGACAATAATTTGATCATACTTTCTCTCCTTGATCGTCCAGCAATGTTTGTAACCCGTCTTGACTCCGATCCGAAACCGCTTCAGCATCCGGCTCCGTCCCGCGAATATTGCGGTGAATACGCGACAGCAACCCGCTCAGTTGCCGGATCTCCTCTTCGGTCAATCCTTGCAGCGCCTGCTTTTCCAGGGAACCCAGCGTCTCCCGCACGATGTTCAACAGTTCGAATCCTTTGTCCGTCAAATAGATTCGGGATATGCGCTGATCGTGTTCATCGGGCTTGCGCTGCACGATTCCGTTCCGCTCCATGCGGTTGAGCATGACCGTCAGCGTCGAGGCCTTGATCTCCAGTTTGGCCGCGAGATCTTTCTGGCTCTGGCCGTTTTCATGCGCAAGAGCGAACATGAGGGGAGGCTGCCCCGGGTACACCTCATGTTCGCTCAGAGCCGCGTGGATTCGATTCATCTGACGCCTCGACGTATGATAGAGCAGACGCATGACCGACATCTCATGTTCATGTGTCATGGGTTTCCTCCGCTCAAATTGTTAGTCGCCTAACAAATAGCTTAAACAGTTCGAATCGGAATGTAAAGGGGCATCCTTCGCCGCGATCGAAGACAGCGGCCTTGCCGAGAAAGATGTCTTGAAGAGATGTCTTTTGTTTTGTAAAAACAAAAGGTTCTTTTTTGATAGAAAAATGAGAGAGGGGCCGCCCTTGAGGGGCAACCCCAAAATATTAACGGCATGAAGAAATCATGACGATAAGTTCACCGCTCAGCAGTCCGGCCGCCGAGGCCGTCATCCGATCATCCTTTTCAGCCGACGATCAGCTTCGTCGTTACCTGCTTGAGCGACGGGTTCACGTCGCGCTCCTCGGTCAGATCAAGCACCGGATATCCGTCGATATCGAAATGAACGCGCCTGATGCCCGTGCTTCTCGGGCCGTTCACGCCCGGTCTCGCATGATACGTATTCCACACGACGCCCTCGTCGTCGATCACGTACGCATTGTGTCCCGGACCGTATTGTCCCGGCACGCTCCGGCTCGTGAGCAAAGGATAGTTGGTCTTCGTCCAGCTCTTCGGATCGAGCAGGTCCGAACCCGCTTCTGCCGTCAGCAGTCCGACCACATAGGTGGCGTCGACCAGCGCGCTCGAGAACGTCAGGAACAGCTTGGAACCTCTCTTCAAGGCGAACGGGCCTTCGTCCACAAACGTATGGTTGTTGGCCCAACCGTATTCCGGCTTCGACAGAAGCACGGGATCGGTCGTCAGTTTCCACGGTTCTTCCGGATTCACCTTCGCAATGTACAGCCAGGCCCCCAGATCGACCGGCACAAACTGACGCTCGGACCAGACGACATAATATTCGTTCTCCCATTCGAACAAGGTCATGTCGAGGGAGATCGTCTTGCCCGCCTCGCACAAATACGAGCCGTCCTTCTTCACCACGCGACGCGGTTCGCTCCAATCTTCCCGGCGAATCGGATCTCCGCCCCGTTTGAGCTTCATGACGTGACATTCTTCATGCAGAAACTCGCCCGGCGTCGCCGCATGGAAAATGTACAGGTCGTCCCCGATCGCATGCAGTTCCGGAGCCCACAGCAGATTGCCGACATGCGGATACGTCACGGCATCCAGAATGAGATGCTCTTCGGCATGGACAATTTCCGGAATCGAGTCGGCGACGCGCATATAGATGCTCTTGTTGCCGTCGGCGTCGTTCGTGGCGACAAAGTAATACTTCCCTTTCCATTTCGCGATGCACGGATCGGCCCGATTGACCGCCACGGGGAACGGAAAATGGTGCTGGATGATCGTTCCGCTGACCGTGTATTCCCCCGGCTTGTCCCACGAAACTCCGCTCACATCCCAATCGACGGACTTCATCGCCGTCGTCCCGTCGTTATATACCGCCTTCACTTTCACCTTCTTCAATTCTTCTGGCGAGGAAACGCGAACTTCCGACGGCATCTCGTTGGAGACGTGATACGGCGTGGACAATTTATACTTGAGCCTGGTGCCGATATGTTCCGGAACGGCGATCACATTGCGCGGCACGATACCCTCGATATCCGTCGTCACGCGCGGCAGTTCAACCGCCTCCGAAGAAACAGGTCCCGTACTGGTCTTGAGGGAATACAGATCGTCCGCCTCGTTGCGGTACCAGCGCTCGTCAGAGCCTTTCCAGTACAGGATATGTTTGCGTTTGTCCGAATCGGGAATGCAGATCACGTCCCGGACATACAGATCCGTCTGCAGATCGATCAGCCCGACCTCCTCATACTGGAGCAAATCCTTGGTGGTGAAGAACAGCACCTTTCCCCTGCTTTCCTCATCGTCGTCTCCGTCCGCCGTTGTGCGGACCGCCACCACCCCGTAGGAGCCGTCGGGAAGCGAAAAAATATAAGGACGTTTCAAACTTTTCGCGTTCAGCGTGCCGTTCTCGTTGCTCGTCGCTTTTGCGAACAGCACCCCTGAATTGTGATTCAGCGCTTCGTACTGCACGCCGTCCTTGCTGTACGCCAGGTGCATGCTGTACGCCAACCGCTTGGCGTAAATCATATCGTCCTGCGGCTCGCGCGTGTAGCACAGAATATAATTGCTGCTGCCCATGGGAAATCCCTCCAATCAACATGTTCATAATCCCTTTGTTTGTCTTCCAGCATCCGGCGATCCTGCGCCGAACGTTACAATCGCCCTGCAAACTTCGTCATTCAATCCGTTTTCATTTTCATATTAAGGCCTTAATATTCGTATTACAATTAAAAAATTAAACATGTTTGAAATAAAAAAAAACACACCATCGAAACAGACGGCATCCCGACAGGCGGCATCCCGCCGAATGTCAGGATGTCTGAACAGCCCGTCGGATGTTCCATGTTCGAAAGCGGCCATCCCGCCGGTCTCCGGTCCGTTCCGCCTACTCGCGCGGCCGAATGGAGCCCGCCATACAGAAACGTCAACGATCATGAAGATCGTTGACGCCTGTATGGGTATGAGTCACCCCCGCTTCATGCGGAAGCCGTCAAGTAAGCCGGGCGGGATTTCAACCGTGTGCAAGCCGGTAAAGACGATACATCAAGACCGCCGTTTCCGCATTCGTCGTAAGGCTCGTCGGATTCAGCCTCAGCCCGTCTCCCTGGACGATGCCGTGTTTGACCAGCGTCGCCACGCTTTGCACCGCGTAATCGGCGACGTCGCCCTTATCAATGAAGCGATCCAGGTCTTTCGAAGTGCCAAGGCTCAAATCGATCCGGGCAACCTGCAGGGCGCGAACGATCAGCGTCATCATGTCCTGCCGCGTGATCGGCGCCTCCGGATCGAACCTGCCGCCGCCCACGCCGTTTGTGATGCCCAGCTTCTTGGCGACGGCAACGGCCCCGGCATAAGGAGCATCCGCAGGAATATCGGCGAAGTTGTCCTCCGCTTCGGCATGCAGATCGAGCGTCCGTATCAGCTGCAGGATGAATTCTCCGCGAGTCGTTTTCTCAGCAGGGGCAAACGTCGATCCCGCCCTGTCGATGACGCCTTTCGAAGCCAAGACCTCGATCGCCCTGACCGCCCACGGATAGGCCGCAATGTCGTCGAAGCTCTTCTTCACATACGCAACGGCATACAGACTGAAGTGCGTCGTCGTAAACGTCACGGTACCCGTGGCCGGATCGTATTTCCCGGAAGGCACGGCGACAACATTTCCTTGCCCATCGATGTACCACACGACGATATGCTCAGGATCGGCAAGCTCTTCCTCCGTCGGCGTATACGGGATCGTCACGGTAACCGGCGCTTCGGGATTGTTCCATTCCACCGGCGAGCCGTCGACCGTCACGCTCAATTCGAGCACCGGCCTGTCTCCTATGCGCTGCTGCAGTTCGCGATCGAGGGAGGAAATGTCGGCTCTGGCTATCGTGATCGCCACCTGCCGCGCATCTTCAAGCGTTTCCGCGTCGAACATATGAGTCGGAATCGTCAATGTTCCGATCTCGGATACGATTTTGATCTGCCGTCCGTCATCATCCGCACTCACGAACCGAGCGGGCAATACGGCGGAGTATGCCGTCACTCCCGCCGAATCGCGGATTTCAACAACGGCCGTATCCGACGTTTGGAACGTCCGCTCAAGCTGAGCTTCCCTCACCGTTATTTGCGATACGCCGTCCCGGATGGAAATGATCGGAAGCGTCGGGTCGGGAATGGGGAACATGGGCACGTACTCAAAGACCGCCTTAACGGTCGTATCCGCCGCAGGCATCGTGAACGACGTGCTTGCGCTCTTCGGATCGGCGAACGTTCCTCCGTTCGACGAAGTCCATTCCTTGAAACGGTAATTCGCGCCCGGCGATGCGGCAATGTCGATGACCGTACCCGCTTCATACTTGCCGCTCGAGCCGGCTGTGATGCTTCCGCCCGTTTCCGCAACGAGGGTCAGCTCGTAATATTGCGGCAAATGCACCACGAACGTCGTGACGCTCTGTGCCGGCAGCCATGCTTGGAAAGCACCGTTCGCGAAGGCGATCGGCTCACCCTCCGCCATGTTCCTTGCAGCATCGGTAATCCATGATTCCACAGATTTGACCTCGCTCTGCACGGCGAAGTTCCCAAGCAGCGCGAGATCGCCAGCGTTGACAGCCACGATCACGACGCGGTCTTCGCCTTTAAAGGCCGAAACGTACACCTGTTCATCCGGATTGGACGGCGCATCGACGCGCACATATCCCGGACGAATGAACCTCGCGTAATGGGCCAGCGCATGGCCGAGCTTGCTGATCGCGCCGTCTTGCCCGATCAGACCGTTGTTGCCGGTCAGTCTGCCCCATACGTAAGCCTGGAATTGTCCGTCTGCCAACGCGTGATGAATATGTTTGGCGGCGTCCAATACCTTTGGCCAGCTGTCGGCGGGTTCGGGATAGACGTATTCGGTCATCCACAGTTCCTTATCCTTGCCCTTCTGCTCGAACAGCGGATACGGGAAACTGTCGTACGGAGTGCCGTGCAGATGGGTGCCGACGATATCGACATTCGCCAGCGCTTCCGGATCGTTCAGGATCGGATCGGTAAACTTGCGGTCGTATTGGAACGACTCCGGAGCAATGATTCGCGTTTCAACGGAACCCGCATGCTGTTTCAGGAAGTCGACGATTTCCTTCGCCGTCCACCACAAGCCGTTATCTCCGCGGTCGGGCTCATGCTGGATCGAGACCGCGTACAGATCGACGCCCTGTTCTTTCATATATTGATAGAACTCGTTCAGATGCGCAGCATAATCCTCATATTTGTCGTGCTTGAGCCGGCGGGCGTTCACATCTTCCGAGTATGCGTACAGGGTGATCTTGTCGAAATTCGGTCCGCCGGAACCCGTCGTTTCGAGCATGATCGCATTGTTATTGCCGACCTTCATCGGGATGAGAAGCGTTACTTCCCGCCATTCCGACCAGCCTCCGGTCGCTTCGAAGGGTACTTTGCTCTCCACAAGTTCCCCGTTCAGATAGACGTTCATATAGCTCACGCCCTCCGGAAGCGCGTAGCGGACGGTCACCATCTTCGTGCCCTCGATGCCGATGACGATGCCGGTCCACTGCACCGAAGCCGTTGCAGACGGATCGGATGTCGAAATGGCGACATAACCGGAACCGGTGAAACCGGAATGCGTATTGTCCTTCACATAGTTGTTCAGCGTCGCTCTTTCCTCTGCTTCATACACCGTGCCGCCTATAGGTACGCCGCGGGCAAACGTTTCCACCATATCGGACGGCGCGAGCCATGGCGACGCGAAGACGATCGCTCCGTTCTCCACAGCTTCCCGGGCCGTCTCAACCGAATCCTCCCACTTCGCTGGATCGGGATCGACCGGAATTCGGAGCATGCTCAGGCCCAGCTGATCATCGTCCGTACCGAAAGCGATCCGCCGCTGCTCCGGCGTCAGATCGTCCGCAGGATCGTTCAGCGCTCCGAAGCCGCGCATCGTCTGCTTCTCCGCTTCAAGATCGACGCGTACTTCCTCTCTCATTCCCAATCCGTAGATGAGCACCGGCAATGTTTTGTCATACGTCGTTCCGTCCTTCAGCCTTGTGACCGTCAGCGTCAGATTGACGATCGTGTCGGAAATCGGCGGGATGATCGTCCCGTCTTTTTGAATGACATCCTCGCGATCGGAATCTTTGATCTCGATCTGGAAGCCATGCGGCACCGCCGGCAATGTCAGACCGGTCTCTCCTCTGGCCGGCGAAGCGATCCCCGTAATGCGGTTCGCGATATCCTCGGCGGTGATATCGCCCAGATCGACGACAAACGTCGTGACACTCCGCGCCGGGAGCTCCGCTGTGAACGAATGATCAACCGGATCGATCGGCGGGCCGAATACCATATCTCGACCGCCGTCCGTGATCCAGGATGCCACCGTGCCGACAGGTCCAGCCCCGTTGCGCACGGTCACAGTCTGTTTCACCGGCGTCGTTCCTCTGTTGATGGCGACGATGACGGCCTTCGAATCATCGTCCTTGTATGCGGATACAAGAATATCCGGGTTCGGCGAAGTCTGCGCGGCATCGACTCTCACATAACCGGGTCTGACGAACTTGGAATAATGCGCCATCATATAGCCGCGCTTGCTGATCGTGCCGTCTTCCCTCATCGGACCGTAATGTCTGCGAATATACCACCAGACATAGGCCTGAAACTCCGCATCGACCAGGGCATGGTGAATATGCCGGGCCACTTCGAGCGCTTCCGGCCACAGGTCCTGGGAATTCTGATTGCTGTTCGGGTAATACACCTCCGTCATCCACAGCTCTTTTCCGGCGCCTTTTTCCTTAAACAGCGGATACGGGAAATCGCTGAACTGGGTGCCGTACAGATGCGCGCCCAGAATGTCCAGATTGGCGAGAGCCTGATCGTCCTCCAGGATCGGATCGGACATGCGCTTGACGTATTGGAACGATTCCGGCGCAATCACGCGCGTCTTGATCTGTCCTCCGTACTCCTTCAGGAAACGGACGATTTCCTCCGGCGTCCACCATGTCCAATCATGGGCATAGTCCGGTTCGTTCTGGATGGAGATCGCGTACAGGTCCACGCCGTTTTCTTTCATGAAATCGATGAACTCATTCAAATAATCCGCGTACTCCTGGTACATATCATGCCGCAGGCGCTTTCCGTTCTGGACCTCCGTATATCCCGTTACGATGATCCGGTCGATGAGCGGCTTTGTGCCCTCTTTCGGCACGAACCGAACCTTGTTGTCCCCGCCTGGCGTCATATACAGCTGAATCGACTTCTCGGCCCACTTGTTCCAGCCGCCCGTCGGTTCAAACTTGACATTCTCCAGAGCAAGCGAACCGTTCAGATAGACGTCCACGGCGGCAGCATCGGAGGATTCCAGCGCGTAACGGATCGCGATATTTTTCGTTCCGGTGATACCGATGACGACATTGTTCCACTGAGCATAAGCGCCGTCCTCGTCCATAAACCGGATATACCCTGGTCCCGTATATCCGCCGTACACATTCTCGGTAACCGATCCCTGGAGCGTGACGCCCGCATCCTCCTGATAAGTCGACCCGTTGCCCGTGCTCATGCCGATGGTCGTTGTCTCCGTCATATAGTCCGGCGGATTCCACGGCGAAGCGAACACGATCGCACCGTGTTCGATCGCACTGCGCGCCGTTTCCACTTCCAGTTTCCAGTTCTCCTTGACCGGATCGATCGGAATTCTCAAAATGGTGAAACCGAGCTGTCCCTCACCGTTGCCGAACGCCGTTTCCCGCTGCGCCGGCGTCAGATCGCCGATCCACGGCACATAGTTCATCCCGCCGAATCCTCGTATCTCCTGATACTCCTTTGCCATGTCCACGACGATATCCGCCCCGGCGTCGATCTCCGCAGCTTTCGTCCCGACCGGCGCGGGCCAGAGCGGAAATGCCAATATGAACGCCAACAGCAACGATATCAATCTTCTCATTCGCATCACCAAATCCAACTCATCTCCTTTTTCCATTGTGCTGCTTATATACCGCATGTTCTGCAATCATCTTGTTCCGAACCCTTCCATTCGCCGTTCGAACAACGCCATTCACCGTCATACAAACGATACCGTTCTTCACGAAAGGGCTTTCATTTTCGCGCATGCGTCCAACGCCGTCTGCAATTGACGTATGCATCCGCAGTTTGCATCCGACGTGATCCTCATTCATATCCGTTGCAGCATTCCGCTTATCCGACACTCCGCACTCAGCATCCCGTATCAACATCCAACGTCAAGGCGGCCCCTTCATACACCCCCTTCACCGCTTTGTTGCACTTTTTAATGAAAGGAACAGGCAACGTAAATGTAAATTCCTGGAACAACCTTGAGTTGTTCAGTCTTTGGCGGCTCGCATCCCCCTCCTTTTGATACAAATTGTATCATCAACTGAAATTATATACGATTTGTTTTGCCAGGCGAAGTGAAAGATGATAGATTCTTTGTATTTTCCAGACAAATTCTCTCGAACGGACATGCTCCAATTTGAGCGCGATCATACGCCGCACATTCATCCGCATCCATAAAACAAAAAAAAGCCGGGATGGAAAACAGGTTCCTGGTTTCTATCCCGGCATTTATTTTGAGGACTTCATCGTCAGTCCTTCATACCATCTGTTTCATAAGCTGTTTTTATCAATCGGCTCTTTTCTCAAAATTCATTTTTATCAATGATGATCAGTCCGATTCATACATGAATCCGTTTGTCAACCAGCCGTACATCAAGCGTCCGAAATTGACGGCTTGCCCGAGCGGCTTATTCCGCCACATCCATCACGAAGGTGACGACACTTTGCGGCGGAAGCACCGCGGTGAACTTGTTATCCTTCACAGCAATCTCGGTAATCGGCACCATATCGCGGCGGCCGTCCGTCAGCCAGCCGGTCACGGTCGTTGCGGAGCCGTTTTCCAGCACGAAGTTGGTGCTGTATGCCGACGCTCCTTTGTTCACTGCGACGATCACCACTTTGCCGTCGCCCTTATACGCCGACGTAAACAGGCTCAAAGCAGGCTCTTTCTCCGCTTCGACTCTGACGTATCCTGGACGTACGTACTTTGAGAAATGCGCCATCATATATCCGCGCTTGCTGATCGTGCCGTCTTCGCGCATCGGGCCGTAACCTCTGCGGATATACCACCAGATATAAGCCTGGAATTCGCCGTCAACCATCGCATGGTGAATGTGCTGCGCCACATCCAGCGCTTCCGGCCAACGGTCGCCCGAATCCATATCGCTGTTCGGATAATAGATTTCGGTCATCCAGAGCTCCTTGCCTTCTCCTTTCTCCTTAAAGAGCGGATATTTAAAGTCGGAGAATCTCGTGCCGTACAGGTGGGCGCCGAGAATATCCATATTGGCGAGCGCTTCCGGATCGTTCAGGATCGGGTCGGACATCCCCTTGATGTATTGGAAAGATTCGGGAGCGATGACCTTCGCTTTGATCGTCGATCCGTATTCTTTCAGGAATCGCACGATTTCTTCCGCAGTCCACCAGGTCCAGTCATGCGCATAGTCCGGCTCGTTCTGGATGGAAACCGCATAGATGTCCACGCCGTTTTCCTTCATGAAGTCGATGAACTCATTCAGGTACTCGGCGTACTCGCCGTACTTGTCGTATCTGAGACGCTTGCCTTCCGTTCCGTTGAAAGCCGCCATCTCCATGTGGTCGATGATCGGAGCGCCGTTTCCGGTCGTGACAACTTTCACCGTATGCGTATTTCCTACCTTCATCGGGGTCTGTATCGACAGATCGCCCCACTTGTCCCAACCGCCCGTTGCCGGGAACTCCAGTCCGCTTTTCACGAGTTGATCATCCACGTACACGTCGAGAAGCGCGGTTCCTTTATCCAGCGCATAGCGGAAATTAATATTTTTCGTTCCCTCGACGCCGATGACGACATTGGTGAATTCGATCGATGCGTCCTTGTCCTTCTGGAAGACGACATACCCGGTTCCCGTGTGACCGGAATGCTTGCTTTCCACGGCGGCATCCGTCAGCGTGGCGCGCGATTCCGCCTCATACACGGTGCCGGATCCGGTTTTTTGACCCCGAACAAATCTCTCGGTCATATCATTCGGCGGGTTCCATGGCGAAGCGATGACGAGGGCGCCGAGTTCGATCGCTCTCTTCGCCGTTTCCACTTCCCTCTGCCAGTTGACTCTCGAATCGATCGGAATTCTCAGGATGGTGAATCCGAGCTGTCCGTCGCCGTTGCCGAACGCGGTTTCCCGCTGTTCCGGCTTCAAGTCGGGAATCCAGACGGCATGGTTCATTCCGCCGAATCCTCGTATCAGCTGCCGTTCCTCCGAGAGATTCACGACGACTTCCTTCGAAGCATCCTTGACGGTCACGCCTTCAGCGGCCTTCGTGATATCCACGACCGTTTCCACGGTTTCTTCCGTTTCTTTCGCTTCATCCTGCGGCGCCTGCGCCTGACCGTTATCCGGCGTCGTTTCCGCTCCCTGATTGGAGGAGTCGCCGGCGTTGTTCTCCGTCACATTGGCAGCATTCGGGTCCGGTTGATCCGATCCCTTGTCCGTCACGAGCAGGACGACAAGCAGGATCGCGGCGATGATGACCACGACACTGATCCCGAGTGCTATCTTTTTCTGCATCGTCATGTTCTCTTCAACTCCTGGTACTGTTTTGTGCTTCGGCTGAAACAGCCATTTGTTGGAAAAAATTGAAAACAACCCTATGCTTCGGGTGTATTCGTTTACATTGCATTATACAATAAATTGACATGGTGTACATATGATTAAATATATTTTTGTAGAATATTGATAGATTCCCTATCTTCGCCTCTCCGCCAAAAAACGGATTCCGCTCTGTCACAGATACGATCAAAGGCGCCGGAAAGCGGCGGACGCCTGTCTTTCCAGCACCCGCCGCCCATCATATCAACTCCCGCCGCTTTCGCAAATAGAATAACAGGACGAGTCCGGATACCGCGCACAAAAACGCGCACAATCCGATGACGCCGTACCCCGCTTGCAGACCGCGCAGCAATCCCGTCTCCGGATCCGCGGACAGCCGCTTCGTCAGCTCGATCACGCCGCCGATGATGTAATTGCCGATCACGCTGCCGACGCCCATCAGGGTAACCGTTACCGTGATGACGGCATCGCTGTCCCGAGGATACCGCTTGGCGATAAAGGCCATCACCGTCGGATAGATCATCGCGATCCCGATGCCGGATGCCGCAAACAGAAAGGCCAGCTTCTCTCCTCCCGCCAAAGCCCCGAACGTGCAAAGCGCCGACATCAACGAAAAGATGATAAGCGACAGCGTGTAACCAAGCCTGTCGGTCAACATGCCGAGGAACAGCCGCGCGAACGTGAAGCACAGGAAGAATAACGACAGCATGCCCGACGCCGACACGGCATCCCACTCGTATGCCTTTTCCAGGAAATTGACGAGCCATCCGCCTACCGCCAGTTCGGAGACGACGCCGAACGTCAGGATCGACACCGTCAGCCACAGCACCGGATCGCGCATCAGGGTGCGGAAAGGCACGCGTCCCGCCGCTTCCGCCTGCACTTCGGGAAATTTGCTGAGCAGCGCAAAGACGATCGGAATCAGGGACAATGACAGCATGACCACATACATGCCGCGCCAATCGAGCAGTCGGCCGTTGATCGTCACGTTCATGAGCCCGGTCGCGATGAGCGGCGCGACGATCGAACTGAGCCCGTAGAAGCCGTGCGCCAGATTCATCATCATTCCCGTGTTTCTGACGAAAATGCGGGCTCCCATGATCGCCAATCCGATCTCCAGCATGCCGTTGCCGATATACATGAGAAAGTAGGAAGCCGTAAACCAGGCGAATTGACGCGAAAGATACATGAATACGCCGGAAAGCGCCATTACCGCGAAAGCGGCGACCGTCACCCGCTTGATTCCCATTTTTTGGGTCAGATATGCGGTGAAGGAACACGCCAGCAAATACCCGAGCGAATTCAACGACAACAGCGTCCCGATCTGCGCCTCGTTCAACGCGAAATCTACCTGAATGCGGGGAATGGCAGGCCCTTTGATGTTCTCCGAAAAACCGAAGATGACAAATCCGATAAATATCGTCGCCAGCTGCATGATATAAACGTTACGAGAAAATGCCCGTTGTTTCTCCACTCAAGATCCTACCCTTCCGCCTATCGCCGATAAGTACGTTCTCAGCCGAGCACGTAATTAGTCCCATAATTGAAGACTCATTGACATGACGCAACATAATGGAAACCGATTTTGCGCAAACTTAACCCATATGTGTCACGGCACAGATACATCTCACATTCGGGCAGCAGTTCCCAATTCGCGTGTTTGCCCCATAACCATTCAGTCCCGATCCATGCGGATAGATTGCCCCTCAATGCGGAATGGCTGAAACATCTTGATCAGAACCGCAGAAGAGGAACCCGTCCGATGAAGTCGGGACTGAACGTCTTGCCGCGCGTTAACCCCTACGGTTAACCTGCACTTTCGGATATTTGCTCTTGTATAAGCTCTTGCTTCGCTTCCCGTTTGCCGAAAATCCATTTCAGAAGCGGAGGTGTGACAACGGTTGTGATCACCACCACGATGATCGCGGAGGTGTAATATTCGGGATGAAGCAGGCCGTTATGCAGCCCCATGGAGGCAAGGATCAATGCCACTTCCCCGCGCGATATCATTCCGGCGCCGATGCCGGCGGAAGATCTCCAATTGAATCCGGAAATTTTGGCACCCAGGGCGCAACCGAGCAGCTTCGACGCAATGGCGATCACCGTGAACAGAACAAGGAACCAGATTTGCTCCCCGATCCCTTCAAACGAGACGGCCAAGCCGATGCTGACGAAGAAGAACGGAACGAATATGCCGTTCGCCATCGCATCCGCCTTATGCTCGATCTCTTTTTTATATTTCGTTTGCCCGATCGCCAGGCCGGCGAAGAACGTGCCGATGATGCCCGCCACACCGAGCGATTCCGCGAAATAAGCGAAGGCGAAGGCGATGATGAGCCCCGCGCTCAGAACAACTTGCGTCACTTGGAATTTGGAAAACAGGCGGATGAAATGCGGAACGATCCACTTGGAGACAAGGAACAGCACAACGAAGAAGATCGCCTTCTTGCCGATGAGCAACGCGATGCCCCCGGAATGAGAACCGGCATCCATGCCGAAGAAACTGAGCGCGACGGCGATCAGGATGACGACGATGATATCGTCGAGTACGGCGGCGCCGAGCAGCGCGGAACCTTCCTTCGAATTGAGCCAGCCGAGTTCCCTGAGCGTCTGCACCGAGATGCTGACCGATGTCGCGGCCAGAAGCAGTCCCAGGAAGACCGACTCCGCAGTGGTGAAGTCAAAAAATTGCGCCACACCGTAAGTCATAATGATCGGCGCGATCACGCCGCCGACGGCGACGAGCACGGCTGCTTTCAAGTTGCTGTTCAAATCTTTCAAATCCGTTTCCAGACCTGCCAGGAACATCAGGAGAAGCACCCCGATCTGGCTGAACACCGCAAGCACGTCCGAGTCCTGAACCCACCCGAGAACTGCGGGTCCCAAGATGATACCGACAATGATCTTCCCCAGCACCGACGGTTGTCCGAGCCAGACGCTGATGTGCCCCGCCGCCTTGATGGCGAACAAAACAAGGACAATTTCCAAAATAAAATCCAGTATCAAGTCATGACCTCCCCCATAAGCCGACTTCAACGTAAAATGGTTGGTGCAAATCCTGCCTTTGTTTCTTTGGTCCTGATCCGCCGACTTTTTTATCTTGACCAGCCTGCTCTTCCGGCATCCCTCTCCAAAGCAGCCTCGCGCATGCCAAAAAAAAGCAAAGAAGAGCCGTCGTTGACAGGCTCCACCATGTGTTGCGCCTATATGCTACTGAACATGATTATACTACATTCGAGTCAGAAAATAAAGAACGCGCCCAATGCTCTTTCCAATGCAAAGGAACATCCCCTGCACGCTTGCCGGTCAGACCGCAGGTCAGGATGATTCGTTCCGGTTCGGCTCGACATGCACATGGACTTCATAGATCCCGTGCCGTTCGATTAACGTTTTCTCCACCAAAGTCGATATATCGTGCGCCTCGTCAATGTTCAAAGCCGCGTGCACCGTGATCACGACATCGACCACGGCGTTGCTGCCGTAATATCTGCCTTTCACCTCTTTAATGTCCTTGACGCCCGGTATGTTCCGAATGGTCTGCTTGTACATGCTGATCTTCTCCGCATCGAATCCGTCCGTCAAATGATGGGAAGCTTCCCGGAAAATATCCCAGGCTGTTTTGCATATGAGCACCCCGACCGCCGTGGCCGTTACGACGTCCAGCCACGGCATGTTCAGCTGGGAACCGAATATTCCGACGGCCGTGCCGACGCTGACCCAGGCATCGGACAGGTTGTCCTTGGCGGCAGCCGTCAAGGACCGGCTGTTGATCTTCGCGGCCAAATGTTTGTTGTAACGGTATACCCCGTACATGACGCAGGCTGAAAAAAGGCCGAAATACGCCGCAACGATATCGGGCGATTCATGGCTCCCGCCGATCATGGAAGAGATCGCCGCGGTCAGCACCTGCACGCCGACGGCGAACATGATGAACGATGCGACCAGCGAAGCGACCGCTTCGCTTTTCCAATGTCCGTAGGCATGGTCGCGATCGGGCGGTTTTCGGGAAAGCCTCAGTCCGATCAACACGGCTACGGAAGCGATGATATCCGTGGCATTGTTCAGACCGTCGGCCGCCAGCGCCTGGGAATCGGCCGCGTACCCGATCATCAATTTCAAGACTGACAGCGCAAGATAGGCGGTGATGCTGAGGATCGCCCCTTTTTCTCCTCTTTTTAAATTGTCGTATTGCTTCTCCGGCATGGAAACGATCCTCCGTGTTCATATTGCGCTTTCATTAGTGTAACAACCGAAACCCGAGTGGGTCTACGCAAACATTTTTGTCCCGGGGAAGACTTTTTGGAGGATGTGCAAATGATTTCCCGCGGGAAACATTCAGAGGACTGCTACGGTCTTTTGCTCCAGGGCTCCAACGTGCCCACCAGATGGCGTTTGGAGCCCGTCTTGATGCATTCGATCACACCGCCGCTGATCTCCTGATGCGTCAGCCAGCGCGACCTCCCGCCCTCGATGACAAATCCAAGCTGAATTTGATGATAGGCGCAGTTTTCCGGCACCGGAACGGTCAGCATCAACTCATCCAGATTGGAACTGCTGCCCAACACGTGATACAAGCTCCAGGAATGACCGGGTCCTCCGGCACGTTCGATTGCCTCGGCCGTTTGCCGGATGACGCGTTCCTGGTCGTCGTGAATCCAGGCGACGACGAGACGCGCGGCGCCTCGTTCTCGCATGATCTTATCCAACTGTCTTGCGAAATCGTCTGCATGCCGGTAATTTGCCGACACACCGAATAAGTTCGAATGTTGATCGGTCAATCGTTTCAACTTTTGCGGGTTCCGACCGATTACGGTCACCCGGTATCCCTCCTGCGCCAACCACAAACTTGCCCCGGCCAGCATGCCGGAACCTCCTATCACCAGCGCATGATTCATCTCCATCGTCTCCTTTCATTAAGTTCGGCCGACAGCGTACTCGGCTGTCGGCGAATCTGTCTTCCAACTGACGGCATGATATAATGGTGAAGTTCTGTCATATAAATGGCGGGGGTTGTCCCATGACCTTTGAACGGCAAATAGCCGTCATATCAATGGCGAAGCTTCATCTGTTCGAGGTGAGATGCTCATGTTGAAAAGGTTCCCCGGACTCCTCGGCAGTTTGATCCTGGGAGTGTTGCTTGGAGTCATGGCAAAATATCTGGACACGGTCGCGGTGGATGGAAGTTGGCGCACGACGGCGCTGCACTATTTGGCAGACACGTTCACCAGACTGGGGGTCTGGGTGTTGACCGCCACTCTGATCGCCGCATACGGCCGGACAATGTACCGAGCCGCGCTCCATACGTTCCTCTTTTTCTCGGGCATGTTGATCAGTTATAATGTCTATTCGTCGTATTTGTTCGGATTCTTTCCAACGTCCTATTTTTTGCAATGGGGCGTTTCGGCGCTGCTGTCTCCCCTCGCGGCCATCGTGGTCTGGCAAGCCAAAAACAACGGCCGTCTGGCATATGTCTTGCCGGCTCTTCCCATGGGGCTGATGCTGACTCTCGCGTTGGGAATCGGACGGTTTTATGTGCACGTCAATTATCTTGACGAATTATTCTTTTACTTGGTCCTGTGCGTCATTTTTTACAAAAATCCGAAGCAAGCGGCTTCTTCCATTGTCTTGTCCTTCATCGTCGCCATCCTGTTAGCAGAAACGCACCTGTTTGTATTTTAAGAGAAAACCGACAGAGCAACACAGGAACGTCCCCATGCTCTGCCGGCTTCGGTGCTGCCACCATCGCCTTATCACCGTGTTGCCGCTTCCGTCATCGTCACGGTTGCGGCGCCTTCTTTTTTCCGTTGCGACATTTTCCCGAAATTATTTGACGCGAACGATCATGTTGACGAAATTCAGAAGCCTGTCCAGTCCTCTGTCCAGAAATTCCTTGTCCGTCGCCGCAAACTCATGACCGGTATCGATCCATTCCCGCCAAGACTGCTCAAACTGGCCGGATTCATAGACTTCAATCTCGATACGGTCCTCACAAGATTTCGCGATATGGTTTTTCCACCAGCCGGCATCATGGAAGCTGGAGGTTTCATCTCCCGCCCATTCCGTCATGATCGCGGGAATGTTCCCGCTCTCAAACTCTTTTTTCAAACCCGGAACGATGAAAAGCGCCTTCCCGCCTTTCCGGATCAGCGGGAGAATCTTGTCCGCGAAAAAACGTTCCTTACACCCGTAATAGTGATAAGAATCCACGCTGACGACCACATCAAAGAAATCGTCGGGGAAGGGCAGCTCATTGGCATCCGCATGCAGCGGAATGATCTTGTGTTCCATCCCCCACGCTTTGATTCGTTGCCAGTTTGGCGTCGCGGGTATCCACAGATCAACGGCAAAAATTTGTTCAGCGGCCGTCTCTTTGGCCATAAACAAAGAGGTCAGGGCCGTCCCGCATCCCAGATCCAATACGCGTCCGCCCTCGATCGGACTGTCTTCCAACAATTCATCCAGCAGCCTGACGGCATTCGGTCCCATCAACAGCTCTTTCGTAAATAAATGCTTGTAACGATCCGCTCTCATGAGCACATTCCTCCTGATTATTCGTCATCCCGTTATCCTGCATTCCGTTATCATTCATTCCGGTTGTCCGACCATAGGATAACACAGGAAGCGGTCATCTTATTTGCCGTATTCGACTATAAACCAAACTTTCCCGAATCTGCGGCGACCGAAACTAGCGGCTTCCTGTTTCCATTATTCCCTTGTATAATGGAAACAGGAGGAATGTGCGATGAAAAAATGGTTCACATGCTCTAAAAACAATTCGATCTGGTTTTATGCGAGCATCGCATTCGCGGTGTTGTTCCTTATCCTGTAAGACCGGAATCGGTCTTTTTTTTTTTTTGCCATTATACCCGTTGGCTCCGTTGCCGCCGCCTTTACTGTCTGATCAGCGTGTACGTGTTCACGGTTCCTTCCGACACACTGTTGAAGTAAGTCGTTCCGTTCAATTCAAACGCCACCGCATAGGTGATGCCGCCTCCCCCGTCTCTCACGCCGCGAATCTGCAATTCGCCTACCGTCGGCACCTCGATGGCACGCGGCGCGTGTTTGATCATGAACGCCTCGAAGATCACTGTCCCGTTATGCATAATCTCCACATAATCGCCGTCTTCGGCGGCGTAATCCCAGACCCAGATCACCGCCGAATCCAGGTTCGATTGATGCACGATGGTATGATCTTGCGATTCGAGATGCTCGTCCGCCGACATCAGAATATAACCGACGGGTAATTTGGCAGACACCTGCTCGGTCATCGCCTGATTCACCCACGCCGGGTCCACCGTGGTGGTGTTCGGACCCGTGAGCGAGACGCCCGTAAAAATGAGTCCGGCGATGAGAACTCCCAAGCAAAACAACCCGAACCGCTTTAACGGTTTGTTTCTATCATGCCGTTTCTCAGCCCGCAATTCCTCTTCGAACCGCTCAATGGCGGCAATCGGGTCCGCAGGAACATACGGCTGCTCCGGGATATGCGGTGCCCCGCCGCCTATCGGCCACTGGCTCTTAGATTGCTTATCCTTTTTATTCATCTTCATCCTCATGTCCATATGGATCTCCTCCCCGATTCCCCAATGGCTTCACAGGTTTCCGCCAGAAATACAGGCACATGGCGAAACGGCATACGATGATTTGCACAAGCATCACGATGAGGAAAAACACATGCCGGGCGGTGTCCCTCACCTCGTAACCGTAATTAAGGATATACACCGCCATCATCATGATCAAAGAGTTTATGAAAAACATGACGACATACGGAAACAGCCAGGGAAAATAATCGTAAATCTTGCGAAGCGGCGGCACAAGCATGGAAATTGCGATCATAAAGCTGTGCCCGATCAAAAATGAATCCCATGTAAACCCTAAGGCAAATCCGGTTCGTAAGATCGTATTGATATCCCCTAAAATCATGAGAGGCGTAAACCCCAATGCAAAAATAGCCCAAACGCCGAAAATTAGCATCCAATAACCGAGCGCGATATATTTGATGATTTTCGCCAGGATATGCAACGTTTCACACCCTCTCTATGTCATCAGCTTCGATGGTCACCAGTTCGTCCTTGGTCCAATCGGTTTCGCTGCTGAGCCGCAGCGCTTGCCGATTGACGGACCGTTCGAATACATTGCGCACATACCGTCCGTTGCCGAACGCCTCTTCGCGCATGGCGTCGCGCAGAATGGCCTCCAGCTTGCCGCGGGCGCCTTCTTCTGATCGATCTTGTCCGGGTTTACGAAGAACCCGTGCTTTTTGATCGACCGGATAATCTGGTATTCGGGAAACAGAAATTTAAGAATTTCCTTCCATTTCATAACTTGTACTCCTTGTTATCGTAATCTTCATTCTGGCGTAAAAAGCTGTCAAGATGTCCATTTAAGAGAATACGCGCTCGATCGGCGTTCGAAAAGTCCCGTATCCACAATTGCAGACAATCCCAACCTCCATATTCCATCCGTTTCGCTATCTTGATTTTCGTTCGGCATTCCGTATGAATCTTCCTTCATCGACAATTGCAGGGATATTTTTTACTTATTTCCTATTTCTAATACGCCGGAAAAGACCGTCGGATACGGAAAAAACGCCAAAAACACCGTCTTTTTCTGCAACGGGACGGATACATGCAAAACAAACGTGGAAGATGAACATGATGCCGAATGGTTGACACGATGCCGCAAATCGCATATGCTGGATGTAAGCAAGCACTTGCATTCAAGGTGGGAGAACATTGGATAGTCATCAACGAAGCACCGGCGACAAAATCCTGCTGGCCGCCATCGATCTCATGGCGGAAAAGGGGTACAACGGCACGACAACCAAGGAGATCGCAGCGCGTGCCGGCGTGAATGAGGTGACGCTGTTCCGGCATTTTGGCAGCAAACAGAAGCTGCTGGAAGCCGCGTTCGACCGGTTTCATTACGGAGAAGAAATGACGAAACTGTTCCGGGAACGGTTGACCGGGAATCTGCACGAAGACTTGCTCCTGATCAGCAGGACATATCACCGCATTATGAACCGGAACCGCAAACTGCTGGAAATCGCGCACAGAGAGGGGAATTCCCTGCCGGAGAACGTGCATGAACAAGCCATCAGGCATCCGCAGCAACTCAAACAGTTGCTGACCGACTACTTTGCCGCCATGGCGGAACGGGGGCAGATCATCCGATCCAGACCCGATCTGCTGGCTCTGTCCTTCATGTGGATGAACTACGGCGCGTTCATCAGCAAATTGAGCGAACAACCGAACTCCGGCTTCTCGCTGGATGATTTTATCGAAGAGAGCGTATCGGTGTTTGTCAGGGGGGTGACTCCCTAATTTTTTCACCCGGAATGCAAGTATGTGCTTGCATGCATTCCAAGCGAAAGGAAGTGCCTTTGCCATGCATCATGACATTAACCATCCGCGTAAAACAACGGAATCGACGCTGATGCGGCTTCTGATGCTCACCACCACGCTGTCTTCGATGACGGCGCTCATGTTCAACATCGTGCTTCCGCGCGTCAGCGAAGAGTTTCAGCTCTCGTATGCGCAGGTCAGCTGGCTTTCCTCCGGCTATACGATCCTGTACGCGTTCGGAACCGTGACGTACGGCAAACTTGCCGACCGTTTCAAACTCAAAAATCTGCTGACATTCGGCCTCTCATTGTTCGCTTTCGGATCATTGATGGGGCTTCTCTCCTCCTCGTACTGGAGCGCGCTGGCGGGAAGGCTGATCCAGTCCGTCGGGGCGGCCTGCGTGCCCGCATTGGCGATGATCATCCCGACGCGTTACGTTGCAACGGAGCGAAGGGGACGGGCGCTCGGGATGACCGCCGCCGGTGTTGCGCTGGGCGGCGCCCTGGCCCCCGTCGTTTCCGCGCTGACGATGAGCGTCGCCCATTGGCGATGGCTGTTCGTTCCGCCGCTGCTCCTTCTGTTCACGCTGCCCTTTTACCGCCGATACCTGATCGAGGATTCCAAAGAAACGCAGGCCAATCCGGAAACGTTCGATTGGCTGGGCGGGGGACTGCTGGCCGCAGCGGTGGCCTTGTTTCTGCTGGGCGTAACCGGACAAAGCGCCGGACTGATCCTGGCGGGGCTACTCGCGCTGGCGCTGTTCGCCGTTCGCATTCGCGTCGCGGAACAACCGTTCATCCGGCCTGCGCTGTTTCGAAACAAAGGATACGCAAACGCGCTCTCGATCGCGTTTCTCATCCATGCCGTCGGCATATCCTTGCATTTTCTCACGCCGAAACTTTTGGCCGAAGTGCATCATCTGGATGCCGATTTGATCGGGTTCGCCATGGCTCCTGCGGCGCTGGCCTCTTCCATATTGGGAAGGAAAGGGGGGAAGCTGGCGGACCTGAAAGGCAACACGTTTCTGTATCGCTGGGCTTCCGGCTCCCTGATCGCCTGTTTTCTCCTTCTCTCGAGTTTCGCCGGCGTTTCCCCGCTCCTGGTATCCGCTTTTCTGATCTTCGGCAACGTCGGTCAAACCTTGATCGGCATCGCCATATCCAACACCGTCTCCCGAACCTTGCCCAAAGATCAGGTCGGCGTGGGCATGGGGCTGTTCACGATGCTCAATTTCATCGCACAAGGCGTCGCCGTCGGTGTTTACGGCATGTTGGCGGAATACGACGCCGCCATGAGCTGGAATCCGATACATTCCGGCCAAAGCGGCGCGCTGTACAGCAACATCTATGTGATCCTTGCGGCCATGCACGCGGGCATCCTGTTCTGCTGGTCGGTCCGGTTTAGAGAGCGGCCGCATGCGGTCGGAGATGCCTGAAACGATTGACGATCATGCAAAAAGGCAGCTGCGGTTCCGACGATCGCATGACAAGCGTCCTTTACCCGCAGTCTGCCTTTCCGTCAGTTTTGCGTTGCATGCGCCTTAGCGGTCGGCGCGACAGGATGCCAGAACGTGATGCAAGCCTCCCCTGCGCCGGAATTATACGCCTGCACCGACCCGCCCAGTTTCTCCGTGAGCTGCTTGACAATATAGAGACCGAGTCCGGAATGATGGCCTTTGCCGCCGCGCGACTCCTCGCCCCGGTAAAATCGTTTGAACATATGCTCCAGATCTTTTCCGGTAAACTCCGGACCCGAGTTGGCGATTTCGTAGGCCGCCCGGTCGGTGCCGACGTTCGCCGATATCCGGATATGCCCGCCCTCCGGCGTGTGCTCCAGACTGTTCGTCACGATGTTGTCGAGGATGCGCTCCACCTTGTCGGCGTCAAACTGAACCGGCGCGTCGGACGTTCCCTGAATATCGGTCACGATGCGAATCCCCTTCCGCTTCGCCAGCAGCTCATAATAGGACACCTTCTGCCGAATGAACGAAGCGATGTGAACCGTAACGGGCATAAGGTCCGGGCCGGAGTTCTCCAGATCGGAGACATACTGCATCTGCCGGACGAGTGCGGAGCTTTTCTCCGCGTTTTCCTTGATAATGCGCAAATACTTGACGGTTTTCTCCGAAGCATTCCGTTCCGCATCATCCATCAAAGCCTCGGAATACGCAAGGATGAGCGAAAGCGGCGTCTTCAGGTCATGCGCCAACGCTTCGGTCATGTTCCTCCGTTCGTCCTCCATTCTCCACTGTGCGGCAAGGGAACGCTGCAATTCATGCTTCATATCGGAGAAAGCGGCGCAAAGTTGCCCCAATTCGTTATTCGACCGATAGGACAGTTCAAAATCGAGATTCCTGTTTTTGATCTGATGAGCGGCTTCCATCAGCATGTTCAAAGGTTCGTTCACATGGGCCGCAAATCGCTTGGAAAACAGAAACATGAATAACACCAGATAGAAAAACGGCGTAACGACCACCAGCAAAAACAGCACGATGATCCAGAACCGTCCGCCGCCGTTGGCCGGAGAAACCTGCAACTTATAGGCCAACAGTGCCGTCCCGACATGATCATCCCGCTCGTTCAGAATCGGAACGGCGCGAACATACTTGTCCCGAAAAGGAAACACGGTGTTCAACCGCCGGTACAGTTCCTCCCGGTTCGGAATGATCGTGCCGGTCAAGGAACCGTACACCGGATTCCCCTGCCCGTCCAGCAGTTGATAATCGATCCCTTCCAGCGGGATGACCTGCTCCAGCTCTTCCCGCGCGCCCGCTTCCAGCAATGCGGCGCCCTTCGATCGAATGTACGATTCGATGTCCGGCAGCTTGGCTTCATAATAATTGGCCGGGTATATGCTCCTGAACTCCAGCATGCTGAAAAGGATGATGACGACGACGTATGTCAGGATCGTGGCCAGCAGGCTCGCCACGAGAACCGACACGATCGAGATGCGGAACAGAGACTTCAAGGACCTGTCTTTCATGACCATCGCACCGTTTTCGCCGTCAGAATTTGTTCCACTTGTATCCGATCCCCCATACCGTTGTGATGTACTCCGTCTCCGGATCGACGGCCGCAATCTTGGCGCGGATTTTCTTCACATGCTCCACGACCGTCGATGAATCGCCTTCCGCGTCGTATCCCCATATTTTCTCATAGATCTGTTCCCGGGAGAACACCTGCCCGCTGTGCACCGCAAGCAGTTCGATAATGTCGTATTCTCTCCGCGTCAGCGGAATCGATTGTCCGCCGGCTGTCAGCGACCGTTCTTTCAAATCGAGTCCCAATTTTCCGAAAAACAGCTTCGAGCGCTTATGTTCCGCATTCAAGTATTGGGCGCGCTGTTCCCGCCGCAGATTGGCTTCGATCCTCGCCAGCAGTTCGCGCAACCCGAAAGGCTTGACCACATAATCATCGCCGCCCAACGTGAAACCCTTGACCCGATCTGTCTCAGACTGCTTGGCGCTCAGGAAAATGATCGGGCACAGCACGCGGTCGCGGATCGCCCGGCATACTTCGAACCCGTTCATGGACGGCATCATGATGTCGAGTATGATCAGATCCGGCTGCTGTCTCATCGCCAGTTTGACCCCTTCCTCCCCGTCATGCGCCGTCAACACCTCATGTCCTCTCGCCTCCAGTTCATCCTTCAGCAAGGTGACGAGATCTTCTTCGTCGTCGATAATCAAGATGCTGCTCATCCGGTCACCCCATCTCCGTTTTTTCTGCTTGCGCCGTTCACCAGCGCCGTTTCCTGCCGTTCTTCGTCATTCAACATGCGGCTGCGTGCTTTGAAAACTGCGGCTTGATATGCTGCCCTGACATGCAGCATGAACCTGTTCGTCCGGCGCCGCCTCGCCGTCCGTGATTTCGCCTTTCTCCCGCTCCGAAGCAGTTGCATGTTTGCTTTGCCGCTCCGGAGCCGGTTCCGGCTTGCCGTGCTTGATCGGTGCGCTTGCGGCCGCCCTTCTCGCCGAGGCTGATACGGCGGCCGTTCATTCTTCCCGTTTGCGGCCTTCCCATCGTTGAAACCATAGCAGACTGAGAACCGTGACGACCGCAAATAGCGAGCAGGCATACAGAAGACCCTTCGGAAGATCGACCGAAGCAAGCGGATGCATGGCCAGCCGTACGGGCCACGCCCAAGGAACCGCTCCCCAGATTCCGTCGCCGACGCTTGTGACGCCGATGATCGCGGCCGTCAGAAAACCGGCTCCTCCCACACCGACACTGGCGCCGAACCCGAAGGCGAAGCCCAGCCAAAGATGACATGCCCCGAGCGCCATCGAGCCCGCCGCTGAAAGAAGTGCTCCTACATAAAAAACCTCCGCATGTATGTTTTCGACACCCATTCCGAATTTCATGCCGAGCACGACAATTGTTGCCGACACCAGCGGGCTGCCGAACGCCACGCCGATGAGCAGCAACAGTTTGCTCCCATAGATGCGGATGCGCGCCGACGGGATGCCGAGCAGTACGCGGAAGCCGCCCGCCTGTTCTTCCTGCAAACCCATGAGTCCGGTGAGCAGCCCGTATATAAGCGGCAGGAACACGCACCATGCCTCAAAGAACGCTTCATAAACCTTAGATGGAAGTTCGGGTGTTACGCGGAATGTTGAAAAATACCATAAAAGCGTCAGCGCATAACCGACGGGCAAAGCGAAGACCACCCAGCGAATCGGCGTGCGCCGGGTTTTCAGCCAATCCGCCCGAATCAGCCGCCATATGTCCATCGTTACCGCACCTCTCTTTTCGCAAACCAGCAAGCCGTCAGCAATGACGTAACGACCAGGAACAGGAACGACGCCGCGATTCCTTCGGGAATAACGGAGGAATCCAGCAGCAGGTCTCCCTCGTGCAGCATGACACCGTTCGGATGCACCCCGACCATCGGGGACATCATCCGGGTAGGCCAACTCCACGGAATGAAGAGCCAGTATGGCTGATCGGCGGAGAGCACTCCGATCAACATGGCGGGAATGCCCGAGAGAAGTCCGCCGAACACGCCGAAGCGCGCCGCCGCAAACAGATGAAACGGCACCAGGCTGAATGCGGCGAACCAAACCAGCAAACTCGCCGCGACGATTTTCGCAATCGGAACGTCACCGCTCGACGTCCACCATCCGACGGCCGACACGACGACGATCAGCACAACGGTCGACATCAGCAGCAGGATGCCGATGGCCGCAATCTTGCCGAGCCACAGCTTGATCAGGCTGATATTGTTGGAGTAGATGCCGCGGTAGTTTCCCGCTTTTCTCTCGCGATATTCCGCCAGAGCGCACAGCAGCGCAACCCCCAGCGGAACGAACAGAACGGGCCACCAGTTGAACACCATGCCGAGCAGCAGATCCCACGGCATCTTCGTCTGATCGGGCAGGTAGATGCGGATCACGGCGCCGTACAGGGCGAAGAAGAGCGGAGCCGCCAGCGCCAGCTTCTTGGCGAAACTGCGCCTCGTTTTGAGCATTTCGGAAACGATCATCGTTCTCATCCCGCCGTCACTCCTTTCTCTTCCTGAACGACCCGCATAAACAGCGATTCCAGATCGACGTTCTCGTCGAGCCGGTCTTGATACCGCAACCTGCCTCCGGCCAAAATGCCGATATCGTCCGCCACCTGCGCAACCTCCGTCAGCGTATGGCTGGACAACAGCACCGTGATGCCCTGTGAAGGGAATGAACGGATCAACTTGCGGAATTCCTGGATGCCGACCGGATCCAATCCGTTCGTCGGTTCGTCGAGAATGAGAAGGCTCGGACGTTTGAGCAGGGCGATGGCGATGCCGAGCCGCTGTTTCATCCCCAGCGAAAATTGCGAGCACCGTTTCTTGCCGGTATGGGTGAGATCCACCGTCTCGAGCACCTCATCGATGCGCCGCTCGGGCAATCCCAGCATCAGCGTGTGCACCTTCAAATTTTCCCGCGCGGTCAGATTGCCGTACAGAGCGGGCGTCTCGATCAGCGCGCCGATCTGTTCGAGGCTTCTCCGGCTCCACGCCTGTCCCTCGAAATACATTTCGCCTCCGGTCGGGCGCAGCAGTCCCGAGATCATCTTGAGCAATGTCGTTTTGCCCGCACCGTTGGGACCGAGCAATCCGTAGACCGTTCCTTTCCGCACTTGTAACGAAACCTCCCGTACGACCTTCTGCCTATGAAATTGTTTAACCAGACGATCGGTGCGCAAAATGTACGCTTGCTGTGTATCCATCTGTTCATCTTCCTCTCCGCTTTCGTTCGTTTCGTTTCTGGGAACAGCTTAACAGGCAAAAATAAAGAATCCATAAAGATCGGATGAATGAACGAAGGGAATCCAGCCATACTGCGCGAGAATCCGCCGAACGATTCGCAGACGGGCTAACCGCCCCATGCCGGTACCAGATGTACAACCTGCACGACATCACCGCGAGCCGGTCGGCATCGGCCATACCGTTTAACCCGACCGACTTCGAGACGCTTGGTATCGCCTGACAATACCGTTTAACCGGACCGATTTCGAGACGCACCGGCCATCGTTGAAGAAGGAAACAGAATATCCCGTGTGGAAATACATTGCAGCGGTCGTTCCGCGTTTGACCGAACCGTCAGATTGACGCCATCCAGAGTAAGCGCTATCATGGGTTTGTGTTCAAACGACTCTGGCGACGAATTCAAGCTACAACTAAACAATGATCGGAGGGTTCCCATGATGAAGCAGGCCAAAGTTACCGTTCATCCGTCGTACAAGATCGGCCGGGTGGAAAAGCGCTTGTTCGGCGCGTTCCTGGAACCGATCGGCAATTGGGTCTACGGCGGCATTTACAGCCCTAACCACCCGTCGGCCGACGACAAAGGATTCCGCAAGGACATCCTCGAAGCCGTCAAGGAATTTGACCTCCCCGCCGTGCGTCTGCCCGGCGGCAACTGGGTATCGGGCTGGGACTGGAAAAATTCCATCGGACCGGTCGAAAACCGCAAGGCGCAGCTGGATCTGGCATGGTTCCAGGTTGAACCGAACCTTGTCGGCCACGACGAATATATCGAGTGGACGAAGCGCGCGAACACGGAGCCGATGTACACGATCAACCTCGGCACGGAGGGATTGAAGAGCGCGGCGCAATTGGTGGAATATTCGGTTCATCCGGGCGGTACGTATTGGTCCGATCTGCGCAGGAAGCACGGCTACCCCGATCCGCATCCGGTAAAAACTTGGTACCTCGGGAACGAAATGGACGGGCACTGGCAAATCGGCTCCTGGGAGAAAAATCCCGTCGGATTCGGCATTCTCACTCATGAAGTCTCCAAAGTGATCAAATGGATCGATAATAAGGCGGAGACGGTGTTCTCCGGCACGTCGGACCATCACAAGCATTTCCCCGAATGGGAGATGGCGGCGCTCGAACAGTGCTACGAATCCGTCGATTACGTATCCTTGCATCACTATCACACCGCGCCCGAAGGCGACATCGCCAACTATCTCAACGTTTCTTCCATTTTCGAAGAGTACATCAATACGACCATCTCCATCTGCGACTACATCCAGACCAAGTTGCGCACGCCCAAGAAAATGTACATCTCCTTCGACGAATACGGCGTGAGCTTCGGCAGACCGGTTGAAATCCCCTTCGGCCGCAGAGGATGGCACGACGTCAGCAAGAGCTACTTCCAGTTCGCTCCGCGCGAGAACGTGTTCAGACAGCATGATCTGACGAAATTGGAGAATCCGGGAGGAGCACGGCGGTTCCCTTCGTATCAAATGCTGAGCGCCCTCGGCATGTCGTCGGTGCTGCTGACGTTTTTGCGCCACGCCGACCGCATCAAGATCGCCTGCATGACGGGAGGACTCCGCGGCGCCATCGCGTTCGACGGCATGCATGTATGGAAGAACGCAACCTATTATCCGTATTATCAGCTGAACAAATGGGCGCGCGACGGCATGTCGATCCTGCCTGTCGTCGACGGTCCGACCTTCAATACGGAGCAATACGCCCTGTCCGGTTCCGTGCAATCCTACGCCTATGAAAACGTACAGGCGATCGAAGCCGCCGCCGTACACCATGAAGATCGAGAGGAAGCGTTCATCTTCCTGATCAACCGCGCGGCGGAAGACGACATCGAAGTGGATCTCGACGTCAGAGGCTTCGAAGGCTACAAACTCGTCGAACATATCGAGATGTACACGGACGACCTGAACAAGGGCAATTCCTACGACCAGCCGGATGTCATCAAGCCGACTGTCAACACCGCTACGCGGATGGAAAACGGCAAGGTCAAGGCCGTCACGAAAAAATTGTCCTGGAACGTCATCCGCCTGGCCAAAAACGTCCAGTCGTAATCCGACACTCCGGACATTAAGCGCATAACCGCGCAAACAACAGACAGACCGCATCGATTTCCGAATGATATTCTCCTCTTAAAGCCGAAACCTGACTTGATGATCAGCGGGACTCGTTCAAGATGACCCGAATCCGAAATGGAACCATCAAGTCGGCATTGGAGGAGAACCTATTGCCGGATGATGCGGTCTGTTTTTTTTGATCGTATGAATGATATTAAGGAAAGTTCCATTTGATCTCGTAAGATGAAGATGACGTCCCAACTCCCATAAGAACGTTATCCGCCCCCGTATGAAGGAAATGACGTCCGGTCTCTTATGAGGTTCGGTTCCGATCACGCCTGTTCTTCTTCGTCTTCCCGGAACAGATCGTCCAGCACCTTTTCCGTCCGATTGAGAAACGATTTGGTGATCTGATAATGATCCGTCTCCTCATAATCGACGCTCGCGATGGGGATCGTATCGAAGCTGAATATTCTCGCATTCGGGTATCCGAGCAAAATGGGAGAATGCGTCGCTATGATGAACTGGGCGTTTCCGTTGCGCACCAGCTGATGAATGATGCGCAAAAAAGCGAGCTGCCGGGCCGGAGACAACGAAGCCTCGGGCTCGTCCAGCAGATAGATGCCTTTGCCCTTAAACCGGTTCAGAAACAGGGACAAAAAAGCTTCCCCATGGGACTGCTCATGCAGCGACTTCCCGCCGTAGGCCTCATACTGAAACGAAGGATCTTCTCGCGCCAATTGATCGAGATAAGATGCAAAATGATAAAAACTTTCCGCTCTCAAGAAAAACCCGCGCGTGACCTTCGGAAGCCAGGACAGACGGATGTAATCGCCCAAGGCGGCATGGGATGCTTCCAGCTCGTAAGCCTCGCTTCGTCCGCCGCTCGCCGTGTTGAATCCGCACTGATACGCGATCGCCTCCAGCAGCGTCGATTTGCCCGAACCGTTCTCGCCGATAAAAAACGTGACGGGACGGTCAAACTGCAGCGTCTCCAGTTCTCTGATCGCCGGTACGGTGAACGGAAATGTATGCATATCGGGAATTTTCTCTTTCAGCAAGGTAACGCTTCGCAAAAACAAAGTCCATCACGCTCCAAAAATCTGTTGCCGACATATTGCTGTTCGACGGCTTCGTCCTATCATGATGAAGACGCGCCCGAGCCGAGACATGTCTGAATAATCGCATCCGCCGCCTGTTGAGGAGAGATATTCGTCACATCGGCTTTACACGTACTCAAAGCATGATATAACGGCAATCGTTCCGCGCTTCTGTCGAAAATGTCGGCCGTACGTATCCCCGCTTCCACATCCTTCATCAAACGCGAGCGCAGCGCATGTTCCTCACATACCAGCGATACGAGATGCACCCTGCAACCGGCCGTATCCAGACGTCCAACGATTTCATCGATGATCGCCTGCTCATGCATAACCCAGCAAAAAACGATATGCTCAAAAGCGGAGCAGCGGATAAAATTGTTCAAAAGAAAGCAAATATTGTCCATCACCATTCGCTTCGTTTCCTCGGTTACTTGGAACGGATGCATGTCCCAGCACCAATCTCCGTCAAGAAACACGCTGTTGTTCAATTTCCGCTTCAGCACTTGGCATGTTGTCGTCTTTCCGACCCCCATCGTGCCGCCGATCAGCATCACATTTTTCATAACCCCGGCTCCTTCATTTTCAGTTCCATTATTTTTCATCAATGCACCGTGCCGACTCCATTCGTCATACTTGAGACGGCTCATGTAGAAAAGACCTCGATTCCTTCCGTTGGTTATGTTCCGGAGCTTGATAAATCCTTTCGTTCAATCTGTCTGTTTCCGCCGGTTCATTCCCCGTCAGCTTCCTTGTATGCGGACAATCGTTCCTCCAAAGTGCCGGTGTGCAGTTCAAAAAGGTTGTTGTCAAAGTCGTAAAAATAAATGGAGTACCCTTCTCCTTTAATCCTCGACCGGGGAGGTTTCATGTCCAGTTTCCATGCCTTTATCTTGCTGAGATACTGATCCGCATCTTCTTCTCTGATCTTGAAGGCCACATGGTGGTATGTTCTGTTGACGATCTCCCGGCTCTCCATCACCGCGATCCACAACCCGCCGATGAGAAAAAATCTTTCTCTCGACAGGGAATGCGTCTTTTCCCCGCTGTCATACACGACCTCGGCGTCAAACAAATCTTGATACAGTTCCGTCGTCCTGTCCAAATCTTTCACCACAAATGTGATATGGCTGATCTGTTCGATCATACTATTCCCTCCACCGGATCGAGTAAGTGGTTCGATCAATATTGTATCAAAAGAAAATTATCATTTTACTCTTATTACACGCAGCTTTTTTCAATTCTGTTACTAGAGATCGTAATTTTCATTTTCGCTCAATTACCTTCAATACAAAGAGTCTGAATCCACTCATGCAGAATTCAGACTCATACTTTTTTCTTACAAAGATTGAAAAAATGATATGGTATTCCTACGCAACACAAATTTTTATTCTCGAGTAGCTGCTACTTGGTCAGTTTCAACTACAATTGCATCATCTTCAACATCTTTTTGAATATTCCCCATCATCATTTCAAAGTGCGACTGATGATTTGTGTTTATAAATATTTTTCTAAATACAGTAAAATACTTTTGAATTAGTTCCTGATTGCTATCAACAAATAGATCATCATAAATATGATGGGATCCATCATTAGCCCAAGAAAGCAACGTATGACATACGATTTTTTCGTCTTCTGGAAAACTGTCAATAATTTTGTAAATGTCAATGTTTCCAAAAAACTTAAAATAATTCTCAAGTATTCTTCGCATTATATTGGGTGACGTAATCGAATTTCGATTTTCTTTTAACCTAAATTTCGAAAGTACCGTTCATTGAAAACATAAAAAAGTGCCCAAATCTTTGGTAGAATGGTGTTTGTCGAGAACACTACACCCAAAGAGAGGAGCACCTTTTAGGTGAAGTCTACCACACCCA